>Ga0193707_1000050_pt1 | contig 29909 bp, 34 predicted proteins | sample U3c2metaG_FD_143043 | JGI IMG/M metagenome (GOLD analysis project Ga0193707, IMG submission 143043) | Soil microbial communities from a riparian zone of the East river system, Colorado, United States - U3c2 | ecosystem: Environmental > Terrestrial > Soil > Riparian zone | place: USA: East River... | reverse complement strand
CGTCGGCGTTTAGTCATGTCGTTCGAAATGGTGCGACTGGATCGCGCGTCGTCCGAGCCACTTCATCAACAGTTGTATCGTCAAATACGAGAAGAACTTGAGAGTGGCAGTTTTGATTCAAGCTCTTCCCGTGTGCCTTCCTCACGAGCTCTCGCTGCAACTCTCGGGATTTCGAGACCGACCGTAAACCAGGCGTTCTCAAAGCTGCTTGCAGAAGGCTATCTTCAAGTCCGGAAACGGTCTGGTATCTTTGTCGCCGAGCATTTACCGGCGACTTTTCTGAAAGCTGCAAGGCTGGCGACGACCGCTCGCACCGAGCATTCCCCACGTGGCGCTAGACGAGTCACGAGAATGACCGATTTTCGCAGCGGCCGACAACTTGATGTCGGCATTGGCGGCCCGCCATCTGTCACGCTCATCGCCGGGTTGCCGGCCGTCGATGAATTCCCGATTGCTGTTTGGGAACGCTTGCGCGCGCAGGTTTTGGCAAAAAAGGGAGCGCACCTATTGCGTTATGCCTCGAGCCGTGGCGACATCGAACTCCGGAAGGCAATCGCTGCTTACTTGTGCGACTTTCGTGGCGCCAATTGTAATCCCGAACAAATCGTAGTCGTAGGCGGCATGCAACAGGCGATGCTAGCGTGCGCACTGGCGTTAATCAATCAGGGTGAAGTGGGATGGATCGAAGATCCCGTCTTCCTTCAGGCACGTAATGTTTTGGCTTTTGTCGGGGCCAAAATCGTCCCGCGCCCGATCGATCGTGAGGGGCTGGTAATCGGGAAGTGCTCACGGCAAAATTCTCCCAGACTCATTCTCGTCACACCGTCGCATCAGTTTCCCTTGGGTGTGACGATGAGCCTGAAGCGGCGGAAAGCTCTCATCGAGTTCGCGGAGTCGCGCGACGGCTACATCCTGGAGGATGATTATGATTCCGAGTTTCGTTTCGATGGGCCGCCGCTGCCATGTCTTCAAGGTTTGGACAATGCCGGCCGGGTGATTTATGCCGGCACGATGAGCAAGATCCTTTACCCATCGCTGCGCCTCGGTTTTCTGGTCGCACCGCCACAACTTGTGGACACCCTCGTCAAGGTGCGCGCTGTCATGGACCAGCACTCCCCGGCGATTGATCAAGCTACCCTGGCGCGTTTCATCACCGAGGGATTTTTCCTCAGTCATGTGAAACGGGTCCGCGAACTCTATGCCCAGCGGCGCGTATTCTTTATCGAACAATTCCAAAAATGGCTGGGCGATTATTTCGATCTGGAAATAACGCCGGCCGGTTTGCACTTCATCGCCTGGCTGCGGCGCAGGGAAGATTTACCGTTATTCATGCGTGCTCGTGAGCAAACCGGCGTTTGGCCCCGGCCTCTTTCTTTCTTCTGCATCAAGGCTCAGTTGGATCCGGCATTCGTCTTTGGATTTGCGGCCTGGCCGCAAGCACAAATTGAACAGGGTTTGGCAAAACTAGCATCGGCGGTTAAACAACTGAAGCAGCGTGGCGCGGGAAACGGTTCATCGTTTCAAATCCACCCTTTCTCACCCGCTACCAGTTCATACTGGCCGTCGACAGCTGTCCGATCAAATTAATTGCCTAACGAAAATTGGATTGAGCAAAACAGCCGGGCCCTTTCGAGCCCACGCGACAATCAGAAAGATTTGCGGACGCAGCCGGCCGCTTGCGGTTCATTTGCAAAGCGCGCAGTCGTCCACCTGATGAGCAGCTCCCTGAGCGGGATACCGGGCTGTATGATCGTGAGGTGGTCGCGCCCCGCGAATGTCCAATACTCGAGTGGTTGACCAGCAGCGCAGCGCTCTTCGACATACGCGTCAGTGGCAGCCGGCGGCACGACGATGTCCGAGAGGCCTTGCGCGATTACGACGGGAGCCTGCATCAGACCGTCCGCCGTGTTCTGCTCAAGCCGAGCTTGAAGCGCTTTGTTCGAACTCGTCGCCAATGCCGGACCGTCGAACGTTGCCGCCAGGGCCTGGAAGCGCTCCGAATCCTCGGGCGGCACGAAGTCGCATAAGTTTATCATCTGACGCGCAGCATCGAGCGCCTCGGGCCGCAGCGCTTGCTCGAATGTGATGTCAGGGTAGAACCGGCTGTACGACAGCGCGAGATACGGTCCAAACAGTTTGTCCATCGCGACGTTCATCGCGAGAATGTTCTTAACGTTCGCGGCCGGCGCGATTGCCACGACGCCGAGGATTTCTAAGTCTGGCGCGTAGCGCGGTCCGACAATGCCGGTCCAAAGAGCTGCGTGCCCCCCCTGCGAGTAACCCCAAACCACCACGCGTTTGTCGAGCGTAAGCTCGGACATCTGCCGCGCGGCACGAACCGAATCGAGCGTCGCGCGCGCTTCGCCTTCGCCAATCAGGTACGGATGCGGACCACCCTTCTCTGCGAAGGAATAATCTGTAGCGACCACGACCCAGCCAGCCATCACGATCCGGTCGCGCTCGGGGATGCCTTTGGTCGGCGCCGACAAAAGCGACGGCATGCATTTCTGCAGCAAGCCCGTCGTGGCGTGTTCCCATGTGATGACAGGACGTGGGCCTGCGGGAGGATCGGTCGGCGCGAACACTGTCGCGACCGCCGTCGCTGGCGTTCGGTCGTCCACAGTGGTTGCATAAAGGATGCGCCAACCTCGGATGCCAGCTGGCAATGTCACGTCTTTGAGCGGCTCGCTCCGCAGTAATGCGCCAGGCTGGTGCGACATGTCCGACGGCGGATCGTAGAATGCATCTGGCGCTTGCGCAGTGATGCTCGCTCGAACCCCCTGGGGCGTAGGCGCGGCGCTCGACTCTGACGACGTTCGTTTGGGCCGATTGCAGCCAGCTCCGGCGACCAAAACAAGCAGCACCGCTGAGCCAATGGAACGAAGCCCGGCAATGTTCATAAGCCCCTTCTTCTAGCAAGCCGTGATCCGCTGTCCATCACGCGGGCTAGAGACCTAACGAAACAGAGATAAGCCACGGACAGGATGGGTGGCAAGATTGCTCGCGTTCAGTCGATACGGGGCCATTGGCTTCATCGATTGGTCAGGCCGTCTGCAGGTGCTTGCACATTATGTCAACCGGCCGCTGCTGCCAAACGCACGGACCAAGTACTGTCCAACCTAGGCGTGAATACCACGCCTGCTTGTCGAGCGTGAACAAATAAAGAGTCTGTATCCCTTCGCGTCCGAGCCTCGTCCTCAACGGTGGCGCATAGTGCAGCACCAATACCCTGACGACGAAAGTGTGAGCCTACAAATACTCCGCCGAGCCAAGGAGTCAGATCTTCATGCCCCTCAAGATCACCCACGCGAAGGGCGGCGGTTCCCAGAAGTTGTCCATTCGCATGCGCAACCCATGCAATTGGCAACTTATTTCGATTCATGTGCGTCTTCAGTTTTTTGATTCGATTCTCAGGGGTTTTTCGCCAAGAGTTGAGCCCCACCGTTCGAACAGCCACTTTGCCAGTTGCGGGATGTATTCTGGGTGCTCAATCAGGTAGCTAATCTGAACTCCGCGCATACCAATTCAGTGTTCGGTCCAATGACCCAAGCTCAGCGACCCGGCCCACAGGACGCGTGGATTGCAACCGCGATGCTCACGTCCGGTTCGCTGCAGCCCATGGTTAGGCCGTTTGCTTGAGTGAGTCGATGTCGCAGCTATCCGAATCATTCCTCATTCTTTATAAAAAACCGTTTTTCCGCTTGGCAGTTGCTTATGGGATAACGACGAGTCTGCGACCAGGTAAGTCCTCCCGTTGCCAAGCGGTTTCCACGTCGGCGAGCGGAGATTGTTCGGTATCGATGCTGAGTTTGCCACGGGCGGCCAGCGACCAGACCTGCGGGAAGGCGTCGAAGATAACTGAGTGCGGAATGCTGCCACCGCCGCTTCCGTACAGCTCAAGCCCCGAACTGCGTAATGCAGCGGCAGGAAGTGCGATGGTCGGCCCCGCCATCTCACCAATCTCAACGAGGCGGATTCTGGATGCGCCAGCCTTCACGTCATGACCGGTCAAGGCATCAAGCAGCACTTCAGTAGGATGACCCCATAGATAGTCAATGATGACATCGAAAGGCTTGTGGCCGGCTTCGCGGATAAAAGCTTTGGTAAGTTCCTGGTCAGATTGGTCGAGGTGAATGGTCGCGTCGGCACCCAGATCGTTCAACGTCCTTAATACTTGCTCGTTGCGTCCGCCGGCAACGATACGCCCGGCGCCAAGATGCTTGGCTACTTGGATGGCGAGTTTGCCCGCCACTCCCGTCCCGCCGAGAATCAAGACGGTCTCGCCCGGCTTGAGTTGTGCCCGCCAGACGAGCGAAAGCCAGGCAGATAAGGCGGGATTCGGCAGGGCCGCTGCGGTGGCGTCATCGACCCCGTCAGGAATTGGCAAACACCAGGATCGGGATACGACGGTACGCTCGGCCATCATCCCGTAGGGCAGCCGAGATCCGCCGCAAAACACCCGTGTCCCATCGTCAAGGATGCCGACTCCATCGCTTCCACATACCACCGGGAGTTCACGATGGCTATCGTAGTGCGTACCGCTGGCCATCATCTTGTCGATGTTTTTCAGCGACGCGGCTTTGACGTGGATGATCACTTCGCCCGGACTCGGTTTTGGATCGGGGAATTCCTCGAAGCGAGGCGGTTTTCCAAGCGAACGCAATACGGCAGCTTTCATGGGCATCTAATCTTCTTCTTTACGCTCATAGGAATTAAGACCAGAACCGCGCGATGGCAGCGGCCTAACGAAACAGAGATAAGCCACGGACGGGATGGGTGGCAAGGTTCCTTGCGTTCCCTCAATCCGGGGTCGTTGGCTTCATCGATTGGTTAGATGATGCGCTCAAACTACGGGCGCGGCGGGGGCGTCGGTTGACTGCCTGGCGTCGGGGCAACTCCTGGTGTAGGTGCGTTACTCGGCCCGGAAACGTCTCTGTTCAACTCATCTGTGATTCTTTGTTTGACCATGTTCTTAATGGCATCGCCAAGTGAAGGTGACGCAGTAGCGCTCGGTTGAGGTGCTGACGTCGCTCTGTTCTTGTCAACCGACCGCATGATCGCAGGCGCGAAAATCACCGACACAATGGCAAGTGCGAGGAGCAACCCCGCGATGACAAAGATTGCGAGCGCAACCGGAGACAGTCCTTTGCGCGTTGTGGTGGCACCAGGCACGGCGCGTCGTACCCCAGCAACACACGCCGGGCGCGCGGGATTGCCAATCGTCTCGGCATAAAGGTTGACTAACGAAACAACAACTCCGTGTTTCACTTCCACATCGCCTAGTTCGTGCAGGTAAGGCTGCCAACGACGATGCTGCGCCAAATCATCCGCGAAGCGTTTGCTCACCAGAATGTGACCCGCGTCGCCGCAATCCATCACCCGATGCGCGATATTGATTCCTACTCCGGAAATGTTTTCGCGCGTGTTAGCGTCCCTGACATGCTGCACCGGCCCGCTGTGGATTCCCATTCTTACAGGCAGGCTCGGTTGCGCGCGCAGAGCCCGGCTGACTTCCAAAGCGCACTCGGCAGGCCTCTCCACTGAACCACTGAAGACCAAAGCCATACCGTCGCCGGTCGGCAGGATGATCAGCTGCCCCGCTGCTTCTGCTTCACGCACTGCTTCGGTATTGCGGACAATCTGATTCAACTCCTGAAGCGCTTCTGATTGTTCGTCGGTCAGCAGCTTGGAATACTCGACGATATCGATGAACAAGACATGCGCGATCTCCAGGCGCGGCTTGGTTTTCTCGTCATCCTCCATTTACCCGGAAACGTTAACTCCAGTCCTTCGATCGCTCTAGACGATTTTTTTCGCCCGCCATTTCGCCGATAACGGGTTTTGCGAACAGCGCACTCACGATCTAAACGAGAAGGAAATAAGCCACGGCTAGCGTTAACAGCAATACGGCGGGAATGCCCCCCTGGCGTCACGCTAGGGAGGAGGTCGCGGTGTGCGAGTAGGCCGCGGCGTTGAAGTAGGCGTTGGCACAGGCGTTGACGTAGGCATCGGCGTAGGGGTAAGTGTTGGCGTAGGCGCTGGCGTAACAGGAGGTGTAGCTGTGGATATGGGGGTGGCACTCGGCGTAGCAGTACCTGAAGGAGTAGGACTCACAATAGGTATAGGGGTTGCTTCCTCTCCTCCTCCCCCTCCTCCTCCCTCGTTGGGCCCTTTTTGGTAAGTGACGAGGAGTGTAGCGCCCATTACCGGGGCAATCCTCACGTCAGCGGGACCTGCAACAATCGCTTGGTTATTAATTTCCGGGAAATTTTGCGAATTAATGCCTGTGCTAAAATCGATTCGAGTCGCGGTAAGAACATTCGCAGCCCCGTTGCCATCACGACTCAGGTTCACACGGACGACGCCGTGGTCCGTGCCTCCGTCCTGAGTAAAAGTTGGGATCTTAAGGAAGCGATCTTCAGGGACTGGGATTGTGAGTGGTGAAGTAGTGATGATCTTGCTCTTGAATCCTGCCTGGTTTGGTTGTTTTCTGTAACTGATAAGAAGCGTGGCACCGGCTACCGGAGGGACCCTCACTGCAGCCGGACCTGCGATGATCACCTGATTACCGATTTCCGGGAAATTTTGCGAATTAATGCCTGTGCTAAAATCGATTCGAGTCGCGGTAAGAACATTCGCGGCCCCGCCAGCATCACCACTCAGGTTGACACGGACGACGCCGCGCTCGGTACCACCTTCCTGAGTAAAATTTGTGATCTTAAGGAAGCGGTCTTCAGGGACTGAGATTGTGAGCGGTGAACTTGTAATGATCTTGCTCTGGAATTCTCCCGCAAAAACAAAGCCGGCATTCAGGAGAAAAAAGGCAACCAACGACCGGCGGAGATGCATTTTGATTGTCATATGCGCGTAGCCCGCAAAAGCAAGGTAGAATCGATCGTCGTCACGTCAACGGAACTGTAATCGGGGCGTTAAACTGTCACAGCCCAAGAAGAGCGTACATTTGTCCTTCAATAGTAGCCTCACGCAAAAGCCTGCGAAACTGCTCTGCTGTTTCACAAAATCAAATGGACACATCGCGACGGCCAGCCGTTGACTTCATCGATTGCTTAAGGCGGCGTTATCTCGCACGGGGAGCTCAACGGCGAGTACGTCCCCGTCCTGCAAGCGGTAGGTGTCCCGAAGGCCAATGTCACAAACAAGTTCAACAACCCAGGGGTCAGGTCGGCTGCGAGCCGCCGTGGTAGGCGTCCATAGGAACGCCTTACGTCGCTCGAAGTTCGCCAGCTCGCATGGCAGGAGCAGAACGTCGCGCTCGCCCCCATACTCATCGCGGCCGAACCAAATGATGTGGGCTTGGTAGCGTGCGGCGAACCAATCAAACGTGTGCTCCAGCGCGAGGTTGAGCGAGCCCGGATAGACAGGCATCTGCAGTTTGCGACTGTACGCCGCATTGAAGAGCTGCAGCCAATGAGACGCATCCCCTTTGCCTGACTGGAGCCTGCCTCGGAGTAGCTCTCCCATAGCCATCTAACGAGAAAGAGATAGCCACGGCTGGCGTACGGCGGGAGTGCGTGAACGCGAAGACGCCAATCGCGGGAGGGAAGCCGGGCACTTGGATGAAATCCAGGGTGTCGTGACAAACATACTGGAATTTTCACGCAATCGGGACGGTGGCTTAATCGTCACAAGCGGCAGCTTGATTTCCGTCGCTCTAGTTGCGCAAACCGTGCGTTTCCAGTTTTCGAGTAATCTGCGCTAGACTCCGGACGACATCGACGTCCGACGGCGTGAGCGGTAAGCCAAATGTAAGCTCGCGCAGCGCGTTCGGATGAAACACCACCCTATTGCGCTCATAGTCGATTTCCAGTTCACCAGCAAGCCTTTCAGTCTCTTTTGGCCCAGTTATCGAATTCTCGCCTTCGTTGTGCATTCGTCACCTCGTTCTACGGAGCCGAAGCGGCGAAGTTCCGAGAAAAGTGGACCGGCAATTCAGATACCATATCGGCGCGTGCACGGGTTTACCTGGAAATCAGACGGCAATTTGTCATCTGTTTCTAGCCTTTTAAACGGAAGACTGGCTAAATAGGGTGGCGAGATGCCGGATCACAAGATTCTGCTCAGTCCCCGCTTTCCGTGTTCTGAAAAGACGTGATTAGCCACTTCCCGTTAGTTTTGGCCATCGCCATCGTGGTGATTTCTTTCAGAACTGGAACGGCCTTGCCAGTGGGACGACTCGAACCGGTGACGTCCCACGTAGCATGGACAAGTGCAACATCGGGCGTTGAAAAACGAACTTCTACACCGGTAAGCTTCCGAACGGCAGTCTTTAATCTCTTCCGAAACAGTTCCGTCTGCCGCTGGACAATCTCCTGCACTCCCTTCCAGTGGACACCGTCGATGTTTACGTAGTCACAGTCTTCAGCGAACAGACGACTGAAGTCGGCCGTGTCATGGCCGTTCCAAGAAACTTCGTATTCCGCGAGAACATTGCGCACAGCACTCTCATCGTCATTGGCGTAGTCCATGCCGCTGTCGTAGCTGCCGTAGTAACTCAGAGGCGGGTTCACATTTCCGTAAGCATAGCCGGTCGACCCATAATCATAGCCATAGTTACCATACCCGGATTTGTAACCGGAGTTATCGGACGGATAGGAATAATCGTAGGATCCGTATGGGTAGGCCCAGTCCGAGCCCCACCAAGGACCCCACCACCATGGAGAGGCGAAGTTGCCGATAAAGATGATTTTGTTGAAATGCTTGAAGCGATGAAACCGGTTAGCTCGATTAAAGTATCCGTAGTTGAAACGGTTAAAGCGTCGAAGGCCCAAGGCTGAATTCATCATTGGAGCGCGGTGCATTGGCATCCGTCTCATCGAACCTGGCATCGGAGCGCGGTGCATCGGCATTCGGGCAATCGAACGTGGCGTATTACCGTGCCCCCTCATCTGCGCCGTCGCAATCGAGGCTGCGAAAGCGCATGCTACCACGCAACCAAGGAGAACGAATTTTCTCCAGTTCATAGCGTCATAGGTTTCTAAAGATTGAAACCCCCGCGAATTCGAAAGTTGCGGCACTGGAAAAGATAAAAGGTAGCGATCGCGTTACCTTTAGTCTCTGGGAAACCACTACACCTGACGATGACAATCATTGCTGCCTGTCCAGTTTACCGGTCGAGGTCTTTGGCATTTGCTCACTCCTCTCCAGCGTTATATCTGCGCCTACGCTACGCCTCGAGACAGGCCGCCTCAACTCGCTGCCGTCTTGGGTCAAGAGCCAAGCGATTGACTACGCTCTCACCCGTGCCTGCTTTCATGCTGGCGAGATCCGCGTTCTCGATTGAAGCTTGTAGTTATCCTGCATTGGGAAGCGCGATGATTCGTGGGTCGCTCGTTCAAGTTCCAGAAATGAAAACCCCTGGATCGTTGCAGTGTGCGACAGCAATCCAGATCGTTCGCCCTTCGGCATTCCACGGCTGACGCACTGCCCCAACTCCCATCCCGGTTGGCTGAGATTGTCGGCTATGATTTGCTGACCGTGCGACGGTTCCACCCCCTTTGATCGTTCTGAGTGGTCAACGTAGCGGCTAAGGGACTCCGAGCGCTTTAGCGGCCTCGCACTTGACGGACCGGAAGATCCTCACAATGTCGCGAGAACTAGTGGCGGTTCATCGAAATGGTGCCCCTCAACGCGCATATGATCGTGCCGGTGTTGAAATTGCCTGTGCCGTCGAACACTCCGGACCCGGTGGCGTTGGCGAATCGCCCGGTGCCACCCGTCACGACGTAGGTCCCGACGCCATGGTAGATCCCTGGCGCAATCGGGCATAACTGCATGGTGATCGCGGTCATGACTTTGTCCCCGTTGGCCGCAGTGAACGTGTCTTGCATCTCGACCGCGAAGCCGACCTCATTATCAATACAGCTCGCCTCGCCGACGATCGTTAAGTTCCCGTCGCTCGCGATTCTACCCATGTGCGTAGCATTGCCCGTCCCGGCCGTCGTCGCCGTGCTCGGGCTGGTGAACGTTATCGTGCCCTCGTCCCCAAGTCGGAAAGGCAGATTCTGCGAGGCGCTGGCCGTCATGGCGCTGAGCGCCAGTGCGGTGAGAAGTGGCAGAATTGTTAAGTTTTTGAAGTGAGTGAGTGGATTCATGGTTCTTCCTTTCTTTCCTTTTCCCCGCTGAGTTGATTTTGGAATTGCGGGTCCGGAAGAGACGAAGAACCTAGCGGGGGAAATGTCCTCCGCCTGATTCAGATCCGTTAACGACGCCTAGTTTGGAAAAGAACTCGTTAGGTTGTCAAGACAAATTCGCGGCAAGCGCGAATCGCCGATCGCAGCAGTAATACGGCGGATCATTTCTCGCCACCAACCATCAACAATCGAATGGTAGGGGGAGGTTAGTCGCGGGTGGCACCGATCTGCCTTAGGAGGCCTAGCTCGTCGGAGCTTCCCCAACGCTCGACCATCTTGCCGTCTTTGAATTTGGAGATTTGCATCCCGCGGATCTTGACCTTCTTGCCGGTGGGCGGCACCTTTCCGAAGACACCGGTGTGCGTGCCGGTTAGGGTGTAGGCGATGGCGATCGTGTCCTCGTCTTGGACGATGGTCTCCGGAGTGACGCTCAGATCGGGGAAGGCCGTGCGCATTCCAGAGAAGAACATTCGATACCCGCCGGGGCCGGGAACCTGTCCGTCGGCGGGGTCGTGGTCGACGCAGTTGGAAGCGACGACCTGATCGAAGAGGTCGAACTTACCTGTGTTGACGGCTTCAGCGAATTTGCCGAGTGCCGCTTCTGCGGATTCTTTGCTCATTCCTCTCCTCCTCGTTATTTTTGTAGTTCAGAGTCGCAGGTCCGCACCGGGATCGCAAGTTCAGTTGCAGATAAATCTATTCGCGAGTCGCTCGTTCGAGCTCCCGAAACGCCGTTAGTATTTGATCGCTACGAACGACAATCCTCTTGCCATGGTCGCGGTGTGCGTCAGCAATCCAGATTACCGCATTGCTGTAGCCGTGGGCGATGACCGCGGCTTTTCTAAAAACAACGAAACCGCGCTCCGTTTCCTGCTTGTTCGGGCTCCGGCTCTTCGCGCATTCGGTTTAGAGCCGATCTAGCTATCCACTCCCGAGCTTTTTGTCGCAGCTCGGAAGCGCTACGAACGCCGAGCGCGGTTCTCTCAAACTGTAGCCGCGGGCGGTAACCGCGGCTTTTCAAAAGCTACGAGACCGCGCTCCGTTTCCAGCTTGTTCGGGCTCCGGCTCTTCGCGTATCCGGTTCAATGCAGATCTAGCCAGCCACTCCCGAGCTTTTTGTCGCAACTCCGCAGCGCTATGCAACGCCAGCTTCTCCTTCATGCGCATCTGATGCGTCTCAATCGTTTTGACGCTTACATTCAATTCACTCGCTAGTTCCGAAACGCTGAGGCCTCTGCCAATAAACGAGAAAATCTCCAGCTCACGATTACTCAGGGTGTTGATATCGGAGCTGCCCACGCTTTTGGCGCCGCCTGCGAAATTGCTTAGAATTAGCGGCAACACACTTGCACCTACGTATGGGCGGCCGGTTGAAATTTCATCGAGCGCCCTGAGCAGTTCGGAAGCGTCCTCGGTACTCAAGTACCCTCGCGCGCCCGCCCGGAACGCGCGTTGAGCGGAAAATGCATCAGCCTGCTCGGAAAGGGCAAGTATTGGGGCCGCTGGATTGAGGCTCCGGAATTCTTTGATCAACTGTATCCCGTCGGCACCGGTGAGCCTCAACCCAATCAGAACAAGATCTGGTTTATGACGCAGGAATAACTCCCGGGCCAAAGGCGCTTCGTCCGTTTCGCCGCACGCCATGAATTGGATGCTTTTCGCAATTAACGAGAGCACTCCGGACCGAACGAAGCCTGTTCGATGAACGACGAGTACTCTTGTTTTTGTCAGACGTTTCCCTGACACGTCGTCAGGTTCTTTTGTCAGGGATTTTCTTCGTTGTAGCCGGGATCGCTGATCCCGGTCTCCGCCCTCCTTTTGGCCCGTCGTAGCCTTACGCGAAAGCCGCTCTCTCACGTTGCGTGGCTGTGTATGCCGGGGTCTGCGCACTTCTGAGGGATTTGGATGGTTTGTAGGGCAAAATCTGACAGAGGCCAAGACAAAAATTCAGGGACTCGCCCTGACAGACAAACTGTCAGCCGTCCGGTTATCATCCGCGCAAGGTGAAAACATGGAGAAAATGATATTTGCCGTTTTAGTGGCCGCGTTTCTCTGCTTCGCCAGCTCTCGCGTGGCCATTACGCGAGCGCAAAGACGATTCATTAGATTTGCGTTCGCCATTGCTTTCCTTCTTTCATTCCCAATTCAAAAGGCTTTTTCCCAAGGCAACACTTACGAGGGTCCGATAGGTGTGACCGGAATTTTCAACGGCAACGTTGCGACCGGTTGTTCATATGATCCACTGACTCATAGCGCACACCGCGAGATCACCGATATGATTGTGCCGGGCTCAATCGGAAAATACCCGCTCAAGATGACGCGATATTACAACAGCCGGCAACAATATTACGCGTCGACTGCCATCGGTCTAAGCCCCGGCTGGGCCCACGAATATTCGTGGCTTTTGTATACCGCGGGGGAAAAGGTTGTTTCTCCTCATGGCAACGTCTATGACTTCCACTGTGGCGCGCCGGTTAGTGTGTCGGAGGGTTGGGATGACGGAATACAGGGTCCACACCCCAACGGCGGCACATGGCGTCTCGCCGACGGTGGCAAAGTCAATTTCAATGGTAGCCACCAAGTAAATTACATTGAGGATCCCTACGGCCTGAGGACGACGATTGAGTATCAGAATGGTCTCCGTTGGCGGGTCACCGAGCCTGGCGGTAGATGTTTGGTCTTTACTTATAATACTACCGACCCCTCGGACAATACGCGCTTACTGACCAGGGTGGAAGCCTACGACTACTACAACGGGCATCGCATCGATTGGGTCGGCTACAGCTACACCAACGTCGATTCCGGAGGCCGCGACCCCATTAATGGTCAGCCGATCATCAAGAAGATGTTGACCGGAGTCACTTATAGCGATGGAACCTCTGCCAGCTATGCTTATACGACTGACAACGTTCAGGGCGCTCAGAATAAAATGTACCCTCTTCTGCAGCGCAGCGATGATCTGCGCTACAACGGCCCCATGCACACCGTTGTGTACGATTATCAGAACGGCGGTCCACATGGCGCGATTACTGCCGAGAAGTATCCCGGCGTTGGCGCGGTTTCGTCCATCGATCCTGGACTGCCTACGAATGCACGCGATTTGCCAGAAATTTTTACTGAGACGCGCGGGGATGGTCCTACCCGCACCTTCACTTATACCTCCTTCCGTCACTACACTGAGAACATTTGCGACGACTATCAGAACAACACCCCTCCTCAGCAAATGCTCAAAGATTACACTGATTTTCTGGGGCACACGACCTCGTTGGGCTATGACGAACGCTACGGCCACTGGTATATTAACTCAGTCCAGGACGCCAATAGAAACATCACGAATTACCAGCGTGGCGACCCGCCGCCCAACGGTATCGGCGAAATCCTCAGCATCACGCATCCCAACAATACGGGCATCGTCCAATACGCCTATTACAGGAATGGGAACATCTATGATCCGCACTACCTAACGTCCATTACAGATGAGCGTGGCAACAAAACCATTCACACGCGCGACCCAAACACGCACAAGATTACCCAGACCGATTACAAGGCCGCTGACGGCATTCTTCTTGCCCGCGAAACCTTCACCTACTGCGTCCAGGCCGATCCACAATGCAGCAACAATCCGCTTGGCCAGATCAAGACGCACCGTTTAAAGAACGGTGCTTATGTGCATTATCGCTACGATTCGCGCGGACTGTTGATCGACAAATGGGAGCCAACCTGGACTGTTACTGCAAGCGACAGCGAACCCAAGACGCACTACGACTATTACACCACAGAGTACTCTTACACTGCTACCGACGGCCAGTTAGTTTACCCGTGGACGGATCGAGTGATGACCGTGACAGGCCCGCCACCGAACTGGCCGTACACTGACGGTCCGGCTTCGGAGACATACGAATACGACCGGGTGTTGGGCGCGAGTGGCATCACTGATCTAAGCGGCGCGGCTAGGCCGGGGCGCAGCCTAGTCACCAAGGTCACTCATGCTGACGAAACATTTCAGAGATTTGCCTACGATGCTTATAGGAACAAAAGATGGGAAGACAACGAGCTGCGCAGGGCCACCAGTTACTCTTACGACGCGTATAATCGGTTACTCAATGTCACAAGGCCGCTCAATGGGATCACTACTTACACGTACAATCCGACCAACGGCGCTGCCTTACAACACACGACCAACAACCCGGACACCATCACTGTCCGAACTGGGTCCGGGACCAGTATTGTTACTAAGAACGTTTATGACGATAATTTTCGCAAGACTTCCACTACGGCGGGCTTTGGCACCGCGCAGGCCGCCACCACGTGGTTTCACTACGATTCCGTAGGCAATCAGGATTACGTAACCGATCCGCGCGGGTCGAGCACGCCAAGCGCACAGTGGACTACTTATACGGATTACGACAGTCGCAACCGCAAGTGGCAGGTGAGGGAGCCGCTTGGTCGAATTACGCAATTCTATTACGATGACAAGATCAATGTTACCAGGATCATTCGCCCCGACCAAACGACCGAGACAAAAGTCTACGATGGCCTGAACCGGCTGATCAGCGATACCGTGCCGAAGGAGCCAGGAGTATACATCGTGACGCAATTCCAATACAATCCGTGGAACGGAGACTCCACAGACGGAGGACACTCCGGTAGTCTGCTTTTGAAAGTGACCGATGGTAATGGTCAGCCTTATAAGTTTAAGTACGATGCTGCCGGGTTGAAGACGCAGATGACCTATCCAAATAATTCGTCTCAGTCATGGGCATACGACGACGCACACAACTTGAAGAGCCGCACGACGGTCGCAGGCGGTAGCGAGATCCAGAATTTTCTATACGACATTCGCAATCGTAAAACTGGGGAAGCGTGGGACGGGTTCCCTGCTGGTGGCGAGTGGCGCGTATTCGGCTACGACGATGCCAACCATCTTACCTTGGCCACAAATGGAACCGGCAATCCGTGGACCAATTTTATTTCCGACGTGAGACGTTTTTATGACGACGCGGGACGCCTTACTCACGAGTGGCAAACCGTAACGGGTCTTGGCACCAAGGACGTCGCTTACCCGACTTACGATGACGACGGCAGGCTGACTCAGATGTCTGTAAGTGGCGTAAGCCCCGCTTACGATTACACTTTTTCCTATGACGACATGAGGCGGCTTAAATTCATATTTCCCACTGGAAATCAAAACGCGCTGTTCCAGTATTCCTACGATGTCGCTTCTAACGTTACGCAGCGCTACAATTGGCAGAATCGCGTCGCGCAGATTTATACTCCGGACGCGCTAAATCGCACCACCAGCGTGGAACTGAAAAACACCAATCCCCCAGAAACCAGACTGGGGCTGGAAACATACGACTACTACACCATCGGCCGGCTGCACACCGTTACGCGCGAAGATAACAAGCAGGACCAGTTCGTGTATTTCCTGGACGGCGAACTGAAGCAAGCAACGTACGGTGCTGCGGCAACTCCACCGCCTTCTCCTACTCCCACCCCGACCCCGCCCGAGGGGCAAGTAGCCACGCCCACGTTTAACCCAGATGGCGCCTATTTCAGCGCTTGTGCCAATAGTTACCCCTTCAATGTCACCGTTTCCACCAGCACCACCGGCGCCCAGATTCGCTGGACCATTGACGGCAGCACGCCCTCGCCAACTAACGGGAATTTGATCAACCCAAACAATCCTGTAGCGTCATTTACGGTGGGCAGCAACCAGACGAAGACGTTACAGGCGATCGCTTATAAAACCGGCATGACGCCTTCCAATATTCATAGCGCCGATTATACCTTTGAGCACGAATGCCAGGGCCCAATAGCGCCCCAGACAGACGGCATAATACCTTATCCTCTTGACACGGCAGGTGGTGGCTTTAACCAGGCACCAATGGCACCAGAGGTGAGCACTGTAACTTACAATCTGGACAAGGCAGGCAATCGTCTTAGTGCATATGGTCAGAATTACAGCCCCAACACTATTAATCAATACACCTCGGTGGGCGGAAACCCAGTGACCAACGGCAACGAGCATGAGATCCAGGTGTATGGAGGATTTACTTACAGGTATATGAGAGATCAGGAGCTACAGAGAATCACTGGCGGAGCTCTTATCTACGATGTCGCGTACGACGCGCTTGGCCGGTGCGTGAAGCGGACGGTAAACGGCGACTCGACTTACCCGATTTATTACATCTATGACGGTGACAAACCCATTTTGGAATACAGGGCAAATGGCGCCCTTGCGCGCAATCTTTACGGCATCGGGATAGATGAAATTCTTCAGCGCTATGATCCTGCCGTGAATGGTGGGCAGTGGTTCTATTTCCAGCAGGATCACGAGGGCAGCGTGACCCATCTGACCAACTGGAACAACGGAAGCGGACAGATTATCGAGAGGTATCGATACGACGCATTCGGCACCCCCGCAATTTACGCACCTAACTGGACTGGCCGAAACGTCAGTTCCTGCAACAATCGTTTTCTGTTTACCGGCAGGGAATACGCAGGCGCATGGGTGTACGAGTACAGAGCGCGAGTGTACCACGCAGGTCTGGGACGGTTCATGAGCGAAGACCCGAAGCTCTTCGACGCCGGCGATTACAACCTCTTCCGATACTGCCACAATGATCCTATGGATAACGTCGATCCCATGGGCACACAAGATGAGCGGCGAGAACCCTGGTACAACCATCAGGAGCAGGCAAAGGCAATCGACATTACAATTGCAGAAAAGATTTCAATGTGGCAAAAGTCGATGGAGACCAGCATCGGTGGCGAGCAGGCGTTTCATGTTGAAATGAGTATGCAGATACCGCCATCCTATCGTGGAGAAGGAAGCCTCTCGAACCTGCAAAAACGAGCTGATATGGAGCACATCGCAGCGGCGAGAATCGGAAGTCATGAGTACGATCGGGCTGCTGGCAAGGATGATTTCGCGCCCGGAACGTATAAGTGTAACAAGTTTGATTATGATATTGAGCGCACTGCGCGAGTTACACCAATAATGGTAAGAGACAATGATACTGGACAAATGCGGCCCGCCACGGCGGGCGAGCGGGCTACCCAATTCTTTGAAGGTTGGAGACGGGTGAGTCGCAATGAGAGGCAGGCAGGCGACGAGGCCGCCTACGTACAGCAAACTAGAAATGCATCGGGGCACACTGGGATTGTAATATCTGACGGACATGGCGGATTAACGAACGTCAGCGCGCACGAACGTGGAGTTTATCAACTACCTGGCCAATTCGAAAAGAATCCCGACACTGTTTACTTGAGATACATAGGTCAGTGATATGAGAATATTAACAGCTATACTACTATTCGTCGCAGCAACAACTTGGGGAGCTGATGTCACACCAATTACGGTTGTCCTTTCCGAAGATTACTCTAGAACGTTGAATATTCGCTTGAACGACCGCGTTATTCTTAACAAAGACGTTTTAGACCAACTCTCGAATACGATTAAAGACCCGAAGACGCCCGTCACTGTCTTCATTCCAGAACAAGGTCGCTTTGCGGACTGGATGGAGATCAAAGGCTTATTGGATAAAATAGGATGTTTAAACGTTCGCTACTTCGTTTTTTCGGCGAAACATCGAGGAATGACCGAACTGGAATTGCCCCACGACGCTATCGACTTCACGTTAGACCCTCCACCACGCAGCCATAAAGAGGATGACTGAGTCATTCTAATGTTGACACGTTGACTCCGTAATACTGCTTCAAGGACTGTCAAACGCTTAGATTTGAGTCTACATGATTGCACCTCGCCACCTTCGCATGGTGATGTTTCCACTTATCCGGCCACCCATAGGATGTGAAGGGTTTTGTCGCGTTATCGTGCGGTGGACCTGGACTTCGCGGCTTCCAGAATCGCGTCAGCGGTTATCTGAGTCGTTTTCCATTCATCGATGTCTACGTAGGATATTAAATGCGCATTCCTCTACTTTTATTCTGTGCAATACTCCCTTGGGTGTCCCAGGCCGACGAACATCCGTTCGATTACACCTTCGAGAAGGATATTAAGGGAAATCATATTAAGGTTGCATTCAAGCATAAGAGTTTCGATCCCAAACAACATCGCTTAGAAAGGAAGAACGGCGTTGCTTATATTGATGGCGCTATCCCGATCGGCACAGACAACACGTTTAGTGCTTCTACGGAGTTTTCCCAATTTGAAGTCCGCTGGAATGGCCAATCTGTTAAAATTCCCAATTCTTACTATGCCGATCTATTTAACGCTTCTTTGGTGCCGAAGGTGAATCCTGCTTTCGACTTACACGGGTCGGTCTGGGTAGGTCTGAGCGACGATAGACAAGCCGTGCTAATTGAATTCGAGGGTAGTGAAGCGGGAGGGGCTTACAAGGTATGGTTGGTTATTCGAAAGGATGGCAAACATCAGCGATTTGTAGAGAATACAACGCCGTAACCTGCGCTCTGATCCTGGAGTAAAACCCCATACAGATTGTTGCACGTGTACGGGAAAGGTAGCGACGAGGTCCTGATGCGCTACGACCCCGCGGTGAATGGTGGCCAGGGAGAAGAAATAAAGGTCAGTCAACAAATCTTGACAGACTGGCCGGTATAAATTTAGAAGTGCAGCGGTGCCTCGAGCAGTCCGGATCGAATATGACGGGGCGTTTTACCACGTGATGGCGCGTGGGAATCGACGCGAGCGCATTTTCCGCGATGAAGTCGATAGGCTCTTATTTTACCAGACCTTCGGAGAGGCGTCTGAAAGGACCGGCTGGAGGGTGCACGCGTGGGTGCTGATGAGCAATCATTAGCATCCAATGGTCGAAACGCCTGAAGCCAACCTGCTGGCGGGAATGCGATGGTTGCAGAACACCTATACCCGGCGGCATAAGATTTGTTGACTGACCCCTATGGACCGACCCGCCGCCGCCTCGATGCGTTGCGCCTGTATTTCTGGTGTCGTCTCACGAGGAGATCCGTTTGGAAACCATTCCAGATTCCAAGTTGTGATGCGAATCCTAGCTGGCGATTGACCAAGAGCCGAGCCGACGACAAACAACGCCAATACAGCGATTAAAGCCCGCTTCATTTGCGGCTGTTCATATCACGCTGTCATTGCTGTGTAGAGACTAAAACGTCACAATGTCGCATGGGACCATTCATGACTGCGCTCGATCTGGACTCGTCCTCAATGATCGATACCAAACATGCGTGCTCCTCGTCTGGTATCGCAGCGGTGAAAAAGACACCGTCGCCCAGAGGGAAAAGATCCTGTATGATTTGGTTACTGCGCTGAACGTTGAGGGATTAATACTATGAAAAAGAATGTCTTGGTTTTCGTTCACGGTATGACAACCGATGTCGCACCCAGCGACCCAACTCAGCAGGGGGGTAGGTACGACCAATTTTGGACAGCATTGCAGGTGCGCAAACCTGAACTGAAAGATCTGTTTCCTAATGGCCCTATCAAGGTCGAATGGGGACATCAGCTGTCACCCAACGAAAACCCTGTGAGAGACGACCACAGGCTTACTGAAGTGGAGCGATTCGTGAACGATCAAGTATCCTATGGAAACCTAGAGCATCACAGTGGGCCGAATAATATCATCATCTCCGACTGGGGTATTCCAGGTATTCGACAAGTAGTGACAAACGTGCGCGAAGGCGTGGTTTCGTTTGGGCTTACAGACGTCGTTTATTACTGTTCCGACGATGGTGAAACGCGCATCCGAGCAAATGTTTATAGTCAAGTATTGCTCGCGATGCAACAGTACCTCGCTGAGCCGAATGTGAAAATCCACCTTTTCGGCCACAGTTTAGGTGTCACAATTGTTCATGATTTTCTTTTTGGGTTATTCAAAAAGGATCATGAACCAGATTTTGTTAAGCACAATCAGGGAGGGTCGTGGACAAGCCCGGAATTTCAAAAGTGGCGTACCAAAGCGCAAAGCGGGGAGCTGACCGTCGGAGGAGTAGCTTTAGCAGCATCACAGCTTCCGCTGATGGTAATGAGAAAGCAGGTGATGATCGATAAGCTGTTTAGCCATCAGGGACTAAATCCCGCAGACATCGGCGTCATTTCAACGGGAATACAAGTGAAATTTTTTTATGATGTCGATGATGTTCTCGGATTCTCAGGTCGCAACCTGTACAGCCCCAATGATGCAATGATGGACATCCAGGTAGACGTTGGAGATACGCCGCAGAGCGCACATACTGGTTACTGGAAAAATGAGACCGTGATTAGGGAAACTGCACAGCTATTCTACGATTACGCTTCGTAAATAATACGACCCCTTCGCTTCTGACGCCCGCTTGGGTGGTGAAGAGTCCGACAAATGCGGAATCATGGCGGCGGCGGGCGAGGATGTGGCGTGGGGCGAGGCCTGGGAGTCACTCTGGGCGCGGGAGTAGTTGATGGAGTGGGTGTTGGTGTAAGTGTAGCTGTGGGGCTTGGAGTAGGTGTTGGAATGAGTTCCGCTTTTTCCGTTGTGTCGCCGGATGATGTCGCCCACATGCAAGGCGGGTACCGTCGCCGGGCCTTTAGCCTTCACCTTTTCCACTCTAAGTCACTTACGGGTCCGATCCGATCGCAGAGGCAGCGCTTAATCCCGCATTTTCGTTTTGAGAAGTGAACGAACCCTGCCATAATCTCTCAACGCTCGCACGAAATGGGTAACAAAATAAACCACGATGAAAGGGACGGAACAAGGATGAAAAACGCATTAATGACAACCCTCCTGCAACTACTCTGTGTTCTCAGCCCGGTTGCATGCCTGGCGCAGATGCAGCCACCTGCCGCCTCACAGCAGCAAGAAGTGTTGGCCGACCAAGTCGTGACGGCCCTGGAAGGGGCCTACGGTGTACACCCGGGCCAGCGTCGCAATCATACGAAAGGTTTTTGTGCATTGGGCACGTTTGTTGGGAAGGCGGAGACAGCGGCCTATTCGCGATCAGCCTTGTTTTCTGGAAAACCAGTGCCGGTTGTGGCGCGCTTCTCGCTTGCCGGGGGAGACCCACACGCGCCTGACGCGGACAGGAGCCCCCGGGGAATGGCGTTGGAGTTCAGACTGCCCAATGGCAGTCTTCAGCACATGACCATGATCAACACACCCATGTTCTTCGCCGCGATGCCACGAACGTTCCTCGACAAGATGTTAGCGTTGAAGCCTGATCCAGCGACGGGGAAGCCGGATCCGGCAACGTTCAAGGCGTTCGAGGCGAGTCATCCCGATAACCGAGGGCAGGCGAAGTTCCTTGCCGACAACAACCCGCCCGTGAGCTATGCCAACAGTGCCTATTTCGGCATTCACACGTTCAAGTTCATTAACAAGGACAACAAGGTCACGTTGGTGCGGTGGCGTTTCGTTCCCCAGGACGGAGAAAAGTCGCTCACGGATTCCGAACTGACGTCCATGCCGAGAGATTTTCTCGAGCAGGCGATGATCAAGCGCACCCAGCAGGGGCCGGTGCGCTGGGACATGTGGCTGACCATTGGTGAGCCCGGAGACCCCGAGAATGATCCGACGATCCTGTGGCCAAAAAACCGGAAGGAGCTGAAGGTAGGAACCCTGATTATCTCATCCGCGATGAACCAGAGCGGCGCCGGATGCGAAAATATTAATTATGATCCGCTCGTGATGGCCGACGGTATCGCGGCAACCAATGACCCAGTCCTTCTGTTCCGTTCGCCATCGTATGGTGTGTCGGCCTCCAAGCGACTAGAAGGCAAGTGATGTGTTGCCGCAGCGCTGACATCCAAATCCATCGCAGCCACTGCCGAGCAAGCCATGTCGTCAAAAGCCACCATCATGCTGGTTCACGGCGAGATATTTCGCATGGCGTTTGTCGTCGGCGTCACCGTCCTGCTCGTGCCCGGTAACTTTTTTCGCTGCCAGGTCGCCGACAAAGCATGAAAGAATGATGATCTCCGCCGCGTGACGCTGCTCAGGGGGCGGAAGAGAAAGGGGTCAGAGCTTACTGACACTCTGGCGAGTTTGGGTTAAGGACGGTCGCCATGCCGAGGCCGCTGCGCATTCAATACTCTGGGGCGCGTTATCATGTGATGAGCAGGGGCGACGGGCGCGAAGCGATTTTCTACGACGATGCGGATCGGGTGGAGTTTTTGAGAACCTTGGGTCAGGCTTGCCTAAAGACCGGCTGGCAAGTGCATGCCTATTGCCTGATGAGCAATCATTTTCATCTGGTCTTAGAGACGCCGCAGCCGAATCTTGCTGTGGGCATGAAATGGTTGCTTGCCACCTGCACGCAGCGATTCAACCGGAGGCATCGGCACTGGGGGCATCTCTTCGGCGGCCGGTACAAGGCGCAGTTGGTTGGAGCGGAAGATTTTCGCGATTGGTTGGCTGACAGACTGGCGCGTCGCGGGCGCACAGGGGAACGAGCCAGTGAACGGCGAGAAACCGACTCGGCTTTGGCGGAGAGGTTGGTGCGTGAAGCGCTCACAAGGGCGCGCTGGCGGGAGATCGACCTGGCAACACAGCCGAAGGGACAGCTTGTGAAAGTCCAAATTGCTCAGCAAGTGCGACACCAAACACCGATGATCGGCCAAAGGATTGCTGATCGACTAAGAATGGGAAGCGCTAGCTATGTTTCAAATTTGCTCAGCAGTGTGGATAGTAAGCTCTGACCTCTTATTCCTTATTAGGGAAAACAAAAATGACTTCGGGGGCTGCCGCTGCGATGCAAAGAAAAACGACTGCAATAGTGAACGTTGTCGCGTAGTTCACACCCACTTGGCCAAGTGCGGCTTTCTTCATGGCGGAGTCGGGCGAGGATGTGGCGTGGGACGAGGCCTGGGAGTCGCTCTGGGCGCAGGAGTAGCTGATGGAGTGGGTGTTGGTGTAAGCGTAGCTGTAGGGCTTGGAGTAGGAGTAGGCGTTGGAATCAGTTCCCATGTATCGTTGAAATATCCGTTGTTATCCTGACCGGCGAAGAGAATCACACGGTGTAAGGCCGCGTCGTAGGTCATTCCAGCGCCTTCGCGCGCGGGGGGCGATTGCGCCGTAGTCAGGCGTGTCCACGCGGCGCCAACTTGATCCCATAACCATGTCGTGTTCTGGTCTACACCGCCGCTTCCACCTCCAAAGAGAACCACTCCTTGCAGGCCCGGATCGAAAGCGGCAGAAGCGGCATACACTAAGAGAGGTTGCACAGCCGGAGATTGCAGAGTCCATGTCGTGCCATCATAGGTCCAGGTGTTATTCGGGTTAACATCAGCAAGACCGCCAAACATAACAACCTGTCCCGTGGAGGTATTCGTTGCAACGGCCGCTGAAGCTCGAGCAAACGGAACAGTCGATGGCGATAACTGCGTCCAATCGGAGCCGTTCCACTGCCACATGGTAAGCTGGTAGAATTGGCCGTCGAACCCGCCAAAAAGATCGGCCCTGCCATTCGGATCGGGAAACAACATCGGGCCGGTAACAGCCGGAGGGTGATGCTGGGGTGTCGCCTGCGTCCACTGTAACGTCGACCCATCCCAAAGCCATGTGTCGCCGAGGTAATTGGTTCCATCGTACCCTCCGAAGAGCACTACCTTTTGAGTGACAGAATCGTAGGTCATTTCGGCTGCAGCGCGGGCTGGAGGCGCAGATGGTGTGGCGATCTGCGCCCAGGTCGTGCCGTCGAAACTCCATGTGTCATTTAAATAGCCTGTGCCGTCGAGTCCGCCAAACGCAATGGTCTTCCCGCTGACCGGATCGTAGGTCATTGCAAGGTACGAACGCGCCGGGGGAGACTCATTTGGCGAAAGCTCAATCCAATCCGGAACACTGAACTGAGCGGCCGCTGCACTCGCTGCAAATGCGATCGAAATGCAGCAGCAGATAAGAATTATGGATGCATGCGAAAAGTATCGAACCCGAGTCAATTTCATCCAGCATGACTTAAGGCGCTCAACAGGGATTTTGTCAAGTCGCCGAGCATGACGTTTTGGCTCGCGAAATCGGGCTTACTCTGTAACGGAAGTGTCGACGTTATCTCGCCCAGGGGCCGGCCTAGGTGTCAGGTGTGCAAACTTGCACTACCATAAAATGCGGATTCGCCTTTACCCAGGCGAGCGCCTTTTGTTTCGTTTCGAAAAAACGATCGATGACGACGGCGCTGTGCTCAGCCGCAGTTCGCCCGCACAACCGTGCAGCTTTGCGATTCACCACGTCTGGTCCACTGTCTACGGCGACACACTCCGCGTCATGAAATGCAACTTGGCTGCCATAGGGAATTTTCTTTGGATCAACTGCGCAGTGCCCGTCGCGCAGCGGTGCCCCGTTCCATGCTGCGTTCGCGCCTGAACCTTCGCTGTGCCAGTAAACTGTCACGCGAGCAAGAGCTGAATGTTCGCCGGCGAACATTGGTGACACTAACAGCAGCCCGAGTCCAACTGCTGTAATCAACCACGTCATAATCTTCTCCACTCGCTGTAAATCCGCGAGCAAGTGGATTAGGAAAAATGTGGGCAATTGTTTCTATACATACTTCGCAACTCGATCGCCGTTTGATTCGTTTCGGAATTTGGCGAGTAAACGAGGTTTTCGCGATGATCTGGGTCTCAAAATGGCTTAAGCCGGAAATAAGCCGTCCAACTGTTTGTTGATTACGTTCCGAATTGTGTCTTCGGAAACAAAGGCGGTGACCAGTCCTGGCAAGTCGGAGTCCACAATTACTGAGTCGTCGTTTACCCGGATGACGCCGGATATCGTGGCGCCAATGAAACCCTTCCTGGCCTTAAAAGAGAAGTGCATAGCATCATCAGACCAGCTCTTGAAGGGTTCTTTGACAGTGACGCCGCCCGGAAACTGGCGGCGCATTAAGTCGTCAAGAAAGCTGTCGATTTTGTGAATTGCTTCTTCTTTGCCGACGTTATGTCTTCGCTCAATATACATAGCTGATCGCCTAATTTGGCAGTTTGTGTGTGTTTGGCTAAAACTCCGAGCCGAAAATTTCCTTTCCTCTCGCTGTCGTGCTGCAAAAACAAAAGCTTTTCTAGTGGTTCGGAAAGGGATCAGTCTCAAAAGTGAAATACGCGGGTAAGAACTTGGAATACGACAATCGCGTAAAACGCCCAAAAACATTCAAATCTGTGCTGATTGAGACAATGATTGAACTTTTCGGAAACTTCATTCCCCGATTCCCGTATAAAGATTTAAGGGCCAAAAGCATCAGTCGAACTGGCGGCGCACCGGTCCGGGAATCGGAAAACGAAGTCGAAACAGCGAAGCAATATGGACCTTCAAGACTTCGTTACAACAACGCTGTGCCAAATTTCGGCTGGAGTAGCAACTGCTAAAAACTATGACAGGTGCGTCGCACCACGAGTTGATGTCGGCGAAAGGGATCCTAAAATTCTTCGCACGTTCGCGGGCGCTGATGGCGTCTTTTTAGTCGAGTTCGATGTGGCGGTCACTATCTCAGACGCTAGCGAAAACGGAGCCACTGCCAGCATTATGGTCCTATCGCCGCCGGCACCAAAGCTAAAGACTAAAGGTGGAATCGAAAATTCTTCAGTGAATCGGCTGAAGTTTACCGTTCCGATCGCTTACACGTGAGCGGACATCTGGCGATCGCGTACGGTCGTATTAAGCATTGTTCGGCTTAGCAGCGGTGAGACCCACCCCGGATTACGGCGTTCGAAGGCTGTCAAAATATCCCGTGCTTCCAGGGCCAGGGCGATCGCGCTTCAACGCTTTCGTCAACGCACTGACGGAGCCATAGCAGGTAGATCAGGCGCGACTGGGCGGCCCGCACAGCAGGATTTCTACCTACCTAGCGGAACTTTGTATCACGGCACTAGCTTTGTTATCTCGAGCCCTTTGTCGGAGTCGGCTTTGGCGGGAAAAGCGAGCGCAATAATTCGCCGACTGGGTCTGTTTTTTTCGTCGTCTCGGGTCGAGTTCGGCGCTTTTTACGACGTTGCTCCGTTGGCGTTCGTCTCGGTGGGGGCGTGGCAGCGAACTGTGGCGTGGCGGTTGGTGACGCGACACTGAGCTCTTGCGTCGGAGTTGGCAATTCCTTAACGCTGGGTGTAGCGACAATTGGCGCTCCTATAGTCGCAGGCCAAGTCTCGCGAGTTTGCTTGTGTGCGAAGAATTGGGCAACTCCAGAGGTGATCGCTGCAGCCATCGAAACCATTCCAAACGCAATTGCCCAGCGTGCGAGGCGCTGAGTTTGCCGGTGCTTGGCGTCGCTATGTCTTAGATCGATCTCACTGCGTATGAGTGCCAGTCGTTCCGATGCAGTTATGATTTCATTTGGAGGGAGCGCAGAGTCAGATTGAATTTCCAGGAAATAATCCTCACAATCCCGGAGTTCGCTCTCGGCAAAGACGCGAAGCTTGCTGGGCTTAGTGCGATCGACCATTTTCCAAAAATTAGATCGATCTGCCATAAGATTGTTTGACCTTAGGCTGTCACTCACAAGCAGGCAGTGCGTAATGAATGTCAGCCCCCTATTGGGAAACGCCTGCGAACAGAAATTCGCGCGTCCGCGGCCTAATGGATCTTATTCAGCACACGTCTGCCTTTGCTGAGATTGTCAGCGACTTTGTCCATTACTCACCAGACATTTGCCTTGTTGCGCTCGGCAAACGGCAACAGGACCGACCCTCCTGCTTTACCGATTCGCAAGGTATTCCGACGATTGTAAGATGTTCCGACAATTAACTGGACAACAGGAAGCGCTTTCGGTGAAAATCGGCGGCAACGTGATTCGACTGTTTCTCGATTGCGACGGAGTTGAGGTAATGACGCATGACTTAATTGGCGACGTTATTAGGATTGGCCCGTGTAGTCGAATGACATGGTCGTTGACCATCCGACAGTGTCAGCGCAGCACGCCTTACTGACGAAATCGCCGAGCGGGTATCGCCTCAAAGATGTGGGAATTAAATTAGGGGGGCAGTCAACAAATCTTGACAGACGGACGGCTATGGACCCGTGCACCTTCATCACGCCGCAATTCGCGTTATGTTGAGGCTGGCAATATGATCGAGTCGCACGAGCAGGGTGGAGATTGCAAGGATTAGTGATCTTCGGTTTTGTTTCGCTGAAATTCTTGTTGCCTTTTGTCAGAGTTTTGGGTTACAAACGTTGCCCTGTTTATTCTTGGATATGAACCCACTCCGACCAATCGCAAACAGTCGCGGAATCATTCGCCTTCTTTTCGTCTTATTGGACGCGAGACGACAGGTTACCTTTTGGTTAGCATTGGGATTCGCGGTTGGTGCAGCAGACTCGCGGGGACAAGGCTTCCTTATTCCTGACACAACCCGCAGAGACATGGTCTTCGATTTTGCAGGACAAAATCTCTACATCTCGACATCAACCGGAGTGATCAAAACGTTTCAGCTTTCAACGCTTACGTTTGGAACGGCCTACAACCCCGGTGGCTCGCTGAATGGAATCGACATCGCCAGAGATAACTCATTCCTATTAGCCGCCCAAAACGATTTCGGCATATCCCAAGGCACTTTTCACCGGATCGATATCGCTACCGGAACAATCACAGACATTCATTACACATTGGCTTTTGGTGAGGGTGGTGCATGGGATGTGGCGATTGCTTCGAACGGACTTGCTCTCGTTACGACTCAGTTTCAGGGCTCGGGCTGGACTCCATTACGCCAAATTGATTTGGACACCAACGCTGTCAGTGTTCGAACAGATGATCCCGGTTCAGGCGGCAGTGGTATGGTCCGGCAGGATACACAAATCCATCGTGGTGCGGACGGAACGCGCTTCTTTTTTATGGAAAGCAATATTTCCAGCGGCCCGGTTTTCACCTACAGCGGTATCAACAACACTTTCGGGCAAAGTGCTGACACAAATGCCTTTCTCGATGTTGCTAGCGGGGCGGTGAACCGAACGGGCGACATCGTCGGACTCCGCACCTTCGGGTCGTCAGCTTCATTAAACACAGCACCCGATTTCACTTTCCTCCACAGCTTCAATGAGATCGATAGCGGCGTTGCTTTCGACGCCGCGCAGGCTGTTTTCTACGGCGTAAACAGCATGACCGATCAAATCATTGCCTACAGCACGACTACATTTGGCGAATTGTTCAGGCTCGACATCGGTGAAGACGTTCCGGCGGGGTCGACGATGTTTGGCACCGGAACACTTGTGGCCAGCGCGGATGGTGGCTGGCTGGCGCTCGAAACTGACTCGGGCATCCGCCTGTTTCAATTAGCCACACCGACACCCACGCCTACCCCTACGCCATGCGCAGGGAGATGTGCTCCGACGCCACGGCCTCGCCCGACGCCACGGCCTCGCCCGACGCCGTCGCATACGCTCGAATGATCGTGAGCGAGCTCGCCACGGCACCCTGCCGTGGCTTATCTCTTTCTCGGCTGTCTTGCGCATGCCTATTTTCCATTGACCTGACGAAACGCTCCTGCTAGACGAACAGCGTGATCTTTCGCTCCCTTCCAATAATGGTAATCGTGGCTTTTCTTGTCACGGGCTGTACTGAACTAGGTGATGTTTTGCTCGCCCCAGACGAACCCGTTGTGTATGTGGAAGACCACCCCTTTCCGAGCGTCTTCGATCCCTACTACAATGAGCTTAAAATCTACCGCCAACCACGCTACTATTACGAATCAACAAGCAAGAAGAGGAAAGGTAACAGGGTGTTCAAGACTACAAAGGTGAAGGACGAATACGGTAAGACGGTTTACAAAAAGACCACCTCTCACAAGAAGAAAAAGAAGTAATAGCTCTTACTCATGAAATTTCGTTTCTTTCTCTTCATTCTCCTGCTAAGCATCGCAAATGCATTCGCGTCCGATCACGACTTCACGCTGGTGAACCAGACCGCGCGAAGCTTTGAAGGTCTCTATATTACTGCCGCTGACAACAAGGATTGGGACGCAAATCTCCTTCTCAGCGGAAAAGTGCTGGCCGCTGGGGGAAAGATCCGCGTGCGCTTCAAGAGTGACGCAAAATCGGAAACCTGGGATTTCAACCTGGTGGACGACGAGGGACTTTCAGTAACCTTCAGTAAGGTAAATCTCACAGACGTCGACACGGTCACGTTGAAGGACGTCAACGGTAAGATCACTGCGGAGATTGAGTAGGTTGCGAACTTACTCCTGGTTAAGCCGCTCGCATGGCGCGAGCGACTAGACTGCTTTACTGACTATTCAGGACGGATTGTGCTTTCGGTCCACCACGGGCGGATTCGTCCTGTAGCGAACTTGTCCATCTCAACCTGCGCGCTACTGATCCTTCACGACCACTCGGGGCATCATCTTGCTCACTTCAAGTCCGCCGCGGGACGGACTCGCTGCGGCGAGCTGTGCGCTCACTTTTTGCAGGCTCGCGGTAAGCGCGTCAATTTGCTTTTGCTGCTCCGCGAGCTTCCACTCAAAGTCCTTCGTTACTTGTTCTACCTTACGATGTTCTTTCAGAAATTCATTGAGCAACATCGCGTTCACTTGGTCGTAACGCACGGTGTAGATCTCGCCGTCCGCGTCGCGCACAACCAGATCGGGGTTCACCTTGGCCACTTCCTCGGCGATTAAACCAAATTGCGGTGTGCGGGTTTTGTCGCTCTTGTAGTGAAACGTCACCGGTTTGAGGGCGAGGATTGCTTCGCTGACTTTATCCATCGGCTTGACCTCGTCTTTGAAACGCTCCGAGGAGGTTGTTGAGCCAAGGTGACCGTCGGCATCTATCATAACGGGTACGCCTGCCGCGATGGTTACCCCGCTGATGCCGGCGATATAGGTGTTCCTTTGAAAGTCGCGTATCCCGCGACCGTTCA
>Ga0193707_1000048_pt1 | contig 30024 bp, 22 predicted proteins | sample U3c2metaG_FD_143043 | JGI IMG/M metagenome (GOLD analysis project Ga0193707, IMG submission 143043) | Soil microbial communities from a riparian zone of the East river system, Colorado, United States - U3c2 | ecosystem: Environmental > Terrestrial > Soil > Riparian zone | place: USA: East River... | reverse complement strand
CGTCGCGGCGATTGACGACGCTCACTTTCACGCCCGGCTCGATATCGCCGATCGGCTGGGAGGATTCACTCGGCGCGGCATAGACTCGGCTGGCGCGGGTAATTTCGTAGGTGCCTGCGACTCTTGATGGCAGCGTTACCGGGGGAGGAAAGTTTGCGCTTTCGCGATTTGCTCTGACGGCGGGTCGGACCGTGTCTTTCACCGCTCACGTCGCCAGCGCCACCACGGGTGCGACGGCGGCGGGCTGAATGGCGGGCGGAATTTCATGTCTCGGCTGCTCCGGAACACTAGTCATTTGCGATCGAGCGCTGGCAGTAACCGTGGGGACCGTCGATTCAGAGGAGTCCAAGCCAACGTACCATGCGCCAAATGCTCCTGCGGCCAACAACAAAATCACCACCGGAAAAATGCCGAACCGGCGAGTGCGTTTTGGCTCGGGTTGTGCGGCAGCCGCGGGTTGCTCCTTCTCCCCTGTCCGAGCAGAGCTTTGTGCCGCCGTCGGCTCGTTCGGAATCCCGCTCGTGAATGAGGTCATTGTTTGGAGCGCTTCGGCGGGCGCGGCCATAAGCCGAGCGAAGGCTTCTAAATCCTCCTGAAGCTCGCGCTGTTTTTCGGCGACCGAAACTTGCTTAGAGAGCAGTTCACTATAGGGCTTGTGCAGCGCGATGAGCTGCTGTCGATGCGCCTCCGCCTCCGCGATGCGCGCTTGCCAGCGAGGAATCTCCTCTTCGCGGCGGCGAAGCTCGTCGCGCAGGGCTTGTTGAGCTTGTTCAGATTCAGCGCAACGGGCGCGCAGCGTGTCCAGTTCGCGAAGTTTTTCGCGGCCGGCTGAAATCTCGTTATCCATTTCGGCCATGCGCGCCTGCAAGCGTTGGCGTTCTTCGAGATGTTTCGCTTCTAGTGCTTCGACGTTGACGGCATTCCGTTGAGCCGTTTCGAGCCCGCGAATTTTTCCCTGGCTGTCGTCGAGCTTTTGTCGGAGCTCGGCAATTTCGCTTTGTGCGTGGGCCAACAGCTGTTGGCTAGTGTCCTGCTGCGCTCCGACCGAGTCTCGGGGTTGAGCTTCGCTGGGCTGCAACCGGCTGCGTAGTTCGTTCAATTCCATCTTCAATTGATCGTTGGACGCGCGGAGTTGTCGCGCGTCATCCTGTTCACCGGCGTTGCTTTGCTGCGTCGCCTCCAACTCTGCAATGGTTCTACGGCTCAATTCCAGCTTGCCGGAGAGCCCAGCGATCTGACTCTGGAGGTCCTGATTGGCCGCGCGCAACTCCGCCAATGGCGCGGAATTGTCCTGCTGCGGCGCAATCGCTTGTGCCGGCGCATTTCCCTGCGGAGCTTCTTCCAATTTGGCGAGCAAGTTCTCGATCTCGCGCCGCTTATTTTTAAGCTCTCGTTCCGACGCGACCAAAAAAAGGCCCAGTAAAGCGACCACCGCTCCGGCAAACATTACGATCCAAACAAACAGGCTTTGCATCGTCGTCTCCTAATCGATATTTATACGAGGTTAATTATCCAACGTCGCCAAATATATGCCAAGGTAGAAGAACCACCCTTGATTGCCCGAATTGCTTATATATCGATTGGTTTCTACTTGGAAGGGTATAATTTGCCGCATCGCCGGAAGACATTACGAACAAATTCGTGAACCTTGGCGATTTTTGTAACCGCTTGACCCGTAACGTTTTTCTGATCCAGCGGCTCTATGATTTGGCTCTCCAGCTTGACGATATGGCGGAAGCCGGCATCGATGTCTCCCTCCTATCATGTCTTCTCGGTTGGTCCGCGCCGCTGGAAGAGTGCCGTTTCATCAACGATGATCTGGCAGCGGTTCAAAAAAAGTACCCGCGCAGCTTTGTCGGTTTGGCCCAAGCGCCGTTACTGGACGGCAAGCCGGCGCTGGATGAGCTGCGCCGCGCGATTAACGATCTTGGGTTGCGCGGCGTGACGATTACTTCTCAAGTCAGCGGGCTGTCGCTCGATTCCCCGAAGTTCTACGATTTCTATGAAACGGTCTGCAAACTGGACGCGCCGGTGTTTGTTCATCCCGCATTAGTGCCGATGGGCTACGAGCATTTGAAAGATTATGATTTGCCTCGCGTGCTCGGCCGCGAGGTGGATTTGACGGTTGCCACGACGAGATTGATCGCGGGCGGGATCTTCGATCGATTTCCCAATCTCAAGGTCGTCATGGCCCATTTTGGCGGTGGTATCGCGGCGGTCAAAGACCACTTAGCCGGCAAGGGATATCGTTTCGGAACGTTGCAAAAGCCGTTCGCGGAGTATTTCGACGGAATCTATTTCGACATGGCAGGTTTCGAGGGCGGCCTGGCAGCGCTTCAATGCGCGCTGCAGGGGATCAAACCTGAACGCTTGATTTTCGCCAGCGACTATCCGCAGGACTTCACCGGGGTCAATACGGATACCGGTAAAGGTATGACGGAACTAAGAAATTATGTCGATGCGATTAGGAAACTTCCCATCGAGGCTGATAACCTAGAGAGGATGCTCGGCGGCACTGCGGCGGAGCTATTAAAGCTTTGATCGCGCGTTTCCGAGATGCTGCGTCGATGGGCCTTGCCGGAATCGGCTTCGTTGCTGCAAGGCGTCAATCAAATTCGCTGAAAAGTTCGCCGGCGCGCAGCCATCATCGCGCGCTGACAGGCTTCGCCATATTTGCTTCGACATAGCCGGGCTTGTTGCCGCGTTTCGACTCGACTTTCAGCCAGCCGTTGTCCTCCTCGACAACATTGAGTTTGGTTCCCTTGGGGATGTCGGCGACGACTGGATAATGCAGTCCTGGCCCGCTTCTCACCTGAGTGTTCGTAAGTGCTTCATACTTGCCATCGAGCTGCGGGTTGAGAGCTTCCTTAGCGTCGCTGGCCGCCGAAGGCCTCACCGTGGCCATTTCAACAAAGCCGGGTGCATTGCCTTTTTTGGAAACGATCAGCACCCAGTCGCCGTCCCTGCCGACGACCGTCACTTTGGCATCGCGGCCGATCTCGGCGATGGCGCGAAATTGCTGCCCTGGGCCAGCGCGGACTTTGGTATTTTCCGTGGTTACGTAGGGTCGAGCTTGTTCGTTGAGATCGGGGAGATCCTTCGGTTGTTGAGGTTTTTCTTCGTTTTTGCACCCGAATGAAGCCAGCGCGATCAACGCGACAAGCGCCCATGAGGTAACGCGAAACTCGAATCGGATCATCTGGGGCCTCCTATACTTTACTCGATCGCAATGATTATAACATGCTTTGGATAAACGTTAATTATTTCGTGCGACGTCGGACGGAGCAGCAAGGGTAACGGAAACTCGCGCTTTGGGTCAATAAATTTCTTTCCAGACTTTCGCCAGGCTTTCCCCGTAGACGCTCAAATCCCACTCGCAGAAGTAGCCGAACGGCGTCGTCCAGACCTGGTAACCGCTTTCGATCAGCCGCTCCGCGACAGAGCTGATGAGTGCTTCGGCAAAGCCTGACTCGGCAGTGTTGCCGCCCAGATGAGTAAAAGAATGCAAAACGATATTTTTAAACGATCGTTTGTTGGCCAGCCACTTGATGTGTTTTAGGGTTTGTCTAAAGATCGCAGCCCGGCGCGCATCGACGGCATCGGAAACTTCGCCGTGGATGAAAACGACGAGCGTGTCTTGAACCTCCCGGTCAATTTCTTGATCGGCAACATCGGCAAGGGTTTTTGAATGGGTTTTCCAGCGAAAGCGCTTGGCCTGGAAACAGAGCAGCTTCATCGCCGAGGGCTCAGTAGTGGTCCAAAAAATTTTTGAGAATCGTTTTGCCGTCTTGATTGAGAATCGATTCGGGATGAAATTGCACGCCTTCAACCGGAAACTTCTTATGCCGTACGGCCATGATAATATCGCCGCTGGTCCGCGCACTAACCGTAAGCTCCGCGGGAAGGTTATTGGGGTCGATCACCAGGGAATGGTAGCGCATGGCGGCAAACGGATTTTTTACACCGCGAAAGATGGTCAGCGAATCGTGAGTTACGTCGGAGAGCTTGCCGTGCATGACCGATGGCGCGCGGACGATCGCGCCGCCGTAGGCCGCGCCGATGGCTTGGTGGCCGAGACAAACCCCGAGGATCGGAATCCGCGCGCCAAAGCGCGCGATGGTATCGCAGGAAATACCCGCCTCCTTCGGTGTGCACGGGCCGGGGGAAATGACGATCTTTTCCGGCCGCAGCGCCTCGATCTCGTCCAAGGTGATCTTGTTATTGAGACATACCTTCACCGTGGCGCCGAGCTCGCTCAGATAATGATACAAGTTGTAGGTGAAGGAATCGTAATTGTCGATCAGCAGTATCATTGTTTTTTCCACCGCTCGGCGAGCTCGACGGCTTTGAACATGGCGCGCGCTTTGTTGAGCGTTTCCTGGTATTCCATTTGCGGATCGGAGTCGGCAACGATGCCTGCGCCGGCCGTGATGTAGACTTTTTTCCCCTTCATCACGATGGTACGGATGACGATGCACGTATCCAGATTTCCGTTGTAGCCGAAGTAGCCGATGGCGCCGGCATAGAGGCCGCGCTTTTGCGGCTCTAGTTCGCTAATGATCTGCATGGCGCGAATTTTCGGCGCGCCGGAAACTGTACCGGCCGGAAACGCGGACACAAAGAGATCGAAAGGCGTTTTGTTCGCGGCCAATTTGCCGCGCACGTTGGAGACGATGTGAATGACGTGAGAATAGCGTTCGATCGCCATGAGTTCGTTGACTTCAACAGTGCCGACCTTGGCCACGCGACCGACATCATTACGACCCAAGTCGACGAGCATGATATGTTCGGCGCGCTCTTTGGGATCGGCCAGCAGATCGGCTTCAAGCTCGCGTTCTTCTTCAGGCGTGGAGCCACGGCGGCGCGTGCCGGCGATGGGGCGCAACTCAATGGTGTCGCCGGTTAGACGAACCATCGTCTCCGGTGATGAGCCGATGACGCGGAGATCTTCCAACTCCAGATAGAACATATAGGGAGACGGGTTGACAAAGCGTAAGGCGCGATAAATTTCAAATGGATCCGTGTTCGTCTCAGTTTCGAGCCGTTGGCTGAGGACGACTTGAATGACGTCGCCGGCCTTGATGTACTCCTTGGCTTTGTCGACGGCTTTTTCAAAACCGCTCTCGGTCAAATTCGAGCGAAATCTTTGGTTGGTTTTGCTTTGAGTTAAATCCCTGGGCTCGATCCCGCGTGGTTTCTTCTGCAAACTGGAAATAAGCTTGCGGATTCGATTGACTGACGCGTCGTAGGCCCTGCGAAGGTTAGTCTCTTCTGTCAACTGAACGTTATCGATCACTTTGATCGTGTGCTTCAAATTATCAAACGCGACCAGAGTCTGGACAAAAACGAAAAAAATCTCGGGCATGCCGAGAGGGTCATTCTTGCCGCCGGCAATCTCGTGCAATTGCTCGACGGCATTGTAAGAAACATAGCCGAGGGCGCCGCCGAAAAAGGGCGGAACTCCCGGCACAGAGACGGGCCGGCATCCCTGCAGTAATCCCTCCAAGATTTTTAGCGGAGCATCGGAGTTCAGTTTGCGTGATTTGCCGCCGTCGAGTATTTCAACTTCGCTGCCTTGCGCCTTAAAGATCCGGTACGGACGCGTACCCAAGAAGGAATAACGAGCCCAGCGCTCGCTGCCTTCGACGCTTTCAAGCAAGAATGAGTATCTGTCGCGCTCAAGACGCTTAAAAAAGGACAACGGTGTTTCAAGGTCCATCAGCAGCTCTTGGTACACTGGGATCAAGTTGCCTTGCTTGGCGAGCGTGCAAAATTCTTTATAGGTTGGCTGAATCATCTGCCTAAAAAAACAAAAAGGGCCATAGGTTTACCACCTATGGCCCTTGTAGCATGTAATGTCTAAGGAACTAGCCATGGCGGCGACGCTGACTTGAGTGCCAGCGCCACCAAAACGAAGTCGTCTGTGCGATTTTTTGCCGAGTCATTATGGGCTCATATTGCAGCATTGAATGTCAGGGGTCAAGTGCGCACTGCGCGTCGCTTCGGATGTTTTGTTGAAATATGAGCATCTTGGGACGTCTAACTTACGAGAAAAGCGGCTGCGATTTTGCGACGGGTTACCGCTGATTAGTTCTTTCTTCAGTTTGTTAAATTGAATACGTTTTTTTCCAATATTCGCTCGATCATACTACCTATTTGGCGCTCAATCCTTCGTCCTGGTACTTAATCACAGAGGGACGATTTGAGTGCTAGATTGCGTTTGACATCAAATGACCCCCTAGGTTAGGTTAAAACGCTTTTTTGGAACGGTCATCCAGGCGTTCAAAAGGCGCTATCAATCTTTAGCGAAATGCAACCGGGAGGAATCATGGTGCGGCGCGAGAAGTCCAATTACGTCATTCAGTCTGTCTCCCATGCGCTCGACGTCTTGGAACAATTCAATGGCAACGTCGATGAAATCGGAGTTACCGAACTTAGCAAGCGGCTGAAGCTGCATAAGAACAATGTTTTCCGTCTGCTCGCTACGCTCGAAGCGCGAGGTTATATTGAACAAAATAAGGTGACGGAGAATTACCGATTGGGCCTGAAGTGTCTCCAACTCGGTCAAACGTTCATCCATCAGATGGGTTTACTCCTGCAATCAAGAGCAATACTGGAAGATTTATCGAAAACCACCAAAGAAAGTGCATATGTTGCGATTCGGAAGGGTAGTGCGATTATTCCTCTCGATTTCGTCGAGCCGGCGCGGACCGTGCGCGTGGTCTCGTTTTTGGGCACCGTCCTGCCACCGCATTGCACTGCGGCTGGCAAAGTGCATCTTGTCTTTGAGCTCGACGGAGCCGCAGGCCAGAATCTGCCGGATCGCCTAGAGCGCTACACGGAAAGAACCATTGTCGATCGAAACGTCTTACGGGAACAGATGACTATGATCGGCGAATCCGGGTATGCCGTGGAGCGCGGCGAGTTCGCACCAGAAGTTAACGCGGTTGCTGTGCCGATCCGGGACTATACCCGCACACTTGTTGGCACGCTGGTTGTCGTGGGTCCGGGATACCGTCTCGGCGACGAAACCATCAATACGAAGATCGCTCCTTTGTTACTGAGGGCCGGGACCGATCTGTCCAAGCGGCTCGGCTTTCCCAGTTAGACAGACGGGTGGGATCGCCGACGATTCCTCTCGTAATAAATCCTACGCGCATACGGCTTATGTCACTATAGTTAAATGTAGGTCTTGTCTCTCCGACCAATCCGCGTAATAAAAATATTCGGTTAGGGGCACCGCACAAGCTGCAACCCGGCTTTACTGCTGTCTTACTGCCAACTATTTTGACAGACTGCTCCAGGTAACGATAAGAGTAAGGAGTGAAACGGAGGTCCGTGAGACCGCAATGTTAACTACCGTTGAAAGAATTCTATTCGTTCTACTCGCGCTCGGATGTTTGTATTATGGCGGCCAGAAGTTTTATGCCGTGTATCGCGCCATCGGCCGCGGCAAGGCCGATGCGCGGTTCGATCATCTCGCTGAGCGCATCCGGCGCGCCCTTTGGGTCGTCCTGACACAGCAATCGGTTTTTAAGAAGCGGCCAATCGTCTCGTTGCTGCACGCGTTTGTTTTCTACGGCTTTGTTTTTTATTTCCTCGTCAATTTCGTCGACCTGCTCGAAGGGTTCTTCGGTATCCACGCGCGCGGCGGAATGTGGAATCTGTTCAATCTTGCCGCAGATCTTTTTACCACCAGCGTTTTGATCGGGATTATCGGTTTGGTGCTGCGACGCTTGTTCGTGCGGCCCAAGGATTTTGAATTCCCTGCCAATGTTCCGGTGCAGCCGGAAGTTCGCGCAGGAATTTTTCGCGATTCTACACTGGTTGCGGGCTTCATCATTTTTCACGTCGGCTGCCGGCTATTGTTCAAAGCAACGCAGTTGGCACTCGAAGGAAGGGATGCCTACCAGCCGGTGAGTTCGGCGTTTGGCGCCGCCTTCGCCGGACTCGCGCCCGGCGGGCAGGAATTGTTGAATCATTTTTTTTGGTGGGGTGCGTTGGGATCGATTCTATTATTCATCCCTTATTTTCCGCGCTCCAAGCACATTCACATCTTTCTTGCGCCGGTCAAGCTGGCCTTGAAAAAGGACAAAGCCGGCGTCCTGCAGCCAATGGATTTCGAAAAGGAAGAAGTCTTCGGCGCGGTGAAGCTCGAAGATTTCACCTGGCCAAGGCTTTTGGATTCTTACAGCTGTATCATGTGCAACCGCTGTCAGGATGTTTGCCCGGCGACAAATACCGGCAAAGCCCTCAGTCCGGCGGCAATTTTGATCAACGAGCGTTATGAGCTCAACAAAATTCTGCCCGGCTTTTCGGTCGGACAGGAGAGCCCGCGGCCGCTGCTCGACTTCGCGTTGAACGCCGAAGCGGCGTGGGCTTGCACGACCTGCAATGCCTGCATCGAAGTGTGCCCGGTGGGCAATGAGCAAATGCTGCACATTATCGACGTGCGGCGCGAGCGCGTGCTCACGGCGGCGGAGTTTCCCAAAGGACTGCAAAACACGTTCAACCACATGGAGCGAGCCGGCAATCCCTTTGGCATGGCAGCCGAGGAACGGCTTGCCTGGGCAAAAGATTTGCCGTTTGCGGTGCCGACGTTGGAACAAAAGGCCGAGCCGGAAATTCTCTACTGGGTGGGCTGCGCGGCGGCCTTCGATCCGCGCGCGCAAAAAATCGCGCGTAGCATGGCCGCGATCTTGAATGCCGCCGGGATGGATTGGGCGGTGATCGGCAAAGAGGAAAAATGCACCGGCGACACCGCGCGGCGCACCGGCAATGAGTATCTCTTCGCCCAGATGGCCGAAGAAAACGTCAACGTGCTGAATGAAATCAAGCCGAAAACGATAGTGACGACTTGTCCGCACTGCTTTCATACCATTGCCAACGAGTACCCTCAGTTCGGCGGCAAGTTCGTGGTCAAGCATCACGCGGAGTTCATCGACGAATTGATTCGCGCCGGGCGGCTCAAGCTTGAAACCGGTGGCGACGGTTCAGTGACCTATCATGATCCGTGCTATCTCGGGCGGCATAACGGGATCTTCGATCAGCCTAGGGCGCTGATCCAGTCGACGGGAGCAAAGTTGACGGAACCCGTCCGGAATCGAAGCAATAGCTTTTGCTGCGGCGCGGGTGGCGGCCAATTTTGGAAAGAAGAAGAAAAAGGGACAGAGCGAGTGAGCACCAACCGCTATCGCGAGCTAAAGCAAACCGGTGCAAAGACCGTCGCCACGGGTTGTCCGTTCTGCATGCGCATGATCACTGAAGAAACCGCCAAAGAAGAGCCGGAAAGCGCCATGCAAGTTTTCGATGTTGCCGAGCTGGTTGCGGCAAGGCTGCAAAAATAATATGCGCCGAAGCTACGCCTATTTTTTTGCGTTGGGCGTCGCGTTACTGCATGGCGCCAGCGCTTGCCGGGCGGAGCCGAGAGTGACGATTTCGACCCGGCAAAGGGGCGATGTGACTTTTCAGGTTGAGGTCGCCGATTCGCCGGCGAGACGAGAGCTGGGTTTGCAATACCGTCGAGATCTTGCTTCAGACCGCGGCATGATCTTTTTGTTTTCGGAGGAGTCGCAACAGACCTTTTGGATGAAAAACACGCCGATTCCGTTGGACATGATTTTTATCGGCCGAGATATGAAAGTCGTCGGTGTCGTGGCACAGACGGTGCCGTTCTCCCTAGACGCGCGCTCCGTTGAGGCGCCGAGCCAGTATGTGCTGGAAATCAACGGCGGCTTGGCAGAACGCCACGGCATCCAAACCGGCGACAGAGTTCGTTTTGATTCGATCTCGACTCAAGGTGGGCGGGAATAAAAAAGGGAACCAGCGCACGCGGCTCTGGATCCCTTTGAACGACTCAAGATGCGCTTTTAGATCTCGCTGAAGAAGTAGGGCCTAACCGGCGCGAGCTTCTCTTCGTAAGAATCAGGATACATAAACCATAGCGTCGCGGCGATGCTGCTGAGAAGCGAATTGCCGTCCTGGGGCGTGAAGCAGGTGCCGACGATCTCCTTGTCGCCGCGCATCGCCAGGCTTTGAGTCACAATCACGGTTTGGTTGAGGATCCTGCCGAACATGCCGTGGTCGCGCCCGAACGAGAACACGGACGCCGACGACTTCTTGTTGGTCAGAGCGACTCTCAAGTTGCCCTGCAGCCGGCGCATCAATTCATCTTTGTTGATTCCCCTGCGTAGTTTCAGATTGAAGTGAATCGTGTGCATGTATTGCGTATTCAGCTTCAAGGCGGAGGAGTAAATATCCAGATCCAAGCCCAGAGTTTTGAATAGATAATGGGCGTCCCGCCCCTGATGAGTGCCAAACTGAGGGTCGTCGTGCTTACCGGCTTCGGGAGCCGGGATGAAATCACCTTCCTGGCTGAGATCATTGGCCCGGCGCATGCAGACGAAGCGGCTTTCCGCGAGGTTGTCTTCTTTTTCCGGACCCAAGGCGATGGTGTCTATAAGCACGGCCAAGTTGTGCGTATTGCAGCTGACGACTTGAACAAACTGATCTTTACCCCGTTCCAGCGCCCTATCATTGATGCCGCGTGCGTACTTCTTGCCGAAGCCGTCTTCACTGCCCTGGGCGATGAAGCCACGGCCATTGCCGGCATATTTATTATAGAGCTTTTCCTTGTTTTCGTTGCCAACGGGCGTGCAGTCGATGATCACGCTGGCGCGCTCGATCGCCTCTTCCGCCTCAAGGCTGGGATGCATGCCCATCTCGACGAATTTTTGCCAACGATCTTTGTCAACGGCGAGCTTTGCGCCTTGTTTGCAAGAGACCGTGACCTTGGACCGGTCGGTCACCAGCGGCGTGCGCTTGTGAAAGGTGATTTCATCGATGCCAAACTGCTCTTTGAAAGTAGAGAGAATGCCGATAAGCGGTTCGCCGATGGTTCCGGTGCCGACGATATGAACAATTTTTTGTTGTGCCATTGGTCCTCCGCCCCGTCATTTTGATAGGCGGATACTAGCCCAAGAGCGGCGGGCGATCAATAGATTTTAGCGCACTTCGATGCGCTTGAACGGCACTCGGATGAGCGAGAAAGAGCTTAATCCGGCGGCGCTTATGTGTTAGAACTTTCTCGGAGGAAACCATATGGCACCAGCAAATTTGCCGACGACGTTTTTTGGCGACAATTTCGGAGTTAAGAGCAATGATCTGGAAAAAGTTCTCGACACCGCTCTGGCCAAAAAAGCGGATTACGCCGATCTTTATTTCGAGTATCGCCAGAACGAAGGAGTCAGTCTGGAAGAGGGATTGGTGAAAAACTGCTCGCAATCCACCGCCAATGGCGTCGGGGTTCGCGTCCTCGCCGACGCTAAAACCGGATATGCTTACACCGACGACATTACCATCCAAAATTTAGAGTTGGCCGCGCGCACCGCGCACTACATTGCGCAAAACCGGCCGTCGGCGGCGCCCGTCCCCGTCGGGCCGCAGCGCAGCGAGGCGCATGACCTCTACCCGATCAAAACCCCGGTGAACGACGTCGCGCTGGAGAAAAAAGTCGAGCTGCTTTACGACATCGATAGATTTGCGCGCGGCTTGGATAACCGCGTGAAAAACGTTTTCGTGTCCCTTGGCAGTGAACACAAAGTGATCTTAGTCGCATCGTCTCAGGGCTTGGTGGTTGGCGACATCCAGCCGCTGACGCGTCTTAACGTCACCTGCATCGTCGAGGAGGGCGGCAATCGGCAGATCGGCAGTTTTGGCGGTGGCGGCCGCGTCGAGTTTGGTTTTTTTGTCGATAACAAAGATTGGCAACGCTACGCACGTGAAGCGGTGCGCCAAGCGATCTTGAATTTGACCGCCATTGACGCGCCCGCTGGCACGATGGACGTAGTCCTCGGCTCGGGCTGGCCAGGCATACTGCTTCACGAAGCTATAGGTCATGGCCTGGAAGGCGATTTTAACCGCAAAAAGACTTCGGCGTTTTCGGATCGTATCGGCCAGAAAGTGGCGTCCGAGTTGTGCACTGTCGTGGATGACGGCACGATCCCGTCTCGCCGCGGCTCGATCAACGTCGACGACGAGGGCACTCCGACGCATCACACGGTATTGATCGAAAACGGCATTCTCAAAGGATATTTGCAGGACAAGCTCAATGCCGGTCTGATGAAAATGCCGCTGACGGGCAACGGCCGGCGCGAAAGTTACGCGCATATTCCCATGCCGCGCATGACCAACACGTTTATGCTTGCGGGCGACTCGGCGCCGGAAGACATCATCAGCTCCGTGCAGAAGGGACTCTACGCGGTTTCCTTCGGCGGCGGGCAAGTCGACATCACGAGCGGCAAGTTCGTTTTCTCAGCGAGCGAAGCGTATCTGATCGAAGACGGCAAAGTAACTCAGCCGGTTAAAGGCGCGACGCTGATCGGCAACGGTCCGGACGTGCTCACCCGCGTGTCGATGGTCGGTTCGGATCTAAAACTGGACGAAGGCGTCGGCACCTGCGGCAAAGACGGACAATCCGTGCCCGTCGGCGTGGGCATGCCGACGATTAAGATCGATGGACTGACGGTGGGGGGGACGCGGGCATAAGGGCTAAAGTTCCAATAGTTCCAAACGTTTCAATCGTTCCAATAGTTTGAAAATCCGAAACGATTGGAACCGCTGGAACGAATGGAACGTCTGGAACACGGGTGAAAACATGGAACGACTTGAGTTAAGCCAAGAGTTGGCGCTCGATATTCTATCGACGGCCAAAGCGAAGGGTGCCTCGGACGGCGACGTCGTGATGGCGGAGAGCGAATCGTTCTTTGTCACCGTGCGCATGGGTGAGGTCGAGAAGATCAGCCAGGCGGGCGAGAAGCGTTTGGGGTTGAGGCTTTTCTTTGGAAACAGTTCGGCTTCGGCATCGACGTCAGATATTTCACAGAAATCGATTGAAAAGCTGGTCGACGATGCCACGCGAATGGCTAAAGTGACGGCGCAAGATCCGCACGGCGGTTTGCCGGACGCCGGGGATCTGGCCCGCGAAGTACCGGAGCTCGATTTGCTCGATGATTCGGCGCGTGCGGTTTCCGTGGACGAGAAAATTCAGATCGCACTCGACACCGAGAAGACCGCTCTGGGTTATGATCCACGCATTACCAATTCCGAGGGCGCGGAGTTTTCCAATCAAATCGGCCGGGTGATTTACGCGAGCAGCCAAGGCTTTTCAGGCGAGTATTCCGGCTCGACATTTGGTCACTCCGTCTCGCCCATCGCGGCGCAGAACGGATCCATGCAGCGCGACTATTGGTATTCGTCGAACCGCAAGTTCGCAAAGCTGGAGTCCTCCAAGAGCGTCGGCGACAAGGCCGCCCAACGCGTGCTGCGAAGACTCGGCGCGCGCAAAGTAAAAACCTGCGAGGTGCCGATCGTCTTCGATCCGGAAATGGCGGCGTCGCTGATGCGCAATCTATCGTCCGCCTTATCCGGTTACGCTTTGTATAAGGGTGCGTCGTTTCTGATCGGTAAACTTGGCGCCAAGATTGGCTCCGAGTTGCTCACGGTGATCGATGACGCGACCATTCCGGGCGCGCTTGGCTCGCGGCCGTTCGACGCTGAAGGATTACCGACGCGGAAAAAAACCGTGGTCGAACGCGGCGAGCTGCAAAGTTATCTGCTCGATACTTATAGCGGCAAAAAACTAGGAATGAAGTCCACCGGCAACGCTTCGCGTTCGGTCGGCGAGCCGCCGGGAGTGTCCCCGGCCAATTTTTATTTAGCTCCCGGCAAAGATTCGCCGGAACAAATCGTCAAGTCCGTGAAGGCCGGTTTGTACGTGACCGAGATGATCGGCTTCGGCGTCAACATGGTCACAGGAGACTACTCGCGCGGCGCCGCGGGCTTGTGGATCGAAGACGGCGAACTCGCCTACCCCGTCGAAGAGATCACGATTGCCGGCAATCTCAAAGACATGTTCCAGAATATTGAGATGGTCGGCAACGATCTCGAAATGCGCGGGCGGATTACGTCGCCGACGATTAAGATTTCACGGATGACCGTAGCTGGGGACTGACGTTTAGTTCGAGGTCCCATGTTCAAGGTTCAAGGGTCGACCCTCCGAGTTAACTTTGAACTTTGAACCCGGAACTTTGAACTTTTAGAGCACCTGAAACCCTGCCTTCAACGCCGCACGCAAAAAATCGTCGATGTGGGATTGGCTCGGATCGAATTCGAGCACGGCGACGCTACGCTCTAAACTGAAGTCAATCTTCGTTACGCCCGGCAACGTTTCAAACGCCACGCGCAGGCGCGGCGTATCCTCAGCTTTCAAATTTGCGATCGAAAGTATGGCGGTCTTTGTGCGCATCTTGCCTTGCTTGTTTTTGAATTTGACAAAACTTTCCTGGATTCGCAAATCGAATACGGCTTTTAATTTTTAGCTTCCCTAAAGTCGCCGCTGGCAGCGTAATTTTCTTGACGTTCGCCGCCCGGATATGTGACATTAGGCGCGCTGATGGTCACGCGCGTTGTTTTTCGCGCGGCATTCTAATTCCTAAGATTTCAAACAATCGCAAAGGAGGTGGAGATCATGGCGTACGACGTGGCGAAACTCTTGACCATGACGCAACCCGAGCTCGACACTCTTTTTACCAGTAGTCCCGTGGGCGATATCCCGAACGGGGAAGCGGACGGTACTGCGATCGTCGCGCCCGGCACCCATTTCAGTCCGACCATCGCCAAATTTGTAAGTCTTTTTGCGTGGCAAGGAAAAGTCTTTGACGCGAAAAAGGGCCTTTTGAAAAACCGGATACTGCCATTTGGGCTGAACGCGATTATCGCCAAGGTCTACAAGGGAGCGAGCTGGCTTGACGGAAAGGAATGCATCGTTTTGGATTATTCCGACACATCGATCGTCGCGCAATGGATCAGGGATGAGATCCGTCAAATTGAGCCTGGGCTGTACTTGGGAAAAGTCTACTGGGAGAAGAGCCGGTTGATCGATTTCGCGTTGAAGTTCTGATGGGGTGGAGGGGCGGCGATCGGAAATCGCCGATTCGTCACGAGCGGGGCGACGCCGCGCCGTCGTTTCCTGCCGGAAACTCGCCGCTACTATGGACCCACTTAAAGGACGCGTCAAAGATATTTCCTACCGTGCACCGGAGAAACGCTGCGTTTTATTCGATCGGAGATCGCGAGAGCCGAAGCACTGACTCCCGATGTGGAACTTGGGCGATGCGAATTGGCTCGCGATCACAATGGGATGATGGCTAATGGATGAAAAGGCTTCTATGTCGCCTGCCCAACGCATTCTAAAGCTAATCGGATTGTTGACAGTTGCCGGGTTGGTTGTCGCACTTTTGGCAGGAGCATGGTTGTTGGGCCGCTTCGGCGCGGATACACCGGTAGTTTACAAAGACGACGTCGATCACTTTAAATATGGATCGCTCGGCAGCGAGCATGAGTTCGGCGTGCCTTATTGGATTTGGCGTGCCTTGCCGGAGCTTTTTGCCGACAAGCTTCCCGGCAAAGGACTGGAGTCCCTCGGTTTTGTATTCGAAAAGGGCAAAGTCCTGCCCGCCGGAATGTCACAGCGGCGCTATCTCGGTTTCGATCTAGTCTGGTTGAACTGCGCTATCTGCCACACCGGCACAGTGCGCGAGTCGTCGCAGAGCGAACCGAAGGTCTACGCTGCCATGCCAGCCAATACCTTTGATTTTCGCGCCTTCACACGATTTCTCTTCGCCGCGGGCGAAGACCGACGATTTACCCCGCGCGACATCTTGCGTCAGATCAACGTCATTCGGCGTCGCGAGGGGCTGAGGGATCTGGCGCTGATCGACCGATTGGTGTTTCGTTTCTACGCTATTTACTACATGCGCGAGCGGTTGCTTACGCTGCGGGATCGATTGAATTTTATCAAAGAAGAGCCCGAATGGGGTCCGGGGCGAGTGGATACTTTCAATCCGCTAAAAGCCTATTTCAATTTTCCGCCGGAGAAATTGTCTAAACAGGAACGCGTTGGCACGACAGATTTTCCGTCGATCTGGAATCAGGGCCAACGCGAGACTCTCAAAATGAATCTACACTGGGACGGCAACAATGTCTCTTTGGAAGAGCGCAATCGCAGCGCGGCGATGGGCACCGGCATTACGCCGCCTACGGGGGATCGGCCGAGCTTGAAACGCGTCGCCGATTGGCTGCGCGACCTCGCCGCGCCGCCCTATCCATTCAAAATCGACAAAGATCTCGCCGCCCAGGGCGCGCCGATTTACAAGAAATACTGCGCCGAGTGCCATGGCGCCGACGGCAAGGATTTTCGCGGCGAATACGCCGGCAAGGTCGTGCCGATCGATGAAATCGGCACGGACCGGCATCGATTGGATTCTTACACTTACGACGTCGCGGTAAATCAAAATATGATTTTTGCCGGTTACGGCGACGAACGCTTCAGCCATTTCCGCAAGACCTTCGGTTATGCCAATAGCCCGCTCGACGGCTTGTGGCTGCGGGCGCCGTATTTGCACAACGGCTCCGTGCCGACGCTGCGCGATTTGCTCGAACCTAGCGCCAAGCGGCCAAAGATTTTTTATCGCGGCTATGACGTCTACGATCAGAAGAAGATTGGTTTCGTCGGCGATGTCGCCGAGGAGAAGGGCAAGAAGTTTTTTCTTTTCGACACCGATGAGACCAAGGAGCCGGGGAATTCCAACAAAGGGCACGAGGGAAAGCGATTTGGCACCGAGTTGTCCGCTGCGGAGAAAGACGCCCTGGTTGAATATCTCAAGACTTTCTAGATAACCCATTCGCGCTAGGGAATAACGGACGGAGGTAGGATGGCTGACGCGCAGAAAAAGAAATCCTGGTGGAAGATTTGTTTACTGCTGATCGTTGTCCTGGCGGTAGTCGGCGGCGCCATCGGCTGGTACAAATTTTTTCGCGAGGAGCCGCAGCCGGATTGGGTAACAGCGACACCGGACATGCGCTTCAAGTACGGTTCCATCGGCGCGGAGCACGACGCCGGCATCCCGTATTGGATTTTCTTTGTACTGCCCCGCATGTTTCCGGAAAAATTGCCCGGCCCCGGCGGTTATGCGTCCTTGGGCGTAGCATGGGAACAGGGACAGGAACTGCCCATCGGTTTCACCAAGAAAGTCATCGGCTTTCCGCGCGTGGCGAATAACTGCGCTTCCTGCCACGTCGCCAGCTATCGAAAAAGTGCGAGTGATAACCCAGTGTTCGTGCCCACCGGACCCAACCATACGCTCAACCTTCAGGCATTCTTTCGCTTCGTCGTCGATTGCGCCAAGGACCCACGCTTCAACGCAGACGAGATCATGAGCGAGATTGCGCTCGTCTACAAAATGCCGTTGCTCGATAAATTAATCTATCGCTACCTGCTGATCCCGATTGCGAAAAAGCGCTTGCTCGAGCGCGAGAAGCAATTTCAGTGGGTCTATCACAAGGAGTTTCCGCTATGGGGCCGCGGGCGTGACGACGCCATGAATCTCACCAAATATTTTTTACTCAACTGGCCGATGGACGACAGTATCGGTCCCACCGATATGCCGTCGGTGTGGAATCTCAAAAAGTATAAGCCGGAGAAGGGCATGCTGATGAATCTCGCCGGCGACAGTCACGACGCCCGGTCGGTAATTATCGACTCGGCGCTCGGGCTGCTCAGTGCCGCGCCGCACAACCGCGAGGAGTTCCTCGAGCAAATTGACTGGTTGGTCAAATATTTAGGCGAAAAACAGGCTCCTAAATACCCGTTCCCGATCAATCAAGCGCAAGCCGAAGCCGGCAAAGCCGTCTTCGACAGTAATTGTGCCCGGTGCCACGCGAGCGAGCGCACCGGCACGCGCGTGCCGGCGGAGGAAATCGGCACGGACCGCGAGCGGCTTAAAACCTGGAGCAAGCAGGCCGCGATCGAGTCGAACAAAGTGGTGCGCGGCTTCGGTATCGAGCGCCGCGGTCTGGTGGAAATCGAACCGAGCGGCTACATCGCGGCATTTCTCGACGGCATTTGGCTGCGTGCGCCCTATCTACACAACGGTTCGGTGCCCACGCTGCGCGATATGCTCAAACCCGTCGCCGATCGTCCGAAAATCTTTTATCGCGGCTATGACGTTTATGATCCGGTCGATGTCGGTTTTGTGACTCAAGGCGCAGAAGCCGAGCGGGTGGGAACGAAATACGACGTGAGCCAACGCGCTAGCGCTAATCAAGGACACGAATACGGGACGAATTTGTCCGCTAAGGAAAAGGACACGTTGATCGAGTATCTCAAGACGCTGTGACGGCTCGGGGTCGGGTCAGGACGGATCGAGCCTCTGAAAATGAAAGGCATTTTGCTTGCGCTGCAACGCCGATGTTGAGGGGAGAGCGAGAATGACTAAGTTCCGATCAATTAACCTTGCGATGGTTTACTTTGTCGCGTTCATCATTATCTGCGGGTGCGGCAAAAAAGCGCCTGAGCCCGGCACGGTTAAGGACGAGGCGCTGATGGTGGGGCGTATGGCGGAGAGCTTTCCGGCGGCTGATGAGGATTATTTCAAAGACATGGATGGCGCGTTGGATCTCACCGCGAACGAGATCAAAGGGCGCAATAATTGGATCGTCTGGACCGGCGGCAACGATCGATTCTGGGACTACCTCGCCAACAACAGCTTCGGCGCGTTGGATTTTCTAAAGACTCTTTCTTCTCATCCGAGCATCAAACATTCTAGCCGCGACAATCGGTGGCATTACCTCGGGTTGGTCAATGAACCCTGCTTTGAGAAAGCCAAAGGGCCGCGCACCGATCGTTTCGGGCTATGGCTCGATGCGCGCAGTAAAGATTGCCCCGCAGACCCGTTTGAAAACGAGCAGAAATATCCCGGCGTGAAAATCGGCGCGCGCGGGAAGAACATGCCCGTCGGTTCGTTTTACGGCTATGCGACCGGCATCGTCGGATTGCGCCTTTTCCCAAATCCCGACTTCGATGAAGCCGCGGCGAAAAAATGGGACGCGGAGAAATATTATACGGATCCCAACTACTACAACGACAAGAATTTGATTCGGCCGTACCGGGTCGGTATGTCGTGCGGTTTCTGCCACGTCGGTCCAAGCCCGGTCAAGCCGCCCACGGATCCGGAAAATCCTCAATGGGCCAACCTGAACTCCAACCCGGGCGCGCAATATTTCTGGGTCGACCGGGTTTTTTTTTGGGACAAGGACGACTCGAGTTTCGCATTTCAACTATTCCATACCTCGTTGCCGGGGACGCTGGACACTTCCTTCATTTCCACCGACTACATCAACAATCCGCGGACCATGAACGCGGTATATAATGTCCTGCCGCGGTTGGGGCCGGCTTTGCGCTGGGGCAGAGAAAAACTCGCGGGCGGCGGTCTCAAGAACAAGCAATTCCAGGATTTCAAGCAGACTGCTGCGTTGTCGCAGTTTTACAAAGCCCCGGATACGGTGATGACGCCGCGGGTGCTCAAGGACGGCTCGGATTCAGTGGGCATTCTAGGAGCACTCAATCGCGTCTTCATCAACATCGGCCTATTCAGCGAGGAGTGGATTCTTCACTTCAACCCTTTGGTCGGCGGCAAGACGATCACGCCGATCAGGATCGAAGACGCGGAGAAAAATTCCAGTTATTGGAATGCCACCGTCAACCAGACCGCCGACGTCGCGCTGTTCTTTCTCAAGACCGCGAAGCCCGACCAACTCAAGGATGCGCCGGGCGGGAGTGACTATTTAACGGCCGATAAAGCTACGCTGGATCGAGGCAAGGTTGCCTTCGCGACTTATTGCGCGCGGTGTCATTCGAGCAAGATTCCCGAGGCGCCGGCAAACGTCGATGAGTCCAACTGGAACCAATATTGGGCCTGGACCAAGACTGACGATTTCAAAGAAAAGATGAAAGCCATCGTCATGGCCGAGGATTTTCTCACGGATAATTATCTGTCCACGGAACGACGTATCCCCGTGACGCTCTTGCAGACCAACGCGTGCAGCCCGCTGGCGACCAACGCTCTCGGCGGCAACATCTGGGATAACTTTTCATCGCAGACTTATAAAGATCTACCGTCGGCGGGAAAGTTGACGCTCTACAATCCCATCGATGGCACACCGTTCGAATACGATTTACCGGCCGGCGGGCGCGGTTATACTCGCGTGCCGTCGCTGATCAGTTTGTGGTCGACGGCGCCGTTTCTATTGAACAACTCGGTGGGCAAGTTCAACTGGAATCCTTCCGTCGAGTCGCGCATGGATTCGTTCAACGATGCCATCGAAAAAATGCTCTGGCCGGAAAAGCGCGACAAGGATCCGATTCTCGGCGACAAAGTGCCTGGATTCATCTATCGCACGACGACGACGAGTTACATCAAAGCGCCCGCGGGCTATTTGCCGGACAAGTTGGGCAAATTGCTTAGCTGGGGCGATTGGTTGCACAACTTGTTCCCGTGGCTCATCAGCGAAGGGATGATAAAAATCGGACCGATTCCCAAGGGCGCCCCGGTCAGTTTGCTCACCAATATTGATCTGGAGTCGGACAAAGTCGATCTCGTCGCTCTCTTGCTCAAGATGAAGGCCGACTTGAAACAGGTCGAGGGCAAAAGCGATGAGGAGGCGGCGCAAGTCTTTAAAAATCTTGTGCCCGATCTGATCAAAGTCAGTAAATGTCCGGACTACGTGGTCAACAAAGGCCACTACTTCGGCACGAGCTTTTTCAAGGAAGAGCCGCCGCTGACCGACGATGATAAGCGCGCCCTGATCCACTTTTTAAAAACCTTCTAGCCCGGCGCCGTTAGATCGCGCACGTATGTCTGACGCCGCTCCTAAATATGAATATATCGTCGTCGGATCAGGCGCGGGCGGCGGCACGCTCGCGGCGCGTTTGGCCGAGAGCGGCCATTCGGTCCTGGTCCTCGAAGCGGGCGGCGATCCTCTCCAGATGACGGGAGATCGGCTCCCCGAAGACTATCAAGTTCCGGCCTTTCATCCTTTTGCTTCGGAGAATCCCGCCCTGCGCTGGGATTTTTTCGTGCGCCACTACGGCGATGAGGAGCGGCAAAAGAAAGACCGCAAGTACACTGCGGAACGTGGCGGCGTGCTCTATCCGAGGGCCGGCGCCTTGGGTGGCTGCACGGCGCACAACGCGATGATCCTGGTCTATCCGAACGACGGCGACTGGGATTATATTGCCGAGCTCACCGGCGATTCGTCGTGGCGCGCTGCGAACATGCGAAAATATTTTGAGCGTCTCGAAAATTGCCGCCATCGACCGGTCTTTCGCTGGCTGCGAAAGCTTACCGGCATCAATCCGACCCGTCACGGTTTTAGCGGCTGGTTGCGCACGGAACGGCCGCGGCCGCCCAGGGAAGCGCTCCGCGACCGCGAAATGATGGACGTGATCGAAGGCTCGGCGTTCGGCGCCATCGCCGCGTTGGAACATCACCTGAAGCGGTTATTCTGGTTTTTTCGCGCCAAGGGCGATCCTAACGATTGGCGCATCGTGCGGCGCAACGCCTTCGGCATTCGCTACATGCCGCTGACGACTTCCAATCATGCGCGCACCGGCAGCCGCGAACGGCTCTTAGACCTCGCCGCCAGGCGGCCGGATAAACTGCACATCGAGCTCGATGCGCTCGCCAGCCGAATTCTCTTCGACGCCGATCGTGCGGTCGGCGTCGAGTATTTCAAAGGCAGGAATCTCTATCGCGCCCACGCGGAGCCGGCTGAAGACCGGGGCGAGCGGCGCCAGGCGCGCGCGTCGCGGGAAGTAATTTTGTCCGGCGGCGCCTTCAACACGCCGCAACTGCTGATGCTCTCCGGAATCGGTCCGAAGAGCGAGCTTGCCCGGCATGGCATCGAAGCGCGAGTGGATTTGCCCGGCATCGGCGCGAACCTCCAGGACCGCTACGAAGTCAGTGTCGTCAATCGCATGAAGGATGATTGGGCTTTGATGAACGGCGCTGAATTCGCCAAAGACGATCCGCAGTTCGACCAATGGTCGCGATCGCGGGAAGGCATTTACGCGACCAACGGCGGCATGTTCGCCGTGATCAGAAGTTCTCGCGCCGAATGTGTCGTGCCGGATCTGTTCTGTATGAGTTTGCTGGCCCGATTCGAAGGCTACTTTCCGGGATACTCCAAGCTAATTTCCGGCGATCACGATTACCTCACCTGGGTGATCCTGAAGGCCCACACCCGCAACCGAGCAGGCACCGTGAAACTCACCACAGCCGATCCGCGCGACTTGCCGGAGATCAATTTCCGCTACTTTGACGAGGGCAGCGACGACACGGATGAGGATTTGAACGCGGTTGTGGATGGCGTCAAGTTCGTGCGCGGCATCTGCGCTGATCTGATCAAAGAGAAACTCATCGTCAAGGAGGAGTTGCCGGGCGATCGCTTTCAAAGCGACGAGGAATTGAAAAATTTCATCCGCGACAACGCGTGGGGACACCATGCCTCATGTACCTGTCCGATCGGTCCGAAAGAGCAGGGCGGGGTGCTAAGCAGCGATTTCCGCGTGCACGGAACCACGGGGCTGCGCGTCGTCGACGCTTCGGTGTTTCCGCGCATACCCGGCTACTTTATCGTCAGCGCGGTTTACATGATTGGCGAGAAGGCAGCCGATGTTATCCTCGCGGACAATAGTGATTAGTGAGTTAGTGAATAAGTGAGTTGGTGGTCGGAGTGTCGCGCGCTGACTAGGTCACTAGCTCACTAATCTCTAACTTACTTGAAAGACATGTCGCTCTCCGCGCCTCGGCGGGGTTTCCATTCCAGCGAGTAGTACTCGCCGCGGTCGCGCGCCCAGGGATCGAAAACGTTTACCACGGGATCGAGCTCGGCGCTCAACTCGGGAATGGTTCGCAGCAGCACTCGTTTCAGCGGCGAGACTTCGATCGCGTGACCGTTCGATTTGACCTTCTCCATGATTTTTCCACCGGGTCCGTTGTGGTTGACCCACTGCACGCCAAAATCGGTGTAGAACGCGGGGCGAAAGCTTGAGGTGAGGAATCGGTCGCTGAATAAACGGCGCGATGCGTTGAGAATGAAAACCTGAAGTTGTGTTTCCGAGATGGCAAAGCCATGGGGCCGCGTGGACTCGGCCAACCAACCAACCATAGCGTCCAAGTCTTCGATATTATCGACAACCGAGCCATTGGGCCGGCCGAGACAATCGGTTATGGCGCTGCCGTCGTCGTTTTTTTGCGCAGTGGTAATGATCTTGGAATCGTCGCAGCGATGTTGTCCGTAAATTTCCCGCAGCAGCGTGGCGTCTCTCAGCTGCGCGGCACGCGCCGCCGAATTCGGACTGAGGCTCGGATCGATGAAATCATCGAAGCCGGTCAGCTGCTTGAGGCCGTATTGGCGGCGAAACTCGTTGTAGCGCGGGATGCCGCGCTCCCGGTCGCGAAGAATATCCAAGGCCAAAACATCGATCTTGCCGGTTGCGCTCTTTAGCCGCGGCATGTCCAAGTTTTGCAGAAACAGCGGATGGTTGTGCAAGGTCAGTGCACCGACCCGCTGGCGGCCCAGCGAGAGCGCCCAATCAGCAATACCGTATCGCCGCATCGCCTCGGTCGCTTTGCCGCGCAAGGTATTCACGACCGCAATCTTGGCGCGGATCACATTCGAGTCGTTTTTCAGGTCGCGAAACTCGATCAGATCGGGAACCATCGGGTGGAGCCGATAGGCGTTGATGAACTCCTCGGGAAAATTAAACGGCGAGCCAAAATGGTTGACGCCGCCGTTTATATCCGGCTTATCGCTGCCCAAGCCAAAGATACCGGGACCCGCGGCAAAAGCGGAATACCAGGCTGTCGATTTTTTGCCCTCCGAGCGCGCGAGCTGTTCAATTACTTTTTCCAGTGCGGCGTCGACAAGCGGATGTTTTTGCAGCAGCCCGGACCAATTGGCGTTCATCGCCAGGTAGAGCGGTTCGTTGTAAAGCATTTGCGTTGTCCACTCGATGGTGTGGATCTTGGCAATCTCGGCGGACACGACCAGACGGGCGATTTCAAATAATTCGTCGGCGCTGATGTCTTGATATCGGATCGCACGCTCGGGCGCCGCGGGATCGCGCAAGCCGGAATCGGCCGCGGGACGAGCCGCGGCCTTGCGGCGAAATTCTTCGACGAACAAGTTGTGTTCGCGCGCGAAGACGTTGTGAAAGAAACTGAGGCCGATGTTCCAATTATCCGGAAAAGCCACGGCCTCTTGCCCGGCCCATTGGGGATTTTGCGGATCCGACTTTTGCAGCACCGGCAGATAGCCCGGCTGCGCTTGCGCGCCACTTAAATTTGCCTCGAGCAGCAGCTTAGCCGGATCGCGCGGGTCGCGTTTGACCCGTTGGTGCGAAGTCTCGTCGTAACCATAAATCTGCGAGCCGTCCCACCAGGCGGTAACTTTATTCAGCATGGTTTTAGGCGCGCGGGTTAAACGGCGCCTAGCGCCGATGGTGAAGCTCGGAGCCGGCGCCTCTTCGGCAACAAAACTTTTGTCGATCCGGTCTTCCGGCCGGCAGCCAAGCGATTTCGCATGGTCACTCTGCGCGCTGCATCCCATTGGCATCAACGTTGGTTCGTTATGGCCTTCCTCCAAGTGCGAGAACCAATCGTGAGTCATGAACTGGATCCAAAAAGCAGCCAGGACATTGACGTACGCCGCCATCCGATAGGCGCAACTCGCCTCCGGCGAATTATTGGCCGCGCCGCGGCCGTCGTTGCATTTAGCCAACGACGGCTGGGCGCGGGTAAATAGCTTGCGGCTGATGACCTGCGGGTCGGGCTGCAACGGCCCGAGACGGCCGCCGTGGCGGTTTCTAACGATTTCGTCTTCGCTCAACTCCGGAAATGTAGCTTCGAACTCGACATTGCGGCCGAAGGGTTGATCGACCGAGCCCATGAGCGGATTGAAAATATCGTTGCAGATGCCGGTCAGCGTGCGAAAACGGATGAGTTCTCCCGCGCATTTCTGCGCGCCTTCGCCGCCGACGGCGGCGAAATATGGATGATCCTTGGGTAGTCTCAGTTGCGGCCAGGTCTTTTGGAGATCGCCTGCGGCCGTCTCTTGGCTGCGGGCATAGTTCTCGTAGGTGCCGCTGTTGTCGAAGAGGTTGAACTTAAGCAGCTCGATGCGCTGGTATTCGAGATCCAGCAGCGCGCCGTTGATACCGCGCCGGTTGGGGTTTAAAAAGCCGAGCTTGGCGGTGAGACCATCGGCGCGGCTCTCCTCTGCGCCGGCGGCCCAATACCGCGGCCACTCGAGCCACGGCGTTTGGCTCCATCTCACCGCAGCTTCTCCACCGCGGCAGCGCGCCGTGTCTTCGCCAACCTTGCCGAGGAACCGATCCGCGCGATCGCTCGCGACGGTGCGAAAACCGCCGATGGCGTAGGCGACGCAGCTCCCGAATCGCGAATGTCGGACGGTTGAGTACGTGCCAAAAAGAAAGGCAAGGATGAGCACTCCATACAGCAGTTGTCTGTTCATATTTGAATCGCTAACTATTTTACCGCATTCCACGGTGAGGTTTTTATTGTTGACGGCTCAGTATGGAGGAAGGAGTTGTGATTAGTCAATTTGCTCTTAGAGTCGCGCGGCTTAATTGCCCTTTGGCGTCAAACTCTATATAGCTCAATTTGCATTTCAGCACGCAGCTCTGTAACGACGAGATCATTACTCTTCACAGATGACTTCCATTCCGGCGGAGTTTTACGCTTTGGCCAACGCGTTTTTTTTCGCGTTGCACAACCTGTTTACGAAAAAAGCGTTGCGCTACTCCAATCCCGCCACCGCCGTGATCAGCAGTCTTTTGATCAACATCATTTTCCTCTGGGGCGTGTCGATATTGTTCGTGCCGCTGTCGTCTTTGACCAGTTCATCGATCTTGATCTTCGTTGTCGTGGGCTTCTTTCAGCCCGGACTCACTCGCCTGCTGAGTTATAAAGGTATCGACGCACTCGGTGTGGCGATTACCGACCCGATCCGCGCTAGCACCCCTCTTTTCAGCGCGGCCATGGCGATTCTATTTCTCGGCGAGAAGATCACGTTGCCGATCGTCGTCGCCACTTTGATGATCATCGCTGGCATTACCCTTTTGTCCTGGCGCAGCGGCTCTATGAAACTCGCCGGATCGGCAGTTTTCCTCTGGTACCCGATCGCCGCCTCCGCGCTCGCCGGCGCGACACAGGTTGTGCGCAAGTTCGGCTTGGCCGCGGTGCCGCACCCGTTTCTTGCTGCCGCTGTGACCGCGACTTCGTCATTTATAATATCGATCGTCACGCTTTGGTACGTCGAGAAGAGCCAGGAAACCTGGAAGATGAACCGCCAGTGCTTTTGGTGGTTTCTCGCAGCTGGTTTGACTATCAGCCTGGGCATGACCTGCATCTACTACGCCCTCGATCTCGGCAAAGTCTCGGTCGTAATTCCGATCAGCAGCACTGGCCCGTTCTTTTCGCTGATCTTCGCCGCGATCTTCTTGCGTGACGTCGAGCGGGTCACACTGAGAATTGTCACCAGCGCGGCGATGATTGTCGGTGGGGTGGTGCTGTTGACGCTTTGGAAGTGAGCGAGGCGCGATGGAAATCGGACACCGAGGGCTCTCTGTCAATTCTTTCCAAACCGAGAAAAACGAGTTATGAGAGAGCAATGAAAACGGACGGTGTTGTGATGGCTGACTATTCCGTCGTCGGGCAATCGGTCTATCGAACCGACGCCAATCCGAAAGTCACGGGGCGGGCGCTCCATGTCGGTAACATTGAAATGGCCGGCATGCTGCATGTGGCCGTTTTGCGCAGCCCTTATGCGCACGCGCGGATTACGCGCATCGAGAAATCCAAGGCTGAAGCGCTGGCTGGCGTGGCCGTTGTATTGACGGGTGCAGAGATCGCGAAGATGCCGGGAGTCGATCCGCACTTCGGGCCAGCGTTTCGCGATCAGCCGATCCTCGCTGTGGAAAGAGTCTGCTTTATCGGCGATCCCGTTGTTGCCGTGGCGGCGGTCGATCGCCGCACGGCGGAAGACGCACTTCAGTTGGTCGAAGTCGATTACGAGCCAATGCCAGCAGCGCACGATGTGCTCGAAGCTACGAAGCCGGGATCGCCACTGGTGCATGAACAGCACCGGCCAGCTAAGGCGTTCGCCGATCTCGCCCACGTCAAAGCCGGTCAGCAATCGAACATATGCTATCACTTCAAGCTTCGCACCGGCGACGTCGACAAGGCGTTCGCCGAAGCCGACAAGGTTTTTGAAGATATCTTCAGCTCGCCGCCGGCGCAGCATGTGCCGATGGAGCCGCACGTGACGTTGGCGTATCTGGACGAGCATGAGCGTCTCAACGTCTGGACTGCGAGTCAATCACCTTCGTATGTCCGAACGGAGATTTCTGCGACTTTCGGGATTCCGATGAACCGCATTCGCGTGCGCGTGCCGTACCTTGGCGGTGGTTATGGCGCTAAGCTTTACGCCAAGCTCGAACCGCTCGTAACCGTGCTGGCGCTGATCACGAAAAAACCGGTGCGTTACGCGCTCACGCGCGAAGAAGAATTTTTGACGATCACCAAACACAAGGTCGTCACGAAAATTAAGAGCGCGATCAAAGACGGGGCGATCACAGCGCGCAAATGCGAAGTCTATTGGGACACCGGCGCCTACGCCGAAATCGGCCCGCGCATCGGCCACAAGTCAGGTTACACGTCGGCGGGGCCGTATCGCATTCCCAACGTCTGGATCGATTCCTACTGCGTGTATACGAACAAAGTGCCCGCGGGTGCGTTCCGCGGTTTTGGTGTGCCGCAAGTTATCTGGGCCTATGATTCGCAAACCGACATGATAGCGCGCGCGCTTGGCTTGGACCCCGTGGAGTTTCGCTTGCAGCCAGCGTTGGACGAAGGCGAGCGCTTTGCTACCGGCACCGTCGTGCGATCGTTCGGCGTTAAAGAAGCGATTCGCCAGGCGGCGCAGGCGATCGAATGGACAAAGCCACGACCCGCGCAAAGCGGAACAAAACGCCGCGGCAAAGGCATTGCCGCAGGGGTGAAGGCAGTGCTGACACCGTCCATTTCGGGTGCGATCGTCATTCTTAACGCCGATGGCACGGCCCATGTGCTCAGCAGCACCGTGGAGATGGGGCAGGGATCTGAGACGACGATGGGACAGATCGTCGCCGAGGAATTAGGTATTGCGCCCGATCGCGTCCATATCGTCCAGCCGGATACCGATGTCACGCCATACGATACGATCACGGCCGGCAGCCGTTCGACCTACCACATGGGCAATGCTGTGCGTATGGCTGCTGGAAAGATTAAAACGGAATTGTGCGAAGTGGTGGCGTCAAAACTAGAAGTCGCTCCGGACGATTTGCTACTGCGCAACGGTCGCGTCGTCGTGCGCGGCATGGAAGAGCGCGGCATGGCGATCGGCGAGATTTTCTTGGCCAAGTTCGGCAGTCTCGGCACAACGCTCGCAGCGGAGGCGGTTTGCCAGCCGACAGCGGCCCCCATGGATCCGGAAACCGGTCAATCGGAAAAGTGCACGGAGTATTGGTTCCCTTCGGCCACCGCCGCCGAAGTCGAGGTCGACACCGAAACGGGGCGAGTGAAGGTTCTGCAACTCTTCAGCGTCGGCGACACCGGCACGGCGATCAATCCGCGCCATTGTGAGCAACAACTGCAAGGCGCTGCAATCATGCATCTCGGGCTCACGATGTTCGAGGAGATGATTTTCGACGAAGGCCAGCTCATCAACGGCTCGCTGCTCGACTACCAGGTCGCGTCGATCAAAGACATGCCGGAGTCGATACGGTCAATCGTCGTCGAAGTACCGCACGAAGACGGGCCGTTCGGCGCCAAAGGAGTGGGCGAGACGGGCGCATTAACCGTTGCTCCGGCGATTGCCAACGCGATTCACGATGCGGTTGGCGTGCGCATTCGCGATTTGCCGATCACGTCGGAAAAAGTGTTGCGGGGGTTAGTTGAACGAGAAGAAAATACCAGTGGAAGCCTTTAATGGCCATCGCCGGTTGTCGGGGTATCTTGGGTGAAGTCGTTCTTAGGGCCTTTTCGTCGCGCCTTTTCTCATCTCGTCGATGTTGATGTTCGGCATGCCGGGCATCACGATATCGCCGGGTTTCTGTCCGGCTTTGCAGGGCCCCAGCCATTTTGCTTCGATCACCGATGAGGATTCTTTCATGCCCGACATCGGCGGCTCATAGGTGCTCTTTATGTCGGCCTTATACGCGGAGTCGAAGCGGCCCGTGAAAACCGCACGGGTCGTCGCCGTGCTGTTTTGCACTTTGCATACCGATTCGGCGATGATCTTGTCGCCTTCTTTGCGCATCTCGTTTTTGCTGCACTGCGGTTTTTGATTTTCGCCGAGCTCTTTTTTCATCAGGTCGTCGGTTTTCTCGTCGATACACTGTTGCATCGCATGACTGCCTTTGGCCTGTCCGCTCGAAATATTGATCTCCCACAGGCCAGACTTGCGCTTCGGCGCATCGAAGGACGCGGCGGCAGCGGCGCTAGCGGCGAAGAGGACGACGAGCAGGGCGAAGTATCTCATGTGGGTCTCCCTTAAAGAAATTCTCGACCGGCGCCGGATGTGGTTTTAGATCGCAGCCGGGGAATCGAGCTCGAAGCCCAGGTCCGCGATCATTTGATGCGCATCTGAGGCCTCTTGTCCTGGCGTAGTTAAGTAGCCGTAGAGGCTCATCGGCTGGAGCGAACGCAGATTCACTTCTCTGCCGCCGGCGACGCGGATCTCCTTATTCGGATTCACGAAGCGAAAGAGACAGAGTGTTTTTAGACAGCGTTGCGGTGTAAGTTCTCGCTTGCTTTCGAACGGGGTCGTCGGAATTGAATTCAAAAAGTTTACCGGGATCGAGTCGATGTCCATGGCGCGGAGCGTCAACGCGAGATCGATAATGTCCTCGTCGCTTTCGCCCATGCCGATAATGCCGCCCGAGCACGTGCCGATGCCGGCGTGTTTGACGTTCTCGATGGTTGCGACGCGGTCGTCGTAGGTGTGCGTCGTGACGATTTCCGGGTGGTGCGCGCGGCTGGTATTCAAATTATGATTCACTCG
>Ga0193707_1000047_pt1 | contig 30262 bp, 40 predicted proteins | sample U3c2metaG_FD_143043 | JGI IMG/M metagenome (GOLD analysis project Ga0193707, IMG submission 143043) | Soil microbial communities from a riparian zone of the East river system, Colorado, United States - U3c2 | ecosystem: Environmental > Terrestrial > Soil > Riparian zone | place: USA: East River... | reverse complement strand
AATCAAAGAATATCTCGCGGTATCATGCGCGTGTGAGAATCGTAGGTCGAGTCTCATCGGTATGCGTACCGTCCTGTGTTCCTGATTTCTCTCTTGCCAAAAACATTTTTACCACGGGCTGCTAGGTAGTAAAACTCACCTTTGGATGGCTCCCCGTTTCATTGAACTGCCCTGCCCTGGTGCCATCTAGCCACGTCCTGATATAGACATGACAATTGAAATCTTACGACTATGACTGTCTCTACTCGTCCACCTCCAGAGGTTCACTTTCCTATACCGCTCTAGATAGGGTCGCGCACCTCGCCAACTATGGTTTTCTGGGGAGCGGTGACCTCGTGGTGACCTGCGATGCGAAACAAGCTCGCGCGCTCGCCCGTCTTGCTAAACGTCACTGTCCGGACACTGTCGAAAAGATCTACGATGCCCTTCGTTCGGCGAACGTCCTTCACATAGGAAAACGTTCTTGATCAAACCCGATCCGCACGCTGATCAGATTTTTCGCCGAATCATGCAAGCTGCGCGGAGAGATTACGATGGGGAATTTTGATGGAAGCCCGGGGCACCGTTGCTGGAGAGAACACCGGATTTTGAGGCGGGTGCTTGAATGTAAAATTCGCATATGCCTAGAACGTAGTGAGAGACTTTTGTAATGGGAGGCGAGAATGAAAAGGGAATTCGTACCGTTGTCAGTAGTAGTGTTATTCGCTTTTGGTTTAACGTTTGCGGGCTGCAAAAAGCAAGAAGAAGCTCCGCCACCACCACCGCCACCAGCATCAGCTCCAGCGCCAGAGCCAACGCCGCCACCGACCGATGCTAAACCAGATACGCCGACTCCTGACAAGGCTCCTAGTACAAAAAAAGGAGGAGCCGAAGGCTAAGTAAGTTCAGTTTTCCAGCAGTTGTCCTCAAAATCGTAGCGCTCGGACGTGGCGCCGGGTGTTTGCTATCACCGTGGGAAATTCATGACGAAGCATTTATCCGAGTCTACAGCGGAGTGTTTTACTTGCTCGAGCATCCTGATCTCGTGGCCTTGTTTTTACGTGTGGAGTCATTCTCTTAGACCACTCTTCCCGAATCACGGTGTAGAGAGAGTTTTTAAAGCTTGTAAATCTTTTCTACTGTGAAATCTGTCACTGAAGAAAGGGCTCCAATTTGAGTTTGGTACGCCAGCCTAACCGACGTGTAAGGGGATCAAGCAGCGGCTCCGTTGTTTTGACGGAGAGACTGACGGAAAAGAGGTTTGATCTATGTCATTTTGCTTGCTGGCGGACGAATCGTTATTAGAAGACGGGATCAAGCTCATTGCCGTTGAAGAAATGGGCCAAGCGATCAAGGAAATTGATAACCCAAGATTGAAGCGGAGTGAAGCGATCCACGAAGTCCGCAAACACTGCAAAAAGATACGCGCTGTGCTCCGACTCGTCAGAGCACAATTCGAAGAAACGTATCAGTTCGAAAACGCGTGGTTTCGCGATACGGCGAAGGGACTCACCGAGCTGCGCGACGCCGAAGCCTTAATCGAAACCTACGATAGCCTGCTGGACAAATTCGACGATCAAGTCGAGCGGCGTGCCTTTGCGTCGATCCGCCGGGCATTGACCCTTCGCCGGAAAAAGATCATCGAAGAGACCGGAGACTTAAATCAAAAACTCAAACAGCTTCGTGCGCGCATGGACAAGGCGGTCAGACGGGTTGCGGATTGGAAACTAAAGGTGGAAGAATTCGACGGTATCGAAGCCGGACTCGTAGCGACCTATCGACGGGCGCGCGACACCATGGCTGCGGCCTACGAGGACCCGACGGCGGTTAATTTTCACGAATGGCGAAAGCAAGCCAAGTATCACGATTATCATATGAGATTGCTGCGCGAGCTGTGGAAACCCCTCATGCGCTCGCTGTCGAAGGAGACCGATGAGCTGTCAGAGTTGTTGGGTAACGACCACAACCTCGAGGTGCTTTATAAGACTCTGGTCAAATCTCCCAAAAAATACGGCAAAAAAAGGGATATCCAGGTGCTCCTCGGTTTGATCGACGGAGAAGCGCCGAGTTGAGAGCGAAGGCGAAGACTATCGGCGCAAGAATCTTTGCGGAAAAGCCGAAGACTTTCGGTCGCCGTTTCCGGAACTATTGGGAAGCTTGGCGATCCGAGGCGGAGCTTCCTTCGAAAAAACTCAGTGAAGAGCCCGCCGTCGTCACTGCGGCTGCGTGATTTCCTCAACGGGCGCGCCTTTTTTGGCCAGGATTTGATTCTTATAGCGGACGTCGTCGGTTACTTCCTCGCCAAGCCAATCCGGCGGCTCAAATTCTTCACTCTTATCCCGTGAGCTAAACTCGACTTCGGCAAGCACCAGGCCTTCAAGATTTCCGTGATATACATTGAGTTGCAAATGCCCGGAACCTTCATAAGTTTCAAAATACCGTTCGCCGACTTTGCGCAACTGCACCTCAGCTCCAGTGACATCGATCGCAAGGTAACCTTGGACGATATTCTCGGAATGGTACCGTTCGATACTTTTCGGCATCTGCCGCACTTTAAAAACCCTCTAAGTTAGCGTCAAGACATGCCTGCGTATTTGTTGATCAAGATGTCTTTCAAACGATACGATCGATTCTTGAAGAAATTGGCCGAGCCAGTCTGATTCCGTCCCATACAAATTTCAAATTGAGTCAATCGAAACTCGGCATTAAAAGCGATTGAGACAATCCTCGGGAGAGTAAAAATATGGCACTAAAGCCCAATACTCAAAAAGCCTTGGATCACTGGTTGGTGCCAACCTGGGATACCGGGCACCAACGAGACGAACGACGCTTTTACGGGTTTCTAAGTCAATATCAGCAGGATCACGGTTTTAGCATTAATGAATCAGAACTTCGGAGGGAGATCGAACGCGCCGTCAAAGCAAAACAGTTGCCCTTTGGAAAACACCAAGAAGACATTGTTCACGATCATGTCTCACTCGCATATAAAATCCTCGACTTTCTTAAAGCAACTGGCCGCTAACCCTAATTCGGATCTCAAACTCTTGACTCTCATAGCACGACCACATAGGGATATGACCGATTCGCTCTCCCGGACATTCACGGAAATGCGTATAATCAAATGTCTCACGCTAAATCGCTAAGAGTAATCGGGCAGTCGTTGGAAAATGCCAAGCTTCCGGCTTTCGAGCTAGATACGGACGGCATCGATTATGTTGTGAGAAGTGATTCTCTGACTCGAACGGCTGAGTGGATTCTGCGACAGGCCATTGGCGAAATGGAACTTACCGAGCAAAGCAGTTTGACAGTTAATCGACCGTTGCGTTTCACTCAGGTTGTTATTTCACGGCTTGATTCCGACGCACGAAAACAAAGGCGAAACCATGCTTCGCCCCAAACGCAAGGCTCAAATAAGCTGTCTCAGCTTTTGCGTAGCTTGGGCGATCACATTGAAAGAACCGAGATCGGCGCGTTTCACGTCTCCTGGACGCCACATTCCGTTTCTATCAATTACAAGAAACCCGATGGGAAAACTGACTCTCGAACGTTTACCCCTGAAAAGCTCCAGCAATTGGGATTGCATATAAGATTTCGACGATCCAGCCGTAGCTCGTGAGTAATAATTCGCGTTTGCTCTTCTCTAAAAGTTTAATTCCCCATTAGTTCTTGTTCCGTTTGCTTGGGCCGACAAATTAGTGTGGATGTTTCGACCTCAGTTGTTCGGAAAGGCCCACAAACTTTGCTGTCCAATACCTTTCAACGATGCAATTTAAGGCATTTATCCAATTTGGCATGTTCTTTGTGTGGCAAATCTACGGTCGCTGTCAGTCGAACTCCAAGAGCGAACTTAATCAAAGATCAAGCCGCGATGAATAGTTGGGTATTGATTGTTGACGATGAAGAGAATCTGTTAGTCCTACTGGAACGGGTTTTCCAGAAAAATGGTTTCCAGGTTAAAGCGGCTAGTAACGGTTATCAGGCACTCAGGATAATAGGCCAACACGTTTTTGTCTTGGCGGTTCTCGATGTCCAAATGTTTCCTGTTGATGGCATCATGCTGCTCAAGGAACTAAGGAAACGCTCCCCTTCAACCTCTGTCATTATGATCACGGCTTCTCCTACGTCTGACGCTCGTAATGAATGCATGAAAAACGGCGCTGCCGCTTTCCTAGCAAAGCCATTCGACCTTAAATTACCTCCAAGATCTTGCTCAGCGCCTCGCTCATCCTGATCAACAGCAGTAAATTGGGATTCAAGACAACGGTCGCTTGGAATATTTCCGGCCACATGCTGAGCGGTTCGATTGCTTGTCAGATCCCTCGGCGCGAAGCCCTTCGACTATCAAAGGTAAGTCTTCAGAGGTATCGATGGAAATTACTAGTCGGGAAATATAATTAAATTTCATTGACACCCCCTACGAACGTGCGTCTAATGGTCTGTGACCCTTCGTGACCATCCACTCATGAAGCGAAAGAGCGGGTATTGCAGTTGGCCACCAGTATGGACAACGACGCGCTTAGATCCTAACGATAAACCCACTGGTGAAATTGGAATCCTTCAGCAAGTATTGACAAACTATCTCCTCACAACCAGAGTATTTTTGTTCATTGATTATCAGGGCCATCGATACATGGGTGCAATGGATTTTGACGATCCCGAATTTTGCAACGAGATTTATAGCGTCCTAAATTCCCACATCGGATACTCTCTAATACAAATAGGCGATCTAGATTTACTGCAGACGCTCTAGCCTTTCTGCGGCCCAATCTCCAAGAAACCACGCTTAAGGCTAATTATGCTCACTTTATTGTGGAGACAATTTAGGCAATTCGCAGAGACCCCCGGCGCTGGCTACTGGTTCAGAGCACCAAGAGGAGTTATCAAGGACTTATCCACAGAAATTGTGAACAACTCTTGTTTCTGAGTTTCTGGCAGACTGAAATGACGTTTAACTTTTTTCGGCATTGCTCATTTCCGCGTTAACAGTCGCGTGAAAATTTCGTCTATTCGAAACATGAGACTCCACGATCATCCATTAGTGAACCGCAAAAATGGGTTGGGAACCTGACCACCACCAGGCAATTCGAAAATGATTCGATACAAAATCTTCACCGGCGCACTCGTTGCGCTTATCTCTATTAACGCCTATCCAAAGTCGGTTCCGGCTTCTGATCCAATAAAAAAACCAGTAGCCGATCGAGTAGTTGTTCCTACCAAAATCAAGCCTATGGACATTAATTCCGCATCGATTAATGAGCTGAAAGCGCTGCCAGGAATTGACGAGGCTGATGCACAAAAGATTGTTGAGAATCGTCCCTACGACAAAAAAGATCAACTGATTTTAAAAAACATCATTCCGCCAGCCACTTACAAAAAGATCAAAGATCGAATCATCACTGTACCGGGCAGTAGGAACTAGGAACTAAGCTAGATGTCAGGCCGCTTTGATGGGAGCCCGAAGGACAGCGACAGCGCGAGGGGTTTGAGACCACGCCAGCATCCCCGGACTCAAATAAAAGAAGGCGTCCTGGGAAGGCCCGGACGCCTTGCGGAGTTGACTAAGATGGAGGGCTTACAGCATCTCTCGGGAGAATGGTTCCCAGAAAAAGGCTAGCTCGTAAAAACGAGCATCAACTCCTGATCTCAGCATAGCGCTTGAAAAGCAGAAAAAAAGTACCCTGCCTTGCATGTCCACTTCGGACCACCTCGGTAATTCATCGTCGACGCACGCATTGCCGAAATTCATCCTGCTTTATGCCGCGATATATGCTGCGTTCGGAGTCGCTTCGCCGTTCATGCCTGCCTTTTTGAGCTCCCGCGGGTTAGCACCCGAGCAGCTCGGGCTCGCGCTCGGCGCGGGTACCGCCGTGCGATTGTTCACAGCACCGCTCGCTGGCCGTATCGGCGACTTGATCCAGGACTTGCGTATTGTGCTCGTCATTTGCATTGCTCTTGCCGCTTCGGTGACGCTCGGCTATCTAGCTGCGCATGGATTTTGGATTTTGCTTGGAATGAGTCTGCTGCATGCCGCGTCGCTGGCGCCCATTACGATCTTGTCGGATGCCTTGGCGCTGGGATCAGCCTCTCCGCCGCCCAGCAGCGGGCGTCGTGGCTTCGAGTATGGATGGGTGCGCGGCACCGGCTCGGCTACCTTCATCGCCGGCACTTTGCTGTCTGGGCAGGCGGTGAGCGCATTTGGCCTCGACGTGATCGTCAGTTGGCAGGCCGCGTTGCTCGGCTCGGCAGCCTTCGCGGCCATCCTGGTACCGGAACTGGTTCACAATCGCACTGCCGATGCTCTGCGTGCGCCGGCGCGCGGTGCTCTCATTCTGCTCCGGCTGCCACTGTTTCGGAATCTTGTTGTTGTTGCAGCACTCATCCTCGGCAGCCATGCGATGCACGATGCATTCGCCGTGATCCGCTGGAGCGCGGCAGGCATCAGCCCGGTTACCATAAGCTTGCTCTGGTCGGAGTCCGTCGCCGCTGAAGTAGTCGTGTTCTTCGTCATCGGCCCGGCGCTCGTGATTCGGCTGACCCCGGCTGGCGCGATCGGCGTCGCATCGCTGGCCGGCATCCTGCGCTGGGGAGTAGCGGCGCAGACAACCGATGTGATCGCGCTTGCGTTGGTGCAGCCTCTGCACGGCATCACGTTTGCGCTGCTTCATCTGGCCTGCATGCGTCTGCTTACCGGCATCGTGCCGCAGGGCCTTGAAGGAACGGCGCAGGCGGTTTACGGCACGATCGGCGTCGGCTCAGCCAGCGCATTGCTCACCTTTATCTCCGGCGGGCTCTACGGCCGTCTTGGCGCGCAAGGCTTTTGGGCCATGGCTGCGCTCTGCGCGCTTGCTTTGCCGTTGACCTGGAAACTAAGGCACCGTGGTGCCGCGACTGCACAGTGAGGCCTAACCCCCGGTTGAAAACAACCCCTGACAACCCGACCTCCCAAGCCGTTACCATGCCGAAGGCGAGAGGGCTGGAGGTCAAAATCACTTCATCGAACCGATGTACGCGCTCCCGGTCCGAAAACTCCCAGAGGGACAGGACTGGCTCTACGAGATCAAATTCGACGGTTATCGATGCCTCGCCGGCAAGAACGCCGGAAGCGTAAGGCTGTGGTCGCGTAGAGGGAACGCTTTCACGTCTCAATTTCCCGCGATTGCCAAGGCTTGCGAATATCTGCCTCTCGGCACCCTCATCGACGGTGAGCTCGTAGCACTGGAGTCCCAAGGACGAATCTCGTTCAACCTGATGCAGCATCATCGCTCCCAAGCCTCCGCGATTCGCATTTATGTCTTCGACATTCTCACATTCTCCGGCCGCAACATGCTGCAGGAAAAACTCCTAAAACGTCGCAACGCCCTCACCGAGGCGCTGTGGCCGATTCGCAAATCATCTTCGGTTGTCGATGTTTCGCAAACCGTCGCGGCATCCGCGGCGGATATGATACACGCGGCGACGGCGATCGGCCTCGAGGGAGTCATCGCCAAGCGCCGGGACTCGTTTTATGAGTCAGGAAAGCGCAGCGGAGCCTGGATCAAATACAAGATCAACAAGGGCCAAGAATTCGTCATTGGAGGTTATACACCCGGCAATCCGTTCGACGCGGTGATCATCGGATATTGCCAAAGTGATCAATTACTCTATGCCGGAAAAGTGCGCGCCGGTTTTGTCCCGCACGTTCGGCGCGAAGTTATGGAGAAGATGAAAGCGCTGAAGACTGAAGCTTGCACCTTTGCCAATCTGCCCGAGAAAAAACGAACTCAATGGGCGCTGACCAAAGACGAAATGGAAAAATGTCAGTGGTTAAAACCCAAGCTTGTGGCGCAGGTAGAATTTACTGAATGGACGCCCGACGCGCATCTGAGGCATGCGAGTTTTTTGGGGCTGCGGGCCGATAAAGAGCCACGAGAAGTTGTGCGAGAGATCGATGGCTAAGGTAGTGGATCAGTTTGAATTTGGACTAATTGTTTTCCCCTAATCTAGCGCGAAATTCTTCTGTGTGCCTATCAAGGCAGTCTGGACAGAAAGCTCCCCCTGGAGGATGTTCGGTAGTGACTTCCTCAGTAGGCCAATATTTGCATTCCTGATAGAGATGCCAAAATATCTCATCTCTTAGCCTGCGATACGTGAGTTGCTGCGACATGAAAATGTGGTTGTTATAATAAGTCCACGATATCAGCTAACTCCCAAACTTTGCTAGTCACCCCGTGGCCATAACTGAACCACTCTAAAACCCATTTGTTGTCGGAAATCTGACAAGGCATTAAACCAATTGCAAATTTATATAGTCGTGTTACGTAACGATCATGGAACTTCGGAATCATCCAGTCATGTTCTGCGACGGGGTGAGGATGTGGCCCCCGAAATGGCAGCAGACATACGGTCCAGGCAATGCATCGGTTGGTCCAAGGCATCCCTTGTATTCACAAGTCATCCATTTCTTTTTCTACCTCGTAGAACTGATCCTCCGCTATACCGAAACCCGCGAGCAGACGATGGATCGCAACCATCAAATCACCGTCCCCAAGGTTGCGGGCGGCCTTGTTCTCGATCATTAAACAAAGAATTCGACACAGAGTTCTGGAGCGAGCGTGATCCTTTCCCTTGGGATAATGTTCAGCCCAGAGCGGGCCAATATCGCGGTCTTCGATGCGATCGTCGGCTAGAGACATGGATTCTACTGCAAGCGTTTCAGGACCGCGCGCTGACGGGTTCAATCGCCAAAGCAGGATGGCAAATCCATTGAACCAAGAACGGTAAGAGGTTTACCGATCTGCTTATATAAGAGGGTGAAAACCGCCTTGGCGCATGTTGGTCTTTCAAATATCAAAGAGCCGAGATAGGAATTGCCCTCATCAGGGATGGTTAGGACGTAGACTCTATGGGGTGGCATTATATTGGATAGAAAAATCGCGTCGAGTTTACCGATTTCTCCGGCACTGCCTGGCAATTTCAATTATCGAACTTCTTCGCCCGCTGGGGCTTTTTTTTGCTCAGGTACTTTTTTTCTGTTCCTCAAGAGTTATTCTTAAAATCAAGAGTTGGCGAAACTCGTTTTACGAGTTGTCTCTGCTTGGCCTTAGAAGCTCCACTAGGCAGGGAGGGTAGTGAGTGCACAGCTTAAGTGCTGCCACAGATTACCGCCAACTCAGAAGGCGCCTTGACCCCCAAGGCGCCTTTTTTTTATCCGCTTATCCGCGCACGATTTTCCGCACAGTCTTTCTCAGCAATGAGAGCTGTCGCCCAATTGGGACAGTAAGAGAAATCTCAAAACGCCGCACGAAATTTCCTTCCTCCATTCTGCTTTCCGCATAGCACAAATCTAGAGTTATCTAATATTTACACCTTGGTATGGTGATTGCGTTTCTTCCAGAGAGAGGAGGAACACACAATGAAAAAATCGATATCATTAATAGCCATGAGTTTACTCGCGGGTTCTTTGACGATTCCAGGCGGACGCGTCTATGCCGATGAAAACCCACCGGGTAATCACAAGCAACGTCAAGAGTTGCGCCGAGATCAGCAACAGCTCGAAGACTTAAGACAACAACGTAACCGCGAGCTCCGCGAGGGCGACAAGCACGAAGCCCGCGAGTACAATGAGAAGATTCGCGACCAGAAGAGAGAAATTCGTCAAGATCGAAGAACTATCTACGGGCAAAACCGTGACAGAAGGCATGACCGAGATCACGATCACGATCGTGACTGATTCGAGAAAGAAAGGTGATTTTTTATGAATTGTCGTAAAAAAATCTTTTCGGCACTGATATTAGCCTGTTCGCTAGCCGGCTTTCTTAGCTCGTTCGCCTGCAATACGGTTCACGGGGTGGGAGAAGACATCGAGCGTGGCGGCGAAAAAACTCAAGATGCTGCGGATAGAGTGAAAAGACGGCTATAGGAATAGGATTTTCAAAGAAGTTCGCTCGATAAGTTCATCTAGCGGGGGTGCGCTTCCGTTGCGCTTTTAGGTGCAGTTGGAGGCCCACCCCCGCTCATTTGCTCGGTCCGTGCTCAATTGCTCTTTTGAGCTGGGCTGTGTCCAGCAGACGTGATATTTCCAAATTGCTTCAAATCTTCACGGAAATAACAATCCAACGCTGCGACGCGCACTTGGAAAGCCGTACGCAACATCTGGAATATCGAATTGAATTGATTTCTCCATCCACACAATCACGTTAGGAATTTTTCGCTCTTATGTGAGTCACCCCATGCTTGCAAAAATTTCGTGCGTTCTGTGGTGATGCCCTTTGCGAGGAACTTCGCTAAAGGCATCGGTGAGAAAAAAGGCGACGTGATGGAGAAGAAATCGGAAACAAAGTAATTGCCAAGTGTCCACGTTACGGGAGGGATGGTCGGGTAGCCGGCCGTCCCTCTTTTGTTTCTCGTGCTGGTCGGGGGGATTTAGACGCGATATTGACCTTGTTTGCCGACGATTGCAGTCGTAGTTACCTCAAGCGAACGCTTGCTTGTCGGCAAAGAGCAGTTACGCGTGTGGGTACAGGATCAGGTTGACCGGCGCCAGCACGAGGAAGCAGGGCTGCGACTGGTACATGGAAACAAACTGTCCTGGCCAGGGAAGGTATATCGAGATGACTGGCAAAAGTTGGGCGTGTCGCCGCCGCTTCCCGAGCCTTTACTACCGAGTCCGCGTCGGTACCCTGAGCATTAGCGCTTAATGGGAACCCCAATGCCGAGATTATGTCTGAACGTACCTTCACAGATTTCTTCCTTCGCTAATTACCGCAGGGGTGCCAGCCCACTTTCGCTGCGCGTGCCGGTCGAATATGTCTGGTTCAGTTGGGCTCCAAACCCCTCGACTTCAGGACCGACCTTGTTGCAGGGGCAGTCAGTACATCAATGAACGCCTGATTGGCACCGGGATCCTTCGCTCCGGGAGCCGCAGCCGCTGCAAACAAAGAATAGACCTGAAATTCCGAGGGAAGCGGGCCGACCATTCGAGCACCAGGCGTATCGAGAATCTCGCTTATCTGCGTAAAGCCCATTTCAGCCTGACCCGCTGCCACGGCCTCCGATGCGGTTGTCTTGGTCACCACAACGGTCTTTGCGCTCATCACGTCGGTGATTCCAAAGCGCTTGAATATTGTCTTCATGATCGGCCCCGTTACGCCCTGCGCGGAGTACGCAATCGACTTCGCGGATAGCAGCGCGTGCTTCAGTTCCTCGCCCGTGGTGATGGGCGCTGTGGTGGTTTCCTTCGTGACAGCAATACCGACGCCTGACCTGGCCACATTGACTCTGCTGTCCTGTGTCAGCCAGCCCTGTTTGATCAAGTCGTCGACGGCGGCAGCCGTCAATAGAGCAACGTCGAACGCCGCGCCCCTTTCGATTTCGGCCTTGAGTTCCCCTGCCGTCGCAAATCGCAAAGTCAGTTTGTGCTTGGAGTCGCGTTCAAACGCCGAGGCAATCTCCTCTAATACGGACCTCGCAGCCACCGTACTGAAGACGACGATCTCCGCCGCTTGAGCGTTGACACCCAGCACGCCCAACAGCGCGACTGAAATTGCCGCGATCGCGGCGACTGAGCGAAGTGCCATGGTATGTCTCCTGGTTAAGCTGCCCACCGTCTGTAGCGCGTGATCAAGAATATACGGAACCGCAAATTCCTTAACGAAAATTATGGCGTTGTGAAATCTACCCCTTCAATCAACGAGTTGTCAATCAATCTCGGCTTAAGGTCGTTCCTCGTGACAAAAGAAAAAGGCAAGCGAACTTGCTTGCCTGAATTGAAAGATAAAGAACTAATTTAGAAGAGCTTAAAGCGCACGGCAGTGCCGATATTGATGTAGTCCTTCATAAGAGCCCCCTATCCGAAAAGCTGTAATAACGATCAGCGCCTAAAATGACGTGATCGAGTACCCGGATTGCGAGCATCTCACCGCACTCTTTGAGGCGTCGCGTAATTTCTTGATCTTCTTGGCTCGGCATGGGGTCGCCGGACGGATGGTTATGCAGGAACACGACCGCCGCAGCCGCCAAATGCAGCGCCGCACGGTAAACGTCGCCGGGCCGGATCAGCGAGGCGGTCAACGTTCCCGTCGAGATCACTTTGTATCCGTTGATCCGATTTTTATTGTTGAGCGCGAGGAGAACAAAATGTTCCTTATCAGCGTCTAAAGTTGCAAAGATCGGTTTCGCAACGCGCATCACATCATCGGATGCGGCAGCACGGTCCCCCACCTCGCACACTTCCAGACGCACCTTGAACGTCGTCACGGTGTAACGCATAAAAATCTCTCCTTTTAAAGAAATCTAAAGAAAGATTAGCAATGCGGGGCGAAGGCAAAAGAAGGGGGAAATTGCCGGAATGGAGGGTTTGACACTACGAGAAAGAATTAGTGGGTCGGCAGACCGAAGCAGACATACTTGTGCTACAGCGGCTGAGATTATTTTGTAGGAGAATTCTTAGCATGGCCGCTACTTTCATCTTCTTGGCGCTTCACTTCTGCGGAGAAACGATCCGTTCTAAAAAACTGGAATACGGTTGGCTTGCTTTCCTCACCCTTGGGCTTGCCTGACTTGCTGATCTTTTGTTGTCGTTGCTTTGTCGTTGCCTTATGAACTTTTTTGACTCCTGGCGTCTTCCTTGGTTTCTTTTCTTTATCTCTAGGCATAGATCATCTCCGTAGAATAAAAGTGTGCGGGTATACTACGGAGCCGTATGGGTGGTCAACAGTGGCGCAAGACGCGAATCAACGCGTGGTCGTCTTGATCAGTCGGCAGCGGTTTGGATGAGGCAATATCGCCCGCCTCCAACCTTCATAGAACTGTAGATTTGAGGAATTTCCTGACCTCTTCCGGGATACATTGGAAATGCTTTGGAAGCGTTTTTCCGCCGGTGCCTTTCTTGCTCATGTCCTCTCCTGCCGTCCGTGTCCGGCCTGGGATAGCAGAGTCAATCTGAAATCGCTGCGCTCTACAGCGGTTTGGCGGGGAGTGTGCCCCAAAACACCTCCTCGCCCGTCCCTGAAGTTCAATGTGACGTTGGCTTTAACATGTGCTGATAAGTCGCTCGAAACTCAGACACCTGGCATTTCTGTTCGAATTGCTCGACCGGTAAATATCTCATCAAAGAAGATTTGCCGGGAAATCAGTCGTGGCTAAAAAGGCGCACTATGCCTACCGCATGATAAATAAAAAAGGCAAGCGAGGGCTTGCCTGAAGTGAGAAAAGAACAACAAAAATTTATGTAACGGAGCTTCCAGCAATGTCCCCGCAAACCGTTCCATCTCGATCCGCTGAAGCGGTCCGAGTTTCTGCGTGGCGTTGCTGAAACATTGATATCAAACCTAATGAGCCCCGTTTCGCCAGCCTATTTCAAATTGACATAGCACAGCTTAACGAGATAGTTTCGACGCCTGATCTAAGCAGATTTCTTGTCACGAGGGTGCTTATGCGCGACATCGCCCAAGTAGTGGAAGCCCATTACACACGAAGCGGTTTGAGTGAAGCGATCCTTGCTGCTCTGAGTAGTGCTGGAATTGATCCGGATAACATTAGGCCAGCGGACCTCGCGCCGCTCGACGAGTTCCATATCCGAGGTCGTGAGGCGACAATTGAGCTGGCTCGACTCCTTAACCTGAGTGAGCACGATCACGTGCTCGATGTCGGTTCCGGTCTTGGTGGTCCTTCGCGCACTCTAACTGCCGAGTTTGGTTGCCGCGTCACTGGTATAGATTTGACGGAGGAATTTTGCCGCGTTGCCACGATGCTTTCTCAGCGTACAGGGCTGATTGATCGTACCGAGTATCGCCATGGAAATGCCCTCGATATGCCGTTTTCAGATGATACCTTTGATATCGCATGGACCCAGCATGCGTCGATGAACATCTCCGACAAGGGAAGACTATATGCTGAAATACACAGGGTTCTAAAATCCAGTGGGCGGTTTGCGATCTACGACATAGTGGCCGGCCCCGGTGGCGAGTTACACTTCCCTGTACCCTGGGCGCGTGAGCCCTCTGCCAGTTTTTTGATTCAACCTGATGAAATGCGAGCGGCGTTGGATAAAAGTGGCTTCCGTGTGATCGTTTGGAATGACGTTACGGCACTGGTACACGACTGGTATCGCAAAATTCATGCGAAACCAGAGGCGAGCACACAGCCGGCGCTTGGCCGACAACTAATACTAGGACCCGATTATCCGGCAATGGCGCGGAACCAGGGTAAAAACCTGGAGGAGAATCGTTATGGATTATTGCAAGCAATAGTGGAGAAGCATTAGCCGGTGATAAAACAACTTCATCTCCCCAAAAGAAAAAGCCAAGCTTTTTTTGCTTGGCTTATACCTCAAAGAACTATTGTAACGGTACTTCCAGCAACGTTCCGGCAAAACGCTCCATTTCAATTCGCTGAAGCGGTCCGAGTTGCTGCGCTGCGTGGGTAAAGGCGTTGATCACGCCAAAACGATTCGCTTCGGCCTAATCAGAAAGCTCGACGTGACTTCATCAGTCAGCTTCTGAGAGAATTGTCTCGCCTCAGCAATTTTACGGATCGTCTCCAAAGGATCTTCGATCGGTTCCTCGCGTGTCTTTAGAAATGCGTCGAGCACCGAACTTGCCAGCCTGAAACCTTCACTTACGGCCTCGGCCATACGCCGGGTCATCTCGAACTCCGTCAAGTGAATATGCGCGTGCCGGAAACTTTTTTCCTGGCTCACGATCAAATCATTCGTGCATGGTTTCCTGAAAACAAAAGGTTCAACGGAAACGCTCCCCATCCCCACTTCAGAATTGCCGATTATGATGCCGGCCTTAAGACCTGACTCAACGTCCCATATCTCGTCGGAGATAATTTTGAGAAACAGGTTTGTTTCTTCGAGAACAAAATCCTTCACCGCGACATTCCCTTTCGCGAGTAGTCCTTCCACGGTATTCCCTATCTCGGAATTGTTGTACGCAACATAATCGGACGACAGAAACGCTCGTATCCACTCGCCTTTGCCGCGCAGAAAATAAGAATTGCCGTTCAAGCGGTTGATGTCGTAGTTCGGCAGTGGGTCATTTTGAAATGAGGTTTTCAGGTTTGCTTGAGCGGTCTAGTTTGGCTTATGCTTCCCATAAGGGGGAAGCATGTGGATTATACAACGGTCGAATTGGGGCACAGCCATTCCTAGACTCAGGAAGCTCAAAACGTTTTGGGTGGTCCCTCCTAGTTTTTTGCTTGCTAATAGTTTGGTGGGGGCGATTTCAAACATTGACTACATAGTCGGGTTGCTTAGGAAGATTCGCGCAATGCCAGTATATAACGAGATATCCGCCTTTATGACATCTGGTATTGGAAATTTGGTCTGCGCGATAACTGGAATCCTGTGGCTTGCCTATTTAATTGTGCGGCGAGAGCCGACATATGAACGACCAGGCGAAACAGAACTGGCGCGTAAAATTGAACGCCGCAATGGACCACATACCACAGTCCAAGCTGAATCTTTAATGCCGCCGCGGGGTGGTGGTGAGGTCTTAATTTCGCCATTGATGGGTACTGGAGATCAATCAATTTGTGTTAAGTTTACCAACTTAACACCGCGCCCAATCATAAATTGTGAGTATTCATTATCAAATCTACAAAGATGGTCCGATGCTCAAAAGACCTATCTTATCCGAAGTAAATCATTCGAACCTGTTTATATTCCTGGTCCAAAAATATTGGAACCTGAGACCCCCACGGGATTTGAAATATTTTCAAATCGCAGTGGTTTCTTATTTTTCGAAGGTAGGCGCGACGGCGGAATCGACCCGCGCAACGAACGCGGAGAACCAAATACTACGTGGAGGATACATGTCAGCGTTAATGCGAACCAGAAAAAAATATATGAAAAGCGCATATATTTTAAAGTAATTGATAGCCGTAAGTTAGCACTCGTTGGCGATCCGGAAGCACCCCAAGAATTCACGCCGCATTCTTAATTTCATGGCTATCGAGCAAATCCACAATCTCGCCGATCTCCCAAACATGGCTAGAAACTCCCGCTTCCATTGCTGGAGTCACGCGCAACGATTTATGAATCCGGCAAAAATTGTAGTGCATGAAGTGAAGCACAACGGAATGCTTCAGATTGTCAACTTTCTTGCTGAAGGCGTTCGTCAGTCGCGTAAATCTCCGGTTAGACATTCTCATAGTGAGATTCTGTCTTTCAACAAAACTTGTAGAGACATGGTTGATATCGGGGTTACCGATCATCGCCTCTTTCCGAGCATGAAGGACTTCGCCTTGACTGTAGCGTCTATCCGGTCCATTCGCGCTAGAATCCCCATACAGCTTCACAAGCATGGCGTAATCAACGTCAATACCGAAAACATCCTCAACTGCCGTCATGTAGGCTCTATGGCCGTCCGTGGTCAACTGGATGCGATTCGCAAGGCGATAGCTCAGATCGCTGATAAACTGAAAGGCATAGCCAGCATCGCGCTTACCTACAAGCCAGCAAGGAACAAGCTTCGTGTCGGCATCAATGGCGATCCAAGTCCAAACATCGCCAACGCCAAATTTGCCTTTCATTTCTTCTGGAACGTTCTTTTCTTTGGCGTAGCAAAAATTCCAAATCTCATCGCATTGAATGCGCTTGCTCGTAAGGTTGCGCAAAACCTTGTCTTGGTATTCCGCGCAGGCTTTGCCGATCTCCGGCAGAAGCTTGAGCACCGCGCCTTTCGAGGTATCAGTCATCCGGCAAGTAGCACGGATAGAATTGCCTTCAACAATTGCGTTGATGATCTGGATTCGTTTCTCTCTAGTCAGCTTGTTCACAGTGATTGTTAATATATGCTTGAGCGGTCAAGAAGTCAAGAGGCAGCTTAAAAAATATTTTAGGGGAGTCGAACAAATGACGGAAGAACTAGACTTACGAATACCCTACGACGAAATGACAAGGCTTTCGCTTCAATGCCAGTGCGGCGCGGAAGTTATTTTCGATCTAAATCAGGAACTTTACCGCGAGGAAATGTGGGATTGGCGCGAGAAGAGATTGGAATGCACGATATGCAAACACAGCTTCGATAGTCGCATAAAGGATGGATTGCAAGCTCTAAAAGCGTGGTTTGATTGTATCGGGAGGGCGACTAAAGACGGTAGAGATAATGTGTTTTTCAGGATTAAGCGCGGGGTTGTTTTGGAATGAGCACCTACGACTTATTCCAGCGCGCCTTGGCTGCATTTTTGGCGATCTGTACCCGTTTCTTTGCGGTTAGGGCATTTGCCCGTGCCGGTCCGCCTCTCAGACCACCTAAACGCCCCAGAGCTACGGCGGCGGGGTTTTTCTCCGGTTTTTCCGACCCCTCGGTAAGCTCGATTATGCGGTCAACAACGTTTTTGGCAATTTGGTTAACGTCTTTGCTTGTTCGCTTAGGCATAAAGAAACTATACCACGGCGAAAAATGGAGTCTAGGAGTTTGTTAAGTCAAAATGACCCACTACCCGTAGTTCCCTACTGTCGCTTTCATCACGTCCGGCAACCGCCGGTAATATTTCACTGGGATCTCAAGTTTCTGACACATCTGGCTCGTCGCCACTTCTGAAAGTGAATAGGTGTCGGTAGAGTCGTTAGACAACTCCAGCGCACCCTCCGGGGAGATCCGCAGCTCCTGACCCGAAACCTTCCGGTCCCACTTGTTCTGATCGTCCTGAACGATTTTTTCCGCGACTGATTTCCAGTCCATTTGCTAGCCCTCCTTAAAATTAATCTCTCTGAAGGCTAGCAACCGAGGGAGAAGTGAAAAGGAGGGGAAAGTTGCCGGGAACGTCAATGATAATAGGTTAAGTGGACTCAGATTGTATTGAAGGAGAATTCAATTCAATCCTAGCATCGCCGTTTCGTTTTACTTGATCACCTTATCCGCCCGCACCAGCACGTTGGGCGGGATCGTGAGACCGATCTGCTTGGCCGCTTTCAGATTGATGATCAATTCGAACTTCGTGGGTTGCTCCACGGGCAAATCGGCCGGCTTGGCGCCCTTGAGTATCTTATCGATGAAAACCGCCGCGCGCCGGTCCAAGTCCAAATTGATCACGCCGTAGCTCATAAGCCCACCGGCTTCCACAGTCCTTTGGTTGGCGTATATCGCCGGGAGCCGGCTCTTTATCGCGAGGTCTGCAATCTGTGTTTGGTGACCAGAGGCGACACCGCCCGCCACCAGAAAAAGGACTGCGTCAGCACGCCCCTTGCTCGCGGCTCGGAATGCGGTCTCAATATCCTTGGCACTTAGTACGTCTAGGTATTGAAGCTTCACTTTCAACGCCCCTGCGGCGAGTTCCAATTCTCTTAACGACCCTGCGGTGTTCGGGCTGGTCGAACTCCCGAAGACGGCCACTCGGGAGAGTTTAGGAACGATCTCCTTCAAAAGCTCCAGTCGTTTTCCGCTTAGCTCCGGGACAACGCTTGACAATCCAGTGATATTTCCTCCAGGTCGCGCAAGGCTGGCGACGATGCCGTCGCCAACAGGATCGCCAACAGCCGCCATGACGATGGGAATAGTAACAGTTGCTGCCTTGGCGGCACGGGTTGAATACGGACCATTCGTGACGATGACGTCTACCTTGAGACGTACTAGCTCGGCAGCAAGCGAGGGGAGGCGATCAGCATACGGGTCGGGATAGTGGAAGGGGAGCCAAAACCTAGATAACCAATCCGTGGGATTTTCGTTGGCTGCTGCGCTTCGACTGCCACTGCAACGGTAAGCAGTGTTACTACAATCAGGATTGATGACAATCCAGCTTTCTTCATCGCACACCCACTTCTGGACGTTATTTATCACGCGAACGGAAATAAAGAAAAGGTGATTTACGCGGCGGAAGGCGACAGGGATTAGTGAGTGGGAAACGAGATTTTTAGCCTGAGATTGAACTGAACGCTTCAATCAAATTTCACAGGATTGAGTCGATGGAGAATTCAATTCAATCCTAGCGCCGCCATTTAGTTTTCTTCGCTCACTTGATCACCTTATCCGCCCGATACAGCACCGACTGTGGAATCGTGAGGTTGAGCGCTTTCGCTGTCTTGAGATTGATCACGAACTCAAACTTCGTCGGCTGCTCGACGGGCAGGTCAGCGGGCTTAGCTCCCTTCAGGATTCTGTCCACGTAGGTCGCGACGCGCCGGAAATTCGCAGGATCATCGGATGTATACGACATGAGGCCGCCGGACTGTACGAACTCACCTCCCTCCCACACTGAAGGAAGTCGGTTCTTTATGGCGAGGTCTATAATGCGCTTTGAGTGGCGATCGACCACCCTATTCCTCACTACGATGAGTGCGTTAGCCCGTCCCTTCGCCGCAGCCTGAAATGCACCGTCCACATCGGCGTCCGGACCTCGCACCTCTAGCGATTGAAACTCTAGCTTTAAACTGCGAGCCGCCGTCTCATACTCTTTAGAAGCGATAGCCGGCCCCGGCGCCGCGTTCCCATCCCAAAGGACTCCGACGCGCGATATCCGCGGAACCGCCTCCTTGAGCAGCTCCAGCCGTTTACCGCTTAACTCTCGGGTAAGTCTGACGACCCCCGTGATGTTACCGCCCGGGCGCGCCAAGCTACCGACAAATCCAGCCGCAACTGGATCGGTAGGGCTCGCCATGACGATGGGAATCGTCTTGGTCGCCTGCTTGGCTGCGCGGATTGCTTGTGTAACTGTGGCGACGAGGACATCGACCTTGAGTCGAACCAGTTCGGTCACCAGGCCGGGGACCCGATCCAACCCCTCCTCAACGTAGCGATACTCAACCAGGATGTTTTTCCCCTCAATGTAACCGAGATCGCGCAGCCCCTGCCGGAATGCCTCGACCTGATACCCGGGAGTTTTGGGATCGCCTGATCCCGACACATATCCGATCCGCGGCATCTTCGCCGGCTGCTGCGCCTCGGCTATGATTGCAACCGCAAACAGTACCACCACAAACAGAATTGAAAAGACTCCCGCTTTCTTCATTGCACACTCGATTCGTTATGTATCACGCTGGACCGTACTAGAGGAAACTGAGATTTACGACGGAAGGCGACAGGTATTCGTCGAGTAGAAAAACCGCCTGAGATTGAACTGAACGACGCTTCAATCCAATCCCGTCCCCCGTTAAGTGCCATTATTTATGGTCGAACTGAAACCCTCAAAACCAAAACCGGTTTATCTATTGTTGCTGTAACAGGGTCCCATTGCAGCGAAGCTGGACAAACCTTTTCACTCCAGAGGCGGTACTGACAGTGGCGCGGTTTTCTGTGTTTCGTACACGCTCAGGCTTCCCACTCTTGCGGACAAAACCCCACACCCACTTTCGGCTTGGGCACGTTTTGGGCATTTTTCGACTTTCGTTCCAAAACCCAAAAAAATCGCTTTCGGAAGTAACGAATTTAAGAGGAGAATTTTGGAGCGGGCGACCGGGGTCGAACCGGCGACGTCCAGCTTGGGAAGCTGGCATTCTACCACTGAATTACGCCCGCTCAGGTCAGGGTAGTGTAGCGAGTAAAATGTATGGCTTTGGGCGCAGGTTGTCAACGCGCGTTGACTTGTGTGGTTTAGGCATGGCGCGCCTTATCGCGCACCAAAGCGAGGAGATCCGCCGCGGGCATTTTAGATACCATGATACAGAGGACGTCTCCTTCCCGATGCATCACAGCGTGCACGTCGTCTTTGGTAAATGAGTAGAAGTTGATCTTCTTCGCGGCATCGTAAAATATCTCAGCAGCGGCCGGCGCGTCCGACTCGCTGCCGAGCAAGGTGAAACAGGTGACGGTCGGACCATCGCCTTGATAAACCACGACGAGAATTTCGCGCCCGCCGATTTTTTCGACCCATCCGGACACCGGAAAGAACTTCATCGCGGATAAGTCGAAGCCCATCGGCGCAAACCGGCCGTTCACTGCCTGAATGAGTTGTCGTTTGATCTCGTTCGGATCATCGACGCGCGCAAGCGCTCTCTTGCCAGCGGCAATTTCCTCGTAGGTCGACAAAGTTTGCAGCGCAACGTCTTTCTTTGCACTTCCGGGAAACCACCACGGGTAAAGCACCAGGAGCACCAACGCCAAAGCTAACGCCGGTCGAACGAACGGTATCGTCAGAAAACGTTTCAACTGTGTTTTAGCGCGATGCCATTGACTCGCCTTGCCCCCCGATCTTTCAATGGCGTGGCGCAACGCCAGCGGCGCGGTAATGAGCGCACTTGTCCGGTGTATATCTAGCTTAATCCGACGCTCTTGTGCGCATAGTCGCTGGCACTGTGAACAGGTCCCGAGGTGTTCCTCGATGGCGACCCGTTCCGCCGCCGACAATTCATTGTCGATCAGCGCGGTAATCCATTCTTGCGCTTCGTCACAATTCATCGTTCACGACCCAGCGCCGGATTTGAGGACATACCCGCTTAATATCTTCTGCAACAGTCGGCGCCCGCGCGACAAGCGAGAACGCACCGTACCGATCGGGCACGAAAGAATCTCGGCGGCCTCCGCATAAGTAAAATCGCCCATATCGACGAGAACGATCGGCGCACGAAACTCGTCGGGAATTTCTTTCAACCCGTCGCTGATTCTCATGCCGAGCTCTTGCGCCAACATTTGCGCTTCCGGCCCGGGATTAGACACCGGCAGGGTGTCGAAGAAATCCAGCTTCCGGCCGGCCGATTCGACGAGGTCCTCGGCGGCGACGGTCCGCTTGTTACGCGCGTAGAAATCGTAGAAAAAATTGTAGAGGATCCTGGTCAGCCAAGCTTTCAAGTTGCTCCCCGGCGTAAACTGCTCCTGCGCGCTCAGCGCCCGGACACAGGTCTCCTGGACGCAATCCTGCGCCTCGACTTCGCTTTTCACCAAGTAAAAGGCGACGCGATAAAGATGATCCAGGTGCGTCATGATCTCCGACCCGAAACGCTCCCGCGCAACATCCCTAGCATTCCTCGGCACCACGGTCCCGGCATTGTAATAAAGGGCATCGCTGGAGTCCAACTGCGCGGCGTCCTTATAGATCAACGAACACGCTCGGCAATAGTTCCCTGTTAGGCAGCCAAAAATGCTGCAGGGAAGCTTGCGAGTAAGGGCCGAGCTGTCTTATCTTGGTCGCATGAAATACCGAGAACTTGGCAAAACCGGCTTGCGCGTAAGCGCCATCGGCCTGGGCACAATGGTTCACGCGGGACACTTCGGCGCGATGAAAGATTCCGAATCTTTAAGCGCCATCGAAACGGCTCTGGATTTGGGCGTCAATTTTATCGACACCTCGGATGCCTATGGCGCCGGCTACTCCGAAACGCTGCTGGGCAAGGCGCTGAAAGGAAAGCGCGACAAAGTGATCCTTGCGACCAAGGGTGGCAACGTCATGGTCGGCCCGAACCGAGGCAAGCGCGTCTTCGACCCGGAGTACATCAGCCGGGTCATGGACGAGAGCTTACAGCGTCTGCAAACCGACTACATCGACCTTTATCAATTACATAATCCGACGGTCGAAGTGATCGAACGCGGTGCCGTGTGGGAGGTGTTGGAACGCGCCAAGCGGGCCGGCAAGATCCGCCACTACGGCGTCTCCATCAACACCCTGGAAGAAGGCATCGTCGCCGTCAAAGACGGCCGCGCCGAAACCATCCAAGTAGAATACAATCTGCTCGCCCAAGAGCCGAGGGAGGAAATCTTTCCGTTGGCAGAGCAAGCCCACGTCGGCATCATTGCGCGTGTGCCTTTAAAGCGCGGCATCTTGACCGGTAAAATGACCATCGCCGACGAGGTCAGATTTCAAGGCGAAGATGTGCGTGCGCGTAGTTTCAAGGGTGAAGCGTTTGCCAAGGAATTGGCCAAAGCGGACCAGCTGCGTTTCCTGGTTCACGGCCCGGTAAGAAATCTCGTCCAAGCGGCGATCGCCTTTTGTATCGCTCACCCAGCGGTCAGCGTGGTGATCCCCGGCGCGCGCAACGCCGAGCAGATGCGCGAAAACGCGGCCGGAGCGGATGTCGATATTCCCCCCGCAGATCTTGAGAAGATCGCCGATCTCTGGCGGCGGAACTTCGCCGGTTAAGCAGACCGTCACTCACACAGCCGGAAAATTAACATGGGGAAAACAATCTCACAGTGGCCCGGTCACAAGAAGCTCGCGATCATGGTCACGGTGATGTTTGAGGTTTGGGCAGAGGGAAAAGCGCCGCCCTATTCGCCAATGACGACTTCGCTCAAGCCGGGCACTGCCGATCTGTTGGGAATTTCCTGGTCGCAGTATGGCGGCAAGACCGGCATCTGGCGCTTCATGCGCATCTTCGATGACGCGGATATCAAAGCCACGGTTTGTCTCAATGCCAAGGGCGCGGAAGTTTTTCCCGAAGCGGTTAAGGAACTGCACCGGCGCGGCCACGAGATTGCTGGCCATTCTTACACCCAAGATCTTATTCTTCCCTACCTTTCGCCCGCGGAAGAAAAGGAAGTTATTCAACGGTGTAAACGAATCATTGAGAGCGCCGTAGGAACCGCTCCAGTCGGCTGGTTTAGCCCAGTCGCGGCGCCAACCGATCACACGGCCTCACTCCTCGCTCAAGAAGGCTTTCTCTGGCACGGCGACTACAACGACACTGACCTGCCCTATGTACTGGAAACGGCCAGCGGCAAGGTCGTCGCGATCGCGCACAGCGATTTCACGGACAATCGCACGCTGCGCTCCAGCCCGCGGGATTTTTACTACGTCTACAAAGATACCTTCGACTATCTCCGCGAGCACGAAGCCCCGTCATTAATCAATCTAACCGTGCATGCGCACTTTCGGCGGACGGCCGCTGATGTCGGCGATGCTGCATGAGCTGCTGCGCTACATGAAAGGTTTTCCGGACGTTTGGTTCGCGCGTCATGATGAAGTCGCGCGCTGGGTGCTCGCTATCTTGGAACGTTGAAACAACTGAGTGCAAGAGCCGCGATGCAGGTTCTAGAGCTTCTTGTTCAAAGTTCAAGGCATCCGGAGCCGTCGTTGCCCAAATCGACCTTTCCCGTAAACTTGAACCTTGAACATTGAACTTTGAACCGGCGCCGCCTTGCGCCCTAAAACTCGCCCCGGTAAATCCCCCGCTGACTACGCGCCTCTTCCACGCCGACCTCTAAATAACGAATCTTGCTTTGGGGAAACGTTCGCCGAACGCTACGCCGGATTTGATCAGCGACGTGCTCGGCCAATAGTTCAGTGCTGGTGTTGACCAGTGGAAGCAGAATGACGTCCTGCCTTGGCAAAATTATCTTCTGTTTCTTGTAGCGCAGCTCCACCTCGCGAGCGCGCCGGCGCACTTCGATCGCCGGGCTGGCGGTCTGAATCAGCGTGCGGTGATCCAATGCATCGCAGATGCGCTTGACGAGTGGTTTGAAAGCGATGAAATCGAGCACCACGCCGGCGCTGTCGAGCTCGCCTTCCATAGCGACGGAAACTTGGTAATTGTGCCCGTGCAGCGGTTCCCTTCGGCCGTTGGCGAAAATCAAAAAATGAGCCGAGGCAAAATTAAAATAATCTTTCGCTACTTCGATGCTAAATGTTCGCGGCATGGTTCGGACGTTAGCCAAAAGGCTTTGGCCTTTCAAGCGACACGGCTGAGCAAGAGAGAGAAAGATTAGCAATTCAACATTTTCTGCCGCCTTTACTTGCAACGGGAACGCGAAAGAGTTAGGGGAAAGGACCAATGGTTTTTACGGTTGCGCCGTTGATCATGCTGTCAATGGAATTTCAGCCGGCGAAGCATACGTGAAAGAATTTTTTCCAATATACGGTGCAGGTTTGTCGCCATGATATCGGCTGTCGTCTTGGCCACCCGACGAGCCCAGAGAATAGGCGAACCAGAGTTCTTTCTGCCACTCAACGGAAAGCCGGCGCTGCAATGGCTGTTGGAGAGCGCCCTCGCTTCCGTTCTTGGCGAGATCGTTTGCGTCTTTGACGATCTGAAATTCGCGCGGCGCCAGATCAATCTTGTCGACGATAAACTATTCTGGCTGGTGAACTCCGCCGACCGCGGCCAAAGCGCTACGGTGATCACCGGTCTTTGGGCGATCCATCCAAAGAGCGACGGGGTCATGTTTCTCGACGGTGACCAACCCTTTATCCGCAAGGACTTGATCGACGCGCTGATCAAAAAGTTTTACGAGAGCTCCGCGTTGATCGTCGCTCCTAGCTTCGACGGCAAAACGCGTAGCCCGATATTGTTTCATCGCGAGCTATTTCCTGAACTTTTAAAGCTCACCGGCGATCGCCGTGAGCGCTTGCTGCTGCGCGGGCGCGAAAAATTCACTGCTTTAGTACAGTGGAAGGAAGAGCTTTCTTTCGTAAGGCTAAAAGATTACCAAGACCGCGAGCGGGTACGGGAATGGGTCTGACGCGGCTTTCAGGTTTTTACATCGATCCCGACCGCTTCAGCTACATGTTTGAACCCGTCTCGCTCGAGCAGTTGAAGTAAGCCTTTGTTGATCCGTTTCACCGCTCCCGGCCCCTCGTAAACCCAGCCGGTGTAGATCTGCACGGCACGAGCGCCGGCCTTGATCTTGTCGTAGGCATCCTGCGCGTTGAAAATTCCGCCCACGCCGATAATGGGTAAATTTCCACCGGTGGCTTTGTAGATATGAGCGATAAACGCGGTCACCTTTGAGGCGATGGGCCTACCGCTTAATCCGCCGGGCTCGGCGCCGTGTCGCGACTTAAGTTTCTCGCGCATAAACGCGCTTGCGTTGGTCGCGACGATGCCGGTGAGCTTGACCGACTGGACGACGTCGATGATCTCGTCCACTTGAGGAAACTCCATGTCGGGAGCGATCTTCACGAACACCGGTTTAGGATCAATTTTGGCGCTCGAAGCGAGCTCGCGATTTCTCTCCTGGACGGCGAACAACAAGCCGCGCAACAGGGTCTTCTCCTGCAGGTCGCGCAGGTTCGGCGTGTTCGGCGAACTGACGTTTAAAGTGAAAAAATCGCCGTAGAGGAAAAGGCGCTCGAAGCACGAAAGAAAATCTGTCACGGCGTCCTTGGTCTCGACAATCTTTGTCCGGCCGAGATTTAACCCAAGCGGAATCTTCGGCCACGCGCCGCGCGCTCGCAACCGGCCAAGCTTGATAGCAAGCGCAGCGGCACCTTCGTTATTAAATCCGAGCCGGTTGATCAGAGCATCGTCTTCAGGCAGGCGATAAAGCCTCGGTTTGGGATTGCCGGGCTGAGCCTGTGCGGTGATGGCGCCGAGTTCCATGAAACCAAAACCGAATGCAGAAATAGCCCTCGGCGCCACTGCGTTTTTGTCGAAGCCGGCGGCGAGACCGATGGGGTTGGGAAAGGTCAACGGCCCGATTTTAGTTACCAAACGTTCGTCTTCGACGCTGTAAAAATTTTCGAAAGCAGCACACAGAATTTCTGCCCGCGCCAAAAGCGCCAGCATCATCTCGTGGCTGGCTTCGGGATCCTTGCGAAACAGGAGCGGACGAATGATCGATTTGTACACCATAGACAGCAGAATCGTGTTGCGGAACAGGCATCAGACTACCAGCTCGCTAGTGCGGCGATGGCGATACTTTGCCAAGATTCTCAGCCTTAATAAACCGAGAGGGAGGCCGCGGAAGCTCTCCCTCTCGTCACAGGATCACAGCCGGTTATCCACCGGCGCAGAAGCCTTGTGCCTCTTAATCCATTTGATCTTATTTGAACGGCGCGCACGGCGCCGGCGTCATGATCATATTTTCTTGCATGACCAGAAATTCGCGCGTCGCCGGCGGCCAACCTTCTACGGTCTTGCTCGCTTCGGCGCGCAGACGCTCGCGTTCACCGGCGTCCTTGTAAGCCCAAACGTGAATGTATTGGTTGAGCGGACCCACGGTGGTTTGTCCGGCGAACACCAACGGTGAAATCTTCGTACGCGCTGGGATCACTTTGCCAAACCGTTCCAGCACCGTCGGCATTGTGCCCGGCTGATACGTGTAGGTGCGAAATTCGTAAACGTCTCCCAGCTTACGCTCGGGCAGCGGCGGCGAAAAAGGCGCCGGTTGTATGAACTTGTTTTCTTGGGTGACGATAAACTCCTGCGTCTTCGGCGGCCACTTGCCGGTTTTTCGCGCCTCGCTGCCGATGCGCTCGCGATCTTCAAAACTCTCATACGGCCACACGTGGACCACCCGATTGAGGCCGCCGACTTCCGATTGCCACAGGCCAAGCAGCTTCGAAAACTGTAGCCGCGCCGTCAGGCCTTCGGCAAAGCGTTCCACGAAGTTATGGGTCATGCCGGGTTTCAATAAGTAAGTTCTCATCTCAAGAATCATCGCGCGCCTCCTTGTTTAGGTTTCCTATCCTTTCCCACAAACCTACGAGCAAATGCAATAGCAAATGGTTTCGCTGGGCGGAACGACTACCAAATTGCTGTTTCAAGTTCCCATCTGCGGAAGTCTGGCTGGCTGTCGGCTTGTCGATTGTTCGGATATTGGCATAAGGAAATCACGGTTCTCTTCTAAAGATAGGTGGCGATGATCGTAAATTTTGCATTTCTGCTGCTCACAAGCGGCTCGCGCCATTGTTTTCAATTCCTTGCTGATTTGCTAAGAGTCGAGAATCTTCTGGATATGATTCTGTTTTGGAGATTTTTTAAATTCGGAGTCCATTCACGGGAGGCAGTATGAAATCGCGCGCCGCCGTCGCCTGGGAAGCCGGCAAACCCCTGGTCATCGAAGAAGTCGAAGTCGCCGGGCCAAAAGAGGGCGAGGTGTTATTGAAGATCGCTGCCAGCGGGGTCTGTCACACCGATGCTTTCACCCTGTCCGGTAAAGATCCTGAAGGCCTATTCCCGGCGATCATGGGACATGAAGGCGGGGCTATGGTTATGGAAATCGGTCAAGGCGTCACCGCGGTAAAACCGGGTGACCATGTAATCCCGCTTTACATCCCGGAATGTGGCGAATGTAAATTTTGTAAATCGGGGCGCACCAATCTTTGCGGCGCCATCCGTATCACCCAAGGCAAAGGCGTCATGCCGGACGGCACTTCGCGTTTTACAATGAGCGGCAAAACGATCTTTCACTACATGGGGACTTCGACATTTTCCGAATATACAGTGCTGCCGGCGATCGCCGTCGCAAAGATCAATCCCGCCGCGCCGCTCGATAAAGTTTGCTTGCTCGGCTGCGGCATCACCACCGGCATAGGCGCGGTACTGAACACCGCGAAAGTGCGGCCGGGATCGATCGCGGCAGTTTTCGGCTTGGGCGGTATCGGCCTCAGCGTCATTCAAGGGCTCGTCATGGCCAAAGCCGAGCGAATTATCGCCATCGATACCAATCACGCCAAATTTGAAATGGCGAAAAATCTCGGCGCCACCGATTTCATCGTGCCACAAGCAAACGGCCGCCCGGTCCAAGAGGTCATCATCGAAATGACGGACGGCGGCGTGGACTATTCGTTCGAATGCATCGGCAACGTCAAAACCATGCGCGCCGCGCTCGAATGTTGCCATAAAGGCTGGGGCGAATCGATTATCATCGGCGTTGCCGGCGCAGGGGAGGAAATCAGCACCCGGCCCTTTCAACTGGTAACGGGCAGATCGTGGCGTGGCACCGCCTTCGGCGGTGTAAAAGGTCGCTCCCAGTTGCCGGGCTATGTCGAAAAATATCTGAACGGCGAGATCAAGGTCGATCCGATGATCACTCACGTGTTGCCGCTCGAGCGCATCAACGACGCTTTCGACTTGATGCACGAAAGCAAAAGCATCCGCAGCGTGATAAAGTTTTGACCGCGCCAGCGTGCATTATTCGCTGGCACCTTGGTCCTCGGCAGGTTCAGCGCGCGGCGTTGATAATGCAAAATTTCGCTGTAATTTTCGCTCTTTTTTGTCTCAAAACGGCTTGCAGTTTAAGAAATTTCTTTCTATAAGAGAGCCCTAGTGGGTTTCCCCGCCCGCACTGAAAACTCCGCGCGATAGAATTGTGAGAAAGGAACAGCGATGAACAAGAAGATCAAATTTCGCGTCAACGGCAAAAAAGTCGAGGCGGAAGTTCCGACCAATCGTCTTTTAATCGATTACCTGCGTTACGATCTCGGCCTGACCGGGACCAAAGAAGGCTGCAGCGTGGGCGTGTGCGGCGCCTGCACCGTGCTGATGGACGGTGACATGATCACTTCTTGCTTGACCTTAACGGTGATGGTGGACGGCCATGACATAACCACCGTTGAAGGTTTGGCCAAGAACGGCGAGCTCAATCCGGTCCAGAAGAGCTTCATTCAGTACGGCGGTTTCCAGTGCGGGATCTGTACGCCTGGACAAGTCGTCGCGGCAACCGCGCTGCTCAAAGAGAACCCCAAACCCAACGAGGAAGAGATCAAAGATTGGATGATGGGCAATCTCTGCCGCTGCACGGGGTACTACAAGATCATCGAATCAATCGAGAAAGCTCACCAGTTCGCGAAGTAAGGACAAGCCCATGATACCTTTCGAATATCGCACCCCAAAAAACCTCAAAGAAGTAAACGCGACGCTGCAAGAATTCGGCAGCGACGCCAAGCTCATTGCCGGCGGCACCGCGCTCGTTATCATGATGAAACAGCGCTTGGTCCGACCCAGTTGTTTGGTGAGTTTGCGCTCCGTGCGCGGCTTAAACGCGATCGAGCTCAAAAACGGCGGCATTTCGATCGGCGGCCTTGCCACACACCGCGAAGTCGAGGGTTCCTCATTGATTCGACGTCGGTTGCCTATGCTCGCGGAAACTTATCACCACGTCGCCACCTTGCGCATTCGCAATATGGCCACGGTCGGCGGTGGTTTGGCCCACGCCGACCCGAACCAAGATCCACCGCCAAGCCTAATCGCGCTGGGCGCCACGATTAAGGCGACATCGGTAAACGGCAGCCGAATGATTCCGCTGGATGAATTTTTCAAGGACTATTACGAAAGTGTGCTCGCCCAGGACGAGATCATCACCGAAGTCATGGTGCCGAAGCTTGCCCCAAACACGGGCGCGGCTTACATTAAGTTTTTGCCGAGAACCGCCGACGATTATGCCACCGTATCTGCTGCCGCCGTGTTGACGCTCGATAAGACGAAGAAAACCATCGCCGATGTGCGAATCGCGCTCGGTAGCGTTGGTGTGACACCGATTCGCGCGACGGCTGCCGAGGCGGTGCTGCGCGGCCAACCTCTGAAGGCAGACGGTTTTGCCGAGGCCGGCGAAAAGGCCAAAGAGGCCGTGGATCCGGTGAGCGATTTTCGCGGTTCGGCCGCCTACAAAAAAGACATGGCGGCGGTATTCGTACGGCGCGCGCTGGAAAAAGCCCTGGCGGACATTCGCCAGCAATCGAAAGCTAAAGCGGCGCCGAAACCGAAACCAGC
>Ga0193707_1000046_pt1 | contig 30484 bp, 46 predicted proteins | sample U3c2metaG_FD_143043 | JGI IMG/M metagenome (GOLD analysis project Ga0193707, IMG submission 143043) | Soil microbial communities from a riparian zone of the East river system, Colorado, United States - U3c2 | ecosystem: Environmental > Terrestrial > Soil > Riparian zone | place: USA: East River... | reverse complement strand
ACTGGGGGTCACATCCATGGCTGAGCGCACCGCGCGGTTCGCGCTAGAGATCTCCCTCGGGGAGCTGGACGCCGGCAAGCTGGACGCGGCCGCGGTGGCGCTGGCCCGCCGGTACGCCTCGGACATCGACGAGGCCACGGTGCTCTCGGTGGCGGCGGACAAGCTGTTGCGCGAGTGCCGCGCGTGGCTCGAGCCGGCCACCTACGACCGGTTGGCCGCGCAGGTCGCGCGGATCGAGGAAACCACCGTGCTGGCCCTCCTCGGCCCCAAGCTGGTCACGGTGCTCGCTGAGCTGGGCCTGACCCCCCGGGCCAGGGCCGACACGGTGAGCAAGGGAGGTGGCGGCCGCAATGCACCCCCTCGAAACGACGTCGCCGAGTGGCGAGCCCAGCGCAACGCGCGGATCAACTCTTCCTAGGATCTGGACCCCGCCGCTGGTGACCGGCCCGCCGGGGCCCTGCGGCTGCGGGTGCCCGCTCACCCCGGAGACCAGCTACGGGTTCGAGGCCGCCGACTTCGCGGCCACCGTGGCCCGCCGACCGCTGGACGACTGGCAGCGCTGGGCCGCGATCCACGGGGGCGAGTTGCTGCCGGATGGCCGGCCCCGATTCCGGTTCGTGCTGCTGCTGGTGAGTCGGCAGAACGGCAAGACCGAGCTGTTGGTGTTGCTCACGGTCTACTGGCTGTTCGGCATCGAGCACGTGGTCGATGACTTCCTGGTGCTCGGCACCTCGACCAAATTGGAATATGCCAAGGAATCTTGGGAAAAGGCCCTCAAGGTCATCCAGAAGACCGATCTGGCGCTCTACTTGCCGCGCAGCGGGGTACGTCGCTCGCACGGCGAGGAGGAGCTGGTCACGGCCGAGGGGGCCCGCTACAAGGTCGCGGCCTCAAACGAGGAGGGCGGCCGGTCGCTGACCATCAACCGGCTGGTCCTCGACGAGCTTCGGCAACACGACGACTACTCGGCCCACGACGCGGCCGTGCCGGCCACCGACGCGGTGCCGGACGCGCAGGTGTGGGGGATCAGCAACCAGGGCGGGGACCGCGCGGTGGTGCTCAACGACCTGCGCGAGTCGGCCCTGGCCTTCATCCGCACCGGTGCGGGAGACCCACGCCTCGGTCTGTTCGAGTGGTCGGCCGAGTACGCCCCCGGCAAGCTCCCGGACCCGACCGACGTCGCGCAGCTCGCCCGCGCCAACCCCAACCTCAACCACCCGAGCGGTCGCAACCCCCTCGACGCGTTGATCGGCCGGGCCATCCGGGCCAAGGAGAAGGGCGGCAAGGCCCTGACCGGGTTCCTGACCGAGTCGATGTGCGTGCGGGTGCCCACGGTGGACCCCGCCGTCGACCCGGTGGCCTGGGCCGAGCGGTGCCGCGACCCGGGTCCGATCCCCGACGAGTTGCGTCGCCGGGTGGCGTTCTGCCTGGACGTGTCCATGGACGGGTTGCATGCCACGCTGGCCGCCGCCGCCGTGCTGGGTGACGGCCGGGTGCGGGTCGAGACCGTTCGGCAGTGGAGTGGTCCGGACTGCACCGGTCAGCTGCGCCGCGACCTGCCGGGCGTGCTGACCGCGGCCCGCCCCCGGGTGCTCGGGTGGCTACCGGGCGGGCCGGCCGCCTCGGTCGCAGCGGACCTGAAGACCCCGAAGGGCCGCCGTCGAGCGGCCCGACTGCCGGTGGGCCTGCGGGTCGAGGAGATTCGCCAGGAAGCCACCGCGGTCTGCATGGGGTTCTCGGCGCTGGTGTCCTCGGCCGAGGTCGCACATAGCGACGACGGGCTGATCAACGCGCACGTGGCCGGCGCGGAGCGGCTCTGGCAGGGCGACCAGTGGCGGTTCGTGCGCAAGGGTGCCGGGCACTGCGACGCGGCCTACGCGGTCGCCGGGGCCGCGCACCTGGCGCTGATCATGCCGCAGCCGGTCAACCCCGGATCGCGGGCCCAGCGCGATCGCGATCGGACCGAGGCCGCCGAGAACGAGTCATGAGGCGGACCGGGGCCCCGTCCGTGCCATACTGCGCACGTGACGGCATGGACGCGGGTGTTGAGCATGATCGCGCCGCCCCCTGCCCCGGCCCCGCCCCGGCGTCCCCCGACGCGCACGGGACGGTACCGGGGCCGTCCGACCTCCGCCCAGTTTTCGATCACCCTGCCGCCTGAGATGACCGGCGACCTGATCTCGCCTAACGCCATCGCGCCCCGGGTGAGCCGGGAGCAGGCCATCCAGGTGCCGGCCGTCAAGCGGGTGCGGGATCTGACCGCGGGCACGCTCGGCACGCTGGACCTGTGTCAGCTCACCAAACCGGGCTACAGCGAGGTCTACAGCGCCTTGCTCGAACAGCCTGAGGACGATATCGCCCGATCGGTCACCATGACCCGAACCGTCGAGGACATGCTGTTCGAGGGCCGGGCCTGGTGGCGCGTTGTGGGGTTTGGCGCGGACGGCTTCCCCGATCGGATCGTACGGTTGGAAGCCGACTCGGTTAGCGTGATGAAGAGCGGCCGGGTGTGGGTGTCCGATACCGGTCAGGCCGAGGGCATCAGCATCGGCTACCAGCCGGATGACCTGCTGATTCGGATCGACTCCCCGAATGACCCACTGCTGGTCGCCGGGGCCCGCGCGATTCGCACCGCGCTGGCCCTCAACGCGGCCGCCGACCGGTTGGCCGACGACCCGCAGCAGGTTGGCTACGTGACTCCGAAGGCCGACGTTGAGCTAGATCCTGACTTCGACGTCGATGAGGCCCTCGACGACATGGAGGATTCCCGGCGGCGCCGGTCCTGGGGCTGGGTCGGCGGGGCCCTGGACGTCCATCAGCTCACCTTCTCGCCCGAGCAACTTCAATTCATGAGCCAGCGCGACTACGCGGTGCTGGAAATCGCCCGCATCGGCGGGGTGGATCCCGAGGAGCTGGGGGTATCGACCACCAGCCGGACTTACGCCAACGCCGAACAGCGACGGCTGGACCTGCTCGACTTCACGCTCAAGGCCTACGTGACCGCGATCGAGGATCGGCTGTCGATGAACGACGTCACGGTGCCCGGCCGGCGGGTCTACTTCGAGTTCGATGGCTTCCTGCGCTCCGATACCCCGTCTCGGATGGACGTTTACGACAAGGGCCGCAAGGTCGGGGCCTACGACGACGAACGGATCTCTCGCGCTGAGCGCATCCCGGTGGCCCGCGTGCGGGCCGCCCTCACGGCCGGCAAGCCTGCAGATCGTGCGCTTGCTGGCGGGGCCCTGAGCGATGCGGATGCGGCCCGCGCGGTGGCCGAGCTCGCCCAGAAGATCTACCTGGCCTCGGGTGTGATCATGACGCCCGAGGAGTGCCGGGCCATCCTGAACCGGGCCGGGGCGCGGCTGACCGGTCCCGCACCCGAGAGGGCCGCGGCTGCCCCAATCGGCCCACCATCGACCCCCGCACCAGTCGGAGGCACCGTGACCAACACGCTCACGCCCATCGGGGCGCGGTTCAGCGATTCCGAGGCTGAGATCGGTTTCGTGTTCGAGATGGATCCCGGCATCGCTCAGTTCAAGGCCGATTCCGTTAAGCGCACGATCTCGGGGGTGGCCGTCCCGTGGAACGCGGTAGCCAAGTCTGGGGGATTCAAGTGGGCGTTCGCGCCTGGGAGCCTGCACTGGTCCGACCCCGGCCGCGTGAAGCTTGACAAGGACCACGGCTACGGCACCGAGTTCGGCAAGGCCAGTGCCCTGACCAGCACCGAGACCGGGCTGTTCAGTTCGTTCAAGGTGGCTCGGGGTGCCAGCGGGGACGATGCCCTTGCGCTGGCCGAGGACGGGGTCTACGACGGGCTGTCGATCTACGTCAACTTTGAGGGCGAGGGCGACGGGTACATCCCACACCCGGACGATGACACGGTCCGCTACGTGCAGTCGGCCACCCTGCGCAAGGTCGCGCTAACTGCCATGCCCGCTTTCGACGACGCGCGAGTCCAGCACGTCGCGGCAACCAGAGGAGATCAACTCATGAGGTGCGCCAAGTGCGGCCAGGAGCACGCGCCAGCATTGGCGTGCCCAACCGCTACCCCGCCAGCCGTCGCGGCCACCGACCAGCCGGCCGCGCCCGTCGCGTTCGATGCGGCGGCTTTCGCCACGCAGTTCACCAGTGGCTTGACTTCGGCACTGACCGAGGCGAACAAGGCCATGCTGACCGACCTGATCGCGGCCCTGCCGGCCCCACAGCGCCAGGTGGTGGCCGCAGGTCGGGGCATCCAGTCGGTCAAGGAGCCGCTCGTCTACGCGATGAACGGTCAGGGCCCCAGCTTCGTGCGGGACGCCCGGCGGGTGCAGACCGGATCGGACGGCGATGGCGCCGCGCGGGCCCGGCTGCGCAAGTTCGAGGCCCAGACGACCGAGCTGCTTGAGGAGTCCATGGCGGATCCCACGTTCGCGATCAACACGGGCAACGCCTCGGCAGTCGTTCCGCCTGGTTACCGGCCTGACTTGTACGTGTCCCAGCTCCTGAAGGGGCGGCCGCTCACTAACGCGATCAGTCGAGGCACCATCGCGGATGCCACTCCGTTCACGGTGCCGCGGTTCGTGTCCAGTACGGGCGCCACGGCGACCCACGTCGAGGGCGTCAACCCGAGCGAGGCCAGTCTCGCCGTCGAGCCGGTCACGATCACCCCCGGCGGGATCAGCGGCCTGTACAAGATCACCCGAGAAATGGCCGACTCGGCGAACCCGGCCATCGACGCCATCGCTACGCAGGCCATGAGCGAGTCGTTCAGCCAGCAGACCGAGACCATGGTCTATACCGAGCTGAACGGCACCAACGGTGTTGGCGGCACCATCACCTCGGGGTTTGTTCCCTCGGGTGCCCAGGCCACCGATCTGACTGCCGGCGACATCTCGGACGGCACCACCGGCCGAGTGTTTCTGCAGGGCATCCGCAGCGCGGTCGGTATCTACGACTTCCGGCGGTTCGCCGAGATCGATTTCGGTTTCCTGTCCCAGCCGGGCGTATCTGAGTTCGCCGCCGCCGTTGACACCACCGGGCGGCCCCTGGTGCCCTGGGTCAACAGCATGAACCCCCTCGGCACGATGGCCCAGCGCGGCTACGACGTCGATGGCGTGATCCTTCAGAAGGCCTGGTCCATGTCCGGCAACGCGGCCGGCGACGCGGACGCGATCATGGGCAATCGCAATGACGTGTGGTGCTGGGAATCCCCGGTGCTCACGTTCCGGTTCGAGGAGCGGTCCGGCCCGGCGTTCGTCGAGCTGGCCCTGTTCGGCTACTTCGCCGTGCGCATCCTGCGTCCGGTCGGCCTGGTGGGCGTTCGCAACAACCCGGTCGCGTAATCACCCACGGTTACTAGCAACCACTTGAAGGGAAGTTGCGACCATGGCAGCCATTGCTATTCAGGAAGTACCGGTCGGCGGGCTGGCTACGGTCACCTTCGCCGCCGCGAGCACCAGCGACACGGTAGCCGGCGGCCGCAAGAGCATGGCCGGGTACGCGTTGCACGAGTTGGTGCTGATCTACCGAAACACCGACGCGTCCACCGAGGACATCACGGTCGGCAGTCTGGCGCCCGTCACCATCGCGGGCACCACCGGCATCTCGGTTATCCCGGTCCCCGATGAGGGGATCAACGACGCCAGCGTGCTGTGCACGATGGCCAGCGCCACCGGCATCACCGTGGCCTGCGTCCGCATCGGAGGTGCTTACTGATGGCCCTGACCATGAACGAGCTGGACGCGCGGCTGCGTGCCGTCGAGGAGCGGCCGGTCGGCACGGGCGATTCCGACCTGGAACCGCGCGTGGCCCGATTGGAGAAGGCCTTGCAGGGCCTGCTGTCCGGCAAGGTCGCCGAGATCAGCCAGGAGGAGAAGGACCGGCGCACGCTGGCCTCGCTGCCCAACAGCTTCCCCCAGGCCGTCGAGTACGAGGCCGCCAAGAGGCGGCAGGCCGACCGCGACGCGCAGGAGCACGGCGTCGAACCCGCGGGTAGCGAGGCCTGAGTGGCCTGGGCCCCCGACTACGTGTCGCTGGTAGAGCTTCGCGAGTACGTCCGCATCGAATCCGGCGCGGACGACCTCGACGACGAGCAGATCCAGGACGCGGCGACGGGGGCCAGCCGGGCGGTTGACGGCGAGTGCCAGCGCCAGTTCGGCAAGACCGACGCGGTCGAGGTGCGCTACTACGTTCCGCGCTGGTCCAAGACGCGTAACGGCTGGCTGGTGGCCACCGATGACCTGCCAACCACGGTCGGACTCACGGTGCACCTGGACACGGCGCGAGACGGCACGTTCGCCACGGCGATTACCAGCTACCTGCCGCGACCGGCCAACGCCGACAAGCACGGCAAGCCGTGGGAGGGGCTGTTGCTCGCCGTGCCCAGCGGGGTGGTCGTACGGGGTATCGCCGATGAGGTGCGACTGAGCGCCGCCGCCGGCGGGTTCGGTTGGACCTCGGCACCGCGCACGGTGAAGCTGGCCGCCAAGCTGCAGGGATCGCGGTTCCTGTCGCGGCGCGACTCGCCGTTCGGGATCGCCGGCTCACCCGATCAGGGCAGCGAGCTGCGGCTGCTGGCCAAGGTGGATCCGGACGTGGCCGTGATGCTCAAGGACTACCGGCGGCGGGTGATGCTGCGGTGATCCTCAAGGACGTGCGCAAGCAGATCGAGCAGGCCTTGGAATCCATCGATCGGCTGCGCGGACGCAGCTACCACTACACGGCGCGCAAGGTGGTCCCGCCGGGTTCGATAGTCGAGCTCCCCGAGCGCGGCGGGCCGCACGAGGCCTACGGGCGCGGCATGGCGCTGTGGGTCGTGCCGTTCACCGTGGTCGTTGGGGCCGTCGATGCGCAGGCCAGCGAGGATCAGCTATCGGAGTACCTCGATGGGTCCGGCCCGCGCAGCGTGGTGGCCCGGGTCGAGAGCTACCCGTATACCGCCTTCGACGACCTGACCGTGACCGGGTTCGAGATGATGGCCATGACCTTCGCCGGGGTCCCGCTACTCGGCGCCACGTTTACCTCCGAGGTAGTGGGAAGGGGTGCCTGATGGCCCTCGATACCGTAATCAACTTGAGCGTGCAAGCCGCGCTCACCAAGGCCCCGACCAACCTGAGTGTGATCGACAGCGCGCTGTACAGCAAGGCCCAGCGGGTGGCCCTGACCACCGGCACGGCGGCCGGGCAGGCCGACCGGCTGTACGCGGCCACCCGAACCATCGCACCCAGCACGAACGAGGATCTCGACCTAGCCGGCGTGCTGCTGGACGAGTTTGGTGTGGCCATCAGCCTGCTGCGGGTCAAGGCCCTGTTCGTCCAGGCGGCGCTGGCCAACACGAACAACGTGGTCGTTGGTGCCGCGGCGGCCACCCAGTGGGCCACCCTGCTCAACGCCACCGGCACCGTGACCCTGCGACCCGACGCCGGGTTCATCGCCTGGGCCGGGGTGGCCGACGCGACCGGCTACGCGGTTGTCGGCGGGGCCTCGGACTTCCTGCGGGTGGCCAACAGCGGGGCCGGCACCTCGGTCACCTACGACATCGTGATCATTGGCGCGAGCGCCTGAGAGGACCGGACCATGGCCTTCATTCACGGCAAGAACACGGTGGTGCTGTGGGGTGCGGTCAACCTGAGCACCTTCACTGAATCCACAGACTGGAACGACAGCACCGATGCCGAGGACGTGACCACCTACGGGCCGACGCGCACCCGCAAGAGCTACGGTGCCAGCCTCGGTGACGGCAAGGTCACCTGCCAGGGCACCAGCGATGACGGCGTCGCCGGCCCGGCCAAGGTGCTGGAACCGCTCAAGGACGCTGGCACCCTGGTGACGTTCACCTTCCGACCCAAGGGGACCGGGTCCGGGTTGCCGCAGAAGATCGTGACCGTGATCATCACGGCATTCAACACCACCAGCCCGGTGGCCGGGTTCAGCAAGTGGACCTGTGAGATGCAGATGTCCGGCGATATCAGTCGCGTGGACCAGTAGGGAGGCGGGTCATGGATAAGGCGCTGCTGTTCAAGCCCAATCTGCCTCAGGGCGAGGTGGAGATCGAGGGCCGGGGCACGATCCGGGTGCGCGGTATGACGCGCGAGGAGTTGCACACCACCAAGAACAAGGACACCGGGGCCGGCGAGCGCGTGGTGCTGGCCGCCTGCCTGGTGGACCCGGTGCTGACCGTGGACGAGGTTCTGCTGTGGCAGCAAGCCAGCCCGGCCGGCGAGCTGAACGGCGTGATCGCCAAGATCATGGAGTTGTCCAAGCTCGGTGACGGTGACGACAAAAGTGATCTACCAGGAGTTTCAGGATAATCCCGACCTTGAGTTCGAGTTTCAGTTAGCCGAGCGGTTGAGCACGACGGTCGGGGATCTGCGGACGCGCATGGGTAGCGACGAGTACGAGCGGTGGAAGATCTACTTCGGGCGCGAGCAACAGCGCCGGGAGCTGGCCAACGGCGGGAGGTGATCGGCGGTGCCCGAGGCGATTGAGATTCGTGGGTTGGCCGAGTTCCGCAAGGCCCTGCTGCGCGTCGACAAGGAGTGGTCGGCCACCGAGGGCCTTAAGCGCGTGGGTGACGAGGCCGCCGGGCTGGTGGTCGGCTGGGCCCGGCCGCGCACCCCGTTCCGGACCGGCGCGGCCCAACGATCGATCCGGGCCACCAGCACCGCCACCGCCGCCCGGGTGACCTCAGGCGGCGCCCGGGTGCCCTACGGTCCGTGGCTGGACTTCGGTGGCCGCGTCGGGCGCAAGCGCGCGGTGCACCGGGCCTTCCTGCCGGGCGGGCGTTACCTCTATCCCGGATACGACGCCAAGCGCGTCGAGGTCGAGGCGATGCTGGCGGACGGTCTGGTGCGCACCCTGCACGCGGTCGGCTGGGACGTTACCGATGGGTAACAAGCCGGCCGTCACGCTCACCATCGCGGGGGACGCGGACAAGCTCACCCGGGCGCGCGAGCAGGCCACCAAGGACATCGACCGACTCGGCGACGAGACCACCAAGAATTCCACCAAGATGGCCGACGCGACCGAGAAGAGCAGCGGTCGGATGAGTGCGGCGATGGGGCTGGCCGGCGCCGCGGTCGCCGGGCTGGCCGTCGCCGGGGCCAAGCACCTGTTCGACCTGAGTAAGAGCATGGACGCCCTGGACGTCAAGGCCAAGACCGTGTTCGAGGGTGAGCTACCGAGCATGCAGGCCTGGGCCGAGGCCAACCGCAAGGCCTTTGGCGAGTCGACCCGCAACGTGGTGGGGATGGCGGCCAACCTGGCCGACCTGCTCAAGCCGATGGGGTTTACCACAACCCAGGCCGCCGACATGAGTAAGAAGATCCTCGACCTGTCCGGGGCCCTGTCGCGCTGGACCGGCAACACCAAGAGCGCCAAGGAGGTCAGTGAGATCCTGGCCGACGCGATGCTCGGTGAAACCGACAGCCTCAAGGGTCTGGGCATCAGCATTTCGGCCGCCGAGATCGAGGCCAAGGCGCTGTCGATGGGGCTGGGGCAGACCACCGTCGACATGGACAAGGTCAAGGTCAAGACGTTCGCCGTGACGGCGGCCCAGAACAAGCTGTCCGACGCGATCGCCAAGCACGGCAAGGACAGCACCCAGGCCCGGGACGCCACGCTGAACCTGGAAAAGGCCCAGTCGGCCCTGTCCAACACGATGGCCAGCGGCAAGACCGTGCTCAGCGATACCGACAAGGCGCTGTCCACGCAGCAGCTCATCCTCGACAAGTCGACCGATGCGCAGAAGGCCTGGGCCGATGGCGGCAGGGCCGCGTCCGAGGCCCAGAACGGGCTGTCCTCGACCATGGCCGAGTCGTCGGAGAAGCTGGCCACGATCGTCGCGCCGGCGTTTGCCAAGCTCGTGGAGATCCTCGGTGGGATCGCCGATTGGGCGTCGAAGAACCAGGCCGCGGCGATCACCATCGGCGTGGTCACCGCCGCCGTCTGGCTGCTGAACATCGCGCTGGCCGCCAACCCGATCGTGTTGCTGGTGGCGGCCATCGCGGTGGCCATCGGCGCGCTGATCTACTTCTGGACCACGTCGGAGAGGTTCCGCTCGATCGTGATCGGCGTGTTCGAGACCGTGGGCAACGCGGTGATCGGCACGGTGCGCTGGATCGTGGGGGCTTGGGAGTCCGCGCAGACGTTCTTCGACCTGTTGCCCACCCGCATCGGTCGGGCCCTGGGCAACCTGGGAGAGATCATCGGCGGGGCCTTCAAGTTCGCCCTGAACCTGGCCATCGACTACGTAAACTTCTACATCAACCGGCTTAACGATCTGATCCACGGGATCAACTGGATCAGCGACAAGGTTGGCATTCCGGGTATCCCGGATGTGCCGCGGGTGGCGCGCATGCACACCGGCGGGACCGTGCCCGGCATGCCCGGCACCGAGCGGCTGATCCTGGCCAGGGCCGGCGAAAACGTCTCCTCTGGCGTCGGCAACGGCGGCGGCACCGAGGTGCGGGTGACCGGAAGCGGCGGGCTGGCCGAGCTGATCCAAGCGTGGTTCAACGACGGCACGCTCGTGCTGGTCGGCAGGTGACCTGATGGTGCTGGCCTTCCCCCGGGACCTGGTCTTCGAGGCTTACCTGGGCCGCTGGGTGGACGTCACCGCGCTGGTCGAGGGCCGGGCCCTGCGTCAGGTCGAGCCGGTAACCATCACTAGGGGCTTGCCGAATGAACAGGGCAAGGCCCTCGCGCCGCCTCAGACGCTCGACTGCGTCCTGAACAACACGGGCGGGCACTGGACGCCCGGCAACGCCGTGAGCGACTACTACCAATACCTGCAGGGCCGCAACGTGCCGGCTCGGCTGGCCCTGAGGATCATGCGGGACGCGTTCGGCCGGACGCTCCCGACTGACTGGGGGTTCACCGATACCGGCGACGGCTGGATCAACGGCGGCGGCCTCAACGACAGCTACTCGGTTGGATCCGGCGTCGGCAACATCCTGGTCAACGGAACCCTGTCGTTCGGGTTCGCGGTGCTCGGGGACAGCTACCTCGATGGCGAGGTGCGCGGCACGTGCACGGTGGCCATCAACGACATTCTGGGTGGCGCGATCGAGCCGGCCAACCTGATGCTGCGCTACCAGCCGAGCGGCCCGCAGGCGGGCCAGTACTACATGTTGCGGGTATCGGTCAGCGCGTCCGAGGTGCTCACCGTGTCGATCATGTACAGCGACAGCACGGTCCTGGCCGGGCCGGTCACGGTGCCGGGTCTGGTCGACGCGGTGAGCGCGAAGGCCCTGCGCGCGGCCTTCATGGTCGAGGGGCAGACGCTGCGCGGCAAGGTGTGGTCGCCGACCGGGGACGAGCCGCTCGGCTGGCAGGTGAGCTGCCACGATGAGCGGCTGCAGCGGATCGGGGCGCCGGGCATTCGATGTGGGGTGGCGTTCGGCAACACCAACACCAAGCCCATCACGTTCAAGTGCGACGACATGGAGTTCCGGCTGCCTCGGTTCACTGGCGAGGTGCAGAAGCTCACCCCGGGATGGGACCAGGGTCACCGGATCAAGACGGCCAGGGTCAAGGCGGCCGGCATCTCGATGCGCCTCAACCGACCGCAGACTCCTCCCCTGCGCAGCGTGATAGAACGCCACGTGGTGCTCAACGCCATCCAGCCCGCGGCCTACTGGTCGATGGACGACGGGCCGTTGAGCACCGAGGGCCGGGTGGTCGCCGGCGCGGGCACCGATGCCTATCTCGATGACCCCAATCAGACCGGGATACTGCACCTGCCGCTCGGTACCGGGTTCGCGCCGCCGTGGCTGCTGCCCATAGCCAACATCCGCGACAAGCCGATCGCCCGGTTCGAGCCGGCCGTCCCGATCGTCGGCGGCTACACGTGGCATTGCGCCATCTCCCACGTGGGCGGCCGGTACACCAGCAGCAGCAACCTGGACGCCTTCACCTTCGTCGGAAACTTCATCCTGCAGCTGTTCTCCGACTCCTACACGGTGCAGATCTTCGGCTCGTTCGGTACGTCCAGCGTGGTCGTCCCGCAGCTGTTCGATCAGAAGCTGCACCACATGGCCCTGCAGGTGCTTCCGGTCGGGGCGGACTGGACGTGGGTGCTCTACGTCGACGGCCTGGTGGTGATGAGCGGCCTTGTCGTCGCGTCCACCGTCCCGACGCTCACCCGGGTTCAGTACCAGCAGAACGGGCATGCCGAGGGGCACATGACGCGCAGCCTCGGACACACCGCGATGTACGCCGGGACCGGCCCCAGCATCCCCGGATGGAGTGACGCCCTGTTCGGCCGGGTCGGGGAACGTGCGCTGGCCAGGGCGATTCGGCTCTGTGCCGAGGAGGGCGTGCTGTTCGACTACTGGGGTGACCCCAGCCAGACGCCGGCCATGGGCCCGCAGGGCGTCAAGTCGTTGCTGGAACATCTCAGTGAGTGCGCGGAGGCGGCCGGAGCGGTGGTCTACGAGCCGCGGTCGACGGCCGGGCTGGCGATGCGCACCCGAACGGCGATGTCGGCCCGGGCGCCGGACGCCACCCTGAACTATGCCGCCGGACACGTCGCCACGCCGTTGGCCCCGAGCGCCGATGACCGCCTCACCGCGAACAGGGTCACCGCTACCCGGCTCGACGGCGGGACCTTCGTGGTGGACACGCCCGCCGGGCCGATGAACACGAAGGATCCCGGCACCGACGCGGACGCTGTCGGGGTGGCGCCCGCCTCGGTCAAGGTGAACGTGGAAGCCGATGCCCTGCTGCCCAACGCGGCCGGCTGGGCCAGGGCCCTGGGCACGGTGCCCGACGTGCGGTTCCCGCGCGTCACGGTGGACCTGCGCGCCAATGAGTTCATCGATCCGCACGTCTACCTGATCCCGGCCTCGGTGCTGGCGCTCAACGTCGGCGATCGGCTGCTGGTGCAGAACATGCAGGCGGCCGACAGCTACCGGGACCTGGACCAGGTGGTACGCGGCCTCACCGAGACCTACGGGAACGTCCGGAAGCACAAGGTCACCCTGAACACCTCGCCGTATGAGAAGTTCCGCACCGGGGTGTTCGGCGACACCGAGGCCCGCTACGCCGACATGGGCGGCACCACGCTCGACGCGTCCCTCACCACCACGGCGACCGGGGCCCGCAACGTCACCACCTCGGTCGGCCTGGGCTGGACCGTGGACGCCGCGATGTACCCGCTGGATGTGGACATCGAGGGCGAGCGGGTCACCCTGTCCGGGACCACTGGCGCCGGGGCCGCGCAGGTGATGACCATCTCCGCTCGGTCGGTCAACGGTGCCGTCAAGGCGCACGCGGCCGGTGCCGTGGTTCGGCTCTGGCAACCCGTCTACTACGGCTAGGGAGGCGGGTCGAGCATGGCGCTCACCGGCGACAAGATCGTCGCGATGGCCACTGTCGGGAACACCCAGGACACGTCGGGCACCACGACCTCGACGGTCTACACCTCAACCCTGACCAGCGGAACCGCGTGCGGGGTGGCCTTCGTCGCCCCGCCTAGTGGCATCGTGCTGATCCTCAACAACCTGGCCCTGTACGACTCGGTGGCCGACTTCAGCTTCTGCTCTATCCGGGTGCGGACCGGCGGCACGGTGGGCAGTGGGACCGACGTCCTGGCGGTATCCGACATCGAGGCGGTCTACCACAAGCTGACCACTGACATGGTCATGTCCAAGCAGCGCCTGCTGACTACCGGCCTCACGGCGGGATCGACGTACAACGTCCAGCAGCTGTTCAAGGTCGCTTCCGGCACCGGCACCTTCTACAACAAGCGATTGGTCGTCGCGCCGCAGATCTGAGTCACGCGCGCACGCCGGTCGGGTCGCTGCTACCGTTGCACCCATGAGCGAACCTCCCGACATCCGGGTGTACGGCGAAACCCGCTACTACGAGGACCGCGACGTCTGGGATTGCAGCGCCTACGGTGGCGGCCATGCTCCCGGCGATTCGGTCGAGGTGCGGGTCGAGGGGGCTACCGAGGAAGAGGCCCAGGACAATTTCCGGGTCGCCTGGAACGAGCGCCTCGGCACCACGTGGACCGACGACGAGTTCGGCTTTACCCGCAACTGGGGCCGAGCAGACGGGAGCGAGTGATGGCGGCAACACCAGGACTGGTCGCGTTCATCGGATACGTAAACGCGGCTGGCATCGAGGGGGCCCTGCCCTGGGCTGACCAGGACCAGCGGGTGTGGGAGAAGGCCGCGACCTCTACCAAGGTCGAGGCACCCGAGGTGGCCGACGAGTCGCCGGCCGAGATGCCCGAGGACGCCCTTGTCGCGTCGGCAGAAGGCGAGTGACGTGCCCAAGGAGCCGGCCCGGTGGGCCTACGAGGCGTACGGGGTGAGCCGGAACTGGCGTACCTACGACGATCGGCCGATGCCGTCCTGGGACGAGCTGGGCAACCAGGGTGACACGGGCGAGGCGGTCCGGGACGCGTGGCGCGCGGCCGCTCAGGCCGCGGTAGTCGGATCCGATCCCGGGCACATCGGCGACGGGTCTTCGGGAGTGCGGTTCTAGTGCCGACGCTGGTGTTGCAGATGGGCCACGCGGGCCGTACCAAGGGTGCGACCGGTGCCCCGGGCGAGCAGGCCTACACCCAGGAGGTCGGGGCCGCCGTCGCGCGGCTGCTGGACGGCCGGGGTGGCTGGCTGGTGCGGCTGATCGTGGCCGACCCGCCGGTCGCGCAGTACCGCGGTGACGCGTTCATCGCGGTGCACGCGGACGGTTCGGCCAACCCGGCCGTGCGTGGCGCGTCGGTCGGCTACCAGAACGACCAGGGCCGGGTGCTGGCCAGCTCGTGGGCCGGTGCCTACGTGCACCGCGGCTTCACCGGTCCGTGGCACCCGGACAACTACACGGTCAACCTGGCCCAGTACTACGGCGTGTCGACGGCCCGGGCCCAGGGAAACCACCGCGCGTGCATTATCGAGTGCGGCACGATCACCAACGCCGACGACCGATCGGTCATGGCGCCCGACCGGGTGGCGTGGGCCATCGGCGATGCCCTGGGCATCCTCAGACCACCAGAACCCGAACCGATACGAGGGAGTAGCGACGACATGATCATCACGTGTGCCACGCCGAACCGGGCCGGCATCCTGTCCGGCGGCATGCTGCTGGACATCACCGATGACCCGGGCGCGCGGGGGTCCGCCCAGTCCGCGATCGACAAGAGCGTCGTGGCCGAGATCAGGGTCACCGAGCAGACGTGGGATCGGCTCGCCGCCGCGTCCCGCATCGCGGGCAGCGGGGCCCAGGCGTGACCAGGCTGGACATCGACGAGCGGCCCCGACCGCTGGTCGACGCGGCCACCTGGGTGGCCAGGGTGACCGGTCTGGTCGGCACGGTGGTCACCGCGCTGGCCGGCTGGGGCATCGTCACCGCCGCGCAGGGCGACGCCGTCACCGGCCTGCTGGGGGCCATCCCGGGTGTGGTCACGCTGGTGGCCACGGTGCTGGCCGCGTTCGGCGTGGTGCGCCGGGCCGAACCGCAGGTGACCCCGCTGTCCGACCCGAGGGACAACCAGGGTCAGGCCCTGCGGCCCGTCGCCTAGGTGGTTCGGCCGCTCAGCGGATCCAGGCCGAGGCGCGCCACGATCTCGTCGTAGAGCGTCGGGTAGCGCGGTCGGTCCTGCGGGTACTGGCCACGGTCGCCGGAATAGTCGCGCTCCTGCGACTGTCTGGCGGCCGGCAGGTACCTGAAGTCGTAGCTCGGTGTGAGCGCGTCCAGCCGCGCCGCCACGTCATCCCCCACGGGGTGCAGCCTAAGCCAGTAGGCCAGACTCACCCAGGCCAGGGCGACAGCCAGGGCCGCCGGCGCGGCCAGCGCGCTCACGAGGCCACGACCAGGGCGGCCAGCAGCAGCACGACCTCGGTGAACGGCACCAGCACGGTGAGCACGATCGTGATCGGCGACATCGGTCGATACCTCATCTCCGCCACTCCTTCACGGTCACGTAGGCCCCGGTCGGTTCTCCCGGCTCGGCCAGCCGCTTGCTACCTGACCAGCGCAGCACCTTGGAGTCGTCTTCGATCATGCCGCCTTCCTTGAGGCCGTCCCAGACCGCACGGGTGAGCTTGTCGCCGTCACCCGCGTTCTGTCCAAGGCCGGTCATGGCGTCCCGCACCTTGGCCGGGCGGGGCAGGCGAAACTCGGTGAGTACCTCGACCGGGCCGGCGAACGTCATGCCGGTCTGGTGCGCGGCGGCGGCCACCGCGGCTTGCCAGGGCCGCACGTCGGCCGACTCGGTCAGGATGGCCGATCCGTTGCGGCGCTTGCCCTTGTAGTCCTTGCTGCCCTTGGGTCGGGGCGTGCCGATTACCAGGAACCCGACTTGACGAGGCGGGGGCCAGGTGCCGTTTCGCATCTCGGCCTGGGTACGTACGGGTGCACTAGACGGCATAGCCGGCTCGCGTGGCATCTCGGCGACTGGCTGAATCGGCGACGCGTATGGATCAATCGTGACGTACGGGTTGAGGTTGGCCACTGCTACTCCTCGGGGAATGAGGTGCCGACCGCCACCGCCACGGGACGGTCGGCACCTCGGGTTGGGTTAGGCGAACGGGTTGCTCACCGGCTGGCCGGCGGGCACCTGCTCTTGAGTCGGCAACGGACCGCCGAATGGGTTGGCCGACTGGGCCGGGGCCGCCGCTGCGGGCACCTGCGCGGCCTGCTGGGGCTGCGCGCCGCCGAAGGGGTTACTCGGCTGTCCGACCGGTGCGGCCGGGCCGCCAGTGGGCCCGCTGGCCGGGTCCTCGCCCCACTGCTGTTCGGCCGGCATGCCGACCGCGTGCTTGGCGGCCCAGGTCTTGGCCGCCTTACCCACGCCGATCTTGTTCGGCCGGTAACCCGTGTGCGATACGTACAGCTCGTCGCCCACCTTGAGGTCCTGCTGGCCGTTGGTCCGGAAGGCCGATCCCACCGCCTTGCGCATGTCGCCGTCCGGGATGAACAGCCGGCGGTCGCCGTTGTCCACCACGCCGGGCTGCTGGGTGCGCTCGTCGCGGGCTCCGCCTCGACTGCCGTCGCAGCGCAGCGTGAGCACGTACTGCATCTTCGGCCGGCCGGGAGTGGTCGCGGTCGGGGCCTCCCACCAGGCCGGCTTGCCGGTCATGATGTCGGTGGCCTGCTGGCTGCCCTGGATATGGGTGATCACCCCGCCACGGATCACGCCCATCAGCTCGGGGATGTCCACGTACCCGCCGTCCGGGGTCTTGCGGGCCCAGCTCAGGTTCGGCGCGCCGCCGAAAAAGTTGTCGCTCATTGCCTGGATCTCCTGATCTCTCGTTACTGGTTGGCGAACGGATTCGCCGGGGCCGGCGGGGTCGCCTGCCTGATCTGTTCGAGCCGCTGCTGCGCGGCCTGGTGCAGCTCGGTGGTCCAGCGGTCGGGGGCCGACCCGCCGACCGTCACGAGGTCCCACAACTCGGCCACCTCCTGCGGGGTGCCGCAGTCGATGAGCTTGTTTCGGTGCGTCTCGGCGCGAAGCTGGTCGTGCCCGGCGTCGAGCACGGCCACCCGGGCCCGCGCCGCCTCGGTCATCTCCTCGGTCCAGGCCTGGTCACCGCCGCGCCGCACGACCGCGCGGTTGATGGTGCTCAGCGTGCCCACGGTCGCGGCCGCGGCTATCTCGGCCAGCCGGGCCCGGCGAAATGCGTCACTGCGCGGGTCGGTCGGGTCCTCGGTGCCGATCGACCCGGCGAGCTCGGCCGGGTCCTTGCCGGGCCTCGGCCACGCGGCCGGCGTGCTGGTGGCGACCATGCCACCCGACTGCAGGGTCAGGATCTTCTCGGCCAGGATCTTGCGCTGATGCGCCACCGAGGCGCCCGGGTCGAGGCCGCGCAACACGGACTGCAGCTCAGGCTTGCCAAGCCGCATCAGGGCATCCATGGTGAACGCCGCGCTGGATTCGTGCCGCGACTCGGCGACATACGCCTGTTCATCGGTGACCGCCTGATCGGGCTGCGGGATGCCCTGCTCCGTAGCTTCATAGCCTGCCCCGCCGACCTCGGGTAGCGCGTTGACCAAGTCAGCGGTTTTCTGGCTACCGTCGATCTCCCAGGCGTCACCGGGAGCGTTGTCGACGACGGGCGGCACCAGGGTGAGCGGTCGAGCGCCGTTCTCGCCGGCACCAGGCACTCCCGGCATCGGCGGGACGTAGGGCAGCAGGATTCCCTTGACGTTGCGCCACTCGCGCACCTGGGTGGCCAGGTTGGCGCCGTAACCACCGAGGTAGAGGTCGACGCGGTAGAAGCTCACCGCGCCGCTCTCCCGATCGACGTGCACCGCGAGGGCGTAGTCCTGCCGGATGCTCTGGCTGCGCATCCAGTTCGGCTGATCGCCTTCGCCGTACCGCGATCCGGTGAACCCGCGGGCGTCGACGTAGTCCGCGTGCGCGTACACCGTGAGCTGCGGCGCGATCTCGTGCTGAGCCAGGTCCAGGTGCGCCGTGCTCTTGGTGTCACCAATGATCAGCGTGCCGTCTGCCTCGCGGTAGATGCGGTCGGCCCGGCCCATGGCGCCGAGTGGCCGGTTGCACAGCAGCACCTCGATGGCCACCACGGTCAGTCCGGCCCGCGCCAGCCCGGCCCGGTAGCCGTCCGCGTAGCGTTCCAGCCCCTCAGGGATCGGTAGGCCGAGGTCTACACGCTGCTGCACCTCGTGGATCATGGTTCCCTGGTTGGCCTTCTCAGTCGAGCCGGCTACCTGCAGCGCGGTCTCGATCACCTCGTCGCACTTCGCGTTGTCCAGTTCGACCGACGCGCGGAGCAGGTCCAGCAGGTCGACCCGGCCAGCCAGCCCGCGTACGAGCTGGCGGCGGTTGTAGCGCTCAAGGGCCCAGCGGTCGGCAACGGCCGCGCCGATGTTGCTGGCCCTGGTCCAGGACCGGACCTCACCCGTGACCGGGTCGGGAATCCGGTAGCGGCCCGCCACGACCTCGGCACGATCGCCCGGCCCGTCCCAGAATCCGCCGTCGCTCATCGGACCGAGTAGTCGTCGGTGGGACGCGTGGGCCCACGGTGGATGGCACTGGTCACGTCCGGCCACGAAACCGGGTTCTGGGACAGGACGGCGTCCGTCGTGCCGGGCGGGATGGCTGGCCGGCTGGGCATGTTCAGTGGCTGCCACTCCGTCGCGTACATGATCGGCCCGGCCGCGTGCATCCGAACGGCCTCCCAGAAGGTGGCCCAGTCGACTCCCTGGGCCGCCAACTTGCCGGTGGTGTACCACTTACCGTCACCAGCCCGGAAGCTCACGTAGTCGAGCATCCGGCCGGCCCGGCCGAGGCGCTGGTAGGCCAGCACCGATCCGCGCGGCGGCTCCTCCGGCTCTGCCTCGTGGCTGAACGGGTTGGCAAATGACCCGCTGTTCTGCTCTGTCATGATCGAACTTCCTTTCATTGCGTGCTTTATCCACGCTGGATACGCACAACTAGGTGCCTGGTACTGCCAACGACCGCGAGATCCACAAGAACATGTCCAGCGCCACGCCGGGTTGTCCCCGGTGGCACCCAGACCTTCCTCGATGCCAAACACGTGTCGACTCACGACGCCACGCTCCGCTGCTGGCTGGCCCAGGCCGCGAAGTACCCGAGCACCCGGCTGGTGGTCACGCGGGACAGTTCGTCGGAGAGTGCGCCGCGAGTGAGACCCTCGGTGGCGATGCCGACTCGTTGGGCGAAGGCGACCTGCGGTTCGCTGGGTGGCTGGCGGCGCCAGGACGAGGACCGCCGGGCCAGGGTGCCGCCCTGCTCCTCCGCGTAGTCGCTGGCCACGGTCAGGGCGTCCTCCTGGGACAGCCCCTCGGCCACCCACTGACCGGCCGGTCGGCCACCGTTCATCCGGGACTCCGCGTGCCCGACGTACCAGCCGGCCGGGCCTTCCAGCATGAACACGAGCGACTGCCCGACCTCGACGTAGGGCGTGTCGGCCGGACCCAGGTTCCACTGCACCGGGGTGCCGGCGTACAGCTCGACTGATCGGGTGCCGCGCAGCCGGCGGACCATCCGGTCGCGCACCTCGGGTGGCTCGTCCGGATCCAGCAGGTCATCAGCGTCCAGCTCGGGATCGGTGGCGGAGGACTCCTGGGTCATCGACAGGTCCACCGCGTTGCGCAGGGACACCTCGTCGGTGGCGCCCACGAAGTCGAGCACCAGCGCGTCGGCCTTGCCCGGCCAGGGCCGCAGGAACCGGCCGACCATCTGGACGAACAGGCCTTCGTGCCGGGTCGGGCGGACCAGCAGGCAACGGGATAACTGCGGGTTGTCGTAGCCCTCGGCAATCGCCGTGCACGTGGTCACCACGTTGACCGAGCCGTCGCGCAGGCCGGCGTCGAGCCGGCGGCGCTCAGCCGGCGGGGTATGCCCGTAGAAGCCGCCGACCACCAGGCCGGCATCGGCGATGGCCCGCCCGAAGTAGTCCGCGCTGGCCACGGTCGGGGCGAACAGCACGGTGGGGCGGCCGGGGTCGCGGCCGATGGCGGTCCTGGTGACCACGTCGCGCAGCTCTTCCAGCATCACCAGGGATTCGAGATCATCCTCGCGGTAGTCGCCGGTCGCCCGGGAAACCCGAGCGGCGCTCACGTCCACCCCGTCGCCGACCTGCTCACCGACCGCTGGCACCAGGTACCCGTGCCGCACGGCCCAGCGGATCGAGCGCGCGTAGACGATCTCGTCCCAGCAGTCACCGAGTCCGGTCTGGTCCGACCGGGTCCAGGTGGCCGAGAAGCCGGCCCACCGGATCGGCCCCAGGTGGTCGTACACGGCCCGGTAGGTGGGGCTGACACTGACGTGCGCCTCGTCGGCTACGCCCAACCGAACGGGCGGCAGGGTGCGCCGCCGGTCGGCCCTGCGCAGCGAGTGCACCGATGCCACGATCACCTGCGCGCCCACCTCGTTACGCGGGCCCTTGACCACGCCGATCGAGGTGGTGGCCGGCAGGGTGGCGCGCAGCTTGGCCACGGTCTGCTCTACCAGCGTGTCGCGGTGCACCAGGAACAACACGGACTGCCCCTGCCCGCGGTCATCTCCCAGGGCGAGTACCTCGGTACGGGCCAGGTGCGCCATCACGTGGGTCTTACCCACGCCCGTGGGCAGGCTGATGCCACCGCGCCGGGTGCCGGCCCGCCAGCCCGCGTACAGGGCGTCGTGCGCCTCCTGCTGGTACTCGCGCAGCGCGCTCACGGCTGCACCATCCAATTCACCACGTCGCCGATCATGGGGGTGAGGCCCAAACGCGCGTACTCGGCACGGAGCTGAGAGACAGAATGCTTCGCGCTGGCTAGGAAGCCGGTCATCTGAGTGGGATCCAGTTCCACCGTGACCACTACTGGTTGACGGTCATCGCTGGTCACCGCGGGCCCCCTCGTGGTTTGCGTCGGCCGGTCGCGGCCGGACGCTTCGGACACCTGATCATGTGGCGCTGCATGGCCTCGGGAGTGATGAATTCTCGGGGGCAGTACGGGCACTTGTTCACCGGTGCCGACCCGCCCAGAACAGCCACGCGTCGGCGGCCACGTAGCCCGTCAGACAGCAGACGAACAGGGCCTGTGGGAAGGTCACGTCCTGGCCGACCAGCCAGTAGGACAGCGCGCCGAACAGCAGCACGACCAGCACGGTCACCGGGTCACCGCCGTGATCGTGCGGACCTGAGACAGGGGCAGCGCAGCGTCCCCGATCCCATCGGCGGTCAGACGCGGGCTGATGACGATCAGCACGGCCGCGCCGGGAACTCGTGCCACGGACACCAGGTATCCGGATAACTCCCGGTCGTCAACGGCTTGGCTGCGCAGCGGGTTGAACCGCACGGTCACCCAGCGGCCGACGTACCGACTGGCCACGCGGAAGCGGTCCAGCTCGTGCATCCGGAAGATCGCGGTCACCGGGACCACCGGCCCAGCAGGAAGCCACCCGCGAACACGGTGGCGAGCACGGCGAAGGTACACCAGAAGAACACGGTCACCGGGGACCACCGCGCTTCGCGTGGATCATGGTCAGCACGCCCTCGGAACTGAGGGTCTTGCGACCGTGGGTGAGGGCCTCGATCTCGTCGAGGAGAACGTGCAGCCTCTCAAGCTCGGCTTCGGTTGGGTTGTCACTGTTGATCAGTCGGTCGATGGCACAGCCGGCCGGGTCGTCGCAGTCATGCCGCTCGTACTCCTTGGCATCGCAGCGGAACGGATTGCGGGCGTCCACCGGTCAGCCCTCCAACGACGCGACGAAGGACGCCACGAAACCGCGCAACTGGGAGTCATCGCCCGGGGCCAACCCGGCCCGCAGGTGCTCGGCAAGGCGCGCCCGGCCGACGTCGGTGATCTCCAACCAAGCCATGCGACCCATTGAACGACGATGGCGCGCAGCGGTGTGTCGATCGCACGTCACCCGCCCATTCAGGCAAGGCTCGTCGCAATCCCTACACGTTTCGCCAGTGGCGGTGTCAGACATGTGGTGCTCCTGATCTCGGGATCTCTGGTGCCCCGGGGCCGGCTGGCGTTCAAGGATCCGCTTCCGCCGGACCCGGGGAGTGCAAAGGTAGCACCGGGCTGGCGCGAGTGCAACCGCCCTGGTAGCGTCGCCGGGGTGAGCAGACGACCAATACTCCTGGACGCCGCGTGCAAGGCCGGCGGCGCGGGCATGGGCTACCACCGGGCCGGGTTCCGGGTGGTGGGCTGTGACGTGGAACCCCAACCCCGATACCCGTTCGAAGCGATCCCACCCGCCTACACCGAGCACGTGGGCCTTCAGCTCCTGGCGGCGCTGTGAGCACCGCCCTGGACGCCGCGCCAACCGCCTGGACGCCCTACCAGGTCGGGGGCTGGCCGCGACCCGGGTGCCGGCTGCGGGTGGCGCGAACCAACGAGGACCTGGCCGACCTCGGTCACTGGCTGGGAGAGCGCCATGACCAGCTCCTCGGCATCGACTGCGAGACCAACGCGCTCGACCCCTACCAGCCGGGGTTCCGACTGCGGCTGGTCCAGGTGGCCGACCTGGACGAGGCCTGGGTGGTGCCGATCTGGTCGGCGGACGGCCTCTACTCCTGCGGCGCGGTCGTGTCGCACTTCATCCGCGAGCACCCACGCTGGGTGGCTTGGTTCGCCGAGAACGAGCTGCGGTTCCTGACCCGGGACCCGTCGATGCGGGATCCGGTGCGCCTCGGTGAGGTGGAACCGCACATCGCGGACGGGCAACCGCTGCTGGCCCTGTACGAGCCGCGCACGGTCACCACACACAGCAAGAAAGACCGAATCGACCAGCGCATTCCACTGCCCCAGGGCCTCAAGCCGACCGTGACCAGGTTGCTCACGCCGACGCTGGAAACGGCCGAGGTCGCGATGTACGCCCGGTTCCACGAACTGGCCCCGGTCGGGCACCGGACCAGCAAGAAAATGGTCACCTGGGGTTTCGGCAACGTGCCGATCGACGACCCGGCCTACCTGCTCTACGCCGCGCTGGACCCGCTTTGTACTACTAGGTTGACGCACCTGCTTTCAGGTGAGCTCACCCGACGCGGGCAGGGTGGCCGGGCCCGCGCGGCGCTGACCGAACAGTGGGTGGTGGACCAGGCGACGCTGGCCGGCATGGAGGTGGACGCGCCGTACGCGCGCTGGCTGGACGCCCGGCTCGCCGATCGGCAGGCCGAGCTCGGCACGGTGCTCACCGCGGACGACGTGCCCCCGAGCGGCCAGGGACCGAGGGTGTCCGCCGCCTTCCGTGCGCTGGGGGTGCCCGGCCGCCTGACCCGGGAGGGGACCGAGTCCTACGACGCGGAGCGGCTGGCCGAGATCAGCGACCAGGCCGAGCGGGCGCTGAACGATCCCACGGAGAACACCTGGCGGGACGTGGTCGAACGCGCTTACCGGCTGGCCAGCAACGTGGGCGAGGCGCGCAAGGCGACCAAGTACCGGGGCACCTGGGTGGCCCCTATGGTGTGGACCACCGAGCACGCGGACGGGGCGATGCACCCGAGCATGCGCGCGATCGGCACCGTGACCACCCGGATGACCTGCCGCAAGACCCCGACCTCAGGACCGATGCACTCGGCACCCAAGCGCGCGACCACCCTGCTCCGCGCCGCCGTCCGGGCCCGCCGGGGTCGGGTGCTGGTCACCGCCGACTACCGGCAGGCCGAACCGTTCGTGATGGCGGCGCTGTCCGGCGACGAGACCTACCTGGCCGACCTCGAACAGGGCGACATCAACAGCGTCACCGCGGCCCTGGTCTACGGCGACGCCTACGACCCGGCCCAGGGCAAGACCGCCGACACGGCGCACTACACCATGCGTCAGGCGGCAAAGTTCGCCATCCTGGCCGCCTTCTACGGGGCCGCGCCGCGCAAGGTGGCCACCCTGCTGGGTCGTCCCGAGGAGGAGGGCGCCCGGATCCTGGGTGGCTGGCGGGGACGCTGGCCACGGCTGTGGGCCTACGCCGACGAGCAGAACGCCCGGCGCTGGGTGGCGCTGGACTCCGGCGCCGTGGTGCCGCTCTGGGACCGGGTGTGGGTGGACGAGGCCGGCGAGATGCGCCAGCGCACCTGGCCGGACGGCAACGTGAAGAACAGTCGACTGGGCCTCAACGCGGCCACCCAGGGCACCCAGGCCGACCTGCTCAAGCTCTCGGTGCATCGGCTCAACCATCAGCGCTGGGCCTGGGCCCTGCGGTTCTTCATGCACGACGAGCTGGTCGGTGAGGTGCCGGCGCCGATGGGCGAGAAGTTCCGGTCGGTCCTTGAGGCGGCCATGACCGTGACCTACCGGGGGGTGGTGATCAGGTGCGAGGCCGAGATCGTGGGCCGCACCTGGGCCGCTCAGCCTGGTGAGTTCGACCCGGCGGAGCTTCCGCCGACAGACGAGGAGGAGTAGCAGTGATCCACGTTAGCAGTGTCACCGAGCGCAAACCGGTAGGTGACGCGATGACGGTGACCGTGGAGTTTGTGGTGACCGAGGGGGGCGACCGCGGTCGTCTGTACGCAGCCCTTCGTGAGGCTGGCGATAAGCACGGCTGGGTGGGGATCGACGCGCCGCCGTTCACGTACTCGGTGGGATCTAAAACCATCATTTACGGCTTGCCGCGCACGTCGATTCCCAAGTCGGGGGAGTAGCAGTGGCGCGCGGAAAATGGACGACCAGCTTCCGAGACAAGGGCCGGGCACAGTACCAGGCCGACCAGATCAACGCGGGTGCCGAGGCAGCACGCCAGGCGTCCTGGCAAGCCGGTTACCGGGCGGGGTACCAGGCCGGTAGGGATAGTGTCTCGCCGACGCCAAGGAGGAGTAACGGTGAGTGACGGCGACGACATCCCGGTATGCCCAACCTGCGGCACCGATGTGTGGATTCATTGGGATCCGCGCGCTCAGGAGGGGAAGTGCCAGTACCGGCACATGGTGGGGACCGACCCGTTCTCGGGTGATCTGTACAACCCGAACGAGGCGGCCAAGTGATGGCCAAGAGTGGCAAGGGCAAGGTTCCGGGCGGCAAAGGACCCGAGCGGGAGGACCCCAAGAACCGGGCCAGCACGCACCAGCACAACTGGTCCGGCCGCGAGGCCGAGCAGAGCGATGGAACCGTCAAAGTCTGGTGCACCTGCGGCAAGTACATGGGCCGGGGCTAAGCGCACCGTGGGCCGATTCGACTACGAGAAGAAAGGAACCCGGTGGGGTGGTCCCGGTGGCGCCAAGGGCAAGAAAGCCACCCCGGATACCCAGTTTCGAAATCAGTGCGACCACTGCGGCGCCACCCTGCCCTGCAACCGGTCGGGGTGCCGGAAGGCGTCGGCCGCGGCGCGCAGGAACCCGGCCCCGGCCGCGGCGAAGAAACAGGTCCTTAAGCGGGGCCAGAAGTCGAGTATCAAAAAGGCAGCCATGGACGCGTACCGAAACGCCCATCCGACCGCGAGCGACTCCCAGGTTAAGCGCCAGGGTGCACGCGCCGTCCGAATAGCGAAAAGGAAGTTGAAGTAATGGCCAGGATCCCCACACCCCGAAGAGACAACGAGGACAAGCCTTATCGATGTGATCATCCTGGATGCGGTAGGCGGTTCAAGACGGTTGCCGGCCTGGTCCGGCACACGTTCAAGAAACACCCCTACCCGGACAACGGAAGGTGAGCGCCGTGGGTCAGGTACGCGCGCGGACCAAGGACCTGCCGCCCGAACCGTGCGGGCCGCCGTCCAGACGCGGTCGGGGCCGACAGAAGGGCGCCTGCTTCACCCGGACGGAGGCCGTCGCCCGGTCGCTGGTGTTCTCCTGCACCCCGCTGCTGTGGGGCCTGCGATGACCACGGCGGGGGTGCCTACCGAGGCGCCGGTCGAGGTGCCGCTGTGCCGCCGGGGCCGGCATCGGCTGACCGCGGAGAACAGCGGGACCAAGCACCGGTGCCGGGCGTGTCACGCCGAGTACAACCGGGCCCTGCGGCGCGGGCTGACCTGGGACGGTCCGCCGATCGGCCGGCTGGCCTGCCGCACCCGGCGGCACCCGATGAGCCCAGAGCGGCTGCGCAGGGATCGGGCTGCGGTGGGTGCCTGCCTGGACTGCGGGTGGACGTCGGACGCCGGGCCGCACCGGTGCCCCGAGGAGGGCAACCCGGCGTAGCATCGGCGGACCGGGAACAACGAGGAGGCCCGCCCCCAGGACGGTAGGGGGCGGGCCCGAGCAGCAGCGCGGGTCAGGCGCCAGCGTCACGGTACCAGTGACAGGCCCGGACCCGCCCGTTACGTACGGGAGGTCAGCACGTGGACTCACGATCGATGGACATTGTCACCTGGCACATGGGCACGCTGGGGGTGCTGGGTGCCTGCCTGCGCGACGATAACCACCCAATAGGCCTGTGTGTTGTCGTCGCGCAGTGCGCCGTGTGCCGCCAGGGTGCCGGGAACGACTGTCAACACTTCGTGGCGCGATGACCATCAGCGCGCAGCAGGCGGCCGACCTGCAGGTAGCTCGACAGCTCGTACGGGCCGGGGTGCCCGTGTTCCTGGGTCACCCCGACGCCACCAGGACGACCGGGTACGCGCTGCCCCCTGGCTGGGAACGCTCGGTGCCCGACGAGTCGGTGGTGGACGCCTGGGCCCCCGGGATGGCGCTCTGCGCGGTGACCGGGCATGCGCTCGACCTGATCGACCTGGATCCCCGGTCCGGGGGTGAGATGCCCACCCTGACCCAGCCCAGCACCTACCTCTGGGCCGACACTCCCAGCGGCGGCCGGCACCTGTTCGTGGCGCCGCTGCGGGTCGAGTCCCGGGACGGCATCTGGCCCGGCGTGGACCTCAAGTCGGGCACCGAGGAGGGCCGGGGCCGCGGGTTCGCCTTCATCGCCCCGACCGTTCGATTGGCCAAGGCGGGGCCGAGCGAGGGCCTGCCGGCTCCCTACCGGTGGCGGGACAACGCGCTAGGGCACCTCGGAGGGCCGGACAGCACGGGCCACGAGGTCAAGCAGCGGGTGCTCGACCTACGCCAGACTCGGGAGAACAACCAGGTCGGCCCACGCCGGCTGGCCCGGTCGGCGGCCGCGGCCGAGTGGGATCGAGCCCTCGATCGGCTGGCCGAGCAGGTGCGCGGCTGGGTGGCCAACGGGTGGGGCGGGGAGGCGCACGCCGCGCTGCTAGAGGCGACCAGGCACCTGGTCCTGCTCTCACCCGAGCATGCCGAGGTCGGCTTTCGGGTGGCTTTTAGGCGGGGCGGGGCCGAACCGGACGAGGCCGACCTGGGCAAGCTTGAGAGTGCCGTCGACAAGTACGGCGATCGGGCCGACGTGGTGGTCCCGGACGAGGAGATGGACCCGGGAGAGGCGTTCTGGGCCGGTCAAGGGGTGGTGCCCCCTTTCGTGCCTGAGTCACCCGCCGACCGGGTCGGGGCGTTGGTGCGCGGTCGAGACGCGTTCGACTTCTACGACGAGGACGCGCTGGCCGCCATCCCGACTCCTGAGCCTGTCGTGACCGGGCTGCTGTACCGAGGGACGGTGGCCAGGATGTTCGGACCGAGCACCGTGGGAAAGACGTGGGTCGGGCTGGACGTCGCGGCGCATGTGCGCTGCGGCATGCCATGGCAGAACCGCGAGGTTAAGCAGGCCCCAACGCTGTACGTCTATGCCGAGGGTGCGCAATCGGTGGGGCCCCGCCTCGGCACCTGGCGCGCGGAACACGGGCGTCCCAGCGGGCTGCGGGTGTGGCCGGACGCGGTGACCGTCGCCGGGCCCCAGTGGGATGCCTTCGGGGTCGCCTGCGAGGCCCTGGGGCCGGTCCTGGTCGTGCTGGACACCCAGGCCGCCATGACGGTGGGTCGCAAGGAAAGTGACAACGATGACGCCGCGTTCGTGCTGGCCGCCCTGCGCGAGCTGGCCGCCGCGCTCAACGCGTGCGTGCTGCTGGTGCACCACAACGGGTGGGCGGCCGAGGGGCGCGCCCGGGGGGCCTCGGCGATGTACGCCGGACTCGATACCGAGCTGGAATTGGCCGAGGTACGTGGCGGCCTGCTGCTGGTGACGCGTAAGCAGCGATTCGCCGAGCGGTCCAAGCCGATACCGCTGCGCTTGGAACGTCGGCACGACGGCCTGGTAGTCACCGGCCCGCCCGGACCTGGTCAAGGTGGTGAGGGGTTCTTCAGCGACGACCGGGAGGTGCGCGCCAAGGCGCTGCTGGCCGAGCTGGAAACCTATCTGCGCACCGGGGGCAGCATGGCCAGTTCCAAGAACGAGGCGGTCAACCACGCCTTCACCCAGATGCACGGTCAGGGCCTGAGCAAGAACGGCCCGGGGGGCGGAATGCTCGGCCTCGTGGGTCGTCTCTACCGAGCGTCCATAGGCGTTCAGGGCGTCGATGTGACCCCCGATGGGAGGTCAGAAGATGATCTCTGAGGGGGTGGGGTTGAACACCGTTTACCAAGATCCAACCCCAGGTCTCAACCCCATGGGGTTGGATCATGAACCCCAAGGCTGTGACCTGCGAATTGTGGATAACCCCATGGGGTTGTACCCCTGGGGTTGGACCCCCAACCCCATCAACCCCACCACCTTTAGGTGGGGTTGAGGTGGGGTTGAGTGGGGTTGAGAGTGCTCTGGGGCATGTTTCTGAGATCACTGCTACCGTCTGCCCCATGGACGTGCGAGTGGACCCCGAGCGGGCCGAGGTGGTGATCCTGCGACGCCCCCAGGATCTCGATTGGCACGTGGCCATCGTGGTCGGTAGCCACGGTGCCGAGGTGCCTGCCGAGCGAGATGCCCGGCAGTGGCGGGAGCGCCTCGGTCTGGTCGGTCGGCACTGGGTGCGCCGCGAGCGGGCCGCCGCTGAGCTAGGCGTCGGGGTAAAGATGATCGACAAGCTCCGGCGAGCGGGACACCTGCGTGGCCTGCGGGTGGCGCACACCAATCGGGCCTACGTCCATCGGGAGGACCTGGACGAGCTGATCGGCAGACGCAAGCAGGATCAGGGGGCTCAGTCGTGATGGAGGTGGCACGTGTCCGCGAGAGCGCGACGGGTGTGGCGCGTGCGCCTCACCAGAGACCTGTCCACGTTCGGCCTGGGGCTGGCCATACTGGGCCAGCAGGCGTTCGTCGCGCTCGGGGCGCAACCCGCGCTGGTGGCGGCGGCCGTGGCGTTGCTGCTGGCCCCGGCGGCCGCGAGGGTGGACGACGCCGTGAAGGACCGGGTACGCGCAGCGAATCGGGAGGCCGACCGTGATGGGCCTGGTGACTAGGACCCTGCGACCAGGGGCCGTGCTGTGGATCTACGCCGCGCTGGTGGCGCTGGTGGTGCTCGCGCTCTGGGGTGCGCGATGAGCCCCCATCGGCGCGCGTGGCGCTGGCTGTCCGGGCATCCCTGGGTGACCAGCCTGGTGATGGTGGTGCTCGTCGTCGGTGCGTCCGGCTGGGTGGTGGCCGACCAGGCCGCCAAACGGGCCGCCTTCGGCACGTGCGTGGCGCGCTGGGCCGACGAGACCGACGCCCGCGTTCAGGCGCTCAGGGAGGCGCGTCGGGGACTGGACGGGGCCAATGACGACCTCTGGCGCACCATGGCCATGCTGCTGAGCGCGCCCACGCCCACCGCGCGAGACGAGTTCAGTCGGCACCTGGCCGCCTACGTCGGGGCCAGTGACGCCTATCAGGGCCAGGTCAACGGCACCCCGTCGCCAGTGCCGCCCCGCTTGGCGTGCGGGTAGGTGGGCGGGAGTGGGCGGGCATGAGCAAGAGTTGGAGTGGGGGCAGCACGACGGGTTACCTCAAGATCAGGGCGGACGTGGTGGTGCGGGACGGCAACCGTTGCCGGATGGGGGACCCCGCGCACTCGATCGGGAAGGGTCAGCCCCGCAGTCTCGGGTGTACGGGAGGCACGCGCTATCACCCGGACACAGGCCGACCGCTGATTCAGGTGCACCACGTGGCGGGGCGGGGCGTCACCGGAGACAACCCGGCATGGATGGTGACCAGCTGCGAGAGTTGCAACCTGGCGGTGGGGGATCCGACCAAGCAGGACCCACCGCATCGCACCATGACGAACTGGGGCGCGTGAGGCGGATCGACGATGACCTGCTGGCCGAGCTGA
>Ga0193707_1000045_pt1 | contig 30530 bp, 28 predicted proteins | sample U3c2metaG_FD_143043 | JGI IMG/M metagenome (GOLD analysis project Ga0193707, IMG submission 143043) | Soil microbial communities from a riparian zone of the East river system, Colorado, United States - U3c2 | ecosystem: Environmental > Terrestrial > Soil > Riparian zone | place: USA: East River... | reverse complement strand
TCTGGCACATCGGCGGAGTGCTTCGTCGATGTGCCAGAGGAAACGGCCCTCCTGGCTCGCGAACAGAAACGCCTTCTCGCGCTCCATCGCGTCCGTTCCCTGGTCTGCCATGTGGAAGGAATACGCGCTCAGATCGCCGTCCGCGCCCTGGGGCGTGGATCCGAAAGTCTCGTCGTAATGCCCCAGCTCCTTCAGGACGCGCTTTCTCTCTTCCATCAGACGCTTCTCAAAGTGCTGAAGGCTCTTTTTGGGCATTGCCTTCGGTTTTGCCGCTGTCGGTTTTTTGCTGCTAGCTGCAGGTGCCATTTCTAACCTACCCTCTCCAAGGCGACTTCAACGCTCTGCCCATCAAGGTCGAACGTATGCGTCGCGTGTGTTCCGTCGATTTTCTCGCCCACCGACACTTCGAGAGCGAGTACCTCATCGGCGATCCATTTCTGGAAAGCCTTCACCGCTTCCTGAATCTCCGCACCACCCGCAATGAAAAGCCTGATGCGATCGCTTACGGCGAAACCCAACTCTTTCCTCAGCCGCTGAACGCGGCTCACAATCTCGCGCGCGACTCCTTCGAGTCGCAGGTCGCGCGTTACAACCGAATCGAGGGCGGCAAAATAGCCACCTTCTTCCTTGACCACCAACTCGCCGGAAGCAGTCCGCACGACCGTCAGATCCTCGGGGCTAAGCTCCCGCGACTCATTGCCGACCGAAACGTAAAGCGGCTTCCCCGCCTCGAAGTCGCGCAGTGCGTCGCTGCTAAGCGCCTGCACCGCCTCGGCAGCGAGGGGGGTATCCTTGCCGAATTTCTTGCCAAGCGATCTGAAATTCGGCCTAGCCTTTAAAGTTACTAGATCGTCGGCGCTGGAGATGAATTCGATCTTCTTTATGTTGAGCTCGGCGGCGAGGAGCGGGCTCAGCTCCCTGAGCATACCAGGCGGGCCAGGGGCTGACGCACCTTGACGCCGGCTTCCTCGCGGCCCGCACGACCCAGCGTAGCGAGGGTCCGAATGTGTGTCATCGTGCGCTCCAGATCGACGTCGATCGCCCCTGCCCCCAATGCGCCACGGATGTACGGCGCCAGGTGCACCGAGCCACCGGTGAGCTCGCGATGGACCCAGTCGGTGATGAAAGGAGCGAACGGAGCAAGCAATCGGCAGGTGACCGCGATGATCTCGTGCAGCGTCGCGAACGCGGCGCGGTTGTCGGCGTCGTCGACGTCGTAAAAGCGATGCCGGCTCTGGCGCACGTACCACTTCGACACGTCCTCGTCGAAGAAAGTCATCACTACCTTGGCGGCGTTGGTGGCCTCGTAGCGGTTCAGCAGCTCGTCGGCTTCGCGCTCGACCGTGGCAAGCCGCGAGAGAACCCATTTGTCGAGCAGTGGCCGATCCTGGGGCTCCGGGTCCTTCTTCGAGGGCGACCAGCCGAAATTCGCGTACTCCGCGAAAATGCCAGTGTAGACGTTCTTGAAAGTCAGGAGAAAGCGGCCCGCGGTGTCGCGGATCCCCGCCTCGTCGAAGCGGCGCGGCGTCCAGAGCTGGCTCGAAGTCGTGAGGAAGAGCCGAACCGCGTCGGCACCGTAAAGTGGAATCACGGACGCGGGGTCGATGATGTTTCCGAGCCGCTTGGACATTTTCTGTCCCTCGGCGTCGAGAACGAGGTCGTTGACGACGACCGCCCGATAAGGCGCGGTGTCGCCGACGCCCGGTGAATGCGCCTCGTGCGCGAGCAGGTTGTTCGGCAGCGCATCGCCGAGACCGGTGGCGATCGCGAGCAACGAATAGAACCAGCCGCGAGTCTGGTCGATTCCTTCGGCGATGAAATCCGCGGGATAGTAGCGCTCGAGCTTGTCGCGGTTCTCGAACGGGAAGTGCCACTGCGCGAATGGCATCGATCCGGAATCGAACCACGCGTCGATCACTTCGGGTGTGCGCTTCATCGTGCCGCCGCACTTGCATTCCCAGTTGTAGCTGTCGATGAACGGCTTGTGCGGGTCGAAGTTGTCGGCGAGCGCGGTGCCGGACCTCTCCGACAGCTCCGCGTATCCGCCGACGGCTTCCGCATGCGAATCGTTTCGATCGCAGATCCAGATTGGTAGCGGCGTGCCCCAATAGCGGTCGCGCGAGACAGCCCAATCGATGTTGTTGGTCAGCCACTCGCCGAAGCGACCGGATCCGGTTTCGGCGGGATGCCAGTCGACGCGGGAGTTGCGCACCAGCATCGCGTCCTTGAACTCGGTCGTGCGGATGAACCAGGAGGTGCGAGCGTAATACAGCAGCGGCGTCTCGCAGCGCCAGCAATGCGGGTACGAGTGTTCGTGGAGCGTCGACTTCCAGAGCACGCCGCGCCGTTTCAGCTCTTCGAGAATGACCGCGTCAGCGTCCTTTACGAACATTCCGCCCACCAGCGGCATGTCGGCCGGGAATTCGCCCCGGAGATTGACGGGCTGGAGGAACGCGAGTCCATTGCGCTGGCCCGCCGCGTAGTCGTCGGCGCCGAACGCCGGCGCCATGTGCACGACGCCGGTTCCTTCGTCAGCCGAGACGAAGGACTCGCCGATGATCATTTCGTGCTTGCCTTCCTTGTACTCCACCCAGTCGAGCGGCCGCTTGTAGCGCTTGCCGACGAGATCGCTCCCACGGAATGAGCCCACTGTCTCCCAGCGGCCCGCGAAATCGTCACCGAGAACAGCGGGAGTCCGAGCGAGGGCGAGGATCACTGTCTCACCGGCGTCGGCTTTTCTTTTCCGCAGCTCGACGTACTCGAGCGCCGGATTAACCGCGAGCGCGACGTTCGACACGAGCGTCCACGGTGTCGTCGTCCACACCAGGATGCGCCGCCGAGTCTTGGCGCCGCTGTCCTCGACGAGATCGAGGGCGACGTAGGCGCTCGGGTCCTTGACGTCCTTGTAACCCTGCGCGACTTCGTGGCTCGAGAGCGTCGTCCCGCAGCGGGCACAGTACGGCAGCACCTTGTGGCCCCGGTACAGGCGTCCGCCCCGGAACATCGTCGCCAGCGCCCACCAGACGCTCTCGATGTAATTGTTGGAGTACGTGACGTACGGATCGCTGTAGTCGAGCCAGTAGCCTATCCGCTCACTCAGCTCTTCCCAGTCGGTTCGGTAGCGCCACACGCTCTCCCGGCACATCTCGTTGAACCGCTCGACGCCGATCTTCTCGATCTGGTCCTTCGCCGTCCGAATGCCGAAGTCCGTCTCGATTCTTTTCTCGACTTCGATCTCGACCGGCAGCCCGTGGGTGTCCCAGCCGGCTTTGCGCGCGACGTGATTGCCCCGCATCGCGCGGTAGCGGCAGAAGAGATCCTTCACCGTCCGCGAGAACACGTGGTGGATGCCGGGCCGGCCGTTGGCGGTGGGCGGGCCTTCGAAGAAGACGAACTCGGGCTTCCCCTCCGCCTGCGCGAGGGTCTGCTGGAAAAGATTCTCGTCTTTCCAGCGGGCGAGCATTTCCTTCTCGAGTTCGTCGGGCGAGCGATCGGTCGGCAGCAGGCGGAAGCGTCTGCCCTTCTCGTCTCCCCCCGCCGCGGCCGGCACGGGGCGGACCAAGGTCATTCTCGGGTCGATCCGGTGGAGTTGGAGCCAGCGCCCCGAAGAGTGCTCGCCACGACCTGTGAATCAGACGCCTCGACCTCCGACAGCTGGCGAGCGATCAGCGTCCGCATCTGCGCCAGATAGGTGCGCCGCGAGCGATCGAGATTGTCCAGCTCCTGCTCCATTCGCCGCACGTCGGACTTTGCGGCCTCGATGATCCGCTCGCCCTCTGCCTGCGCCTCGCGCAGAATGAGCTGCGCCTCGCGCTCCGCCTGCTCCCTGACCTCGCCGCGGAGCTGCTGCGCCGCGATGAGCGCATCGTTCAGCGCCTTGTCGCGCTCGCGGAACGCGCGAAGCTGCTCGTGAAAGCTCCTGGCCTTGGAGTCGAGGTCCTGATTGATGCGCGTGAGACGCTCCATCTCCTCGGCGACCTGATCCCTGAACTGATCGACGCGCGCCGGGTTGTACCCGCGCAGCGCCCGGCCGAAGTCGTAGCGCCGCACGTCCAATGGTGTAAGATGAAATGATTCGTCGATCATTTATCCCTCGCTCCGAAGAGGATGGTCCCGAGCCGCACCAGCGTCGCGCCTTCTTCAACGGCGATCTCGTAATCGCTCGACATTCCCATCGACAGCTCCTCGGCCGGATGCCCGGCTGCGATCAGTTCTGCACGCGCTTCACGAGCTTCCGCGAAAGTGCGATGGAGCTGCGACTCCGTTGCGGTAAAGCTAGCCATTGTCATCACTCCCCGAACCCGAATCCCCGACAGCGAAGTGAGCCGCTCGGCTTCCGGCAGAAGATCGGAAAGAGTGTAACCGCCCTTTGAGGCCTCTCCCGAAAGATTCAGCTCGACCAACACATCCACCGCTCTGCCGCGCGCGATTCCGAATTCACACGCCGCGTCGGCCAGCCGCGGGCTGTCGAGCGAATGCAGCAACACGAATTGCTCCAGCGCCTTCACCTTGTTCCTTTGAAGATGGCCGATGAGGTGCCAGCGCACCGGCACATCGACCAGTCCCATCTTCTTCAACGCTTCCTGAACCTTGTTCTCGCCGACGTCGTGCAGGCCTGCTTCGTACGCCGCGCGCGCAGCCTCGGGCCCGTGGGTCTTCGTGACCGCGACGATTGTTACCTGTTGCCCGTGGCCACCACGCGCTGCCGCCGCGGCGATCCTGGCTCGCACATCGGCGACGCGGTCAGCCAGGCCCGAAAACGCCATAAGTCCTGAAATTTAGCGGCGAAGGGCCCGCCGTTCAATTCATCAGGCACGGCGGCAGCGAGTTTGGCGAGGCGCGCGCTTCCTTGCCACTGAGTTTGGCGAGGAGAGTGTTTCCTACTGTTCGCCGAAGCCGAAGGTGCGACTGAGCTTCGCGAGCATTTTCTCGTCCGGACCCTTCACCATCACGGTGACGGAGGCTGCGTAGGCGGTTCCGGTGACGCGCACGACTCTGTCGCGACTCGCCGCCGCTGGATTGGCGCGTCCATCGTATTTGAGCACGAAGGTGCCGAGCAGAGAATCTCCGTCGCACTCGACCGCAATGTCGGGCGAAACAGTGATCTCGATATTGCCCATGACCGCCACGGCCTCGATCACTGACAGGCCGTAGCCAATCTCGGCCGCGCGCAAATCGAGCTCGACATTTCCGAGAACCGCGAGCGCGCGGAACCGCCTCGGCAGTTGCCAGCGTCCTTCCCTCTCGGTGCTGCTGAGAAACGAAACGACGCCAGACGTCGACCTGGAATCGGGCATCAGCTGCTGGCCCTGCTCTCCGTAACTGCGTGGCGACTCCAGCGGCTGATCCTGCTCACGGTCGTAACCGAGGGGCCGCGGCTTCCCCGGATTGGTCAGGCGATGATCTTCTGCTTTGAAATCTGACATCCGGATTCGCGCGAGAGTGGAATTCCAAACACTACGGGGCCAGACACCGAATGGTTTAGCCCGAGCGCCCGAAAATGCGTCCGAAGAAATGGACGATGTTCTGCATGTTGCGGCTTATGTCGTTGAACATCACAGTGACGAAGAGCAGGCCGATTATCAATAGCCCGCCCTTCAGGATGCGCTCACGGGTCTGGGTGCTGAACGCGCTTCCCTTGATCGTCTCTGCCACGTTGAGAAGGATCTGGCCACCATCCAGGATCGGAATAGGAAGCAGATTAAACACCGCGACGTTGATGCTGATGAGCGCCACCAGCAGCAACAGCGTTTCTATTCCGCCGCGCGCCGCCTGAACGGACACCTGCGCGATCGCGATCGGTCCTCCGAGCTCGGAGACTCCGACGCCGTGCGCGAGCGCGCCGAGCGCGGAAAATATCCTGCCACCGTTGTCCATCGTCAGGCTCCACGCCGCGCTGAACGCGTGTGGCACTGAGATCGGAATGAATCCTTCGCTCGCTACCATGCCGATTCTGCCGAGCGGCCGCTTCACGCCGGTGCGCGGGTCGAGCGTGACCTCGGCCGCGGGCGTCACCCGGACCTCCATGGTCTGCCCGTGACGGACGATTCCCAGATCGAGCGACCGGCCGGCCGACGCGCCGATGCTATCGAGCAGGGTCTCCCAGCTCTGTAGCGGGCGGCCGTTCAGCGTAGCGATGCTGTCACCCACCTGAATTCCCGCGGCGGCGGCTGGCTTCCCGGCAGTCACGGCCGCCGCGATCGGAATGGGGGTCGGAAAACCCGAGTGCAGCAGTAGGCCGACGTAGATGAAGTAGGCGAGAAGCGCGTTCATTGTGACGCCGGCCAGCATGATGAAGAGCCGCGCGATGAGCGGCTTCGATTCGAACCAGCGCGATTCCGGAATCGGCTTGGGGCCGAATGGAATCATGGCGTTCGGATCGTAACCATCGTCGGGGTTTGCCGCCCGCACGGCTGAATTCTCGCTCCCACCCTCGAGGAATGCGGTCGCTTCGTCCTCGCGCGAGGCCATGCGCACATATCCGCCCAGCGGCAGCGCCGCCAGAACGTACTCGGTCTCGCCGATCCGCCTCTTCAGCAGAGCGGGACCGAATCCGATCGAGAAGCGCGGCGCGTACACGCCGGTCAGCTTGGCGGCGATGAAGTGTCCCAGCTCGTGCACGAATACGACGAGCCCGAAGACTATGATCGGCGCGAGCCAGGTCAGCACTTGAACATCTCCTGCACGTACCGGCGCGCGGCCGCGTCCGCCGCCAGCAGCTGTTCGCGCGTGCCGCCTGGCATGTCGCTCAGCTTGTCGAGGCCGGAAGAAATTGCGCTGGGAATATCCCCGAAGCGGATCTTGCCGGCGAGGAACGCGGCGACCGCGCACTCGTTGGCGGCGTTGAATACCGCTGGCGCGGCTCCGCCCGCCACGCCGGCGGAGATGCCGAGGCGCAGGGCAGGAAATCGCTCGTGATCGACGGGCTCGTAGGTCATCGGAGAAAGTTTAACCGGATCGAACGCCGGCACACCGTCGTCGGCGACGCGTTCGGGGTGCGTCAACGCATACAAGACGGGTAATTCCATGGTTGGGACGCTCATCTGCGCTACGACGCTGCCATCGATGAATTCGACGAACGAGTGAACCACGCTCTGGGGATGCACCACGACCTCGATGCGATCGTAGGGAAGCCCGAAGAGAAAATGTGCCTCAATTACTTCCAGCGCCTTGTTGGCGAGCGTCGCGCTGTCGATGGTGATCTTCCGTCCCATTTGCCAGGTCGGGTGGCGCAGCGCGTCATCCACCGTCGCCAACGCGAGCCGTTCCGCGCTCCAGCCGCGAAATGGTCCGCCCGATGCGGTGAGCACGACCCGCCGCACCGCCGACGTCGGGTGGCCGGTGATGCACTGCAGGATCGCGCTGTGCTCGCTGTCCACGGGAATCACCTCGCCCGATCCCGCCGCGCACGCCTGCCTCACCAGGTCTCCGGCGATCACCAGCGTCTCCTTGTTGGCGAGCGCGACGCGCTTTCCGCCTTGCAGCGCGGCCAGAGTCGCGTCGAGTCCGGCAGCGCCCACGATCGCATTGAGCACGATGTCGACGTCATCGCGTGTGGCGGCAGTGATCAGGGCCTCGGTCCCGCTCTTCCACGCATCGTCCGCGTCGGCCTGGGATTCCACCATGCCGACGAACGCGGGTTGGAATTTGCGCGCCTGCTCTCTCAGGAGAGCACCGTTGCTGTTCGCCGTGAGAGCCGTGACTCGGAATCGTGCGCGCTGCCTGTCGAGCACGCGGAGCGCGGTAGTGCCGATCGACCCCGTGGAGCCGAGCACCGCCACCCCTTTGGGTGCGGTGACCAGCGTCACTGGGGTATGGGGAGCAGCAAGCGCCCCAGCAGGAGGAACGCGATCGGCATTACGAACAGCAGGCTGTCGAAGCGATCGAGAATTCCACCATGCCCGGGGAGGATGCGCGAGCTGTCCTTCACACCGGCCTCGCGTTTGAGCAAAGACTCGGCGAGATCGCCGGTCTGGGCCGTGACACTGACGACGATGGCGAAGAGAACCGCGCCCTGGATCGTGAGGCCGAGCTGCGCGTAGGGCATGAGGATGAATCGCACGTAGAAAAGGCAGATGACGATGGCGAGTCCCAGGCCGCCTACCGCGCCTTCGACGGTTTTCCCCGGGCTGACCGAAGGAATCAGCTTCTTCCTGCCGAACATCCGGCCAAACGCGTAGGCGCCCACGTCGGTGCTCCACGTCAGGAACACCGGGAGGAACACCAGCGCCGTTCCCGCCCCCGCTCCCACGGCGTAGTCGTGGTAGCGAACAGCGTAGATGTACGAAAAGAGTCCCGCATACATCACTCCGAACGCCGTGATCGCGACGGAAGAAAGAGGCTTGCCCGCCGGTCCGCGGAGCCAGATCGTGCTCGCGAACAATAACAGAACCATCGCGACGACCGCGGTGAGGGAGAGTGTGTAAATGCCCAGTCGTTGCGCGTGAACGGCGATGGGCAGGAGGGCTGCCAGCGTGATCCCAGCCGGCTCCAGCGGCAGCGCGCCGGTTTCACGGGCCATTCGGAACAGCTCCCAGGCCGCCAGCGCCGCGAGCACGGATAGAACAATCGTCAGTGCCCAGTCACCGAAGTATACGATTGCGATGCTCGCGGGGGCCGCGATCACCGCGAAGATGATGCGCCGTGTCAGCTCTGACACGGTCTAGACTTCCATGATTTCTGCTTCTTTTCCCTTCAACAACTCATCGATCTTGCCGATGTAGTCGTCGTGGAGCTTCTGAAGCTCTTTCTCTGCTCTCTTCTGCTCGTCTTCCGAAGTTTTTTCCAGCTTCTTCAGATGGTCGCGCGCGTTCGTTCTGGCGTGGCGGATGCCGATTCGCGCCTCCTCGGCCAGCTTGTGGACGACTTTGACCAGCTCCTTTCTGCGCTGTTCGTTGAGGGCCGGCAGCGGAACGCGGATGACCCCCGACTGGGTCTGTGGGTTGAGACCGAGATCCGATTCGCGAAGCGCCTTTTCGATCGCCGTGACGAGTCCCTTGTCCCACGGCGTCACCGTGAGCAGTCGCGGCTCCGGAGCCGACACGCCCGCTACCTGATTCAGGGGCATCTGCTGCCCGTACGCTTCGACGCGCACCGTGTCGAGCAGGCTCGCCGTCGCCTTGCCGGTTCGAATCGACGCCAGCTCGCGCTTCGACGCCTCGAACGACTTCTCCATCGCGGTCCGGCAGTCCTTCGTGATCTGAGGAATTGTCGTCATTGTACGATCGTTCCGACGCGCTCGCCCAGCAGCGCTTTCGCAACTTCTCCGTGACGGTGAATGTTCAGGACGATGATGGGCAGCTTGTTCTCCTTGCAGAGAGTGATGGCCGTTTGGTCCATCACGCCGAGCTCGTTGACCATGACATCGCGATAGCTGATCGACTCGTAGCGTGTCGCATCCGGATCGCGTTTTGGATCAGCGCTGTAAACACCGTCGACGCTCGTCGCTTTGATTATGACGTCGGCATGGATCTGGATCGCGCGCAGCGCCGCGGCGGTGTCGGTCGAAAAATACGGATTGCCGGTGCCGGCCGCGAAGATCACTACGCGGCCCTTCTCGAAGTGGCGCATCGCGCGACGTCTGATGAACGGCTCGGCGATCGATTCCATCGCGATCGCGGTCATGACGCGCGTCTCCAGCTTCGCTTTCTCGAGCACGTCCTGCAGCGCCAGCGCATTAATGACTGTGCCGAGCATCCCCATGTAGTCGGCCCCGACGCGATCCATTCCCATCTTCGAGAGCTGGGCGCCGCGCACGATGTTGCCGCCACCTATCACGAGCCCGACGGCCGCGCCCATCTTGACGATGTCCGAGACCTCAGTGGCGAGGCGCTCGAGAATGGTGAAATCGAAGCCACCGCCCTTCTGTCCGGCGAGAGCCTCGCCGGACAGCTTGAGCAGGCACCGTTTGTACTTGAGATCAGCCAAGCTGATCTCTACTCCTCGCCCATCTGAAACCGGACGAAGCGGCGAACCTGGATGTTCTCTCCGAGCTTCGCCGACGCTTCCTTGATCAGATCGCCGATCGTCTTCTTCGGCTCGCGGACCCACGCCTGGTGCACCAGAGCGACGTCCTTGTAAAAAGCCTCGACCTTTCCGGCGACGATCTTCTCTATCAGGTGATCGGGCTTGCCGCTTTCCTTCACCTGCTGGGCGAAGATGCGACGCTCGCTCTCGACCTTTTCCGCCGGGACCTTGTCCTTGTCGACGGCTACCGGAGCCGCGGCAGCGATGTGTTCCGCGATGTACTTCACCAGTGTCTTGAAGTCGTCGGTGCGCGCGACGAAGTCGGTCTCGCAGTTCACTTCCACCATGACGCCGACCTTGCCGTTGTGGTGGATGTAGCTGCTGATGAGCCCCTCGCTCGTCTGCTTGCCCTGGCGCTTCTCCGCCTTGGCAATTCCCTTGGCGCGAAGATACTCCTCCGCCTTCCCCGAATCCCCACCCGTCTCCTCAAGTGCCTTTTTGCACTCCATCATGCCCGCGCCGGTCTTCTGTCGCAGGGCCTGAACGTCTTTTGCCGTGAATTTCTCTTTGGTCATCGTCATAATTTCTCTCGTTAAAACGCCGCCGGAATTTTCCGGCGGCGTGAAAGTTAACCTTCCTGCTCGGGCTCGGTGGCTTCCTCTGCTCCGCCACCTTCTTCGCCGCCTGTCTTGAGCCGCGCGGCAATTGCTTCGGGCTTCGCCCGTCGCCGACGTGGCCGTTTCTTCCGCTTCTTGTCGCCCTCGCCTTCCGGCTCGGCGCCGCGGTCGGAGCTGTACGTGTACGACTCGGCCTCTTCGACTTCCACGCGCACCGGCGCCTCGCGGCGCGCCTCGACGATCGCATCGGCGATCGACTTGGCCATCAGCTCCACGGAGCGGATCGCGTCGTCATTGCCCGCGATCGGAATCGTGATCAGATCCGGATCGGCGTTCGTGTCGACGAGAGCGATGAGCGGAATGTTCAGCTTGTTGGCTTCATTGACCGCGATCCGCTCCTTCTTGGAATCGATCACGAACATGAGGCCGGGAAGACGCGTAAGGTTCTTGATACCGGCAAGGTTCTTCGAAAGCTTGTCGCGCTGACGACTCATCATCAGCTGCTCTTTCTTGGTGTAGTTCTCGAAGTCACCACCGGCCTCGCTGCCCGCCTCGAGCTCCTTGAGACGGCGGACCTGCTTCTTCACCGTCTGGAAGTTCGTCAGCAAGCCACCGAGCCACCGCTCCGTCACGTACATCGCTCCGCAACGCTCGGCTTCGCTCTTCACGATGTTGACGAGCTGCCGCTTGGTGCAGACGAAGAGGACGTTGTCGCCCCGGAGAATCACTTCTCGCGCGAGCTTCTGCGCCAGCTCCAGCTGCCGCAGCGTCTTCTGCAGGTCGATGATGTGGATGCCGTTCCGTTCCGCGAAGATGAAACGACGCATCTTCGGGTTCCAGCGGCGGGTCTGGTGTCCGAAGTGGACACCGGCTTCGAGTAGCTGCTCCAGGTTTGGCTGAGCCATTAAATAGTGATTCCTTCGGGGTTAACGCTTCGAGAACTGGAACTTCTTTCTTGCTTTCGGACGGCCGGGCTTCTTACGCTCGACCGCTCTTGCATCGCGGGTCAACAACGCCAGATCGCGGAGCTTCCGGCGGTGCGACTCATCCATCCTTACGAGCGCACGGGCGACGGCGAGGCGGAGTGCCCCAGCCTGGCCGGTGAGCCCGCCACCTTCAACCTTCGCCTTCACATCATAGCGGCCGAGCGTATCGGTGATCGTGAACGGTTGCTGAATCGCGGAGACGTGCGCGGGGCGCGGGAAATAATCACCGAGCGTGCGTCCGTTCACCGACCATTTGCCGGATCCCGGCTTGATGTAGAGACGGCAGACGGCTTCTTTGCGCCGTCCGATCGTGTGCATGGTATCGGGCATTACTTCTCACTCTTTTTGTTGAGGACGAGCACTCTCGGCTGCTGCGCCGTATGCGTGTGCTTAGCGTCGGCGAACACCCGGAGCTTGTTGCGGAGCTTGCCGCGTCCGAGAGCCGTCTTGGGCAGCATGCCATAGACTGCCTTCTCGATCACGCGCTCGGGGTGCTTGCTGAGCATCATCTCGAACGGCGTGAACCGCTCGTGACCCATGTACCCCGTGTGCCTGAAATACTGTTTCTGCTCCGCCTTCTTGCCCGAAACGCGGACCTTGGCAGCGTTGATCACGATGACGTTGTCGCCCGTATCCATGTGGGGCGTGAACATCGGCTTGTGCTTGCCACGGATGATCTTCGCGACCTCGGTCGCCAGACGCCCGAGGATCATGCCTTCGGCGTCTACGATGTACCACTGGTGCTCGATATCCCGCGGGGTCGCGGAGTAGGTCTTCATGTGAAGCGGAACGGTTATGTAAGTGCCGGCCCCCTTTTCGGTCGAGTAGGGTTCCAAGCGGTTGGTTGCGACTAAGTGGTTTTACGACAGCCTTTTAAGGTATCCGGGACGGATGGGCGTGTCAACCGCGGGACGCCCTGAAAAACGGAGATTCCTTCTCCTCACATTTTGTTATTCAAGGGCTACCAGCAGAGCCCCTTTTTCAACCGCGGTTCCGGGCGCGACTTCCACGCTTTTCACGGTACCCGCCGCGGTGGCGCGCAGCTCGTTCTCCATCTTCATCGCTTCCATCACGACGAGCCCCTGACCGGCTTCAACGCGGTCTCCAACGCTCACGTTGACGCGGACGATCAGGCCAGGCATCGGAGCGATGATCGGAGCCGGTCCCGTCGGACCGGCGGTTGCCGCAGAGAGATCGCGGATGGAGCGGGTCCGCTCGTCGAGTGCCTCGGCCTCGAACCGATGGCCATCCACCCAGAGCGAGTACTTTCCTCGCCCCTGCCGCTTCTCGACGACGACACGATAGACGTTGGTTCCGAGCTTGATCATTCTCACCGGGCTTCCTTCGATTTCGGAGAGCTCGGCGCGCACCGGCGCCTCGTCCTCGTAGCGAACGCCCTCCGGCTCGATCGAAACCGTTTTGCGCCGGTCGTCGATCTGCACTACGTATTTCAAGCCGACTCCCCAGCAGGACGCAGGTCGCAGACAGTCTCGACGTGCGCGGTTTGCGGGAACATGTCGAACGCGTGAACCGACTCGATTCTGTAGCTCGGAAGACGCGAGAGGTCGCGCGCGAGCGTCGCCGGGTTGCAGCTCACGTAGATCACGCCGCGAACGTGCCCGACTTCCGCCTCGAGCGTATCAGTCACGCGCGAGTCCACTCCGGCGCGTGGAGGATTGAGAATCACGAGGTCGGCGGGCAGGAGTCCTGGCAGCGCATCCTCCACTCTCGCCTGAATCGCACGGGACGGCTCCGCCAGCTTCGATGCGGACCACGTCGCTGCATCGATGTCGAGCTCTATCGCGGTAACTCTGGCGCCCTGCTCGCTCAGCGGGATCGCGAAGTGTCCCGCGCCGGCGTAGGCATCGATCACCGTCCTGGGCTCGAACGAGCGGGCACGATCGAGCACGTACGCGCGGAGGATCGCGGCCATCTCCTCATTCACCTGGGCGAACGACGCGCTGGGGTCGCGTTGCTGCCGCTTGTCATATAAAAGGCGGCGCGGCTTGTCGTCGGCCGGTTCCCACCACACCGCCGAGATCGAGGGAACCGCGGCGGAGAACTGGTCGCGCGCGGCCCAGCTCTCTCCGCCGACCATCACCAAAGTCGGGCCGCCACCCGTGATGCGGACGCTACCGCGCAGCTCCGTCGCATCGGGGAAATACGCATCGGCTTCCATGACTTCACGCCAGGCGGCAACGACGCGGCGGTCGGTGATCGGACAATCCGCAAGGGGAAAAATGCGCGACGGATCATCGTAGGGATGAAGCCCCGCGATCCAACGAGCGCCGCGGCGACGCATCGCGAGCGTGAGCTTCGTGCGATAACGCCATTCCTCCGGGCTGCGCTCGATTGGCGGAGCGTCGATGATGCGCTTCCCGATGCGCTGCACGGAATCGCGGATGATCGTCTGCTTGGCCGCCAGCTGGGACAAGTATGTCATGTGCTGGAGCTGACAGCCTCCGCAGCTGTCTCTGGTGTAGTGCGGGCAGGGCGGGTCGATGCGAACGGGCGCGGGAGATACGATGGCCCTGAGCGCGCCACGCGCGAAATGTCCTTTGCCCGATATCTGTGCCGTCACCACGTCGCCGGGCGCCGTCCGCGGAACGAACACGACGAGCCCATTACTCCTCCCGACGCCGTCTCCGCCCGCCGCGATCGAGTCGATGGAAACGCTGACAACGCCCATCAGTCGCGCAGCCCATCGATGCGCGCAGCCTGCGTCCATGCGTCCGGCGTGGCATCGCTGCCGCCGGCGGGAAGCGTCGCGCCGGCCCCGGCGGTCGAGACCGCGCGCGCTCCCCTGTCGCGCTCCGCCAGCAAGGCTCCGGCGATCGCCGCGACCCGAACGGACTCTTCGCTGGGCGGGCGCTCGAGAATCGAACCGAGGCGCCGCTCGAGCCATTGGATGTCGATGGCGCCACGGCGGAACTCGTCGTCATCCATGACTCGAATGTGGAAGTCGCGCGACGTCTCCACGCCCTGAATTATCAGATCCACCAGAGCGCGGCGCATTCGCGTGACAGCCTGCTCCCGATCGGCGCCCCAGACGATGAGCTTGGCGAGCATCGGATCGTAGTACAGACCGATCTCGCTCCCCGATTCCACGCCGCCATCCCAGCGCACTCCCGGCCCGCTCGGCAAATGCAGATGGTGAATTCGTCCGGTCGATGGCAAAAAGTTGTTCGACGCGTCTTCGCTGGTGATGCGGCACTCGATCGCCCAGCCGTGCGGGACTATCTCTTCCTGCCTGAACGGGAGCTTTTCGCCGGCGGCGATTCGCAGCTGCCACTGCACGATGTCGATTCCGGTCACGAGCTCCGTCACTGGGTGCTCGACCTGGAGGCGGGTGTTCATCTCCAGGAAGAAAAACTCCCCGCTCTGATCGAGAAGAAATTCGCACGTCCCTGCGTTCACGTAGCCAGCCGCCCGCGCTGCGCGCACGGCGGTCTCACCCATCTTTCGTCTCAGCTCCGGAGTGACCGCGACACTTGGAGACTCTTCGATCATCTTCTGATGGCGGCGCTGCACCGAACATTCGCGCTCGCCGAGCGAGAGTACGGTGCCGTGCGAATCAGCGAGGACCTGGATCTCGACGTGCCGGGGTTGCACGACGAACTTCTCCAGGTACACCGCATCGTCGCCGAACGCGCTCTTCGCTTCCCTGCGCGCAGCTTCAAGGGCGGAGGCCAGCTCCTTCGGGGCGGAGACCACGCGCATCCCTTTTCCCCCGCCGCCAGCCGCTGCCTTGAGCAGCACCGGATAGCCGAACTTCTTCGCGATCTTCTCGGCTTCTTTCGCGTTCTCGAGGGGTTCGGTCGTTCCCGGAACCACCGGGACTCCGTTCGCCACCGCGAGAGTCCTCGCTGCCGTCTTGCTTCCCATCGCCGCGATCGCCTCGGCCGGCGGACCGATCCAGACGATTCCCGCGTCACGAACCGCTCGCGCGAACCATTCACGCTCGGACAGAAATCCGTAGCCGGGGTGAATCGCCTCCGCGTGGGTCAACTTCGCGGCCTCGATGATTTTCTCACCCCGCAGATAGCTATCGCTCGAGGGTGGCGGCCCTATCAGCACTGCCTCGTCCGCCTCCCGGACGTGGGGCGCGCGGACGTCGGCCTCGCTGTAAACCGCGACCGTCTTTATCCCGAGCTCCTGGCAGGCGCGGATTACGCGCAGAGCGATCTCACCACGATTCGCGATCAGAACTTTCTTGAACATCAGGAGTGGTCCGACGTCAGAGCGTCCGCTCTCGATCCATCAGAGCGGAATATTTCCGTGCTTCTTCGGCGGGTTCTTGTCGCGCTTGGTCTGCAGCGACTCCAGCGCGTCGATGAGGGCGGGCCTGGTATCGCGCGGATCTATTATGTCGTCGAGATAACCGCGACCGGCCGCGATGTAGGGGTGCGCGAATTTCTCACGATACTCCTCTATCTTCGCCTCGGTCGCGGCGGCTTCATCGCCGCTCTCGGAAATCTCCTTCCTGAATAGAATCTCCACCGCGCCCTTTGGACCCATCACGGCAATCTCGGCCGTCGGCCAGGCGACGTTGAAGTCGCCGCGGATGTGCTTCGAGCTCATGACGTCGTACGCTCCGCCGTACGCCTTGCGCGTGATCACCGTGAGCTTGGGAACTGTAGCCTCGCAGTAGGCGTAGAGGAGCTTCGCCCCGTGCTTGATGATGCCCCCGTGCTCCTGCGCGGTGCCCGGCAAAAAGCCCGGCACATCCTCGAACGTCACGAGCGGGATGTTGAAAGCATCGCAAAAGCGGATGAATCGCGCCGCCTTGAGCGACGCGCTGATGTCGAGCACGCCGGCCAGCACCGCCGGCTGGTTGGCCACGACGCCGACGCTGAATCCGCCGATGTGGGCGAAGCCGCAGATGATGTTCCTGGCGTACTCGCGCTGCACTTCGTAGAACTCGGCGTCGTCGACCACGCGCGTGATCACCTCGTGCATGTCGTACGGCTTGTTGGCGTTGTCCGGAACGACATCGAGGAGTGACTCTTCGCGCCGGTTGCGCGGATCGGTGCCCGGTCCCCGTGGCGCCGGCCCAAGATTATTCGACGGAATGAAGCGGAAGAGATCGCGAATCTGCTGAAGGCATTCAGGCTCGGAGTCGCAGGCGAAATGCGCGACGCCGGATTTCTCGGCGTGCGTGTCGGCGCCACCCAGCTCCTCCATGGTGACATCCTCGTGCGTCACCGTCTTCACGACGTTGGGACCGGTCACGAACATGTACGACGTGCCCCGGACCATGTAGGTGAAGTCCGTAATGGCCGGCGAATAAACTGCACCGCCCGCGCAGGGGCCGAGGACGGCGGAGATCTGGGGTACGACGCCCGAGGCGAGGGTGTTGCGGAGAAATATCTCCGCGTATCCGCCCAACGAGACCACGCCTTCCTGGATGCGGGCCCCCCCCGAGTCGTTGAGGCCGATCACCGGCGCGCCGTTCCGCATCGCCAGGTCCATGATCTTCACGATTTTTTCAGCGAACGATTCGGAGAGGGATCCGCCGAATACCGTGAAGTCCTGCGAAAAGACGTAGACGAGCCGGCCGTCGATCTTGCCGTGCCCCGTGATCACCCCATCGCCGTAGAACTTCTGCGCCTCGAGGCCGAAATCGGTCGAGCGGTGAACCACGAAGCGGTCGAGCTCGACGAACGAGCCCTCGTCGAGCAGAAGGTCGAGTCGCTCACGGGCAGAGAGCTTTCCCTTTTCGTGCTGTGTCTTGAGCCGCGCCTCGCCTCCGCCCAGCTCGGATTCAGCGCGCCGGCGCTCCAGGAGGTCGAGCTTGTCTCGCATCGTCATTGGAGCGAAAAGCTAACGCCCTGCGGAGTAGGCATCTAGCGCCGCACGAGCGCCAAAGAGCAGGTCTGGCCTTGATGCCGGATTCGTTGCTATCGTTCCGGTTGCATTGATAGCATCAAAAACCAACCCGTCCGATTTGCCACCACCACGAAGAAGGTCACGCAAGCCGCGTAAACGCGGGGTGCGCCGCCCCGCACAACAGCACACATCTCTGCCGACCAGCCGCAACGCGTACATGGAGACGCGCCAGTGGCTGCTCGATCGGCACGGGCCCGTGTGCGCGTATTGTGAGCGCCGCGTCAGCTCGAAGGCAATTACGATGGATCACGTGACGCCGCGAAAGGGCAAAACGGCGTACGATCGGCGCGACAACCTCGTCCTCGCATGTCCCGAGTGCAACGCGCTCAAGGCCGACCAGCCATTTCTGGCATTTCTGCTTGCGCGGAGGGCGCGCGCGGCGAGCCTGCTACGCTACGGCGGACACCTCAGTCCGATGCTGCTGGACCTCGCGAAGGAGATTGCGGGACCTGAGGCGTCGGCGCGCGCGGAGCGTTTGTCGGACCCGGACTACCCCTACCTGGACTAGGACCGCGTCGGCTCCAGCTCGCCCGCGTGCGGAGCAGTCTCCCGAGTGGTCGGAGCAGCGTCAGTTCCCTCAGACGGTCCTGGCGTGCCTCCCGCCGGCTTGGGGGAGCGCTTTTGAGCGGGCCGGCGGGTCTTTGGCTTGAGCCTCGCCTTGATGAAGCTGAGCACATCCATCTCGTGCTGACGAAGCGCCGGACCCTTCGAGTTGCGGCTATTCCATTGGTGGCGCACAGGAAGCGGGGGTAGCACTTCGCCTTCCAGATACGCTTCGATGAGCACCGGGTGGATGTAGTATTTGCGGCAGACGCTGCGAGTGTTGCCCAGCCTCTTGGCGGTGGTATCGACCGCCGCAACGATGTTCTTCTCCGCCTCACGCCGGGTCTTGGCCGGACCCATGTTTCGCATTGCTTCCGCCACGAGCATCGTCCCGGCCCAGGTGCGGAAGTCCTTTGCCGTAACTTCGCGGCCGGTGATTTCCTGGAGATACTGGTTCACGTCTTCGGCGTCGACTTCCTGTCGCTTGCCGTCGTCATCGAGGTACTTGAACAGCTCTTCCCCGCGAATCGCCTGACAGCGCTGCACGATGCGCGCGATACGCTTGTCGGTGACGGATACGGCGTGCTGGATCCCGCTCTTTCCCCGAAACTCGAAGCGCATCTCCGATCCCACGACGGCTACGTGCCGGCGCCGGAGCGTAGTGAGGCCGAAGGACTTGTTGGATTTCCTGTACTCGTCCGATCCGATTCGAATCAGCGTCGTTTCGAGCAACCAGACGACTGTCGCCATGATCTTGTCGCGGTCGAACCCTTCTTTCGCGATGTCCGACTCGACGCGCTCGCGGATCTTCCACAGCACGTCGCTCAGCTCGAACATCCGCTCGAACTTGGTGCCGTCGCGGTGCTGGCGAAAATGCGGGTGATAGCGATACTGCTTGCGGCCCCGACCATCGCGGGCCGTTACCTGAAGGTGTCCGTCCTCTCGGGGGCAGATCCAGACGTCCGTCCACGCGGGAGGAATCACCAGCGAACGGAAGCGGTGAAGAGCCTCTTTCGAGCGGATCACGCCGCCGTCGAGACCGATGTACGTGAAGCCACGGCCGTGGCGGTGACGGCGAATTCCCGGCATCGCATCGGTGACGTACGTGAGCCCCGCGGCTTCCGCGGACCCCATGTATTCTTGAGAGACTGACTGGCCCAGCTTTCCTCCTCGAACTCGCGCGCTCAATGCTCACGCCTCATGCCGCGAGACGGAGAGGCGGGGCGTCCGATATGGACGAGACGAGGGCGGGGTGGCAACCTTTTCTTGCCCTCCCAGCCGCCCGACCGCTTGTAATGGCCATCCGCGGGTTGTGGTCAATCCCGGTCTGGAGCGGCACGCCCCTCGATCGGCGCAGTAGCGAGCGCCCGTTCCCGACCTCAATTTCCCCTGGAGTAGGCACTCTTCTGAGGGAGGATAGATGGCCAATTCGAAGCACCAGGTCCGCTTTCCCGGCGAATCAGAATCCTATCGCGCGGCACGGGACAAGCTGCTCGACGCCGAAATCGAGCTGAGGCGAACGATCGAATCCGTTGCTGCCCAGCGACGACTCCTGCCGCTCGGCGGCGAGGTACCACAGGACTACACCTTCGAAGAGGTTCCCGGCGAGGGAAAGAAGCGGAAGGTGCGGATGTCCGAGCTCTTCGCCGATGGAAAGGACTCCCTGATCCTCTACAGCTTCATGTACGGGCCCGAAATGCCAGCCGCCTGTCCCTCCTGCACCTCCATAATCGACGGGCTGGATGGCGAGGCGCCCCACGTCACGCAGCGGGTAAATCTTGCGATCGTCGCAAAATCGCCGATCGAGCGCATTCGCGAGTGGGCGAAGGAGCGGGGCTGGGGCAATTTGCGATTCCTGTCGTCAGCGGGATCGACATACAACCACGACTATCAGGGCGAGAACGCAAAGGGCGAGCAGATGCCGGCTTTGAACGTGTTCGTCAGAAAGAACGGCAGGATTTCGCACTTCTACAACACGGAGTTGATGTTCGCCCCGTCGGAATCGGGGCAGGACATGCGTCACGTCGATATGATCTGGCCGCTGTGGAATCTCTTCGACGTTATCCCGGAGGGCCGAGGGGGAAAATGGGGTCCGAAGCTCTCGTACTGAGGCTCCACCGATGCCGGCCTCTCACAGAGCATTACGAACCCTCAGAGGACGCCTTGAAGGTCTTCTCCGTCGCCGCTGGTAACGTGAAATAGAAGGTGCTGCCGAGTCCGACGTGGCTCTCCACCCAGATCCGGCCGTTGTGCCCTTCGACAATTCCCTTCGCGATGGCGAGACCGAGTCCGATCCCGCGACGATCTGACGTTTTCGCCTGCCAGAAGCGCCCGAAAATGTGCGGCAGCTGTTCCGCCGGGATGCCTGGGCCCGTGTCGATGACGGCGAATCTTACTTCTGCGTCGAGGCGCTCCGCGCACACCGTGATCCGTCCGTCCCTCGGAGTAAACTTGACCGCGTTCCCGACGAGATTGGACAGCACCTGCTGAACCCTCGCGGCGTCGGCGAGCACGAGTGGCAGATTCTGTTCGATGTCGGTCTCGAGCCTGATCGTGCTACCCGCCGCCAGCGGACGCAGCATGTCGATCGTGTCGTTGATGAGAAGCCCGGGGTCCTCCGGCCTCAAATCCGTCGTCAACCGCCCCGACTCCATCCGCTTCACGTCCAGCAGATCCTGAATCATTCGGTTCATGCGATCGGCGGCGCGACGCACGATCTCCTGCTGCCGCCGCTCCTGCACCCGCTCGACGGGCGTGGTTTCGAGCATCATGCTGACTGCCATCGTCACCGTATTGAGGGGATTTCTGAGATCGTGGGCCACCACCGCCAGCACGTCGTCGCGCGCTCTCGTTGCCTGCTCCGCCTCATGGAACAGGCGCGCGTGTTCAACGACGACAGCCGCGCGTCTCGCCAGGTCGGCGGCAAGGGACAGATCGGCAATCTCGTAGCGCCGTCCCGACCCCGAAGTAACCAGCGTGAGAGCACCGAGCGGCTTGCCCGAAGTAACCAGCGGCACGCAGATGAGCGATCGGGGCTCCAACGCCTCCACGACGCGCCGTTGCTCCGCCTCGGCGAATGACGCGCGGATGAACGCAGGCGTTATGTCGGCCTCGAGCACCGGTGCACCCGTGGTCATGACGCGCATCAGGGGATGCCGAGCGGTCAGCGCGCTCTTCGGAAATTTTGCGACTTCCCTCAGCAGCTTCGATTTCGTCGGATCGACGTGCGCCTCGCCTATCCGCTCGAAGCTGTCCTCGGCTTCGACGATGTCGAGCGCGCAGTAGTCCGCGAGCGCGGGGACTGCAAGGCGCACGAGAGCGGCGAGCGTCGTCTGATAGTCGAATGAGGCGCTGAGCACGCGGCTCGCTTCCGCCAGCAACGACGCACGCTTCTGCGAGTTCTCGGCCTCCGCGCGCGCCGCCTGCTCCTGCGTGAGCGCGCGCTCCTGCTCATCCGCGCGAAGGCGCGACGTGATGTCGCGAAAGCTCCACACGCGCCCTACCGGTACATCGTCAATGCGCTGCGGCTGCGAGTACCGCTCGAAGGTGCGTCCATCCTTGAGATCGAGCACGTCGTAGCTGGCCTGATCGGGATCGCGGTACAGCTCGCGCACCTTGGCCATGAAGTCTTCCGGGTAGACAAGCTTGTCGAGTGCGGCATTGATTGCTTTCTGATCGTCGCCGCAGGCGAAAACTTCGGCCGGAATCTCCCACATGTCGGCCATTTTCTGATTGAAGCTCAGGATCTTCCCGTTGAGATCGACCACCAGAATTCCGTCGGCCGTCGATTCGAGCGTCGCCCGAAGAAGGGACAGGGACCTGCTCGCCGCGCTCTCGGCGTTGCGTCGCTGGGTAATATCCTCGATGAACCCGACGAGATACAAAGGATCGCCCGAGGCGGAACGAACGATCGACACCGTGAGATGAACCCAGATGACTTCGCCGTTCTTCCGGATGTAGCGCTTCTCCATCTTGTACTCGGGAAGCTCCCCTGATCGAATGCGGCGGATGAAGTCGAGGCTGGCCGGGACATCTTCCGGATGAGTGAGGTGCTCGACCTTGAGCCCCAGGATCTCTTCGCGCGAGTAGCCGGTGATCTCGCAGTAGCGCTGGTTTACAGAAATCCACTCCTCATCGAGCGTCAGATGCGTGATGCCGATTGCCGCCTGCTCGAACGTGGCGAGAAGGAGATGGCCGGGCCCGCCAAGGGGCACAGCATACTCCGCCGTCCAACCCGGAACCGCGGAGGACGGAGCAAGAATCCTGGAGTCTCCCAAAGACGTAGCAGGCTGCATGCATCTCCATTCTGGTGATTGACCCACCCTCGGAGAACGCGCAAAAAACCGGCGCGGCTCACGGTTCTAACTTCGCATCGCGTACGATTTCGGAACAGAAGGAGTTTCGTTGCGTGCCCGCAGGCTCAATCAAGCTCGTCGAGGTTGCGCAGGCGGGGGATTTTCCACGCCGTTACTCCGACTACCCCGAGGGTTATAAGCCCGCCGAGGATGACCGAGCGGACGGTTCCGAGCAGCTTCGCGGCGACGCCAGACTCGAATGAGCCTATCTCGTTAGACGACCCGATGAAGATCTGGTTGACCGCGGAAACGCGCCCGAGCATTTGCGGTGGCGTGCGAATCGTCAGCAGCGTCGATCGGATCACGACGCTCACGTTGTCGACCATTCCGCTGATAAAGAGAAGCGCCAGCGAGACCCAGAACCACCTCGACAACGCGAACAGAATCCAGCACAGGCCGAAGGCCGCAACGCAGATGAAAAGGGTCCGTCCAGCTCTTCGCAGCTTGCGGTGAACGAGCAGCAGCGAGATGAGCACCGCTCCGGCCGCCGGCGCGGCGCGGAGAATTCCAAGGCCCTGCGGGCCAACGAGGAGAATCTCGGAGGCGAAGATCGGAAGCAGCGCTGGCGCTCCGCCGAACAGCACCGAGAAAAGGTCGAGAAGCTGCGCGCCAAGCAGCTCGGGCTGGGTCAACAGAAAACGAATGCCGACCGTGAGATTCTCGCCAATGGTCAATTCCGTGGCGACCGCCGGCAGGCGGGTGTACGCAATCTGCCCGAATAGAAATAGCGCGATCGCGCACAGGATCGTCTCCACGATGTACGCCAGCCGCGCGCCGGAAAACCCGTAAATCATTCCGCCCGCCGCAGGGCCGACGACGGCGGCGAATTGCCAGAGAGACGACCGCCACGTAATCGCATTCGTGTACGTCTCGCGCGGAACGATCTCGGCTCCGAGTGCGGTCCGGGCCGGCTGGAGAAAGCTTCTCGCGAGACCGCTGACGCAAACGACCGCGTAGATCGGGATGATCGTCCTCGCCAGGAGGGCTCGGCCGTACACGGTGAGGAGCAGGAGCGCGACACCGCAGCCGAGCTGGACCGCGACCGCGATGAGAGACAGCAGCTTTCGGTCGTGCCGGTCGGCGATGTGACCCGCGTACAAAGCCGCGGCAATGAAGGGGAGAGCCTCGGCCAGGCCGACCAATCCAAGCGACAGCGGATCCTTCGTCAGGGCGTACACCTGCCACGCCACGACCGTCGCCTGGATCTGGGTTCCCAGCGTCAGTGCCACAAGACTGGCAACGTACCAGAGAAATCTCGTGTTGCGCAGCGATATGTACGGATCGTGTCGCTCTGCCATTCCTCGCGCTTGGGGTCGGGACGCCGGATGATACCGAACCTATACCACCTCGGCAATCAATCAGATGTGGCGTCCGGCGCGCACGCCTGTTCTATTTGTTGTGGCGGGAGATTCAGCATCCCGAGGAGGCAATAGTGAGTACGGCAACCTCAGTGAAGGCGAGCGAGACAAAACCGGCGAAGTCGGAATTCCTTCCCTTCTACGAGAGATACATCGCTCTGGTCCCGGACGGCGATGTGATATCGACGCTCGCGTCCCAACTGACCGAGACCCAGTCGCTGCTTCGCGTTCTTCCGGCATCGGTCGCAACCTATCGGTACGCGCCGGACAAATGGAGCGTGAACGAGGTCGTGGGACACATGATCGACAGCGAGCGAATCTTCGCGGAGCGCGCTCTCAGGTTTGCGCGCAATGATGCCACGCCGATCCCCGGGTTCGAGCAGGACGACTACGTCCGCAATGCCACGTTCGACGCCTACCCTCTGTCCGAGCTTGCGTCAGAACTGGAGACGGTGCGGCAGTCCACGATCTTTTTCTTCAGGCACCTGGACGAGGAAGCCTGGACCCGGCGCGGGCAAGCGAACAACGCTGAGGTATCGGTGCGGGCGCTCGCCTACATCATCGCGGGGCACGAGCTTCACCACTGCGAGATTCTGAAGACCAGGTATCTCTAGCGGGGCAACGCCAGCGTGAAGGTCGATCCTTCCCCGAGCTTGCTGATGACGGTGATGTCGCCACCCATTCGCCGGGCCAGATCGCGCGAGATTGCGAGGCCAAGGCCCACGCCCTGACGCTTGCCGACGGGATGCGTGGTGAGCTGCACGAAAGGCTCGAAGATCGCGTCCAGCTTTGTCGCGGGTAGGCCGACTCCGGTGTCTCGGACGTTCACGTACGCCATCCGCGGAAGGTCCGTCGACACACTGGCGCTCAACGTGATTTCCGCGCCCTCGCCCGAAAACTTGATCGCGTTGGTCAGAAGATTCAGGACGATCTGCTGAACCTTGTCGCGATCGGCTCGAACCGTCGCGAGAGAGCCATCGTCAGGCCTCGCCAACGCGCCAATCTCGCACGTGAGCTTCTTCCCTGTGAAAAGGGGCTCGACCATCGACGTGACGTCGGAAAGCAGCGGCGCGAGCGGAATCTCTTCGATTACGTATTCGATGCGGCCCATCTCGATTCGCACGAGGTTGAGCATGTCGTTGATGAGTGAGAGTAAATGCCGCTGGCTACGCTGCACCCTCTCCAGCGCCTCACGCTGCGTCGCGGTGACCGGCCCGTGTACCCCCATCTCGACCAGCTGCACGTAGCCAGCGATCGCGTTCAGCGGCGTGCGGAGCTCATGGCTCATGATGGCGAGGAATTCGCTTTTGGCCTGGTTCGCGGCCTCTGCCTGCTCGCGCGCGGTCGTTTCGCGCTCGAGCAAGGTCTCGCGCTCGGCGGCGGCTTCCCGCAGCTGGAGCTCGAGCTCCTTGCGAATCTCGACCTCCGCTTCCAGCGCCTTCGCGCGCTGCTGCAGAATGCTTATCTCCAGCAAGCGGCCGTCGTTGCTGGCCTGCGTATACCGCTCGGTGGGAATCACGTGGAGGTGCTGGCGGCAGATCGCCTCGAAGCCTGGAGAGTCCGCCTCCCTCGAAAAGTTGCCCATGCTGTAGGCGCAGAGAAGAGAGAACGAATGCGCTGACGCGAGATCGTTCCACAGCTCCTCCAGGCGGATCGCGCCCTCGGCATTGCCCTCCTTCCACAGGACATCGACCATCTCGCCGTACACGCGTGTGATGCTGTGGCTGGTGCCACACACGGCTTTCGCCAAAACGCCGCCGATGACGCTCCTGAAGCGTTGCGCGTCGGGGACCGAGCCTGACATGAAGGTGGAAAGTGTTTCGACGGCATCGAGCACGATGAGCTGACCGCTGGCTCTCGCTCGGTCGACATCCAATCCCTTCGCCTTGAGGCGAATGCTGAACGCGTCGCGGTGCTCCGGCGTCGCGACCACGAGCACGGGCTGGCCCGACCTCAGGCCCCCGGCCAGATAGTCCGCCACGGCTGCCGCGAGGTACGTCTCAGTGTCGTAGAACTGAACCACGTGCGTCGGGTCGGCGGCGGCATACAATGCAGCGTCTATCGTGCTCGCTGGAGTAGGCGCGCTTTCGACAAGCCGTAACTGCGACTGATGCATCATTCCCTGCCGGGAAAAAGGTGCGCTAGAACACTAGTGTGGCGGGTTTGAAAGCGATACCCTCAACGTTGATGCGCGCTCACGTCCGAGGCGCTGCATCAGACGGAATCGCAGCTTCGAGGATCACCGGATTCGAACCCACGCTTGAACGATTGCGATCTCTGAGCAGCCGACCCGTGCGTGAATGAATCGACGTTGATGCGCCCGGTGGTCTGCTTCTGGATCCGGTCGTCTCCGACAGCCGCAGCCGCGTTCAGCGCCTCGTCCGCATCGCCCTGCTGGAGTATCTGGCGCTGATCGGTGGAGTGCGCCCACACGCCGGCGTAGCAGTCCGCCTGGAGCTCCATCCGTACTGAGATCTGATTCGCCTCTGATGGATTGGACTCCGCGAGCTGCCGCGCGCGTGCGTCCGTGCCGAGCAAATGCTGGACGTGGTGACCGAGCTCGTGCGCGAGCACGTAGGCTTGCGCGAAATCCCCGCCCGCGCCCAACCGCTGCTTCAGCTCCTCGAAGAATCCTAGATCGAGATAGACTCGCTCGTCGAGTGGGCAATAGAACGGTCCCATCACCGATTGGGCGGGACCACATCCGGAATCGGTCGAGTTTCGAAACAGGACAAGTCTCGCCGGGTGAAAACGCGTTCCACTCTGGGGAAGGATCGTCGCCCAGGTCTTCTGGACATCGTCGAGAACAAACGAGATGAATTGAACCTCTGGCTCTTCGGCCGCCGAATCGGCAGCGGACATGGGAGCGCCGGTTGCCCCGACTCCCGGCTCCACGCCCAGATCGGTGAAGAGATTGCGCCCGAATATCAGGCTGAGGGCGAGGACGACAACAGTCCCGCCGATACCCAGTCCTCTGCCCATTCCCCCGCCAGAGGAACGGCGATCTTCGAGGTCTGGGCTACGTCCGCCCGGTGTCCATCGCATGGCTTTCCTCCGGAAGAGTTGAGCTGCCGGAGGAGCCCTAAGGGCAAGAAACCCGCCGCGCGGGAGGGAGCTACGCCACCAGGACCAGACTCGCTCCCCAGTTGATTCCGAGGAGGGCGCTCGCAACCGTCGGATCGAAGTGACTCCCGGCCCTGCGCTTGATCTCGGCCAGCGTGTCGTCCATTCCCCATGCCGGCCGATACGGCCGATCGTGTGTGAGCGCGTCGAGAAAGTCTGCCGCCGCGACTATGCGCGCTTCGAGCGGAATCGCCTGACCCGAGACGCGGTCGGGATAACCGGACCCGTCCCACCATTCATGATGGCTGCGGGCGACTCTCTGCGAGAAGCGGACAAGCTCCGAGCGGCCTTTCGAAAGCATTCTCGACCCGATCACTGTGTGGGTCTTCATGATCTCGAACTCTTCCCCGGTAAGCGGACCTGCCTTGAGCAGAATGTTGTCCGGGATTCCGACCTTGCCGATGTCATGTAGTGGAGCGGCGCGCCTGATCAGCTCCACTGTCGTTGACTCGACCCCGATCGCCTCGGCCAGCATCGCCGAGATCTGCGCCACCCGCTTGGTGTGATTGCCGGTGTCGTCGTCCCGGAATTCGACGGCGGCCGCGAGTCTCTCCAGGACCTCGAGCTGCGATTGCTCGAGCTCCTGTGTGCGCTCCGTCACCTTCTGTTCCAGCTCGGTGTTCCGGCCGCGAAGGGCAAGGTAGAGGAAGCGTGTTTCGAGGAGATTCCGAATCCTGAGCAACACCTCACCCGCGTCGAAAGGCTTGCCGATGAAATCCTTCGCTCCAAGCGCCAGAGCACGACGCTTCACGTCAGCGTTGTCGTCCGCGGTAATCATGATCACTGGCACGTGCTGCCCGACCTTGTGTGCGACCATTTCCTCCAGCACGGCGAACCCGTCCTTGCCGGCCATATGGAGATCGAGCAGCACGAGGTCGGGCTTGAACTGCGTGTGAAGCGTCATGGCGTCGGCTGAAACGGTCGTCGACGCGACATGTTCGTATCCTGCTTTCGCCAGGATTCGTTCGAGCAGACGAATGTTCTCCTCGTAGTCGTCGACGATGAGGATCCTGCCCGGCTGCACGACGCCGGTCACCTTGGTCCGCTGCACTTTGGTCCGCTCCATTTATGCCGTAGCCGTTGACGGCTTGCTCAGCACTGCGCGTACCGCCGCGCACAGCGACTCGGCGCTGAACGGCTTCTGCAAGAAATCGGTTTCGGACGTCCGGATCCCGCGACGAAGTATCTCGTTGTCAGTGTATCCCGACATGAACAGCACTCGCAGTCCCGGGCTGAGCTCGTGCAGCTCGTCGACCATCCCGCGTCCACCGAGGGTAGGCATCTCGACGTCGGTCAAAACGAGATCGATCTCGCCTACTTGTTCGGCGGCAATGCGGAGCGCCATCGCGCCATCTGACGCCTCGAGAACGTGGTACCCGGCTTCGCTGAGCACGCGCTTTCCCAGCTTGCGCAACGCTTTCTCGTCGTCGACGAGAAGAATGGTTTCGCGGCCGGTCGGTTTCCCGTGCTTCAGGCGTCTGACCTTCGACGACTTCGCTTCGGTTGATTGACGCTCGGCCGTCTCGGCACTCGACTCCTTCAACGGAGATCCGGGAAGCGGAACCGAGCTCGCGCCTCGATCGAGGCCGGTCGGCTGCGGCATCGCTCGGCGACTCGTCAGCAGCAGCTTCTTGGTGATTGCTTCCGCGCGTTCGGCGGCCACTCGAATCTCGCCGGCCTCCTGCGTCGAGAGCTTGGCTTCGCCCAGGTTTGCCTCGATGATATCCACGTTCATGCGGATGACGGTGAGGAGATTGTTCAGCTCGTGCGCACTGCGGCTGGCCAGGTCAGCGAAGGTGTTGAGCTCCTGGGTTCTGACGGCGAGCGTCTCCTCGACCGGGCGTCCGGCCGAGAGGTCTTCGATCGCGAGGAGAACGGTGTGGTCCGCGGGATCCGCGGAAGGAACGAGGCGCGCGCTGAGCCACAGGACTCCCCGGCCGCCTTCCTTTTCGTCGTGAACCAGCTCGAAGTGATCCGACTGCGGCTCTCCCTGGAGAACGGCCTCCAACATTGGGCGAAGCTTTTCGTCCCAGGCCCTTCCCCCGAGCTCGTAGACCTTGCGCCCGACGCATTCGGCGGGTGCAAGGCGAAACATGGTGTAGAAGGCTTTGTTGGCAGCGCGCACGTTGAGCTGAGAGTCGAGCACCAGCAGCACTTCGCCTGCGGTATTGGAGCTAATCATTCACACGACTGAGGCAGTGAGGAATGGAACGCTATCCGACCTAGTAGGACGACTTGACGGGGGTTGAGTATCGAATTGCGGCTGGCACCGGCGAGCAGGCAGCTGGCTCGGAAGCCGTCGCAAACTACCCTAAGGGTTTCTATCGTCTTTCGGAGCGATGCAACTGGCCTCCGATGCGGCCTTGGCGCTCATAACCCGCGACGAGCGTCCGCGGAGGCTTGTGACGTCAAAGCCCACGTTAGGTCAGCGATCTGACTTCGCGCAACTGGTCTTCGATGCGGCCTTGGCGCTCAGGATCCGCGTAACCCTGAGCTCATAGGTCGCGATTCCCATGTGACCGTACGAACCGGGTCCTATGAGATCTCCTTCAACGTCCAGGAAAGTCTTGTAGTAGCCATTCACCGGCTTCATGCGTGGCCAGCCTCCTGGAGGCTCGATTCCCGAGCGTGCAAAGCCCAGGTATGCCTCTCCCGAGAAGTCGCGATACCCGCCGAGTGAGATCTGGTTGAACCGCGTGCAGGGCGTGAAAAAGCCGTCCTCAAAACCAGAACTCCAGACCCCCCGAGTGCGAATGCGCACGGTGTCGACCGGTACGTCGGCACAGCCTCGCATATCAACGGCGATGTCCATCGTATCCTTCATCGCCGGCGTAGCGTTTATGGGAACGGTTGTGGCGACTTTGCCGAGCCATTGCCGCCGGAGCGGACAATACACAATGACCTTATGCTTGCCGGGAGCGAAGCCCCAAAGCCAGAAACGCCCCGTCGAATCGGATGCACCGAGTCCGCCGCGCTCATCCATGCGCATCCATGCTCGCCCGACAGGACGCCCCGTCCGCGAATCGCGCAGCATTCCCCAGATATTGCCCTGGACTGCGCGGGCGGCGGCTTCAACCTTGGCGCGCTTCACATCCTCGAGGTGCCGCTTCGCCTCGGCAGCCATGAATCGCGCAAGCGTGGGGCACGCCGCGAATCGCACGCGAAAGTCCAGCACAGTATCCAGCCCGGAGGCCGGTTCGAGAGCTGCCGGTGCGAGCCCGCCCCCTCGCAAACCACGAGCGGGAGGACATTCCGCCTCGATCCACATAAAGCCGCTCGGCGGGTTGAATATGGCGTATCTGCCAGCCGCGTCTGTGAGCAAGGTGCCCCATTCCTCTGGCACTTTGTCCCAGAGTATCTGTCCCTGCTTACCCAGCGGTGCAGCCTTGATGCGAATCACGATACCGGAAAGCGGACGCCCCGAAGCCGAGTCGGTTACGGTTCCGCGAACGAATCGACGTCTTGGCGCAGGAAGCAAAGATGAATCGACCCAAGCGTGAAGCATCCCATACGGAAATGGCTCGGGCGTGATCGCCTCGTCGCGCGCCACGCGCTTTGCCACCTGCCATTCATTCCTGTTTCGCACGAGTCGAAATATCTCGTCGCCATAGTTAACTCCCGGCGTAGCTGACGCATACCGCACCTCGACTGCGGCGTCGCGGAGGTGAGGCCCGAACGCGACGCGACTCAGAG
>Ga0193707_1000044_pt1 | contig 30570 bp, 22 predicted proteins | sample U3c2metaG_FD_143043 | JGI IMG/M metagenome (GOLD analysis project Ga0193707, IMG submission 143043) | Soil microbial communities from a riparian zone of the East river system, Colorado, United States - U3c2 | ecosystem: Environmental > Terrestrial > Soil > Riparian zone | place: USA: East River... | reverse complement strand
AAGGTAGCGACCCTTACCTGTCGCCGGACGAGCCCGCACAACGGCTTCGATCACTGCGGTTCCGTTTTCTATGAGCGCTTTTTCTTCAAAGGAAAATTTTCCGACTGGGACCGCAACGTTGCCATTCTTGTCGAGCTTGAATTCGACGCGGCCCGCCTTCACCTCCTGCACAGCTTTCGCAGTGTCATCGGTCACGGTCCCGGTCCTTGGATTAGGCATTAACCCTCGAGGCCCCAAGACCTTGCCCAGCTTACGCACTTCAGCCATCGCTGCAGGCGTAGCGATCGCCACATCAAAATCCTGAAAGCCTTCCTGGCACTTCTGAATCAGATCTTTCATCCCCACAAATTCGGCCCCGGCTTCTTTGGCTGCCTTTGCCGCTTCCCCTTCGGCGAAAACAAGTACGCGCACCTGTTTTCCACTCCCATGGGGAAGGGGGCAGGTCCCGCGCACCATTTGATCAGATTGCTTGGGATCCACACCGAGCCGGAATGAAACCGTCACCGTCTGATCAAACTTTGTCGGCGGAAGCTTCTTCAGCGTCGAGACAGCATCGTGAAGACTGTAAGTCTTACTTCGATCGACCTGCTCAGCGGCCGCGCGATAACGTTTGCTTCGATTCGTTTGCATTTCTTATGCAGTTCAAATGCCCAGTCACTTGACATGGCAACGAGGCTCCTGCTTAAAACCGCTCCACCTCAATCCACGAACGGAGCACGGAACGTAGCGGCCATCTTCGCCTTGTCAAAGCTTTATGCCAATAAATGCCACAGGGGCGTATCAATCGACCGGCGCCGCGATGTCTGGCGTTGTCGATTCGGAGATTCCTTGCACTGTCGGCGCGCCCCGTCGGATAATTTTGCCCTCTTTCATCACGAACAAAACTCGCTCGGTTGCAGTAATGTCGGAAGTCGGGTCGCCCGGCATGGCAATGATATCGGCCAGTTTCCCTTTTTCCAGCGTGCCGACCTTTTGACCGATTCCCAAAAGCTCCGCGTCGTTTGCGGTCGCGGATCTCAATGCATCGACTTGTGTCATTCCGAGATCGACCATTAGTTTGAATTCCTTTGCGTTCTGACCATGCGGAAAAACAGCGGCATCTGTGCCGAAAGAAATTTTGACGCCCAATTTCAGTGCGTTGCGAAACATCTCCGAGCGCGCCGCTGCTGCTGATTTGGCTTTGGCCTGTAGTGCCTGCGGGTAATTATCGATTTTATTCATGATCCATTCCGTCGCCATGAGTGTGGGCGTAAGAAAGGTTCCCTTCTTTTTCATCATCGTAAGCGTTTCTGGTTTCATAAAAGAACCGTGCTCGATCGAATCGACGCCTGCCTCAATCGCATCGTGCGCCGCCTGGTCGCCGTGACAATGCACAGCCACTTTCTTGCGTAAGCGATGCGATTCATCGACCAGCGCCGCCATTTCAGCCGGCGTCAACTGCGGCGTGTCGACCTCATCGGTAAGCGAAAGCACGCCGCCCGAAACCGCAGCCTTAATCACGTCCGCGCCATTCTTCACCTCAAAGCGGACTGCTTTTCGGATTTCATCAGGTCCATTTGCAATGCCGTCCGTGTAGTCCGGCTCGCGTCCGAAGAGGAAATCGCGAAAGCCGCTGGTGGGATCGAAATGCCCGCCAGTGGCGCCGATGCCTTTGGTCGCGACCAGCATTCGCGGGCCGACGATTACGCCTTTGTTGATCGAATTGCGTAGCGCGACATCGACAAATTCGCGGCTGCCGACGAAGCGACTTCCAAGATCGCGCACCGTAGTAAAGCCCGCCTCGATAGTGGCGCGCGCGTGTGCCGTGGCAATGATCGCCTGCTCAGAAACGTTCAAATCAACTTCTTGCAGTCGGCGCTCGTTGTAATTACCCGAAAAATCGGCAGTCAGATGCGTGTGCGCATCCATGAAACCAGGCGAAAGCGTCGCGTCGCCGAGGTCGACAATCTGCGCGCCGCTTGGGATCGGCAAATTGCTTCCCGCGTCGACAATTTTGTCGCCCTGCACGATAACGACCCCGTTTTGCACGAGGGTACTGGACTTCCCGTCAAAAAGGCGCGCCGCTTTGAGGACAACTGTTTGATCAGCGGCGGCAGCGAAACCGCAGAAGACAAAGGCTGGCCCAACGAATAATCCGAAGCGCAAAAGACGAAGCGAAAAAGGGCTTTTATTGAAAAAAAGGCCTTTATTCATAAGTCCGGTATAAGAAGTTGCGCGACATATTGCAAGAATTGCCCAGCGGTTGCCGTTGATGGCCACATTCGTGTCCAGAAATCTCACTTGAAAGTGTATTGCTCTTTTTCTTGATAAACACTAATCTCATATCGCCCTAATCGCCCTTCCATGGCTGACCAACTGATTTTGCGGCGTCAGAAACGTTTTTGCTTTCAAGACAGTGGTTCTCGCGCGAGAGAATCAGGTCAGTTTCAGGTTCGTATGACCTGGACGAACTCCTGCCAAAGCGGATTTCCTCTCCGAAAGGAAACATTTCTAACCAGAAATAGATAATGCCCGCCAGAAAGAAACGCGGAGAAAAAAAGTCGAAACCTAAGAAAACGAGGTCTTCCCCACAGTTGAAGAAAGCAGTTCCCCCTCTCGATAATCCACTTCTGCGGCATCAAGCCGACGAAATTCTCCTCGAAGGCGGACACGCAAGCCAGAAGCGACTGGCAGAGCTGCGTTTCAAAGCAATAGAGCAAACACGGCGAATGGCGAATCCAGATTCCACCAACACAGTCAACAGAACGCAACGCGCCGACGACGGTTGAAGGCGCCCTGCTAGGCAAAACATGAAAACGAAGAAGAGATCTCACATGGAAAAGGCAGGATCCAAAAAGCGGACGTCGACGGCTGCAAGAAAAGCAGTTCCACCTCCGGACAATCCGCTTTTGCGACATGAAGAACTCGACAGCGACCGGCGCATTGAAGGCGAAGAAACAGTGATCGAAGGGGCTAGCCAAAAGGTGGCAATCGCCGCCGCTTATGGAAAGAGGCCATCTAAAATCAGCAAAGCGGAAACCAAAGAAAGCACAACAAAAAGACTCGCAAAGTTACGATTGGCGGCTCTGGACCATTCTCGTCGAATGGCGGGGCACGATGTCACGGCCCCTATCGTTGCAAGAACGCGCGCGCTGTCTGCCACTGCGCCCGCCGGCATCGAGATGGTCGCGCCGGTTTCGGGTACAAGCAACTGGGTGCAACTAGGCCCGACTGCCATTCCCAAGGGACAGACTTACTCATCGGCACGAGTGCTTGTCACCGGACGCGTCACGGCCATCGTCGTGGATCCGACCAACACCAACATCATTTATATCGGCACAGCCCAGGGAGGCGTTTGGAAAACAACTGACGGCGGACTGAACTGGTCCCCGAAGACGGACAACGAAGTATCTCTTGCCATTGGCGCCCTCGCGATGGATCCGAGCAATCATCTTGTCCTTTACGCCGGGACGGGTGAAGGAAACTTTTCCGGCGACAGCTACTACGGTAACGGTGTTCTTCAAACATCAAATGGCGGTAATAGCTGGACCACACTGGCCCAGTCCACTTTCACGGGCACGCGCTTCAGTCGCCTTGCTGTTACGCCTGGTACGCCAGCAAGATTATTCGCTGCCACCGGAAACGGTGTGTATCGAAGCGTTAATAGCGGCGTCGCTTGGACCAAGATGACCGGCTCAGGAATCCCTGGCTTCAATGCAACCGACGTCTGTATTGACCCGGTAAACTCCGCGACGGTCTACGCCGCGTTCTGGGGCAGCGGTATCTATAAGACGACGAATGCAAACGCGGGCGTACAACCGACCTGGACAAAGCTCGCGGGTGGACTGCCGACCACTGGTTTCACGCGCATCGCCCTCGGCCTCTCTCCCACCTCGCCGCAGACGATCTACGCCCTAATGGCGGGCCTGTCTAACCCGAACCCGTCGCTCGCGTACCTCGTAAATAATTTCTTAGTCTCGACCGACGGCGGCAACACATGGATCTCGATCCCACTGCCAGGCGGAAACATCGGCGGGCAAGGCTTCTATAACCTCAATGTCGCCGTGGACCCAACAACACCGGACATTGTCTATTTGAGCGGTATTTCGGTGTGGAAGGCTGTTCGCAGCTCAGGCACGTGGACGATCACTAACATCGGGAGCACCATTCACCCGGACAATCACGCTTTTGCGGTCCAACCCGGGAATCACTTGGTCCTCTATGCCGGCAGTGATGGCGGCATCTACAAGTCAATAGACGGAGGCGCTACTTGGTCGGACACAATCAATGAAGGGCCCTGTATCACGCAGTTCGAGTTCATCGATCAGCATCCCACCTCCGATGCCGTGGTCTTCGGCGGAACGCAAGACAACGGCACCGAACAGTTTCGTAACAGTCCCGTTTTCAATCATGCGACTGATGGCGACGGCGGCTCTGTGGTAATTGATCAGACGCAGCCCGGAAACATCGTGCATACCTATTACGGCAACAGCCCGGAACGATCAATTCTGGGAGGTAAGTGGGGGAACTATATATCGTCCACTGTGCATCTAAACTGGACGGATGTGAGTAGCGGCATCATGGGGCCCGGCCTGTTCTATCCGCCCATGACGTTAAATCAGACAAACCAGAGCAATATCGCGTTTGGCACAGACCGAATTAATCTCGATCCGTCGCAAGGGACCAGTGCATGGCCGACGAAAGTCACACTGCCCAATATTGGCACCGCCCTTGTTTCGGCCATTCATTACGTCAATTCGAACCTTATTTACGTTGGAACAACCGCAGGGCAGGTCTACCGCTTGGCGAACAGCAGCGGAAGTTGGACGGCAACGGCGATCCATGCCTCCCCATTACCGGGCCAATATATCTGGGACATTGTCGCTCTGCCCAATAACGTCAACGAAGTGATCGTTGTGATGTCCGGCTTTGGCATCTCGCATGTGTGGCATGGCGCGGTAGCCACAACCGGCACATCCGCGACATGGACGAACATCAGCGGAACAGGCAGCGGAACGTTGCCGGATATTCCGGTCAATGCGTTGGCAATCGATCCGCTCGCGCCTAACACCTACTACATCGCCACTGATGTTGCGGTTTACCAAACTATCAATGGCGGAACGACCTGGACCCCCTTCAGTCAGGGCCTGCCAAACTGCGCTGTTTTCGATCTTCGTTTGCATAATCCGACGCGACTCTTGCGGGCGGCTACACATGGCCGTGGACTGTGGGAGCGCAGACTCGATGTGACGTCCATGCCTGACGTGGACCTCTTCTTCCGCGATCATCTAATGGCTACTGGGCGCCAAACGCCTACGCCGTCGCCCGTTACGGCAGCTTTCGAAGATCCCCTTCAATATGTATCACTCGGTGATCAATTGTGGTGGTGGCAATGTGCCGATATCAAAGTGGACGCTTTGGAGGGCACAGTTCCATCCTATCAAATGCCCGTCGCGGCGGTTGATTACCTCGCATTTGAAAGCATTCTTCAACATCGCGATGCGCAGCGAGGCAATATGAACCGGGTTTACGTGCAGGTTCATAACCGAGGCTTCGCGCCCGGCGCGAATGTTACTGTAAAACTCCTCTACGCGGACGCTTCGGCAGGATTGCCTCCTCTGCCCTCCGACTTTTGGACCGCTTTCCCAAACAACTCTTCCAACACAACGGTCTGGACACCAATTGGTGTTGCGCAAGTGATTCCATCGTTATCGCCAACGGAGCCCGCGATTTTAGAATGGGATTGGAACACGCCTCTCACCGCAGCAACCCATACCTGCTTGTTGGCGGTGATGGATAGCGCGTCTAATCCCATTCCCGCTGCCAACAAAGTCTTCGGCATCGGCGCCCTGGTGTCCAATGAAAAACGGGTTGGTCTGAAAAACCTGCACATTGTCAACATCCCGCCGGCAGCTCCTTTCGGAACTGTACTCCGCTTTTACGGCGCATCTGCAAACAAAAGTACCATAAGATTCCAACCGAGTAATGTGAAGGGGTGGCGTATTGGCGTGATACTGCCGAAGAGCCACGCGGCGACAATCCAGCGGAATGTGGCCGGGCGCCCAAAGGGAGGCGCCCGTCGAACTGCTGCACCGAGTGTCTTGAAAGAGGGAGGTTGGCACTCGAGCACTCCGAACCGCTCCGTGCTGAAAATGTTGAAGGAGCATTTTGGTTCCGAACTGAACAAATTCGACACGTCTACCATCCTCAACTTGGATAATCCCGCGAAGGGGGGAGCCATACCAGAGTTTCCGGCCTCCGAGTCCGGACTAGCTATCCTGCTAATTTTCACAGCTCCGGCGCGCGTCCAGGAAGCGGTGACGTTCAATATTATTCAGCAGGAGGATCAGCAAGTTGTGGGAGGAAATACGTTCGTTCTGCGCGTGCGGAAGCAATCGTAGTTGTTTCAGCATATGCCGAATGTGGCCAGAACGATGGATTCCTACCTATTCTTTGCTGCGTTCGCGACAGTTTTCCTAACTGAGATTATCGGTGACAAGGCATTGTTCACAATCGGTGCCCTGGTCGCACGATTTCGCTCTTTCCCAGTCTTTTGTGGCATCGTCTTGGCCTTCATGGCCAAGATGCTTGCCGCAGTGCTGCTGGGCCGCGCCATTGCCGGCTTGCCCGCAGGCTTGGTTGCCGCAGCCAGCGCCTTTGCCTTTCTGACCACGGCCATTGTTATCTGCTTCAAAAAACGCGAGGAGGATTCGCCTGCAGACAACACGCTGGCAAGATTTTGGCCGAAAGCCATGCTGACGGCTTTTGCCGCGATCTTTTTCTCCGAATGGGCCGACGCAGGACAGATCTCTGCCGCTATGCTGAGTGCTCGCCATCAGGCGCCGTTGGTAATCTGGTTCGGAGCTACCCTCGCCTTAATCACCAAAGGCACTTTGGCCTTGTCTTTAGGTGTCGGACTGCGCCGGTATCTTCCTCTCAAGGTTTTGCGCTACGGCGCCTTTGCACTTTGCCTGACAATGAGCATTTTATCAGCGCTACGAGTCTAGCTGTATCTGTTCGCGAAAGCGGATCGGCAAAGAAATTGGCCGGAATTTCCTTGTTTCCAATAGATCGCTTCGCTTGCATCGATGCGTAGCTTTTGTCTACTTAGTCTGTTCAGCTTCCAGCGTGGCGTGCTCACGGGCGCGGTCGCTGATCTAGTGTCTCGTTAGGCGTTTTCACCGATGACCACTCAACGATTTTTGCTTTTGCTCTTGGCGCTGCTGCTGCCGTTCGGCTTGGCTCGTGCGACATCCAACTACGAATATGGCCCGGATGAGTATGTCACGATCGCCAATGGCATATCTCCGGATGGCCGGTACGCAATTACTGCTCACGGTGCGGCGAGCTAGGCTACGACAACTTCCATCTTTACCTCATCAATGTCGCCAGTCGGTCTTGCTCGCGTCCGTCAGCACCTTGACTAGCTTGACGGGGCCTTACCGACTCTGACTCGTTCCGCAAAGACGACGGTTTTCAGGATTCACTGTTCCATCCAACCACCACTGCGGTAGTCATTTCAGCCTTCCGACGGATCCAATGGGTACGCTATGGGCTCCGTGTTTTAGCAGTACTTTCTGCGAGCCCCTGTCGGGCAGTCATGAGTCCGGGATTGAGTGCAAGCGCCTCCTTGAATGCAACGATGGCGCGCTCGTGCTGATTGAACAAAGCCAGGTAACGTCCGCGATTGACCAGCATGCTGGTATACGTCGGCAACACTTTGAGGTTAATCACGTCGTCTTTCTCAAATCGCACCGTCCCATCAGCCAGACCCCGGGTCTGGAGGTGCGGGTCTGGCGAGTCGTGAAAACTCTGGTCGCTCGCGAGGTAAAAAACGAGACCTTCCGGAATAAGTTGATAGGTTTGAGGGATCCATTGGGTCAGGTAACCGTTCATTTGGTTAGAGGCCAGCAGGTCATTCGTTATGTAAACTGGCGCGACGCTGATTTCGTTTGTCACAATTGACCGAACCATCTCCAAAAAAGCCACGCTAATCTTTTGAGTGAGCGGCTGGCTTCGGGCGAAAGCCCCGGGATCGCGCTCCCATTCTTTGAGGTCCTCAACATACGCATCAATCTTGTCGCGCGACCGCTCGACCAAACCGGGATGAGCGCGTTTGAGATAATCGAAGTACCACGAGCGGCGCAGCAGATTGATATCGACAACTTTGACGTCGGTCCGGCGTTGTTCCACCTCCTGTTCATAAAACATTGGGGCGGCGACCTGCCAATCTTGTGTAAGTAACAGCCCGTTTGGCTCGATTGTGCTGAACAGGTTTTCGGCATAATCGTGGGCGATAAAGTAATGCCTTCGATTGTTGAACGGCCAATTCGCCGCGAACGCTGTTGCAGATGTGAAGACAACAGCCATGGCAGCAACCCAGTACGTTTTTTGTAACGCCATTGATTTGGACGCGTTCAGCTGAATCAACCAGCGGATACCAAACCCCGCGGCAATCACGACCGAAATGAACGTAGGTAAATAATAGGCGTCTTTGTCCTCCGCAATTTCGTAGCTGAGGGCGTAAGCCAAATCGGCCATGACGATAAAGAACAGAAACCAAAAACTTGTGCGGTCCTGCCTGAAAGCGCTCCGCAACCCGGCAAAGGCCAAAACGAGGGACAAAGGAAGCCAGGCAGGTCCGAATTCGCGCAGGAGCATTCGGCAAAATTCAACAAACTGCGTTCCCATCATCGAGGGACTGAAGGTGAGGAACACTCGATATTGCCGACCGGTTACATGCCACCAAATCTCCTGCAGCGAACGCGGATTGCCCCAGTTGATGACGGGTGAACGGGACGCCGCAAACGGCAAATAGGCATAAACGGCGACCAGGCCGCCGATCGAAATCAATGCTGCATACAGCAATCGCCGGCTGGTAAAAAATTTCAGCCCCTCGGTCCGGTAAACGAGAATGGCCAGAGCCGGGAGAATCAACCCCACGGTCACGTGGTGAACTCCCAGAGCCAAGCCAAAGACGAGAGCGGCGGCATAAAGCCAACTGTCGTGGATCGTAATCGGTGAGCTGATATTCGTTTGATCTGCAACGATGCACCGCCGCCACCGAGCCATCAGAAAGAAAACTGTGAGGATCAGCAGCGTGTTGAGAGTATAAACTTCGGCGATGGTCGCATACGACCAAAGCGTGCGTGAAAATGCCATCAGCAGCCCTGCGCCGACCGCAGGCGCGAAAATCAAAACGGGGTCGACCACGGAATCCGCGGTCCTTGTCTTCTTCCGCGCACCTCGCTCCTTTGTCTTCGGGAGATACGAAGCCGTAATTATTAACTCCGCCACCACCAGAGTGAGCATTGCGGAAGCGAGCGCTGCGAAAAGAGCGGACGAAAAGTTGATTCGCACCGCAACGTTTCCCAACGGCACAAGCGATGCAAGATGGGCAAGCATGTCCCAAAGAGGAACGCCCGGCGGATGCGCGATACCGAGCCCGTGAGCGACCACTATTAATTCGCCGCTGTCGGTCGGAGTGACTGTGGGCGCCAGCGTGCAGCAATAAAGGAGAAGCGCGACGAGGAATACTGCGCTAGTGCAGAACAGCTCTGTCCGGAACCACGGGATTGTCTCCTCGTTCCGCTTGCGGGCAGCTTTTGACGCCGTTTTCGGAGCCATCGCTTTTTTCATTTGCACGTTGCTCGAGAATCGGCGGGGCATTTATCTATCGTCTCGTAAACACGCTTTCCTGCAAATCATGAAAGCGATGCGAGGACGCATGCCACTCCAAAGGCACTCCGTGCGAAAGTTCACCGGACGCCCGGTTAGGTTTCGCGAAAGCTTTAGGAGTCCGCGCGCGTCTTTGCGTCGCTTTTGGGTGCTCAAAGAACGCTTGTTTCCGCCGGGCGCTTCGCTTCAATCCTCGCATGACAGAATCATTGAGCGGCATCCGTACCGCTTCATTACACCTCCTCGTTCCTCTGACCATTGGGACCTGTGGAATGCTGCAAGCGCAGTCTCCCAGTCCAGCGCCATCGCCATCGAAACCTCCCGCAGATTACGATCTTCGATGGGGCGTTAAGATCCCGATGCGCGACAACGTTGAACTCAACGCAACGCTGTATTTGCCGAAAGCTTCTGATGGCTCGCCACAGAAGACGCCGGTGATCTTCACGCTGACTCCTTACATTTCCGATACGTACCACGTCCGCGGCGCCTACTTCGCATCGCACGGATACGCGTTCGCGCTCGTGGATGTCCGCGGTCGTGGAAATTCCGGCGGCGACTTTGAGCCGTTTGCAAATGAGCCGCGCGATGGCCATGACGTGGTTGAGTGGTTAGGAAAACAGCCTTTTTGCGACGGGAAAGTCGCAATGTGGGGTGGGTCTTACGCGGGATTCGATCAATGGGCCACCGCGAAAGAATTCCCGCCACATCTTGCGACGATTATTCCCGCGGCAGCCGCGCATCCAGGCCTCGATTATCCATCCTACAACAACATCGGCATGCCTTACGACGTGCAATGGTTCACGCTCACCAGTGGCCGGGCAGCACAGGACAATCTGTTCGCTGATTCCAAATTCTGGCGCACAAAATTCCTGGACGCCTACAAAAAGCACATCCCTTTCAGGTCGCTCGATTCATTCGTCGGGAATCCGTCCGTAAATTTCCAGCGCATCCTCAAACATCCCATGGTCGACGCGTATTACGACGCAATGCTTCCGACGCGCGACCAGTTTCAAAAGCTGGGGCTGCCGATCCTGACAATCACGGGTCAGTACGACGGCGATGAGTTGGGCGCTCTCACCTTTTACCGCGACCACATGGCGAATGCATCGCCCGAAGCCCGGGCGAAACATTTTCTGGTCATTGGCCCGTGGGACCATGCCGGCACACGCACGCCGACGGCTGATGTTGCTGGGGTGAAATTCGGCGCCGGTGCGATTGTCGATCTTAACGATCTGCATCGCCAATGGTATGACTGGACAATGAAGGCCGGCCCAAAGCCGCCCTTCCTCAGAAGCCAGGTCGCATATTATTTGCTAGCGCCCGGCAATTCCGGCGCGAACGGCGACTGGAAATACGCCGACGATTTCGCAGCATTGATCGCCAATCCGAAGACATTTTATCTCGCGTCGAAGAATAGTGATGCGAACGGAGTATTTCGCTCGGGCGCGCTGACCGAAACGCGGCCGACCGACGGTACTGACAAATTCACATACGACCCACTGGACACACACCGCGGCGAATTTGTTGAAGGAGTGGACCCAAAAGAGAAAACCGCCGCGATCGATCAGACGTTTGCGCTGAGCATCGGTAGTGATGGCTTAGTGTATCATACCGAGCCATTGCCAAACGAGACGCCATTGATTGGTTGTCCCGCAGTCACGCTGTGGCTCTCCATTGACACCCCAGATGTCGATCTTGAGTGCGATCTTTACGAAGTCCAACCGGACGGAACAACCATCGCGTTGTGGAGCACCCTGGGCCGGCTGCGTTACCGCGAGTCGCTGCGCGAAGCCAAGCTCGTTAAGCCGGGCGAGATTTTGAAATGCGATTTCAACCCAGGATTGTTCGTGGCGCGCCGACTAATGAAAGGCAGCCGCCTGCGCCTGGTCGTCACCGCCGTCAATTCGATTTCTTGGCAAAAGAATTATTGCTCCGGCGGAGTCGTTGCTGAGGAGACGGCAAAGGACGCGCGCACCTGTCACGTGCAGGTCTATCACGACGCTACGCACCCCAGCACAATCCAACTCCCTCTTCGCTGATGCGCTCGACCCTTCGAATGTTGGCTGTCGCCGGAGTATTTTCGTTCCTGGTGACGATCGCGCGGGGCGATTCGGAAATCGTAATCGCCATTCGTTATCTGCAAGCGGAGGGAATCAGTCACTCCCATCTGTATCTCTATCGCGAAGACGGAAAGCTTTTGCGCCAGCTCACGAAAGACAACTTGGGCCAAGACGTCGCGCCGATTTTCGATTCCAGCGGCGAAACGATCGTATTTACGCGGGAAAAGCCGAACAAAGTAGTCGAGTATTGGACGATCAAGCCGCGCGGAGAAGGATTGAAAAAGCTCGACGCGGCGCCGTCGTGGTATGTCGAAGCCAAGACATCACCGTATTTCACGAACATCGAGCCGGAGTTGGAAAGTTCGCCAACTCCCGGCGCTTCGCCCGAATCCACCGAATCGCCTGTTGAATCGCCCACGCCCACGCCGACCTACAAATCGCCCGATGGCGCGTTTGAGCTCGTACTTCGTGAAGATCCGAATGATGAGGCTGATCAGGTCGATATGCCCGGTCACGGCGCACATTATCTATTGCGCGATGTGAAATCCGGAACCGACACGCCCTTTGCTGATATCCCAGGATTTGAAGGAGCGTTTGGAATTTTGCATGAAAGGCAGAACTCGGAACGGTATTTCTTGTTCGATGGCGCACTGCGTCTCGCGTTCTTTGATCTGCATCTCAACAGCAGCGATGGAACAACAGTGTTTGCGCTCGATCTTGTGCGAAAGCGCTTCGTGCGGCTTTCGCCAAATTGGGCAACGCCGTTTCCATTGCCCGGCGAGAGCGCGTTTCTCACGTTCACCGAAAATCGTTACGTCCCGATCCCCGGGAGCAAGAAGACGGCGAACTGCTGGTACATTGAGCATTGGGACGAAATGTTGAATCACATTCGGTACGCTCGCGAAAATACAGCCGCGATTTGCTACGGATTCTCGATGTACCGTCGGGGTAAAAATCCCGCCGTGATTACGCTTCGGCGCACATCGGACAGCGAAGAATGAAAGTGCGCGTTGCCTTGTTCGCGTTGATCGCGATTTGTGTCGCGAACATTGCCGCCGCTGAATCACTCGAAAAGCTGGCCGACGACTTCTGGACATGGCGCGCGAAATATGCGCCGTTCACAGGTGACGATGTCAATCGATTGGAACGGCCAGGCGGAATACGCGATTGGTCGCGAGCGAGCATTGGTCAACGGCGAAATGATCTGAAACAATTCGAAACGCGGTGGAAGAACATTGATCTGAGCAGCTGGCCAGTTTCGCAGCAAGTCGATTACAAACTGATCGGCTCTGCGCTGTCACGGGTTCGTTGGGAACTCGACGTAAATCCGCGCTGGAAACGCGACCCGAATTTTTACATCGCGCAGACGCTCACCGCGCTCGTGGAGGCGCTCACTGTGCCTGCACCGTACGATGAGGCGCGCAGTCACGAGATTCTCACGCGCATTGAAAATATTCCGTCGATCTTGCAGCAGGGGGCGCAGAACCTCGAGAGGCCGCCTGTGCCATTCGCCACAGTCGCGATCAACAATCTCGATGGCATTCGCGAGGGGCTCCGCAAAATGACGAGCTCGCTCGTAGCATCGACAACTCTAAATCCGGACAAATTGAATAGCGCTTGCGAGCGCGCGGCGGATGCGCTCGAGAAGTTTCAGCAGCAGCTCAAAGAGAAGCTGCCGAAGCTCCCGCAACAAACGGCGCTCGGTCGCGACGCGTACGTCTGGTTTTTGCGAAATGTCGCACTGATGCCGTTCACGCCGGAGGAGCTGCTGGCAATGGGACGGCAGGAATGGAATCGAGCCGTCGCGTTTGAAACGTTTGAGAAGAACCGGAACAAAGATGTGCCGCCGCTCAAGATCGCAAGTGACATCAATAGCTGGATTAAAGACGCAGCTGAGAAAGAGCTTCAAATCCGGAAATTTCTCGAGGAACGCGGCATCCTCAGTGTGCCGGGTTGGGTCCAGCATTACACGCTTCGACCGACTCCGGAATACTTGCGCGCCCTTGGCTTCACCGAGAACGATGACTTCACATCGCCATCGCGTCTGAAAGAGAACTGCGTGCGTTACGTCCCCGAGCCGTCAGAAAAACTTGGCTACTTCTGGCGAGCGACGGCGATGGATCCGCGGCCCATCACCATTCATGAAGGAATTCCTGGTCATTATTTTCAGCTTTGTCTCTCGTGGAAACACGAGGACCCGATCCGACGACATTACTACGACTCGGGCGCAAACGAAGGGATTGGCTTTTACGCCGAAGAAATGATGCTACAGGACGGCTTGTTCGACGACAGCCCGCACACGCGCGAGATCATTTACAACTTCATGCGCCTCCGCGCGCTGCGAGTGGAAGTGGACGTGAAACTTGCGCTCGGCGAATTCACGCTGGAACAAGCCGCCAAATATTTACAGGACAAAGTCCCGATGGACGAACGGACCGCGCGCCAGGAAGCGATCGCGTTTGCCACCGGACCCGGCCAGGCGATTACTTACCAGATCGGAAAATTGCAGATCATGAAGTTTCTTGCCGAAGCGCGCATGCAGCAGGGCGACAAATTCAACCTCCGCGCCTTCCACGATTTCGTTTGGAAAAACGGCAACGTCCCGATCGCGTTGCAGGCATGGGAATACCTCGAACGGCAGAAAGAAATCCCTGAACGCGCGGCGAAGTAGCCAATGCCGCAAATTGTGAAAGACAACATCAATTCGAAGGCGATTCGACTTTACCGCTACCTGAATGCCGACGCCGCGCTCAAAACAATCGAATCTCGATCATTCAGAGTGGGGCGAATTCATGAGCTGAACGATCCGTTTGAATGGCGAATGGGAATCACCGGGATAATTCCAGAAGGGCAGATGTTTGCGCAATCGTTGCTGGATGGTTTCATCGCTGAAATCAGTCATAGCATGGGGATTCTGTCGTTTAGCGATACGTTAGAGGATGCCGTTCTGTGGTCGCATTATGCGGACAAACACCGAGGAGTGGCCTTCGAAGTCGATCATGTCATCAATCCTGATAAGCTGTTTAAGATGGTGTACACTAACGAACGGCCTGTGTTTGATGCGAACCGCCTTCACGACCAGCCTGAAGCGCTCGACGGTTATTTAAAGCCACTAGTCATTAAGCTGATCAAACAGAAGTCGCCGGGCTGGACTTACGAACGCGAATACCGGGTGTTTATCGACTTGCCGTCATGCGAGATATCGCGCGGCCACTACTTCCGGCCGATTCCCGACGATTATCTCAAGCGTGTAATCCTTGGATTCAAATGTCCGCTTGAAACGTCGTATGTGATGCAGAGTCTCGCCGCGCGTGGGCTGAAAACCACCCAAGTCGTCCGTGCACGAATGTGTCTCGAGACCTATTCGATACGTTGCTGAACCTCGTGCCATCGATTGACGAGTGATGGATGCAATCACTCGGGCCCGGCGCTGGCGCGCTCTGCCAGCAGCATTCAAGTTTCAGTTGGTCTGTCTTGCGCCGTTCGCCGTAACTAGAGCTGCCGCTACTATGCGGTCGCTATTCGTCACGGTCGCCTACGCGGATTCAATCTGCGATTTCGAGGCCCATTTGGCGGGCGGTGCCGGCGATGATGCGGAAGGCGGCTTCGTCGTCGTGCGCGTTGAGGTCTTTGCGCTTCGTGTTCACGATGTCCATGACCTGTTTGCGCGTGACTTTCCCGACTTTGGTTTTATTGGGCTCTTTTGAACCGGCAGCGATGTTTGCCGCTTTCTTCAACAGAACGGCCGCAGGCGGACTTTTGGTGATGAACGTGAACGATTTGTCTTTGTAGACGGTGATCACGACCGGGAGAATGTCGCCGGCTTGTTTCTGAGTGGCGGCGTTAAATTCTTTGCAGAACGCCATGATGTTAACGCCGCGCGGGCCCAGCGCCGTCCCAACGGGCGGTGCAGGGTTTGCCTGGCCAGCGGGAATCTGAAGTTTTATTTCTGCTACTTTTTCTTTAGCCATTGTGGTTCGTTTAAGCGTTGAAGTGTTGAAACGTTAACGCGGAACTTTAACCGCGCTCGACCTGCCAATATTCCAATTCCACCGGAGTAGCGCGACCGAAAATCGTGACGGAAACACGCAGCTTGCCGCGTTCGGGATCGATTTCTTCGACGATCCCAGTCTGGTTTTGGAATGGGCCGTCAGCCACTTTCACCGATTCCCCAACCTCGAAGCTGACTTTCGGCTTCACTTTTTCTTCGCGCTCCTTCATTTGCGCCAACATGCTGTCCACTTCCGACTGTCGCATCGGGATCGGTTTGTCCTTCGTCCCGGCGAATCCGATCACGCCGGGTGTGTCCCTGACGAAATACCAGGTGCGTCCGACGAGCTGATTATTTTCGTCGAGCAAATGCATGTTAACGATCAGATAGCCGGGGAAAAATTTCCGAGTCGTCTCGCTCTTTTTCCCCTTCTTGATTTCCGAGACTCGCTCTGTCGGAACGAGCACATCGTAAATCAAGTCGCCCATTTCCTCTGTCTTAACGCGCTTCAGGATGTTCTCGCGCACCTTGTTCTCCTGCCCTGAAAGCACGTGCACAACGAACCATTGATCTTTGCCTGCGAGTGTCTGTGCCATAAATCAGTGTATTCGAGTGAAAAAGTGCACAACGTTCACCAGAACGAAGTCAAACAGCGCGACGTACCCGCCCAGTAACAGCATCGCGATAACGACCACCAGCGTTGAGTCCATGAGCTCCTTGTAACGGCGAAATCCTTTCTCTTTCGGGTCCCACGGCCACGAACATTTCTGCAACTCGAATTTCACTTCGCCGAAGAAGTTCTTAATCCTGGTGATCATTTAAAATGCAATCGTGACTCGTTGAAGTGTTAAAGCGGCTAATCACGCAGCAAGTTCATTTCGTCCGGTTTAACGCTTCAACAATTCAACCCTTTAACACGGCGGTAGCCACACGCCAGGAGGGACTCGAACCCCCAACAGGCGGTTTTGGAGACCGCTACTCTACCAATTGAGTTACTGGCGTATTTTTAATTGTCATTCTGAGCGAAGCGCAGCGGAGCCGAAGAATCTCTCGAATCACCAAAGCAAAGATGTCTCGACTTCGCTCGACATGACAACAATTTAATCCAGAATATCGCCCACGCGACCCGCACCCACCGTTTTGCCACCCTCACGAATGGCGAACCGGATCGTCTTTTCCATCGCAATGGGCGTGATCAACTCTACTTCAATGGAGATGTTATCTCCTGGCATGACCATTTCTACGCCTTCAGGAAGCTTAACCGTGCCTGTAACATCCGTGGTGCGGAAATAAAATTGTGGACGGTAATTGCTGAAGAACGGCGTGTGACGTCCGCCTTCCTCTTTGCTCAGCACGTAAACTTCCGCCTTAAACTTCTTGTGCGGCGTGATGGAGCCCGGCTTCGCGATCACCTGGCCGCGCTCTACCTCCTCCTTCTTTAATCCGCGCAAAAGAACGCCGACGTTATCGCCCGCGCGCGCTTCATCGAGAAGTTTGCGGAACATTTCGATATCTGTCGCCACGGTCTTCGCCGTTGGACGAATACCGACCAGTTCGACTTCCCCCATTTTCTTGAGAACGCCGCGCTCGACACGACCTGTGGCAACAGTGCCGCGGCCCTCGATGTTGAACACGTCTTCGATCGGCATCAGGAACGGTTGATCAACAGGCCGCTCGGGGACAGGGATGTAATCATCAATCGCCTCCACCAGCGCAAGGACTTGCTTTTCCGCGTCCGCGTCGCCATTCAGCGCCTTAAGCGCGCTGCCTTTGACGATCGGGATTTTGTCACCTGGAAATTCATACTGTGTCAGTAGATCGCGCACTTCCATTTCCACGAGATCAAGGAGCTCGGGATCATCGACCATGTCGACTTTGTTCAGGAAAACGACGATGGAAGGGACTCCAACTTGTCTCGCCAACAAAATATGTTCACGCGTCTGCGGCATTGGCCCGTCCGCGGCGGAGACTACCAGAATGGCACCATCCATTTGGGCCGCGCCAGTAATCATGTTCTTGACGTAGTCCGCGTGACCGGGGCAATCGACGTGTGCGTAGTGGCGTTTGTCGCTCGAATATTCCACGTGCGCCGTGTTGATGGTGATTCCTCGCTCTTTTTCCTCTGGAGCATTATCGATCGATTCGTATGCCCGCACTTCAGCCATGCCCTTTTTGGCGAGCGCCACTGTGATGGCCGCTGTCAGAGTAGTCTTGCCGTGGTCCACGTGCCCGATCGTGCCGACGTTCACGTGCGGCTTGTCGCGTTTAAAAGCTTCCTTAGCCATTTCAATTCTCCTGGTTAACTAAACTTCGTCTTTTCTTCTAATTTCCTCCACTGCCGGTCGTGAGTTCTTCAACGAGCCCATGACCGGGATTGAACCGGTGACCTCGTCCTTACCAAGGACGTGCTCTACCAACTGAGCTACATGGGCCTGCTCTTTCTTCGCCAACCCAGCGCCTCCGCCGTAATCCGAACGGCAAACCGGTTTCGCTCCATGCCAGAGATTCAAAAGTCCCAAAGCCGCGTCAAATTTGCAATTTGAACGACCATGGGACCGCCTCGTTCCAGCAAAAAGCGCCCGCAAACTAACCGCGCCCATGGGCATGTCAAAGAAATTTGTTGTTTGGAAAAAGGCATATCGCCGGGGGCTATAGAGTGCGCTGTCCTCAGCGCATCAGCCTTCGTCCGCCGAACCCGCTAAGTGTGATCCGCGGAGGACACCGGACGCTACAGCATCAGCGGATCATGCTGCTTGTTCCTTCGGGTTTCCCTCGCGTGAGTAATCGCACGATTACAGCAATTATGATCAGCGCGACGATGCCAATTCCAACGTAAAGCGGTTTGATCGAAGCGATCAGGCTTGGTTTTTCTGGCGTCGGCGTAGGAGATGGTGAAGCAGCCGGTGGAGGAGATGCATTCCTTTTCGCAAGCATCGACTGCGCATATTGCAAGCGCTGGAAAGTATCGTTGTCTTGCGGGTTTACTTTCAGAGCGGCCTCATAATCGGGAATAGCGTTTTCGTACTGCAACGCGAGACTGTAGGTGTAGCCGCGCTTCGTCATCGCCTCGGTATCATTCGGATTTTTGCTCAGGAGAAATGTGTAATCCGCAATGGCTGCGTCGTAGTTTTTCATCCCTCGATATGCTAATGCGCGCCGATCATAACTTTGCAGATCGTCGGGCTTTTTCTGGATAAAGGCTGTGAAATCCGCGACCGCCTTATCCCATTGGCTGAGTCCGAGCTCGGCGAAGCCCCGGAACTTGTTTGCCGTGAGGTTGTCTGGCTTCAGTTCGAGCGATTTGCTCAGATCAGCCAGGGCCGCGTCGTACTGTTTAAGTTCAACCTCGGTCTCACCGCGTTCCAGATAGGCGGACGCATCCTTCGGAGCGAGTTCAACGTATTTTGAAAAATCCGCCATCGCAGACTGATACCTGGTTGAGGCCCCTTCCTGATCTCCCGCCGCCACAGCAGCGCGCGCCGCCTGGCGATAGGCGGTCCCGCGGTTTGCATAGCCACGAGGATCCTTCGGATTTGCTTCAATTGCTTTTGTGAATTCCTCCGCCGCGGCATCGAAATGCTTTTGTTGGGCGAGTTCGATCCCGCGCTGCATATGGTTCCCGCCGCCCCCCGTAGCTGGTTTCTTCGCGAGCCCGATATGAACAGCCGTAAGCCACAGAAATAACGCTGTCGCGATAGTGAGTGTTTGCTTGTTCAACATATTCATTTCTTCCTTCCGGCCTACTTTTTGAGCGATTTATCGTCCGTAGGCGAGCAAATTAAATACGCCGAAACGGCAAACTGATGAAACAACCAAATTCCAGGGAATCTGCAGATATGCTCCGGAGAGCTGATCTCTCGAAAGGTTACGCCGCAGTCTTCGCCACAGTCGTCATCTGGTCGTTGCCGTCGCTTTTCATGTACTATTTGAATCGGTTTTATGATCCTTGGGCGCAAAATTTTTATCGGTATTCAGTAGCCTGCATCGCGATCGCGCCACTGGTGCTTTATCGGATGCGTGGTGGCGGGCCACCGATCAATATGCGTGCAATTAGGCTTTGCCTTCTTCCGTGCCTGCCCAATGTCGTCCATCAAGTCACTCAGGTGATGGCCCTTTTCTACATGGGTCCTGGTGTGTATTCGATATTCACTCGGGCGTCTGTTATTTTCACAGCGCTGTTGGCGCTGGCATTTTTCCCAGAGGAACGCGTCATCATTCGGCAATGGCAATTTCAAATTGGCACCTTGCTGGGGTTGGCCGGAGCGTTCGGAGTGATCTGGTTTCAGGCCAACGCGCAACCCCGAACGCCTTCGGGGCATATTGCATTGCCCGGATTGTTCATCGCTTTTACGGCAACGTTTTGCTGGGCGCTTTACGGTGTTCTGATTAAACGTCCGTCGGCTGAGCTCGGGCCAATCCGCAGCTTTGGATTGATCAGCTTCATCACTTCGGCATTACTTTTCCCTCTGACGCTCACTTTCGGCAGGATTGACACGCCGATCCACGCCGGCTTCCACGCGAACTTGGTTCTAATCATTTCAGCTGTTACCTGTATCACGCTCGCCCACGTTTTGTATTATGTAGCAATCCACCAGATCGGAGTCGCGCTCTCTCAGGCTCTTCAGCTTCTTTGTCCCGCCGCTGCGATGGCGCTCTCCGCTTGGATCTTTCACGAACGGCTCACTCACGCGCAGCTTTGGAGCGCGGCTGTTCTGCTCCTGGGTGCGTTCCTCGCCATGCGAGTGAAACCGGTCGCCACGAGTGAAGCGGCCGAGAATATTTGAGCGCACCCTACTTTGGAGAGCGTTCGGGGCCACCAATGCGCAAGTTGGAGGAACATTGAGAACTTTGCGTCGAAAAATACTGCGAGCATTACGGAGCGCCGCTACAATCGAGATCCACTAGCGTCATGGATCTGAAAGCATACCTTCGCAGCCGCCAAAGAAAGATCGACCGCGCCCTGGACCGCTATTTGCCCAGAGCGAATACGAAACCCGCAACACTTCACAAGGCGATGCGTTACAGTCTTTTCGCTGGTGGGAAACGATTGCGACCTATTCTTTGCCTTGCGGCAACCGAAGCTTGTCGCGGCAACATTGATGATGCGCTCCCTCTTGCCTGCGCGCTCGAATGCATTCACACCTACTCGCTCGTGCACGATGATCTTCCCAGTATGGACAACGATGATTTCCGGCGCGGTCGGCCCACCTGCCACAAAGTCTTCGGCGACGGCATTGCGATTCTGGCTGGAGACGCGTTGTTGACGATCGCGTTCGAAATTGTCTCCAGAACGAAGCCGGCGCGACACTACAACACTTCAGCCTTGTTGCGCGAGATTTCAGTTGCAGCGGGAAGCCAAAAACTTATCGCCGGTCAGGTTGCTGATCTCGAAGCCGAAGGCAAGGACGTCAAACGCGACCAGCTGAAATTTATTCACGAGAATAAGACCGCAGCCATTTTGAAAAGCTCGGTGCGGCTCGGTGCGATGAGCGCCAACGCAGACGCCCGAAAACTTTCTGCCATCACACGGTTCGGGCAGCGACTGGGTCTCGCGTTCCAAATCATCGATGACATTCTCGATGTAACGCAGACCTCCGAGATATTGGGCAAGAGTGCCGGCAAAGATGTTGCCGCAAAAAAAGCGACTTACCCCGCAGTGATCGGCTTGGAAGAATCCCGCGCCGAAGCCAGACACCTCACCCGTCAGGCGCACAATGCTCTGTCGGTGTTCAGTAGCAGCGATGCCGAACCGCTACATGTGTTGGCGAATTATCTGCTCGAACGCGAGTATTGAGTCTGGGGAATCAGCATGGCGAAAAGATTACGCGAGCGCGAGATTCGGGTCGATCTCTTCGGCCACTTGCGATTCAAATCCCGCCTGCAATCGCAATAATGCAGCAAAGGCAATCATGGCCGCGTTGTCGGTACACAACGACGGCTCGGCGCTTTTGAATTCAAATCCGTTGCGACTGCATGCCTCGTGCAACTGCCTTCTTAATTCCTGGTTGCAACTCACGCCGCCGCTAACTGTCACGAGATCGACGTCGTATTTCTGCGCTGCCGCAATCGTCTTTATCACCAGCACGTCGATAATTGCCTGTTGGAACGACGCGCAGAGATCCGCAAGGACGTCATCCCGAGCGAAGTCGAGGGGTCCCGCGGTGTTACTAGAAAGGCCGTTCACCGGGATTCCTCGACTACGCTTTGCTTCGCTCGGAATGACCTCGATTTTCGGCACCAAATATCGCACCGCGGTTTTTAACCCGCTGAAGCTAAAATTCTCCGAGCCGAGCATGCTGCGAGGCAGATCAAAACGGTTTGGATCACCGCCTCGGGCGAGCTTTTCAATTTCCGGGCCGCCCGGATAAGCCAGCCCCAGCATCTTGGCAACTTTATCAAACGCCTCGCCGGCGGCGTCGTCGACAGTGCGGCCGATCACCTGATAATCGCACAGCGCATGCACTCGAACCAGCATGGTGTGTCCACCGCTCACAATAAGCGAAACATTCGGCCTGATTCCCGCCTCGCAATCTGCGCCACTGAAAAATGGCGATAGCAAGTGGCCTTCGAGATGGTTGATTGCGAGATAAGGCTTGCCAAAGCCGATCGCCAATCCCTTGGCCATCGACGCGCCTACCATGAGCGAACTCGCCAGCCCGGGTCCGCTAGTCGCCGCAAATGCATCAACGTCTGACAGATCGATCTTGGACGCCTTTGCGGTGCGATTGAGCAGTCGCGGCGCGTATACCAGATGGTTGCGCGACGCAATCTCAGGCACGATCCCACCGTATTTCTCGTGTTCGGCGATCTGCGATGCCACTTCGCTGGCAAGCAATTCCGGACCGGAGCGATCGTCGCGCCCGCGCAAGATCGCCACGGCAGTCTCATCGCACGATGTTTCGAGGGCAAATACTGTCATGTCGAACGAAGTCGAGACTAACCTCAAATGACGAATTCCGAGTGACGAACGAAGCGCGAACGCACAATGATGAAAAGATCAGATGCGCGCGCGTTTGGGACTTCGTCATTCGACATTTGTCATTCGTCATTGATGAAAAGAGATTCCTCGACTGCGCTCGGAATGACAAACGAGCGAAATTCGCCCCTTACTTCTTTACCGCTTCCGCTTTCGGGGCGCTCTGTTGCGCATAAATCATCACGCCCTTCAGCGCGTCGATTGCGCGCAACATCTGCGGATCTTTCGTCTTGATAATAGTCTTCTCGTCCTCGGGTTTGATATTTCCGGTATTGCGCATCGCAAAGAGAGAACGCTCCTGCTCGGCAGTCATGGCAACCCGAATATTGGGAGTAACGCCATTGCTCTGAATAACCTGTTTACTCGGCGTATAGTATTTTGCAGTCGTCAAACGCACCGCAGAGCCGTCCGGCAACTGCATCACATTTTGTACGGAGCCCTTCCCGAAAGTAGTTTCGCCGACAAGCACGGCGCGATGCAAATCCTTGAGCGCTCCTGCAACAATCTCCGCGCCGCTTGCGCTGCCTTCGTTCACGAGCAGTACCATCGGAAAGTTCGGACGCTCCTTCTTCGCGCCGGAAGTCGAGTAATCATGCTGCTGAGAAGCGACACGTCCCTGCGTTGAGACAACCTTTGTGTTCGGCGGCAAGAATTGAGCACACACGTCCACCGCGCTATTCAACAAACCGCCCGGATTGTTCCGAAGATCGAGGATGAGCGCTTGCATGCCTTGCTTCTGCAAATCGTCCAGCGCCTTTGATAGTTCATCGGCGGTTGGTTCGTTAAACTGAATCAGCCGGACATAACCGATCTTGAATGGCCCCGTCAGCTCTGCGTCGAGCAAGCTTGCTCCCTTCACGCTTTGGATTTTGATCTCCGCCCGTTGCAACGCGTACTCCTTGATCTCCTTGGTTGCAGGTCGCAGCAGCGTAAGAGTCACTTTCGCGCCGGCGGGTCCTCGCAAAATATTAATCGCATCCTGGAGGTCCATTTTTTCCGTCGAAATACCGTTGATTCGCAAGATCTGATCGCCGGACAGAATGCCTGCCTTGGCGGCAGGCGTGTCCTCCATCGCCGTAATCACCGTAGGCAGGCCGTTTTTCATCGAAACCTCAATTCCGAGGCCATTGAAGCGGCTGCGCGTATCGTCCTGCATGTCTCGAAAGTCATTCGGGTCCATGAACTGGCTATGTGGATCCAACGAAGAAAGCATCCCCTTCATTGCGGCGGTGACGAGATCGTGATAGCTCGTCTTGTTGTCATCCACATAATCCTGCCGAATCAATTCGAGAGCCTTTGCGAAAATGGAAATCTGCGCGTAGCCGTTATCCTCTTCGCTCTTTCCCGGTTGCGCTTCTTGCGCGAATGCTCCCGGGAAGGCGCAAAGCAGCAGACAAACCAGCAATGGGATGATCATCACACGCCTCATATTTCAACCTTCAACCCAAGATTCGAGAAGCCCCATCATCGCTCATGAGGAGTTTTTGGCAACGGCGAAGGCGGAGGGCTGTTTGTTCAGACTCTTAAGGATGGCCAACCCTTTCCCTGATCTCATTAACACCCAGCTTCAGGCGGGTGGCGAAGCTCAGTCAAACGCGAGCCGTTTTGACGGCTTTCTCGCCGCATCCAAACCGTTGAGCCGGTTTGGGGCTTGTTCGTACCGTAACACCGGTCTGAAGCCCGGCGTTAATGAGAGTGCGTCAGGCAAACTGTTCTTGTTGATTTTCCTGCTGACGCTGTGCTTTTCCAGCGCGGCCCTGGCCGCGCAGGCGGAGGACGCCGAGTATGAAGCGGTGGCTGAAGAATACATCAAAACCTATCTGGCGGCTCATCCGCTAGAGGGAGCTGCCTTGGGTCTTCACGAGTACGACGGCAAAATCAGTGATTACAGCAGGCTCGCCCTCGACGCCGAACTTTCCCGCCTGCGACGCTTCGATGATCGATTGGCCAAATTCGATCCGTCCAAACTGAGTGCACGCCAATCGATCGACCTGCGGATTCTTCAAGCTGCGGTGAAGAAGGATCTCTTTGAGATGCAGGACATGTCCATTTTCGAGCGAAATCCCATGGTCTATGCGCGAGCCGCCGATGTGAATGTTTATATCAAAAGAAATTTTGCGCCGCTTGAGGATCGTGTCCGCAGCTTGATTGCAATTGAATCTCAAATCCCAAACATCCTGATCGCAGCGAGAACAAATCTCAATGAACAGCTTCCCAAACCGTTTGTAGAGCTCGCGATCCAGATCGCAAAAGGTTCCGCCGATTTTTTGAAGAAAGATCTCATTGCCGCAGTGAGCGGGCTGAAGGACGAACAGCTCCGGGTGGGGTTTCAAGAAGCCAATCGCAAGGCTGCTAATGCTCTCAACGATTACGCAGCGTGGCTGGAGCGGGAGAAACTGCCGAAAGCCTCGCTCGATTTTGCGTTGGGCGAAGAGAAATTCGGCCGCTTCCTGGCCCAAACCGAACTGGTCGATCTTTCGCCGCAAAAAGTCCTCGAGATAGGAATGGCGCAATTAAAAGCAGAACAGCAAGCATTTGCTGACGCTGCCAAAAAAATCGACTCGAACAAGTCGCCAATCGAAGTGTTCAAGCAAATCCAGAGCGAACATCCAACGCCGGACAAACTCATTTCCGATGTTGGCAAAGACCTGGACAAAATTCGCAAGTACGTTTTGAACCGTCATTTGGTCAGCATCCCCTCAGACGTTCGCGCAAAGGTCAAAGAGACGCCGCAATATCTGCGCGCCACGTCCTTTGCATCGATGGATACGCCGGGTCCATTCGAGAAGCGGGCTACCGAGGCCTTTTACTACATTACGCCGACAGAGCACGATTGGCCGGAGAAACAAAAACAAGAATGGCTCACCGCTTTCAACTACTACACCTCCGACGTCGTCTCGATTCATGAAGCTTATCCCGGACACTATGTGCAGTTCCTGCACTTGAACGCGTCGCCCGCCAGCAAGGTCGAGAAAATCTTCGGCAGCTACGCGTTCATCGAAGGATGGGCTCACTACTGCGAGAAAATGATGCTCGATGAAGGATTCGGCGGTCCGACCAGCTCAGGCCCCAGCGAAGAGGACGTCAAACGCGCGGCAAAATATCGCATGGCTCAGGCCGACGAAGCGCTGCTTCGTCTCTGCCGTTTGTGTGTATCGATCAAAATGCACACGCAAAACATGTCGCTCGACGAAGCGACAAAATTTTTCCAGGACAATTGTTACTATGAGGAAAAACCGGCGCGCAGCGAAGCCATGCGCGGCACTTTTGATCCTGGTTATCTCAATTATACGCTTGGCAAATTGCAGATCCTGAAACTGCGCGACGATTACAAGGCGCAAGAAGGCGACACCTTCTCATTACAAAAGTTCCATAACGAACTGCTCAACCACGGAATGCCGCCCATTCGTCTCCTGCGAGAAATCATGTTGAAAGACCAGAGCAAATGGGATGCGGTATTGTAAATTTGGAGTGCGCGGACATGTCCGCGCTTTTGAAAGCGGTCCCGCACCCGCGGGATCGCCGCACTCCAAAAACGTTCGAAATAGCTTGTAGCTGATTTCGAGAGTCGCATTACCCCATCGACCGAACTGCCGTTCCCGTTATTCGTAGCTGCCTTCATCGTCCTCGTTCGGCAACAGATCTCTCAATAATGGCTGCGGATTCGATGGCAACTCCTCGACATCGCGCAACTTTTTGGTGATCGCGCGCGAGCGAACATCGACATCTTCTATTTTCCGTGAGGCTTGGTCGATTTTCTCCTTCACTGCTGACAATGCCTCCCCGAATTTTCCAAATTCAGTTTTCACCGATGCAAGCAGGTTCCAAACCTCGCTGGATCGCTTTTGGATCGCCAGGGTGCGAAAACCCATCTGCAAACTATTGAGCAACGCCGCCAGCGTAGTCGGTCCGACAAAGGTAACTCGGCAATCGCGCTGCACGTTTTGCACTAACCCGATACGCCGAATCGCTTCCGCGTAAAGTCCTTCGCTTGGCAGAAACATCAGCGCAAAATCGGTTGTTTTTGGCGGGTTAATGTATTTCTCGCAAATATCTTTCGCGCACCGCTTCAACTGCGTCTCCAAAGTTTTTATCGCGGCGTCGACTGCAGTGGGCTCGCCTTTTTCCTGCGCCGCAGCGAGCCGCTCGTAGTGTTCCATTGGAAATTTGGCGTCAATCGGCAACCACACCGGCGCGCCGTTCTCGTCGCCGGGCAACTTGATCGCAAATTCGACGCGCTCATCGCCGTCATCACGGGTCTTCATGTTTTTCGCGAACTGCTCTGGCGTCAGCATTTCTTCCAAAAGAACTCCCAGCTGCCATTCGCTCCAACCACCTCGGGTTTTCACATTCGTAAGTACGCGTTGCAAGCCGCCGACGTCGCTCGCCAATTGCTGCATCGCGCCGAGACCCTGATGGACTTGCTCAAGGCGATCGCTCACCAACTTGAACGATTCCCCGAGCCGTTTCTCCAGTGTGCCTTGCAATTTTTCATCGACCGTCGCGCGCATCTTGTCGATTTGATTTGCGTTGTCCTCCTGCAATTGCTTGAGGCGGAGATCGACAGCCGACCGTACATTTTCGAGAGACTTGCTCAATTCTTCGCGCTGATTCTTCGCGGCCGCGCCTGCTTCTTCGCGATTGCGGGAGAATTCGTCGCGCAATCCGCGATCGATGATTTCCAATCGTTTCACCAACTCCTCTTGCACGCCTCCGCTGCTTCCACGGCGTACCACCAGAATGACGACAGCAACGACAAATCCGCCGCCGGCCAATCCAATCAGAACATAAACCAGCGGACTCATATTGCGTGATTAAACGATGCTACATGGAATTCAAGCTGTAGCCGCTTCGCGTATGTTTCCGCTTGCCGTGCTTGGAGCGTGCGATGGAAGACCGCGATTTTTCCCTTCAGGCAACCCAGTTACTTTTCAAATAGCAATTCACCAGCACGGCTGGTCGCTTTGACAACCGCCTTGATCAGAGTAACGCGCAGTTTCCCTTCTTCGAGTTCAAGGATCCCGTCGATTGTGCAACCAGCCGGCGTAGTGACGGCGTCCTTTAGAAGCGCGGGGTGGTCGCCGGTTTCCAACACAACACTGGCCGAACCCTTCATGGTCTGCGCTGCAAGAAGAGTGGCGACATCGCGCGGCAAACCAACTTTCACGCCGGCTTCGGCAAGCGATTCGAGAATGATGTATGCGAACGCCGGTCCGCTTGCGGAAAGACCGGTCACCGCGTCCATGTGCTTTTCATCAAGCACAATCGTCCGGCCGACGGCGTCGAACATGCTTCGAGCAATTTCGAGATGCTCGGGGCTCGCATGAGAACCGGGGCAAATTGCTGTCATTCCGCAATCGACTGCGGCGGGCGTGTTTGGCATCGCACGAACGACCGGGACTTGAGTACGGCTACGGCCATTCGCGGCCGCGAGTTGCTGCTCCAAATAACTCGTCGGCACGGAAGCGGCCACGGAAACCAGTAACGTCTCGGCACCGACTTCAGGAGCGATCTGCTGCAACACCTCCGCCACAGTTTGTGGCTTTACGGTGAGAAGAATAATGTCAGCACCTCTAACCGCTTCGCGATTGTCAGTGATTACTGAGACGCCGCTCAGCTGTTTCGCAAGCGCGGCTGCCCTCTCGGCATGTTTCACTGTCGCGGTCGTGCGGCTGACGTCGAACAGTCCTTGCTTCAGGTACGCGCGCAGCAGTATACCGCCAAGTTTCCCGGCGCCGAGCACGGCTAATTTCTTGTCGAAAAGTTCCCGGGACATGTTCTACGCTTTGCCAAACAACGAGAGATTGACTCGTTCGTCTCCCGACTCTCTCTCCGCTACCCTCGCAGCGCAACCGTCTATGTCGCTCCTCCCACTCGCTCCATTCCTCGACGGAGCCTGAGCGAAGCCGAAGGGCTCGGAATGACAAGCGGGACTAGAACCGCAGCTTTACGCCGCCGTACGCGGCGCGGCCGAGCGCGGGGAAACCGAAAACTTCCGAATAGTGTTCGTTCGTTAAATTGTCGATCCGGCCGAAGAGCGACAGGTGCGGGTTTACTTCGTATTCGGCTGCGATGTTTACGAACGAGTAATCTTCGATGTCAAAATTTGGTCCGCCAAAATTCAATTCTTCTCGCGCGTTTACGAACTTTGCTTCGACCACGGTGCGAAGTTTTTTCCACCAAAGATAGGAAGCTGAAACGTAAACCTCGTTACGCGGCCGGCGCGGCAAACGCGCGCCTTGCGGCTGCGAAATGTCAGCCGAGGAAGTTTTTTTGGCGTCCAGATAAGTGTAGCTCGCAGTGAACACAAGATTGGGAATCGGTTGCGCGCGTAGTGCGGTTTCCAATCCCTGCGTTTCGGCTGCCCCGAGGTTGAGCGTTTGAAAAAGGCCGTTGAACCCAATCACGTTTGACAAATCGTTATGAAAGTACGTCAAATCGACCGAGACGCGATTTTCCCAGAGCTCCTGCCGGATGCCGATGTCCCAGCCGAAATCTTTTTCCGGGTCTAAATTAGGGTTGTTGCCGAAAATCTTGTCCTGACTGCTCGGCGGACTAAACCCCGTCGCAACGCTCGAGTGCAGCGTTGTGTTTGTCTTGTCGATCTTGTAGCTGCCTGCAACGCGATAAGTCCACACACCGCCGAACTCGTTGAAATGATCGAGCCGCCCGCCAGCGACAAAGATCAAATTCTCGATTGGCGTCAGCGTCGCCTGCACAAAACCCGCGACCTCCTGTGTGTGGTCACTGATAAAAGTTGGTTGTGGCCCAAACGCCTGCGAAACAAACGGGCGCTCCTGCCCCGCGTTAACACGGCTGTAGAAAAATCCCGACGTGAGGGTGAGCCACGAGGTTGGACGCAAATCGTTTTGATAATCGATTTGCGTCCGTTCAAAGAGAGCGCGGGTTGGCCCGACAAAGCCATCCTCGTTTGGATCGTTTATTTGCCGTTCGTGATCGTAACTGAAAATGAATTTGTGGTCCCACCAGTCAGTTGGCTTCCAATCAATGTGAGGACCAATTAACCACCGTTCAGTGAGAAAGTGATCGATGGGACGGGGATCGAAAATCGTGTTCGGATTGCCGGTGTCGCTTACGGAATACGTGAATAAGCTACCGATCCGCAACTGGTCGTCAGGCGACCAGCCAACGTCCGCAATCCCGGCAGAGTTGCGGTAATTATTGTTGGGACGTGCGTTATCGGTGTCGAGGCGGCTGCCAGCGATCGAATAATCGAAGTCGTCGATTTTGCCGTCGCTCTGGCCCCATTCGCGGACGGTGTCGTACGATCCGCCCTCGGCCGCAACCATTGCGCCGGGAGTTCCAGTGCCTTGTTTCGTGAAAATTTGAATCACTCCAGCGAGCGCACGCGGACCATAGATCGTGCTTTGCGGACCCCGCACGACCTCGATCCTGTCGATATCGTCCGTGGTAAAATCGGCGAAGTTCATTGCGCCAGACAAACCCTGGTTAATCGGAATGCCGTCGAGCAGCACCTGCATGTCTTCACTTGGCAACCCGCGCATGAAAACGGAAGTCAACTGGCCGGCCGTTCCCGTCTGGACTACGGATACTCCAGGCACTTCGCGAAGCGCATCGCTCACGCGCTCGATTTGTTTTTGCTCCAGATCTTCCGAGGTAATTACGCTCACGCTGGCGGGCGATTGATCTAGTGGAATATCAAAACGCGTTGCGGAGACAACCACTTGCTCAGCTTCCGCTTCGCCGGGTGAAGGAGTCGGTGAAGCTTCCTGTCCAAAGCAAACGACCGGCGCGAAGCCGAGGAGCGCAACGAATCGGATCGGGTAGCGCATCCGTCTCGGGTGCTGGCGAGCGCGTCTCGCGATCGCAGACTTCTCTTGCGCGCTACCACCCCAAAAATCTCT
>Ga0193707_1000043_pt1 | contig 30593 bp, 24 predicted proteins | sample U3c2metaG_FD_143043 | JGI IMG/M metagenome (GOLD analysis project Ga0193707, IMG submission 143043) | Soil microbial communities from a riparian zone of the East river system, Colorado, United States - U3c2 | ecosystem: Environmental > Terrestrial > Soil > Riparian zone | place: USA: East River... | reverse complement strand
CCTACAACGGATTTGAACCATGAAAGATAAACAGCTTGCCGAATTTTTTGTCGAGCAACGCGTGCTCGACCCTTTGCAAGCGGAAGACGTCCTGAGCGAAGTAGAACTGAACGGAAAGACCGTGGCACAAGCGATGATCGATGGCGGGTTCATCGATGAGCACGGCTTTTATCAAACAATTGCAAACGGACTCGGCACTGACCTGATTGACCTGACCGAGCGTGACATCACGCCGGAGATTTTGCGTCTGATTCCCAGCGGGTTGGCTCGGTTACACGGCGCTCTTCCGGTTGAGTTGAGCGGAACTACATTGCGAGTCGCGCTCGTTGATCCGTTCGACCTTCACGCCGCGGAAGACCTTCGGTTTGCACTCGGTAAAGACATTCACGTCGTCGTTTCGCCGCCGGAACAAATCGAAAGCCTGATCAAACAGTACCACGGCAGCGATACGACGAGCATGGAAGACGTCCTCAAGCAGCTTGGCCAGGCTGGCGAGCTTTTGTCCGCCTCAGGCGAACGCGAGCGAGACGGTGAGGCGTCGGTCGAAGCCGAAGCAAACGCAACTCCCATCATTCGCTTTGTCGATCTGATTCTCTACCAGGCGATCCAGGACCGTGCGAGCGACATACACTTCGAGCCATTCGAAAACGAGTTCAAAATCCGTTATCGCGTCGATGGAGCGCTCTACGAAATGTCGCCGCCGCCGCGTCATCTTGCTCTGCCGGTGATCTCGCGCGTGAAAGTCATGGCAAACATGAACATCGCAGAAAGACGGTTGCCCCAGGACGGCCGCATTCAGAAACAGATTGCCGGACGCAACGTCGATCTTCGAGTTTCAACCTTGCCAACTCAATTCGGTGAGAGCCTGGTGCTGCGGGTTCTCGACCGCAGCATTGTAAATCTCGACCTCGAAGCACTCGGGATGCCCGATTACATCTACAATTTTCTGCTGGAGATCATCGAGCATCCGAATGGCATCTTCATTGCCACTGGACCGACCGGCTCTGGAAAGACAACAACGCTTTACTCCTGCCTGCGCAAAATCAATACGATCGATTCGAAGCTCCTCACGGCAGAGGAGCCGGTCGAATACGATCTGGAAGGGATCGTGCAAGTGCCGGTGAACGACGCCATCGGCCTGACCTTTGCGCGCGTTTTGCGCTCGTTTCTGCGCCAGGACCCGGATCGCATTATGGTGGGCGAGACACGCGACCTTGAGACCGCGCAGATTGCCATTCAGGCGTCGCTGACGGGGCACCTTGTTTTCACTACGCTTCATACAAACGACGCGCCCGGGGCCATCACGCGTTTGATCGACATGGGCGTGGAGCCCTTTCTGATTTCGTCCACGCTGGAAGGGGTCCTCGGACAGCGTTTATTGCGCAGCATCTGTCGCCAGTGCCGCACCACTTACAAACCGAGCGACTCGTTACTGGCTGAGTTAGGAATCTCGCGGCAGGACCTGGGCGAAAAACAATTCTTTTGCGGTAAAGGTTGCGACGCGTGTAACAACACAGGCTACAAAGGACGAAAAGGAATCTACGAGCTTCTGAGAATCACTGATCCGATTCGTGAACTAATCAATGAACGCGCGCCAACGGTTACGTTGAAGCAAAAGGCTGTGGAGCTTGGAATGGTAACGCTGCGCCAGGACGGCTTGCGCAGTATCTTCGCTGGTGACACCACCGTCGAGGAAGTGTTGAGATATACGTAAGAAAATGACGAAAGGTGTGCCTGATTCGTTGAATCGTTACACGGTTACATCGGATTTGCGGTTTAACGATTTAACAATTCGACGTTTTAACGTGGGAAGTCATTCGACATCGGATTTCGTCATTTGTTGGTTCGTCAGGTCCCAATGCTCGACATGCCGTTCTGAGTTAACTAAAATCGCTCGCGATGGCGCGTTATAACTACGTAGCTCTCGATTCTCGGGGACAAGAAGCGACTGGGTTAGTTGAAGCCGCTTCGACCAATGACGCAATCGGCCGATTGCGTCAGGCTGGCTATTTCCCAACGAGTGTCTACGAGGAAGCTGTAGCCCGCCCCGACGACAAAGCATCTCGGCGCCGCGCGGCGAAGATGGTGCGCGCGACGAAACCGCGCGCGAAGACCGGAATTGTTCTTTTCAAGCGCACGAAGGTTAAGCCAAAAATCCTGATGATTTTCACGCGTCAATTGGCAACGCTGATTGATTCCGGATTGCCATTGGTGCGAAGTTTGACCGTCTTGGCAAAGCAGGAACGCGACAAGGTATTGAAGAATACAATTAACAAGCTCTCCGATTCCGTTCAGAGCGGTAACACTTTTTCTGACGCGCTGGCCCTGCATCCGCGAATCTTCAACAATTTATACGTCAACATGGTCAGAGCCGGCGAGGTCGGCGGTGTGCTCGAGATGGCGCTCAACCGGCTTTCGGAATTTCAGGAGAAAGCTGCGAAGATTAAGAACAAGGTCATCGCGGCAATGGTCTATCCGATCATTGTGATGACGATGGCAGTGGGCATCATGGGGTTTCTCCTTGTCTTCATTGTGCCGAAATTTGAAGCGATCTTTCACGACATGCTTGGCGATAAACCACTACCAGCCGTCACCACGTTTGTTATCGGAACGAGTAACCTCGTAAAGGATCATGGTCTTGTTCTGGTCGGGGCGGTAATCGTCGCAGTGACGGCTTATAAATTTATTGGCCGCACGCGAGGCGGGCGATTCGTGATTGACAGTTTCAAGCTGCGCATGCCGCTCTTTGGCGATTTGAATCGCAAAACGGCAATCTCGCGGTTCGCGCGCACACTTGGAACACTGGTCACGAGTGGTGTGCCGATTTTGCAGGCATTAAATATCACCCGCGAAACCGCCGGCAACGCCGTAATTGCCGCCGCGATCTCACACGTGCACGACAGCGTAAAGGAAGGCGAATCGATCGTTCAACCGCTGGAAGCCAGTCGCGCTTTTCCGCCGATGGTGACCAGCATGGTCGATGTGGGCGAAGAAACCGGTAAACTTCCAGAAATGCTCCTGAAGATTGCCGAGGTGTACGATGATGAGGTCGATAACGCGGTTGCAGCCCTCACATCGATGCTCGAGCCCATCATGATCGTGTTTCTGGCGCTGATTGTCGGCACGATCGTGCTCGCTCTCTTTACGCCGCTTATCAGCATCATCACCGGCTTGCAGCAGCAAACGTGATGCGGTTGCGGCGCGAATGACGAAATCCGAATGACGAATGTCGAATGTCGTAGAGGCGTTTGTGTCAAACGCCCGACCAATGGGTTCGGTGCTCGCCGCGGCGAGCACCGCTACAACGCGGCTTTCACTCTCATTGAATTAATCGTCGTCACTGCTGTTATCATCATTCTGACTGGATTGGTTCTAAGCACGGTCGGCTACGTTCAGAAAAAAGGTGCCCGCGCACGCGCCGAAACCGAAATCGCCGCCTTGTCTGCGGCGCTGGAAAGCTACAAGGCTGACAATGGAATCTACGCTTTTAACTCGGCGACGAATACTCTCGATGCTCGGACAAATATAGACCCGTCATCTTATCCTAACGCTTCGCTTCTGCTCTATGAGCAACTAGCCGGCGATTCCGCTCACAACCGCCAACCCTCCGGCAAAAGCTATTTTACGTTTAAACCGAAGATGCTCTACCCAGACGATCAAACTCAGAACGTGCAGTACATTCGCGATCCCTTCGGTAACAGCTATGGCTATTCGACCGCTGGAAACCCACAGGCAAATCCGACCCCAGCTGGAACTCCGGGCTATAATCCTACTTTTGATCTGTGGAGCACTGCTGGAGTTGCGCCATCGCCAACACCCGCTCCTCCTACGAGACAACAGGATCTTTGGATCAAAAACTGGTAGGAGGTTGTAGCCGCCTTGTTATGCTTGGCGCCGTCGCCGCGCGGAGGTGGTCGAGGCGTTTTGGCGACATCGCTACCAGACACGGCGACACAGCGCCGTGGCTACACCGGCGCTCATAGAGCACCGCCACAGAAACTCGACAATGCCAAATCCGCGATCCGCAGGTGTGTCCTACCCTCCGCTTGTGTGGACTACAACTTCCACACGGCGATTGGGACTCTGCTCTTCAATTGATCCGTTCGGCGATGCTCGGAATTTCGCCGGACCGTAACCGCGTGTTTCGATTTGCGCAGGATTAATACGCATTGCCTCTACCAAATAGCGCTTCACGCTGTCCGCGCGGCGCTGGCTTAGATCGAGATTGTATTCATATGTGCCGAATGAATCCGTGTAACCTTCGACTGAAAATGTCGACTTCGGATTGCGCTGGATGAGGGTGCCCAGTTTTTGCAGCTGACCGATGGCGCTCGCTTGCAGCACGTCGCTGTCATATTCGAAGAGCTGATCATCCGGCAGTCGCAATTTGGTACCGGATCCGAGCGGACCTTTTTGCGCGAGTAGTTGGTCCAAATCGCTGAAGCCGGGGGTGCGCCCTTTATTTGGTCCAGCGCTGTCACCGGGCATCTTACTGGTAAAGGTGTTGGGACGCTTGATCGTCGTACTGGTAGCCAGCTCTGTTCCGCTGAGCGCAGGCTGTGGACGACCTGACTGCGAATTATTGTTCAGCAGCGATTGTTCGTGCAGTGCGTTTGGATCGCTGGCGAGACTTTGCGCAGTCGAACGCTCAATTTCGGTTAGCACGGAATTTACTTCGGGCTGGTCCACTTTGGGTTGATCAGGCAAAACGTCCCGCATGTCGTCCGGAAGCGCTGCGCTGGCTTGGATATCCTGCAATAGCTTGTCGAACGATTTCTTTTCGTCCGGCAACTGCACATCAGTGTTGTCGGGGTTTGGTTTCGCGGCTGCATTTGTCTGATCGACACTACTCTTGCCGAGGTCCGACGTGCTGATGCTCCTGACCTTAAACGTGGGCGTCTGCTCATTTTGAGCAACCAAGGTTTCCACCGATTGAAAACGCGTCCGGTAAAAGTAAGCGCACAGCGCGAGGTGGAGTCCCAGCGAAACGATCAATCCAAACCAGAGCCAGCTGCGCTGTTTGCTGCCCGTGAGCAGTCCTTCGGTTTCGAACCGGTCAAAATCGTCGAAATCGGAAACTCTCATTGCTTACCTGGTCCGCAACATATCACATCTGGAATGACGAAGCACCAACGCGCTAAAGCCAAAAAGTAAAAGCCTGAAGCTACGCCGTCTCCCTCGATGACCTTCTTTAACTTTGTAACTCTTTTACGTTTTGACTTTTCCTTCAACTGCTCCGCGTTTGCTCAATAAACGCTCTGGCAGCACGCCGGATTTCATCTGCCACGCGCGCCTCGGGCGAAACAAATTTCGGTGTGAACCATGGAAAGAGTCCGATTAAATCGTGTGTGACCAGAATTTGCCCGTCGCAATGCTTGCCCGACCCGATACCGATGGTTGGAATGCCGATTGCCTGTGTGATCTGCTTTGCAATTTCCGCGACCACAATCTCGAGCACGATAGAAAACGCACCGGCTTTTTCTACGGCGCGCGCATCGGCAACCAGCGCTTCCGCTTCAGACTGAGTACGACCCTTGATCCGATAGCCGCCTTCCTCGCGCACACTTTGTGGTAGCATGCCGATGTGTCCCATGAACGGGATACCTGCCTTTGTGATCGCTTCGATTTGCGGGACATGGCTCACACCGCCTTCGAGCTTCACTGCCTGCGCGCCAACATCGACAAACTTCCTGGCGGTCTCCACAGCTTGTTCGGGTGTGTCGTAAGTGTGGATCGGCATGTCCGCCACGAGTAACGCCTGCTTAACCCCGCGAGCCGCCGCGCGGGTGTGATGCAGCATTTCCTCCATCGTTACACCGGTTGTATCCTGACAACCAAGCACCACCATGCCTAACGAGTCTCCCACCAGGATGATGTCGATGCCGCTTTCGTCGAGCAAACGCGCCGTCGGATAATCGTAAGCCGTTAACGCGGTGATCTTTTCGCCGCGTTGCTTCATTTGGCGAAAATCTTTCATCGGATCTGGTCGGAAGATCAGCCGCTAATTTGAGAACGCAAGCTGTAGCAGAAAGCGGCGGAGCCCCGCCGCACTCCAAAACTTTCGTAAAGCGGGATTGGTTCCCGAACATTTCGCACGAAGTGCCTTAGAGTGCGCACGCGTCCCTGCGTCGCCTTTCGAATGCGGCCAAGCTCACCAGTCGCTCGCCAGCGAAACCACGCCGCCACATTCTTCAAGTTCCGCGAGCAGATCGGCGATTGTTCTTGTTTGCCCCGGCAAAATCAGATCCGGCCGGATGTCGGTCAGCGGCTGGAGGACAAACTTTCTCAAGTGCATCCGCGGGTGGGGCAATAGCAGTCGTTCGTTGTCGATCTGGCGATCGCCGCAGTAGAGCAGGTCGATGTCAATTGTGCGCGAGTCGTTTTTCTGATGATCGCGCTTGCGGCCTAATGACTCTTCGATCCGAACCAGTTGCTCAAGCAATCGCACGGGATCGCCGTCATAATCGAATTCGACAACTGCGTTTAAAAATTTCGACGCGCCTCGTTCGCAATTCACCGGCTCGGTCTCATAAATCTCCGAACAGAGAATGGGCGATTGTACGTCATCAAGCTCAATGATTTGCCGTCGCGCTGCTCGCAAATTCTCGAGCGGATCACCGAGATTGGATCCGAGAGCGACAGCCGTTCTCATCGTTGTAGCTGGGATCGTTGATCCCTGTTAAAGTCCCAGCACGTCCTCCATGCTATAGAGGCCCGGCGGCCTTCCGATAATCCATTTTGCCGCGCGCAAGGCGCCTCGCGCAAAAATTTCGCGGCTCGCTGCGCGATGAGACAGTTCAACGCGCTCGGCGGGTCCGTTGAAAATGACTGTATGCTCGCCAACGACGTCGCCTTCACGGATCGATTGAATCGGAATTTCAGCCTGCGTTTTTTTAGCTGCCTTCAAAACCTCAGCCAGCGTTTTGGCTGTGCCGCTGGGCGCATCTTTTTTCATTTTGTGATGTGTTTCGACGATCTCGGCGTCAAAATCACTGCCGAGCTGTTCGGCAGCTTTGCGCGTCAGCCAGAAGAGCACATTAACTCCGATGCTGAAGTTAGATGCAAACACGATCGGCACCGACTGCGCGGTTTCTTCAATTAGTCTGCGTTGCTCCTTAGACTGACCGGTCGTCCCAATCACCAACGGCTTGTGATGCTTCAATCCAACTCGACAGATTTCAGTGATGGCGTCGGCTTGGCTAAAATCGATAGCCACATCGCAATTTTGCATCTCCGGCTCGATCGAATCGCCAAGATCGCACCGCGCAATGATCTCGATTTTCGGGTCGCCATCCGCAAGATCGCTGATGGTTTTTCCCATGCGACCGGCTGCGCCAATCAGCAATACACGCGCAGGAAGCTCTTTCATTTTGCCGAGACCCTCACCCCTGGCAAAGGAGAGGCGACACGCGCTAGCCTCTCAAGATTCGCGTGTTGAGCTTGATTGCCTGCCGCGCCGTGGCTAAGCGACGGCGGGAGGTGCGGAGTTTCATTTATTTCGTTCAAAGTCCTCTAGGGTTTTGCGCAAGCGCGTTTGATTTGCTTCGGTCATCTCGCATAGCGGCAGACGCACTTCGCCGGACATCGCGCCGCGCCAACCAAGCGCTGTTTTTACCGGCACAGGATTTGGTTCAATGAACAGATCCTTGAAAAGTGGAATCATCTTACCATGCAAGTTGAAGGCCAACTTCGCGTCGCCGCATTCATAAGCTCGGACAAGCGCACAAACTTCAGCTGGAACCACGTTTGAAGCGACGCTGACGACCCCAACCGCTCCGACCGACATGAACGGCAGCGTCAACGAATCGTCGCCGCTTAGAATCGTGAATGACTCAGGCAAACGCGCGCGCAACTCGCTGATGCGCTCGACACTCCCACTCGCTTCCTTGATCGAAACAATATTCCGGCATTCCTTGGCCAGGCGCGTCACGGTATCGGGCGCAATGTCCACTCCGCATCGGCCAGGAATGTTGTAGAGCATGATGGGTAACGATGTGGCATCGGCGATCGTTTTGAAGTGACGGAACAAACCTTCCTGGCTCGGTTTGTTGTAATATGGCGCGACGAGAAGCGCGCCGTCAGCGCCGAGTTTCTCGGCCATTTTTGTATCGGCGACCGCGTGCTGCGTGGCGTTGGAACCTGTGCCGGCAAGAACCAGGCACCTTTTTTTCGCAGTTGCAATCGCTAGGCGGATGAGCTGCTGGCGTTCCTCGTGTGACAGTGTTGGCGATTCGCCCGTGGTGCCTACAGCAACAACTCCGCTGATTCCGGCGGCGATTTGGCTTTCGATCAGCTTCTCGAAAGCGGCAACGTCAATCGCACCATCGCGAAATGGTGTGACTAACGCCGTGAAGGTGCCGCGGAACATTGGGCCAACTGTAGAGGCGGCTCATCTAATTGTCATGTCCAGCGAAGTCGAGACATCGCTGATTATTTCTCCCCTAAATTAGAGATTCCTCGACTTCGCTCGGAATGACAAACCAATCAAGGCTGCGAACGTCAAATCTCGATCGTTCCTTCAAACACGAACTCGGCCGGGCCGGTGAGAGTGACGCTGCGAAACTGCTTATCGACCTTTTCAAATCCGACGCGCAATTCATCTCCACCGCGCGCAATCACGCCAATCGGACCCTTCACGTTTTCAGTGGCGGCAAAGATGAGAGCGCTCGCGACCACGCCCGTGCCGCACGCTAGAGTCTCATCTTCCACCCCCCGTTCGTAGGTCCGGACAGCGATCTTATCGGCTCCGCGCTTCTCAACGAAGTTCACATTTGCGCCCTTTGGCGAAAACGCTTCATGATGGCGAAGGGCCGAACCTTCTCGCGACACATCGACATCGCCGACTTGTGACACCGGAACAACGACATGCGGCACGCCGCTATTTATGAAGTGAACGATCTTTTTATCAGCGCCAATTTGAAGAGGAACACTCAGTCGCAAATCGGTCGGCTCGCTCATTTGCAGAGTGACGAGATCTCCAGTTGACTCCGCAGAAATGACGCCGGCTGGAGTCTGAAATGAAATTTTGCCCTCGGCGCGTGCCACCTTGTTTGCAAAACGTGCGAAGCAGCGCGCGCCATTCCCGCACATTTCCGCTTCTCCTCCATCCGCGTTAAAGTAGCGCATTCGGAAATCGGCGTGGTCCGATGGATTTTCCAACAACAAAATTCCATCCGCTCCGATACCGCGGTGGCGATCACAAAGGCGGGCGATTTGGCTGCCATTTAGATGGATGTCCCCTCTCCTGTTATCGATCAGGATGAAGTCATTTCCCGCGCCATCCATTTTTGTGAAACGCAGCATGAAATTCGTCTAACACAGTAAAGTGACGCAGGCAATCATGCCTGCGGTCCTGAGAACGCAGACCGAACTGTCTGCCTGCGCCATTGCCAGATCGGCTTTTGATGATTACTTATTCCGCCGTGAAGGGACTGGCAGTTTGGGTTTTTCTTGCAATTCTTGGGTTCACGACGCCCGCGTCCTTTGCGGGGGACTACAACAATTTGGTCCTTGAACAAATCGGGCAGATGCCCCAAGGCGGCCGCTATTCCGTCTCGCATTTCGCAAAGATTCGGCTCCAATCTTCGGCACACTTCGAATCCGGTAAATTTTTCATTTTACCTTCGCAGGCCTCGCTGAGTTTCTGCTCGGGGGCAACCTATCTGGTATTTATCAGGGCCATCGAGGCTTTGCGCGCGCGTGGCCAGATGCAGCTCGATTATTCCACGTTAGAGCGATTGATCATCCGCGATCAACGCGATGGCGAAGGCATCTGGGGCCGCTGGAACGCAAACGGGCCCGGCACAGCCCGTCTCTTTCACGAGCTGCAGCTTGGACAGAACTTCGATAACTTCAATCAGGCGAAAGCTGGCGATTTCATGAAAATCTTCTGGTCGCGGCAGGTCGGGAGAACCGAGCATGGGCATTCCACGATTTTCCTCGGCATGGAGAATCGTCCGGACGGCCAGTATGTCCGTTACTGGTCGAGCAACATTCCGTCTGGCTACGGCGAAAAGAGCGTTCCGCGAAGCAAGATCGCTTACGCCATTTTTTCACGTCTTCAGACGCCTGCCAATCTCGCGCGGATCAACAGCGCTCCATTTGTCGATATGTATTTGGCGTCTCTCCTTCGAACGCGCTCCAGCATTGCAGAAGCCGGCGCGAAGTGCGGGCTTTGATTCGACACAAGAATCACATCACAAGGTGCATCTGCTTCTCCGAAGACGATGCTGAAAGAGCAAATGACGGCTGGGAAGCTGTCCTTTCTTGAACCTATAGATATTTCTCAAATGGTTCTTGCCTTCACGTAAACCGCTCCCTAAAACGGAGCGATGATGATCGAAACCTTAAAACGTCATTGGTGGGTCCCAGTGATAAGGGGTATCGCTGCAATTGTTTTTGGAGTTATCGCGTTCACGCATCCCGTTATGGCTATCGCAACACTCGTGCTGTTTTTTGGAGCGTGGGTGCTGATCGACGGCATATTTCGCATAGTCGCCGCGATTAGACATCGCGGCTCCGACCCAGATTGGGCTTGGCAGCTCGTTATCGGAATTATTGGGATTATCGTGGGACTGCTTACATTCCACGCACCCCAGGTCACGGCACTGGCTCTAGTTATTTATATCGCAGCTTGGGCGCTTATGATTGGTGCGTCTGAAATTGCAATGGCAGTCAAACTGCGACACGAAATAAAGGGCGAATGGTTGCTGATTCTGATGGGATTGGCATCAATTGTTTTCGCCGTGTTGCTTCTGTGGAATCCTGTCGCTGGCGCCGCCGCAGTGATTTGGCTCATCGCATGGTACGCTGTTGTACTGGGCATTCTTGCAATCTTTTTTGGCTTCCGTCTGCGCAGTCTGCGGGCGCTGCCGGTGTCATAGTCCGTTGGAGGCGGCCAGCATCCCGCATGCCGGCGGTCGCATCCTAGCGATCGCGAACTTCGCTTTGTGTCTGATTGCCAGGTTTTGGCCAACTGCGAGGTCGTCCGCGGCCTCAAGAGCATTACCTTGGCGATATTTCGCAAGCAATACGGCTTTGCGCGACCAGCCGTGCGATTTCTCTACGGCGCTCGCACATGAGTCCTCATACGCATGGAATTTCCAAAGGCGGAAGTCCCCCCAGCCCGCTCACTCCCTATGAAGAAGAAAAAAGTCTCTACCCCTAGGATGCGACCGGCAAACGGTTCGCAACTCAACAACGGCGACAAGCTCGATGGCAGGAAGTTGCTTGCTGCCGTGACGGCATTCAAACGCGGAGATTTTTCCGCACGACTACCGGACGACTGGACAGGGATCGCTGGCAAGATTGCGGATACCTTCAATGACACAATCCGGATTAATCAGCGTCTGACACAGGAACTGGAGCGCGTACGGCGTGTGGTGGGCAAGGAAGGCAGGATTAGACAACGAGCTTCTCTCGGAGAGGTGTCCGGTTCCTGGTCGGAAGCGATGAGGTCGGTCAACTATCTGATCGAGGATTTAGTCCATCCCACGAGCGAAATGGCGCGCGTAATCGGTGCTGTCGCCAAGGGCGATTTATCCGAGAGTATGGCAACTGAAATCGGCGGGCGCGCGCTGGAAGGCGAGTTTCTGCGCGCGGCAAAAACCGTAAACACGATGGTGCGCCAGCTCAGCGCTTTCGCATCCGAAGTTACGCGTGTGGCGCGCGAGGTAGGGATAGAAGGAAAGTTAGGCGGTCAGGCGAATGTGAAAGGCGTTGCAGGCACCTGGAAGGATTTGACGGAGAACGTCAATCTGATGGCCGGCAATCTCACCGATCAGGTCCGAAATATTGCCACCGTAACAACCGCAGTCGCGACCGGGGATTTGACAAAGAAAATCACCGTGGATGTCAAAGGCGAATTCCTTGAGCTCAAAGACACAATTAACGTGATGGTCGATCAACTTCGTTCGTTTGCCTCGGAGGTGACGCGTGTGGCTCGGGAAGTGGGTTCTGAGGGGATTCTCGGTGGCCAGGCTCGCGTCGAAGGCGTGTCAGGAACATGGAAGGATCTGACGGATTCCGTAAATTTCATGGCACGTAACCTGACCGGCCAGGTTCGAAATATTGCCGCAGTCACGACGGCTGTCGCCAAGGGAGATCTGTCGAAGAAGATCACCGTCGATGTGAAAGGCGAAATCCTCGAACTAAAGAACACCATTAATACGATGGTCGATCAGCTTAGCTCGTTTGCCTCAGAAGTGACGCGGGTCGCACGAGAGGTGGGCACAGACGGCAAACTCGGCGGCCAGGCAGACGTGAGAGGAGTCGCAGGAACCTGGAAGGATTTAACTGAAAGCGTCAATTCAATGGCCGGCAACCTGACAGCACAGGTGCGCAACATTGCCGAAGTGACGACAGCTGTCGCCAGCGGCGACTTGTCCAAAAAAATCACTGTCGATGTACGCGGAGAGATCCTGGGACTCAAGTACACCATCAATACGATGGTTGATCAGCTTCGTTCGTTTGCATCCGAAGTCACCCGGGTGGCCCGCGAGGTGGGCAGCGAAGGTAAACTGGGTGGGCAAGCGGATGTGCAAGGCGTGGCTGGCACCTGGAAAGACCTGACCAACAACGTAAACATGATGGCAGGAAACCTCACAGCTCAAGTTCGCAACATTGCCGAGGTCACGACAGCTGTCGCGCGCGGCGACCTTTCGAAGAAGGTCACGGTCGATGTGAAGGGAGAAATTCTCGAGTTGAAAAACACTGTGAACACGATGGTGGACCAGCTCAACTCGTTCGCGTCGGAAGTGACGCGCGTCGCGAGAGAGGTAGGCACGGAAGGCGAATTGGGAGGACAAGCTACAGTTAAGGGTGTTGCCGGCACATGGAAGGACCTGACCGACAGCGTGAATTTCATGGCCCGCAATCTGACGAATCAAGTGCGGGGCATTGCGAAAATTGTGACTGCAGTCGCAAAAGGAGATCTCAACCAAAAGCTCCTTGTTGAAGCAAAGGGGGAAATCGGAGAGCTGGCCGACACAATTAACAACATGATCGATACGCTTGCGATGTTTGCCGATCAGGTTACCACTGTCGCGCGCGAGGTCGGCGTCGAAGGGAAGTTGGGCGGACAGGCTAATGTGCCCGGCGCCGCAGGCACATGGCGCGATTTGACCGACAACGTGAACCGGTTGGCAGCGAATCTGACGACGCAACTTCGCGCAATTGCCGACGTTGCCACTGCCGTCACAAAAGGCGACTTGACCCGTTCGATTCACGTCGAGGCGCAAGGCGAAGTCGCGGCCGTCAAGGACAACATCAACGAGATGATCCGCAATTTGAAGGACACGACATTGCGGAATAAGGAGCAAGACTGGCTTAAAACCAATCTCGCCAAGTTCACCCGAATGCTGCAAGGCCAGCGAGATTTGTTAACGGTTGGCAAGCTGATTTTGTCGGAGCTAGCCCCGGTGGTTCCAGCGCAACAAGGGGTTTTCTACATGATGGATAAATCGGCGCGAGAACCGGAGCTTAAGCTTTTGGCTAGCTATGCTTGCCACGAACAGGGCGGGGTAAAACCTTTTTTCAAGCTGGGCGAGAGCCTGGTGGGACAAGCTGCACTGGAAAAACAACGGATCCTCCTAACTGATGCGCCCAGCGATTATGTGAAGGTAAGCTCCGCTTTGGGCGCGGCCCGCCCGATGAATATTGTGGTCCTGCCAATTTTGTTTGAGGGCGAGGTGAAAGCAGTCATGGAATTGTCGTCGCTGGAGCGCTTCAACTCGACGCACCAGGCATTTCTCAACCAACTCACGGAAAGCATCGGTATCGTGCTTAACACAATTGAAGCAAACACCCGGACAGAGAACCTGCTCAAGCAATCTCAGTCACTCGCAACAGAACTTCAGAATCGTCAGGAAGAGTTGCAGAAAACGAACTTGGAATTGGCTGAAAAAGCGCGCTCCAATCTGGCGAAGGATCAATTTCTCGCCATGCTCAGCCACGAGTTGCGCACACCCCTAACACCAGTGCTCGCGTCCGCGCTTGCACTGGAGAATGAGCCTGGATTGCCCGAGGGCATTCACGAATCGCTGCAAATGATCCGGCGCAACGTGGAATTGGAAGCGCGACTGATTGATGATTTGCTCGACTTAACGCGCATAGATCGAGGTAAGGTTCAGCTCAATTTTGAAGTCGTCGACGCCCATACCCTTCTGCAGAATGCCCTCGAGATTTGTCAGCCGGAAATCGACCGAAAACATCTGATGCATTCCCTGAATCTCGGGGCACCAAGAGTGTATTTGCAAGCAGATCCGGCGCGACTACAGCAAATCTTTTGGAATCTCATAAATAATGCGGTGAAATTCACACCGAGTGAAGGGCGGATTTCTATCTCCACGAGCAACGATTCCCACGGGCAGCTCCATGTTCAGATCGCAGATAGCGGCTTGGGAATTGAGCCGGAATCATTGCCGAAAATCTTCGATGCTTTTGAACAGGGCGGCCGCACACAGCTGGGCGGACTAGGTTTAGGTTTGGCCATCAGCAAAGCGCTTGTGGAAGCACACAAGGGAACAATCGCTGCGCAAAGCGCCGGTCGAGACAAAGGCTCCACGTTTACCCTCGTTTTTCCTACGTGCGAAAAAGTGGCGGCCCAAATCGCGCCAGCTGTTTCACCCAAAGAATCGAAACACCAAGCTATGCGGATTCTGCTTGTCGAAGATCACGAAGACACAAACCGGTCGCTTACGAATTTGCTTAGGCGACGCGGTTATCAAGTGCAATCAGCCCTGAATTTTCATTCTGCGCTCGATTTGAGCGCTAGGGAGCAATTTGACGTGCTTATCAGCGATTTAGGGTTGCCCGATGGAAGCGGCATCGACCTAATGCAAACACTGCAATCCAAGCGCCCGATTATTGGCATCGCACTCACAGGCTTTGGCATGGAAAACGACATTCGTAAGGGTCGCGAGGCGGGATTCCGCTACCACCTGGTTAAACCGATTGATCTCAACAGACTCGATTTGCTGATTCAGGAAAGTGCGAACATTTTGCCGCGCGAATAAACTCTTCTGCTACCAGCCTTGGCCCGCCCTGAAATGCCCCGGAACAAGCCGTCGAGGCACAGCCGCGGTTACAAACGTTCACATCAGCTTTGTGATCCACCCGTTCGGCAACGCTGAACAACGCAATCAAGGCGCACTACCACCCGGCGAGTTCGAACCGTTGTAAGAACTGCCTGGACCTATGGCGTGAGCGTATAGACCACTGTGTGTACAGCTCTTCTTGTGCCCTTGACCACACTGTGCGCGACGTTCTTGGCTGTAATCGCACTACTCTTCGCCACGTTTTTCGCTGTTCTCACGGGCCCCGCCTGAATCGTGCCAACGGAGATTGCAAACGCGAGAATGATCGAAAAGAACGCTTTCATAGTACTATATTATTCGTTTCTGATGGCTCGCATGCGCCTACCCGGCTGGCGTTGGGTGGGAGTCTTACTTTTTCGCTGTGCTGTAAAGCGAAGGCTGGGCCCGCCAGGATTCGAACCTGGGACCAAGGGATTATGAGTCCCCTGCTCTAACCGCTGAGCTACAGGCCCGCTTTACTCATGTAAGTTTGGACCGAGAGAAAGATTTTGCTTGTGCTTTTCACGGTGTCTTTCTACGGCCAGCTTTGTGAAGCAGTGCAAACCCACAAAAACATGGGAAAGAACGCGGCTGCAAAATCTCGTTCGCCATAAGTCCGGACGATATTATGCTCGCGCATACGCTAGCAGCAAAGAGTTTTGGAAATCGCTTCGCACGTCTCATTTCAGCGTTGCCCAGGCACGCCTAGCCGAATTTCTCAAGGATCATCGCGAGCGTCATCAAGGCGCGGCCGATGGCGGATCGGCATCAGCCAAAATGAAATTCTGCGCAGCTGCTGAGATCCATCTTCAGAACCTCAATGACGATCTGGAAATCAAAGACTCGACGCGGCATTATTAGCGCCAGTGCTTGGCCGCACTTGTAAAGAGTTGGCCGGCGCTGAACGAAACGGAAGTCAGGCGAATTACCAGTAAGGGCTGCGAAGTCTGGGCAAAGACTTATCGAAAAGCGGCATCGCCGGTGCGCTTCAACAACACAGTGTCGATGTTTCGACAGGTGCTTGGTGTGGCAGTTGAGGCCGGGGTGATTTATCGCAATCCGGTTGTTAAGCCGTACGGCGGAAAAAAATCGCAGCTGAAACGACGCAGACCAAGCAAGAAGCTGCCGGACTTGCCTGCGCGCTCACAATTTTATCAGTTTGTAGCAACGATCGAGCACGCCGGCGGCGGCCGCTCCCGTGATTGTGCGGATTTTGTGCGGGGGCTTGCGTTTACCGGGATACGTAAAGGCGAAGCAGCCGAAGTTGAATTAGGCGACCTCGATTTTGATGCGGGCGAGATTGTCGTTCGCGGCGATCCGCAGACCGCGACGAAAAATTGAGAGGTTCGGCGTGTGCCAATGATCGCCGATGCGCGCACGTTGTTTGAAAAGATACGAAGCGAGCGGTCGAATGCCAGACCGAACGCAAAAGTCTTCCGCGTGCGTGAAGCGCAACGCGCGATCGATCACGCCTGTGAAAAGATCGGGATTACGCGCATTACGCATCACGACTTGCGACATCTATTTGCTACCACGTGCATCGAATCAGGGATTGATATTCCAACCGTTGCGAAATGGCTCGGTCACAAAGACGGCGGGGCGCTGTTGATGAAAACTTACGGGCATTTGCGCCGCGAGCACAGCATCGCGCAAGCGCAACGCGTGAGCTTCGCGCCTGACACGCAGCGACAACCAGAGATTATTCAATTTCCGGCACCAGCTTCAGCCAAACCAAACTGATAATGCTTGAGATCACGGAGCCGACAATCGAACTCTTTGAAGAGGACGCCCAAGAATTATGGCGCATGGCCGCCGCTGAACACACGACAATGGAAGAAGTCATTGAGAGAATCTGTATAGACTGCGGCTACATGCCACGCGGGCCCAAACGAGAACTCCAATCAAACTGTGCGGCTCGGCAAAATAAGATCGTAAAGTTTCCGCTTCAACAGTGACGTGTGCCAAAGCGTTAGACACGACATCCTTCCGAAAAGGAGGAAATGAATAGATGAAATCGAGCGCTACAACAGTCGTTAGGCACGACCGATCGGACGTCGATTCGGCCTTTCAGAGCGAGCTAACGCCTCAAGACCAATTACTGGTTGAGAAGGCAAAGAGTAAGAAGTTTACGATATCTGACTTGTTAGCGTTGCTGGTTGAGAGAAAGTCGTTGCGTAAGAGTAAGAGAGAGCTCGACAGCTTAAAGAAAGCGTTGGATGCTAACCCGACCCTGCGGAACGCGCTTACGCTAGCGCAATGCCGCGAACTACTGCAATCCTCGGTATCTATAAGACCAAAGAGTCGAAAGCATCTTTCAGATGAAGAAAGGCAAAAGGGCGCCATCGAGCGCAACAGTGGCGAAAACGAGCTTCGTCCAAGCTCCGAAGAGTAAAGAGTCGATCACTTAGTCAACGCCCTCGGCTCAAAGCGCCGCCTTGAACATGGGGAACTCATCAGCGCGGAATCATCTAACGAGACAGAGATAAGCCACGGACGGGGTCGGTGGCAAGGTTGGTTGCGTTCAATCGATCCGGGGCCCTTGGCTTTGTCGATTGGTTACGCCTCGAATCTGCAACCGCTGTAAGACTACGCCTTACAAAATATATCGTTCAGCTTCTCTAGAACTTCGCTCCGTCAATTCCGTAGAAACAGGCGAGAACAGGTGAACTGTCTGGTCTGGTCCATGCTATCAGCGCAGTAAACTAATCGAATCCCAATGGACATCGCGATCCACATGACCTTATTCGTGCGCGCATGGCGATTCGCTACCCACCTCAATTACCTGGCTCTGCCGATATTGAATGGGGCGGTCGTTTTTGCAGACAAACTCGGCTTGAAAAAAAGAGATAGTCAGGCGAACTGCCGGTTTTGCGGGACAACGCTGAAGCATACTTTCGTGGATCTCGGGATGTCGCCGCCGTGTGAAGCGATCCTGACTCAGTCGCAACTGAACCAGATGGAGGCTTTTTATCCGCTGCACGTGTTTGTGTGCGACAGCTGTTTTCTAGTACAGCTGCAGGAGTATGTTGCGCCGGAGAACATATTCACAGAGTACGCGTACTTTTCTTCTTTCTCTGACAGGTGGCTGGCGCATGCCAAGTGCTATACAAGACGGATGATCGAGCGGTTTGGTTTCGATCGGCAGAGCCAGGTGATTGAGCTGGGCAGCAACGATGGCTACCTGTTGCAATATTTCGTGGATGTTGGAATCCCGGTATTAGGCATCGAACCGGCTGCGAATGTGGCGAAGGTAGCCGTGAACAAGGGTATTCCGACCGTGGTGAAGTTCTTCCGAGCTGAGCTCGCGGAACAATTGCGGAGTGAAGGGATGGAGGCGGATCTGCTGCTGGGGAACAACGTCCTGGCTCAGGTGCCCAATCTGCGAAGTTTTGTGAAGGGAATGAAGATACTGCTGAAACCGCAGGGTATTTTGACGCTGGAATTCCCGCATCTAATGCGGCTCATGGAAGAAAATCAGTTCGACACGATCTATCACGAACACTTTTCGTATTTTTCATTCATTACCGTTACGAAGATCCTTGCCGAATTTGGCCTGACAGTATTCGACGTCGAAGAGTTGCCCACGCATGGCGGTTCGCTGCGAGTCTATGCGCGTCATCCAGAGAATGCCGCTCACCCTGTAACAAACCGCGTTCAGGAGCTTTCGACGCGCGAGATTCAGGCGGGTTTCACATGTCTCGAAACCTACTTCTCATTTGCCGAAAAGGTGAAAGAGACAAAGCGCAAGATCCTGCGCTTCCTGATTCGAGCCAAAAGGGAAGGCAAAACCGTTGTAGGCTACGGCGCGCCCGGGAAAGGGAACACCCTTCTCAATTACTGCGGGATCAGGACCGATTTTCTCGACTACACGGTAGACCGCAATCCCTACAAACATGGCAAGTTTCTCGCGGGCACTCATATTCCAGTCTTCGAACCGGCGAGGATCCGTGAAACAAAACCGGACTATATCCTGATTCTTCCGTGGAACCTCAAGGATGAAATAGTTCAGCAGTTGTCGTATGTTCACGAATGGGGATGCAGACTGGCAGTGCCCATCCCGGAGATCGAAATTTTGCCGTGATCCTTCGCCAGACTGAATTGCAGGACGGGTTTGTTGTCGAACTGCAGAAACCGACAGGGGGCGCGGATTCTTCGCATTCGCTGGCCGCCTGAAATCTCCATCCTTTCCGAACGCGATCAGAACTATCCGGACTTCGTTTCAAGCGTGATGCCCGCACAAGCTACAGACCTCAAAACCATGCGCTCGTCGTTAGTTGCTTCTGATATCGGGCAAGCGATGTACGCCTTGATCAGCGAACTCTACCCGATCTGCCGCAGCATCACTGGAGACGGGATCCGTAGAACGCTTGCCCGGTTAAGCCGGGAGATTCCGCTTGAACTGCACGAAGTTCCTTCTGGAACACAAGTCTTTGACTGGACAGTTCCAAAAGAATGGAACATCCGCGACGCCTGGGTCAAGAATTCCGCAGGTGAGCGCGTGATTGACTTCAACCGACACAACCTGCACGTGGTGAACTACAGCATTCCGGTCTACCGCATGATAAGACTCTCGGAATTGCGGCCCCATCTTCACACGCTGCCCGAGCACCCGGACTGGATTCCCTATCGGACCTCTTACTACAAGGAGGATTGGGGGTTCTGCCTTCCGCATCGGCAACTGCAGGCGATGCCCGAAGACGAGTACGAGATCTGCATTGATTCCACTCTGGAGAATGGATCGCTAACCTACGGTGAAAGCTATGTTCCGGGCGAGACTCAGGAGGAGGTGCTGATTTCGTGCCATGCCTGTCATCCCTCACTCTGCAATGACAATCTTTCTGGAGTCTCAGTCGTTACCTTTCTTGCCAAGTGCCTCGCTGATGCTCAACCCCGTTATTCTTACCGGTTCCTCTTTATCCCGGGTACCATCGGCTCAATAACTTGGCTGAGCCGTAACCAAGATCGTGTCGGTAATATCCGGCATGGCCTTGTGATTACATGTGTCGGCGATTGTGGCAGAATCACCTACAAAAAGAGCCGCCGAGGGAATGCTGCGGTTGATCGAGCCATGATGTACGTCCTGAAACACTCCGGACAGGCGTATGAGATACAGGAATTTTCGCCTTACGGATATGACGAAAGACAGTATTGCTCTCCTGGTTTGGACTTGCCGGTGGGCTGCCTGATGCGCACTCCGCACGGGAACTATCCTGAGTATCACAGCTCAGCTGACAACTTGGAGTTGATGGACTCGGCGAGTCTGGCAAGCTCCCTCCTCACCTGTCTGTCGCTGGTTTATCTCCTCGAAAACAACAAACTGTACCTGAACCAAAATCCGAATTGCGAGCCGCAACTGGGCCGAAGAGGGTTATATCGGGCTATCGGGGGATACCGGGACGAGAAACTAGAAGAAATGGCCATGTTGTGGGTCCTGAATCAGTCGGATGGCAAGCACACTCTGCTTGACATCGCTGAGAGATCGGGCCTTCAATTTGAAACCGTAAAAGAAGCCGCCGATCTTCTCGTGAATCATAACCTCTTGGTGGAGGGGCGCAAAAGCAGGCAGTAGATTCTCGAAAGTGAACTCTCTGTCTAATCGGGTGGCCGTTGTAACAGGGTCTAGCAGCGGCATCGGCAAGGCAATCGCACAGGCGTTGGCCGCCCGAGGCTCAATAGTGTGCCTCGTGGGACGAAGAACCGAAACGCTACAGGCTGTGCTGGGGGCTAAGGCAAGCGAGACTGGTTTAGCATTCTGCTATCAGGCGGACCTCGCTATTGAGCATGAAATAGAGACGCTGGTTGAGAAGCTGAAAGTTGGATTTTCGGGCATCGACATTCTGGTTCACGGAGCTGGGGTGATCGAGCTTGCGCGATTGGAGTGCGCGTCTGGAGAACAACTGGATCTGCAGTACAGGATCAACCTGCGAGCCCCTTATCTTCTTACGCGTGCCCTCATGCCAATGATTTGCTCGCGCAAAGGGCAGATTGTTTTTCTAAACTCAACCGCGGGGCTCCGGGCCAGAGCCAACGTAAGCCAATATGCTGCCACGAAGCATGCTCTCAAGGCCGTTGCCGACAGCCTGCGCGAAGAGGTCAATCCTGCTGGTGTACGCGTGTTAAGTCTGTTCCTAGGCCGGACCGCAACTCCCATGCAGGCGAGCGTTTTTGCCGCCGAGCGGAGAGAATACAACCCCGGGATCCTTATGCAGCCAGAGGATGTCGCGGAAGTGGTGGTAAACGCCCTCGTATTACCAAGGCGGGCCGAGATTACCGAAATCAGCATGCGGCCTGCTATCAAGTCATATTAATGAACAAGGAACGAATACTCGAGCGAAGCGAAGCATGTAAAGGAAGGAAGTTGGATGTTTCCTTACACTGGGTCCGCGCAGCGCTAGTGAGTTTCAAGCAGCTAGAACTCCGAGATACGTAGATGAGTTAAGAGACTCAGGAATTGCACAGTTAGCGTTCGGTAGCGTTATCAGCGTTAGTTTGCGTTACATAATGCTCGACACGGCTCGTTCACGGTCGTTTTCTACGGCCTGAGAATTTTTGGCTGCAAGACTCCGCAATTCTGCGCAGCGCGGCGCCAATCCGGAATGGCTGAAACACCCAACGTCAGCAACGGTGCGCAAGCCGGTGAAAACGTGCGCAAAATTTCATTCTTGAATTACAAATCAGCCGCTCTGAACCAACTGAGCTATGCCGGCGCTTCGCATATGAAGGCCGCTTTTAGCAAGTCCATCAAGAGTTCGTCATGACCCCTCTCTCGCGCACGCGCGAAGGCCGCTTGTTCACGGTCGTTTTTCTACGGTGCGGCAGTTCTTCGTGCATTGCGGCGTTTACTTGCTCGCCTCTTTTGGCGCGAAGGAGGCCACGATTTGATCGAACCGGGGATCGCCACGCAGCGGGTCCCAGAAGGGGAACAACTTAAGCATGCCGTAGCTCGTGGCTATGGCTGCCCCGTATGTCGGTGCTGCGGTTGCCAACTGCTGCAAGGCTAAATCCTTCTCGCCGGCCCAAGCCGCGATCAGAGCGAAATAGGCCCTTACGCTTTGCCCACTGACAGAATCTTTCTCGACCGGCAGTAGCTCCATTGCACGACGACCCTCCTGCAAGGCAGCTTCCCTGTTGCCAAGGGCTGCATCGATCAGACCGAGAACACAAAGCGGCGGTCCGTAATCCTTCTGTTGTTGCACCAACTGCTCTTGCTCAACTCGTGCGGCGGTAAACGCCTTCCGCGCTCGAACGTCGTCGTGCATGGCACGGGCGAGCAGACCCTCTCCAAACTGGCGCCTTAAGGTAACCAGGTCCCCCCAAAAAGGGTTGTTGCCCAAGGCTCCTAATGCCCGCTCAGCCGCCGCCCAGTCCCGCTCCGCCAGCGCGCACAAAAACCCGATATCTGCAGTGTCGCCCACTCCTGAGTGACGTTCAGAGCGAAGTCGCTCAATGAACTGGTGTAAAGGCGCAGTATTTGCGTGCCAATCTAGATCCACGAAGGGAATGCTGGACGCTACGGCAATGTCATCCGGTGTAATCTCCAACACACGTTGAAGGATTGCCTTCTCTTCCGGGTAACGTCGAAGGCACTCGTAGGTAATCGCCAATTGTGAAAGCGTGAGCGGATTGCGTGGATCGAGTGCCGCCGCCTGTTCCAGAGCGCGTAATCCCTCTTCGGGCTTGCCCTGGCGGCACAGAATGGAACCGGTCAATTCGGTGATGCGAGAATCATTGGGAAGACCGGCACGCGCCGCTTCCAATTCGCTGAGCGCCCCCTTGTAGTCGCGAAACGCCTCAAACAGATGTGCCCCTCGCGCCAGATGCGTTTCGGCAGCATTGGGACGTAGTTCTGTTGCCCGTTGTAGAGCGGCCTCCGCCGCTGCCAAACGCGCTGGAGTGTGATCGTCATTAGCCGCATATAACTGGTCGTGCGCATAGACCAGTTGACAAAACGCAGCGTGAAAGGACGGGTCCCGCGCGACCGCGCTATTCAATAGTTCAATTGCCGGGAGCAAATTCTTATCCCCGGAGCCTAGGCTGCTCGTCAAGCTGAGCGTTTTGGCGCGGCTATACTGGTCGAAGGCCGTCAGATCAGACGTGGGCTGTTGCCCGATCGCATTCTTCTCGGCTGGCGAGAGCTTGGCCTGCAACTGGTCGGCAATCGCTTTGGCGATCTCACTCTGGATGGCAAAGACATCGGCCAGGTCGCGGTCGTACGTTTGGGCCCACAGGTGCGCGTCGTTGCGCGCATCGATTAACTGAGCGTTGACGCGCACGCGATTGTTCGAGCGCTGAACGCTTCCTTCTACAATATTCGCCACTCCCAGTTGCTGCGCGATCTCGCGCAGATTGCGTGCAACTCCGCTCTTATACTGCAAGACAGAGGTGCGGCTGATGACTTTCAAGTCTGCAATCTTCGCCAGGTATGTGAGGACTTCGTCCTGCACCCCATCGGTAAAGTAGGCATTCTCTTTGTCGCTGCTAAGATTCTCAAACGGCAGGACCGCGATGCTTTTGTCGAGGACACGCAACGCTGAGGTAGTCGGACCACGCGCAAAGAAGAAGACTCCGGCGATAATTGCGCCCAACACGAGGAGTGCAGCGCCAATCTCCACCCAGCGTATATGGGCGCGATGTTTCCTGACGGCTTGGAGCTTTGTTGGCAGTTTCGCATTCCCAACCTCATCCGAGTAGAGGTTGGTAACGCTTACAGGCACCCCATGTTTTACCTCGAAGGTGCCGATATCATGCAGGAACTCTCGCCAACGTTCGTATTCGGCCAGATCCTCAGCCACATGACGGGAAAGAAGAATGTGCCCGGCGTCGCCGCAGTCCATCACCCGCCGGGCCATGTTGATGCCGGCCCCGGCCACGTTGGTGCGTTCGGTCACGTCCACCACACCAATGACCGGTCCACTGTGAATGCCCATCCGAACTTGCAGGCGCGCATTCTCCTTGAGCGCGCGGCTGATCTCTACCGCACACTGCGCCGGTTCCTCCGGACTCTTGTAGAAAACCAGCGCCATGCCGTCGCCGGTAGGGATCTTTAAAAGGCGACTGGCTGCTTCTGCTTTGCGGAATTGCTCGGACAAACGAACAATCTCGTTCAGTTCCTCAACCTCGGCGTGCTGCTCGTTAACCGAGAGCTTGGAGTAACCGACAATGTCCAGAAAGAGCACATGCGCGATTTCAAGCTCGATCTCTTTCTTAAGCTCGGCAGCCATCTGGGTTCACGTGGAGGTGCCCGACGCGAACGATACTCTCAAACAGTGCCGAGAGTCGAGAGGAAAGCACTTCCGCCATGCGCCGGCATGTTCGCCGTTCAACGACCCAGACAGGCCTGGGGTCACGCCGCGTTTGTAATAGTGGCTTAGTCGCGACCTTCGCGCTTAATCGAACTGGCGAAATTTCTACGGTCTGTTCTACGGTCGAGCGAAATTTTGCTGCAAAACGATGCAATGCTACGACAAGCCGTGAGAACGCCTAATGGCCGAATTACCTAGCGTCGGCAATGCTGTGCAAAGCGGTGAAATGATGCGCAACTCGTTAGGCTTGAATTACAAATCAGCCGCTCTAAACCAACTGAGCTATGCCGGCGCTACCCCATACGAAAGCTGTTTTCAGTGGGTTGATCAAGAGATCGTCACGACCATTTCGCGCACCGCGCTGCAAAAGGGATCAAAATTTCACGGTGTTTTTCTACGGCACGAGATATAGTTTATGACTCCCCGGAGGGGCGGGGTCGTCTCGTTCAACACGGTCAAACGTCTAGACGGGTAATGGTCCTCGGAAATTTTTCGGCAAAAGGCGACCTTTGCCGCAGGCGGCGATTACGTCTAACGAGAAAGAGATAAGCCACGGCAGGGCGTCGTGGCAAGGTTGCTGGCGATCATTCCCTCAGGGGCCGTTGGCTTCATCGATTGGTTAGATGAAGCACGTCGAATTACGGGCGAGGCAACGGCGTTGGGCGCGGTCTCGGCGTGGGGGTTGGTGGTGGACCGGATTGGGCGCAGTATCTGCCGCCGGTGTTCAGATAGCCGCTGGCGTCCTCTCCGCCCCAGACGATCATCTGGCTGCCGGTCCACACCGCCGTGTGAAGGTTGCGGACAGCGTCCACGCTGGTGGCTGTCCAACTGTCGGCACCGGGATTGTATCTCCCGCCGATATTTAAATAGCTGCCGCCCCATCCGCCCCAGACTATCATTTGGCGGCCAGTCCACACTGCCGTGTGATGGTATCGTCCAGCGGTCACGTTGGTGGTGCTGGTCGCTGTCCAACTATCACTGCCGGGAATATATCTTCCACCACTATTCAAATAGTGATTGGTGCCATCAAAAAAATCCCCGCCCCAGACCATCATTTCAGTGCCCGTCCATACTGCTGTGTTACCGGCTCGTGCCGAGGGCGCACTCGCCGTGCTAGTCGCTGTCCAACTGTCGGTGCTGGGATTATACCTGCCGCCGGTGTTCAGCTCAAAAATGCTGTTGTTGAACCCGCCCCAGACGATCATTTCGCTCCCGGTCCACGCTGCACTGTGGCCGTCTCGTGCCAAGGGCGCGTTGGTCGTGCTGGTAGGTGTCCAAGTGTCGGTGCTGGGATTGTATCTTGCTCCGGTGTGCAAATTGCCGCCGCTGTTATCGGTTCCGCCCCAGATGATCATTTCACGGCCCGTCCACACCGCCGTGTGACCGCCTCGCGCAACAGGCGCATTCGTGGTGCTGATGGCTGTCCAACTGTCGGTGTTGGGATTATATCTCCCGCCGGTGTTCAAACCGTTGCCATCGGAGCCTCCGCCCCAGACGATCATTTCACTGCCCGTCCAGACTGCTGTGTGATCCCACCGGCCAGACGGCGCGTTGGTGGTGCTGGTTAGAGTCCAACTGTCGGTGTTGGGATTATACCGCCCGCCGGTGTTCAAACCGTTGACGCCCCCGGCATATCCGCCCCAGACGACCATTTCGCTGCCAGTCCAAACTGCCGTGTGTTGCTGTCGGGCAGCGGGCGCGTTGGTGGTGCTGGTTGGAGTCCACGTTCCGTCAGTGCATGAGGGAGCGTCTCCAGAAATATTGCCAAAACTCTCGGGCCGGAAAAAAGTCAGCAATGTCCCCGCGGACAGAAAAAGCAGGTAAAACGCGCCTCGAATAAGATGCGCTTTAATCGCGAGGCCAATGTGCGCTTTCACTTTGCTTGCGCCCAGGTGGAGCAAGTATCTTTTACTCGAAGCGCATCAAAGATGTCGAGACATTTCGGTTGCTGACGAGCACCGTGGCGTCCGCAGCAGGCTTGTCTCGCAGTGGCTCGACGATCTCTCGTGGAGTTGGGCACAATGATCTAACTAGAATTAGACGGCATTTTGTCGTCTATTTCTGCCTCCATAGAGGGAAGTGTCCGTTAAAAGACGGCGGAATGGCAAGCCGAGGTTTTGCCGGCGGGGTGGTCGAGGCTGCCAGATTTCGCACAGGGTTCCAAGCGCCGCCGACCGTTACTCGATCCGCTCCGATCCTGAAGCGCAATCCGAAATTTTTCACGGTCCGTTCTACGGTCGGGCAAAATTTCGCTGCAAAACCGCGCAACTCTGCGCAACGCGCTGCGAAAGCGGAATCATGAATTGCCTGGCGTCAGCAACGATATGCAAAGCAGTGAAACGCTGCGCAACTCGTTAGGCTTGAATTACAAATCAGCTGCTCTATCTGGAGGGGCTGCCGCCGGTGCAAACTCGAAGGAATATGTGCACAAGCCGAACCGACTCTTTACCTTTCGGCAGGCGGAGACATTCCCAGTTTCGTCTTTGTGGCTCCTATCTGGATTGCTGACTTCACGGGCTCTGGCCATGCGCAAGTGATGTTCTACTACAGCGGGGGCGGCAACTGGTGGTTGGGGACACTCTAGTCTTGCCAAACATGGAGCCTAAGTGGGGAACACCGGGACGGCACAATGACAACACATCGCCTTGCTTACGTGAAATCGAGAAGAGTATTTATGGCCAACGAACGCTTAAGAGTTCACGTCCAGCGTCCTGTCGGCAAACGTTACTCAATCAAACAAGAACAGGAGACTTGACATGACTAAAAAGACTCAGGCGCGAGCAATTTCTAAAAGGACTCCGGCGCGAGCAAAACTCGCTCTTAGGCTATCGAGCGAACAGAAACGACAGGTTAAAGAAGCGACCGGGAAAAACCTCGACAGTATTGATCTTATTGATGTTGAAGGATACTTGAAGGCGGCTCCGGCGGCTTATCGGCCCGAGCCCGGTTCAAGGACCGCAGGGACTACAGCCCGTTCAGGGCACGCAGGGATCACAGCTCATTCGGGACGTTCAGGGATCCCAGAACACGTAGAAGCCCAACGAACCGCTGCTTCCGGATCAGAGTGAAATAGTTGTCGTTCAAAATGGTGAATCTAGAGCTTTGCGAAATACAATCACTTTATCAGTGTTGTTGACGTGACGGACGTCGATTTGTTGGCCACGACGAGAGGGCGCCCCCAACCGGCAGACCCGGACCACGTTCACCGATCGTTTCGATTGGCCGGTGTCGGCTTTGATAAATCCACAGCCGCCCAGCGGCACTGTAACTATCCTGGTCAACTGCGATATCGACCTGAACCCGAGCACCGGCTAAGGGTAACTGATCTGAACATGCTCGCGCCGTATTGCGCAGACGACGAAATCTACCTATCAAAAAACCATGCCTACTTCACTATTCGATGCCGACTGCCAAGCTGCTTTCGACGTGGCGAAGAGAACTGCCGGACAGGCTAATAGCCCATTTCCTTCACCACCGGACTGGCGCGATCAATGGATTTATTTCCTCATGGTGGATCGGTTCAATAACAAGGCGGCTCGGCCGCACCACGACCCCTTCGATGATCCGGGATTTTCCGATTTTCAAGGCGGCAAGTTTTCAGGAGTCATGGACAAGCTTCCGTATCTCAAGAAACTCGGGGTGGGAGCGATCTGGCTGAGTCCGGTTCTAAAGAACCTTCAGTTCGACCCGATCTACCACGGCTATGGCATTCACGATTTCTTGCGCGCAGAATCGCGATTCGCGGACGATCCGCAGAATGCCGATAACGAGTTGCGTGCGCTGGTGGATGCGGCGCATGCCCAGGGAATTTATGTGATCTTCGACATTGTGCTGAATCATACAGGCCACGTCTTTGCCTACGTTTGCGATGACGATGACCAGAACTGCACAGACAAGGGCGGCTCGGAGGCGAGATGGAGTGACAACATCAGGACGGTGCAGTGGCGTGATGGGAACGGTGTACCGAGGCCGGAGTTCGGGAGTGTGGAAAACATTCCCAATCCGAGTTTGGACGCCCTCGTCTGGCCAAAGGAATTCCAAAAGGATCGCTTCTTCCGCAAGCAGGGAGGAACCAAGCCCGGTCCCGATGATACGATCGGCGATTTCGCATCCCTCAAGCAACTGCTAACCGCGGATGTCGACGTGCAGCATTTTCTCATTCGCGCCTACCAGTATGTCATTGCCCGTTACGACGTGGACGGATTCCGCATTGACACTCTCCGCTACTTGAAAGGCGATCTGCCAAGGCTATTCGGAAATTCCATCCGGGAATTTGCGCAGCAAATTGGCAAGAAGAACTTCTTCACCTTCGGCGAAGTCTTCGACTCACAGGCGGAACAGGACATTGCACGCTTTATCGGACGGAATACGAACGACGCGAGTGAGCTCGTCGGCGTCGATGCGGCTTTGGATTATCCGCTCTTCAATGCGTTGAAACCCGTCGTGAAAGGATTCAGCGCGCCGAGTGCGGTAGTGAACATGTTTCAGTTCCGGAAGCAAGTCCAGCGTGACATCCTCAGTTCACACGGAGAGGCAACGCGGTTTTTCGTGACCTTCCTGGACAATCATGACGTAAAGGAGCGCCTCCGGTTTGTAGAGGCGGGGGACGAACACCGCCTCGATGACCAGGTAACACTCGCTTTTGCGTGTCTTTATGCCGCGCCGGGAATCCCTTGTCTCTACTACGGCACTGAGCAAGGGCTGCACGGAAGGGGCAACGATGAGGCCGTGCGCGAGGCAATCTGGGGAGGGCCTGGCTTTAACGAAAACAACTTCTTCTACAAACAATTTCAAAAGATAGCCACTGTGCGTGCCGCCAATCCGTCGCTTCGTTACGGGCGCTTTTACTTCCGGCCGATTTCTGGGGACGGCCTGAACTTTGGGATTTCCACCTTCAATCCAGGCGTGCTCGCCTTCTCTCGAATTCTGAACGACGAGGAAACCGTAATCGTTGCTAACACGAACGGCGCTCAAGGCGAATCCTTGGATGTTATCGTGGACACGCAACTCAATGAAGTGGCTACGAAATACCAAGTGCTTTACAGCAATAAGGCGAATCCCACGCCACCCACTCCAGTGAAAGAGACAGGAGCGGTAACAGTGAATGAGGTGGGCGGCGCGATAGGCAATGGCCCCGCGCGAATTATTCGCGTTACACTCCAACCCTACGAAGTGCAAATCTTAAGACGCTAGCTCTGCCTAACGAGGCGAAGTTGACCTTGTTCTTGTTGAAGCGAACGGTTCCCCACGCGCCGCGACGTTCGTTAGGTCTGGCGCTTAAATCAACATAACGCCGGAGGGACTCGCCCCGGCCTGTCGGGGATCTGCAGAAGGACGTCCCCCCGAATCGCTGACCGCGTAACGCTGCCATTCGGCGTTGTGCGTTCGAGGTTTGCTTCGAATCCTTCAGGCAAACGCTTCCTTATTCACGACATATGGCATCTTGGCCGAGTCGCCGCCGTAGTTTCCTTCCGGCATGCCTTTATCGGGATCGAGCGAGGGCCGCGTTATCTGCGCGCTGCTGGCGAAGTGATGAAATACGCGGCAGCGATTCGCGATTTCGCCGGCGAATCGGCAGGCAACGGCTCCTTTTTGAAAGAGGTCGAGCGCCACACCGGCGATGACTTTGTCTTTCAGCGCTTGGGCGAGCGCCTTCTTGTCGACGACCGGGCCGCGTGAGGAGTTAATTGAATACGCGGTCGGCTTCATCAGCTTGAGCGTCTCCTCGTTGATAAGCTGATTCACATAATGCGAGAGTTAAGCGAAGTCGCGGGCTTAAAGGGTTGCGTGCTGCCATGGTCGAGACTGCTTTCATTGATCCGCTCACGAAATTTCGTGTCAATCAGCTCCGTCGCGTGACTAGGAAATATCCGATTTCTGGATCGATCTTTCGATCAACTGACCGGAATGGCGCAATAGCAGCGTTCTGCAGCTCGGGCATCAATTCCGAGATTCTGTCCTTGGGCACCACAAGGGCATCGAGCGCTCCGCCGTTCCATGCCTGAACCGCTTCATCCGGCTTGAGGAAACGCGGTTTCTGCAAGTAGAGCAGCATCCCTTCGTAGCCCCCGCCGCGGCCGGAAATGACTTCGTAACGCCAATGATGGGCGACAGCCTGTTCATTCACCGCGCGGCTGAAAACCTCGAGATGATCGGCGTGGTCACGATAATCGGACACCACTTTTGCGGCGGTATAGCCGCCGGTAAACACCACCGA
>Ga0193707_1000042_pt1 | contig 30707 bp, 32 predicted proteins | sample U3c2metaG_FD_143043 | JGI IMG/M metagenome (GOLD analysis project Ga0193707, IMG submission 143043) | Soil microbial communities from a riparian zone of the East river system, Colorado, United States - U3c2 | ecosystem: Environmental > Terrestrial > Soil > Riparian zone | place: USA: East River... | reverse complement strand
CATCGGTTTTTGAATTCGACGTAACGTTGCACAAAGTGGGAGAGTTCCAATGGACAAGCCAGCAGACCCGGAGCGCGTCAGAGCCAACACGGCGGCAGAAATTAATTGGCGCATCGATCGGCAGATTGAGGAGAATGTCCACCGCTATGCCACTCGACCCAAGGAAGAAATCTCTCGCCGCATCTGGGATTTGGAACAAGAATGGGACATTGAACGTGTCTTAGAACTAATGGCGTCTTCCATTTCAGTCACCGGGATGTTCTTGAGTGTAGTACGCGATAGACGGTGGATCCTCCTGCCTGGCATAGTGCTTTCATTTCTATTTATGCACGCGGTTCAGGGCTGGTGCCCTCCGGTCCCAGTGCTTCGCAGGCTAGGAGTACGCACAAGGGAAGAGATAGATCGTGAACGTTATGCGCTAAAAGTCTTGATCGGCGATTTCCCAAGTGTGTCGGGTGCCGATGCCGCAATCGCAGCCGCGACACACTAATCTCTTGCGGAGACCATCAAAGCATTTGTCCTGCGGCCTTTCATTTCCGGCGGCTTGTTGTAGTATAAATTCGCAATAAAACCTGTTTCGGCGTAGAGAGATTACCGCTATGGCAAAAAGTGTTCTCATCGTTGATGACAATGAGCATCTTCGGCGAATACTCGCGACCTTTCTACAATCTCGTGGCTACGAAATCTCACAAGCGGCAAGCGGCCATGAAGCCATCGCAACAGCGATCGCCACGAAACCCAATCTCATCCTATTGGACCTTACTTTACCCGATATGAAGGGAACAGACGTGGCCCGAGCGATAAGGAAACACCCAAGCGCTGCACACGTTCCGATTATTGGCTGTAGTGCCTATTTTGGATCGGAATTGCGGCAAGAAGCTCTACGCGCGGGGATGGCCGATTACTTGCAAAAACCAATTTCCGCGGCTGAAATTGAGTCAATAGTAGAACAATTGATCCTTTCGGAGAGGTGAATTGGAAAAATTCACGTCAGCATGAATTTCTTTTCACCTGGGCAGTGTTCTCGGCCCGGTGGTTCTGAAGCAGATCCATGCTTTCCAGGGAAGAATCTTCCGAGAAGCCTTCTAGAACGGATTTGTAACTTGCGGGTCGTTTTTCCGGTTGTCATGCTTGGCGCTGAGAATATAACGAACCAGCCACTTGCCACTTAACAACTCGCCAATGTAATTCTCACGTCGGTGATTCGGTTTGCTATCGTCGTGCGGCTAGTCGGAAGCGCGAGACCGGGCGACGACGGACTGACGTTTCAGTTGCCGGCTCCTTCTGCGAGGTGTGAGAAATACGAGAGCATGAGCCCCGATCGAAATGTCAATGGCGTTCGACCGACGCGGATTCCGATCTTTGTTCTTTGGCCACGCCTTGTCATCGATATGAACTGGAAAGCGGTCCCATTCAATTTGTAGACGTCGACCTCGATGGACAGGTAGGTTCGCTTTTGCGCTTCTGCGCGTTATGCAGTTGGTGAGATATTTCCTCAATTTGGCTTCGTCGCCGCAGGAGACCAAAACCACGTCGAGAAGTCCATCGTTCGTATCCGCACCCGGAACCAGATCCAAATTTGGACCGACGTATCGAATATTCAATGCCTCCAGCAGAAGAAAATCGCCGGACAGATCTTGATCATCCAGACGAACATTCAATTTCTTTGCGCGATGTTTGTGTAGTTGCTCTTTCAAGATGCGCAAAACTGACTTAATCTCGTCTTCGCGGCGGGCAGAATTTGCTAGGTCAAACCTGTTTACTTCTCTGATCCTAGCAATTGTCGCAGCAAATAATCCGACCCCGAACCCCTCGATGAAATAGCTTGATCCCCATGGACCTTCGGCGACGCCCACGTCAAAATTTACACGACGAGCGGTCTTCCATCCCATGACCAGATTTTTTAGCGATATCCCTGTCAACCCAAGAGCATGGGCAAGGTTGTTGGCGGTTCCTACTGGTAAAATTGCGATAGGGATACGGTTACCCGCTAGCCGCCGCGCGACCTTGCCAACGGTTCCATCGCCACCCGCGACCGCGATAATGTCGCAAGGTTTTTTAAGCGCTTTTTTCCATTTATTCTGTTTCGAAGATTGATAATTGACCTTGTGCCCGGCGGCACGAATCATTTCAACAATGTGGTCGCCTGATGGCTGCGCATCGTCACCAGCCGACGGATTATGGATAAGTGTAATTTTAATGTGTCTGTTTCCTTATGAATAGAATCAAGATTAAACCGGCTCACGGGCTAATGCTCGCCGGCGGATATCTCGCGGCACTCAATGGCACCATGCTCTTGGAGTTTTCTGAGCGCTCTTCGAGTTGTAAGATTTCGTAGTAGCGCTCTTGAAACCGAACGGCGTCTTTTGTCTGTGGATTTCGGATGTAACTGCCGTCCGCCTGCATCCACCAACCTTTGACGGTGTCGATGAGTTGCAGCTCGAGGATTTCTTTCAATCTAACTTGCAGCGAAGCTTCCACGACCGGAAAAGCGATTTCGATGCGCCGGTTGAAATTTCGCGGCATCCAGTCCGCGGACGCGAGCCAGAAGGTCGGATTTCCATCGTTGTGAAAATAAAAGGCACGCGCGTGTTCAAGATAGCGATCGATAATCGAAACGACGCGGATGTTTTCGGAAATGCCGGCCATGCCGGGTCGAAGGCTGCACATGCCGCGCACAATAAGATCGATGTGTACACATGTGTACACCCGCCTGGCTGGCCGAATAGAGCTGTTCTATAACGGCGTCATCGATGAGACTGTTTACCTTCGCAATGATGCGGGCTCCAAGACCGCCGCGGGCGTGCTCGGCTTCTTTCTGAATCAGACTTATGAAGTGATCTCGCAAACCCACCGGCGCCAGCGCGAGGTGATGAAATTTTTGCGGCCGGGTATAGCCGGTGAGAAAGTTAAAAAGCTCGGTTAAGTCTTCGCCGAAGGTGTCGCGACAAGTAAAAATGCCAAGATCGCTATAGATCCCGGCGGTGCGGGCATTGTAGTTGCCGGTTGAAAGATGGCAATAGCGCCGAATCCCCTCGCTTTCCTGTCTAACGACAAGACATACTTTGCAGTGAGTCTTGTAGCCGACCAAGCCGTAGACCACGTGAGCCCCGACCTGTTCGAGTGCCCTGGCCCAGGTGATGTTTGCTTCTTCATCAAACCGTGCCTGCAGTTCGACCAGGACCGATACCTCTTTGCCCGCCTCGGCCGCGCGCGCTAGGGCTTGTGCGATCGGCGAGTTTGGACTGACCCGATACAGCGTCATTTTAATCGCGAGAACCTTTGGATCTTTGGCAGCTTCATCGACAAAGTGCGTGACGGCGTCGAATGACTGGTAAGGATGAAAGAACATTAAATCGCCGCTGCGAATAGTGTTCCAGATATCGAGGCCTCGATCGAAGGAAGAGATCTTTATCGGCGCTTGAACCCGATCTCTCAGTCGAGGAATATGCACCGTGGCGTAAAGCTGAAAGAGATCGGTAAAAGCGGTGAAGCCCATGCCGGGATAAAGGTCCTCCGCGCCAAGTTCGAGCTCCTCGACCAGTTGCGTTAATAACTCTTTGGGCAGATCCGGATCATACTGCAAGCGCACGGCGTCACCCATGCGGCGCTCTCTGATTCCCTGTTCGATGGTCATCAACAAGTCCTCATCGCGCCGACGCACGAGCCCGAATTCGGCATCACGGGTAACACGGATTGCGTGCGCCGAGAGGATGTCGAAGCCATGATAGAGGCGCGGTAGATAGTGACGCAGCACATGTTCGAGCAGCATGAACGCGTGTTGTCCTTCCTTGGTCGGAAGCTGGACGAAACGTGGAACCACTTGAGCTGGAGTATTGACGATAGAAAGTTCCGTGTAGGGCAAAGTTGAAGTAGCTTTCGATCGCAGTGATACGATTAATGAAAGTGACCGGTTCGTTAGGTACGGAAACGGATGGCCGGGATCGACGGCTAAAGGAGTGACGATCGGGTAAAGCGTCTTGTGAAAAAATTCTTCCAGGCACTGCTCCTGCTCACCGGTCATCTCTTCGGGCCGCACAAGATGGATACCCTCCATAGTGAGCTGCGGCAACACGGTTTTGAGAAAACAGAGGTGCTGTTCTTCGGTCAAGTCGTGAACTCTTCGAGAAATTGCGCTCAGGACCGAGGCGACGTCGGTGTTCTCTAGGTCCGCGCTCTCTAGTTTGTTATGGAGCCGGCGCTTTAGACCGGCCACGCGAACCATGAAAAATTCATCAAGATTGGAACTGAAAATTGCAAGAAACTTGACCCGCTCCAGGAGCGGCACCGTCGGATCTTCGGCCTCTTTTAGCACGCGTCGATTGAACTCGAGCCATGCCAAATCACGATCGATCAGCAGTTTTTTTTCATCGCTTAACATTCTGAAATTAGCTTGAAAGCATTCAGTCGCCGCAGAGGAGCTGAAATTCAGACTCGCGACCCGGCCGGTCAGATGAATTATGAGAACCGTAGAGTTTGAATTGTCTTTGTCAGCCGTTCTCCGTTGCCACTTTTTGGACGATGCCGAGGCTCATCGAGCCGATGCGATGAATGCATTGTCCTATGCTTCGCCCCAGCCTAGCTCAGCTTTCGACGCTGCTGTCGGCGAGCGCGCCTTACAGCACGGAGATTGGTCTCATGTGCAACCACGCACGAGAAATAGAATCACTAAAATTGGTATGGGTATACCGATTAGCCATAGTAACCCCCAGCCGAGAGCCCCTGCCTGATTTTTTAGTATTTTCATAAATTTTCCTTTCGGTGGGGTATTGGCGCAATCGATATGCCAGAGCGAGAATTTCTTAGTTTTTGCGGGGATCTGTGAAACGAGGCGTATTAATTCAGTATGCCATTCACTCAAACTGTAAGAAAAGAGCGGACGAACAGCTTGCGCTTTGAAATTTTATTCGCACCCTTGGCGGCACCGATAAGCAAGGTGCGGTTTGAAAGTACATTTGGATTGTCACCTGTTCCTGTAGAGGCTGGTTGCTGTCCGTTATTCACCTAATTCCTGCCTTCCGTTGTCCGCAAAATCACGTCGATTTGTTGTCGGGCGATGGCTGCCCGGCGAAAAACCTATCGACCTACGCTGAAAAGTAACGCGTGCAATCTTTGGCATGTTGGTTGCTCTGCTCGCTGAGTAACTTTTTGATTTCTGAGGCCAGCGCTTTTGAAAATCCCAAGTATACGCCGAGGTATGAAACGATCGAAGAAGAGCATTACGTCACTTGAACGAATATCAAAATCAGAAAAGGAGAAGTCTATGAAACCAAAGATTTTGTTAATGTCGGGATCGCTTTTGACAGCGGCCTGGATGACCACCGGTATTGTGTTTGCGCAGCCATCAGGAACTACCAAGCGCGACACGATCAATCCGGATGTATCCGGACCCGGGGCATCAAAGGGAGGATCTCAGTCGGAAAGAACTGGGGAATCAGGAGTACCTTTACCTAAAGGGAGTCCGCAATCCGGTACGGTAGAAATGGGTAAAAGCACATCTAAAAGCTCCGACATGAGCACGACAGGGAAACGTGGCACGTCGGGGAACGTCAAAGAGATCCAGCAAGCCCTCAAAGATAAGGGCTATGACCCCGGTCCGGTGGACGGCACAATGGGCGCGCGGACTAACGCTGAAGTCTTTTCAGAGCGCGAGTAATCTCCAACCCACTGGTACCATCACCACTGAAACCGCAGATAAGCTCGGCGTCCAATCCAGCAGTTCTCCAAGTTCGAGTCGATCCAGCAGTGGACCGACAGCGCCCCGCGATAACATGAAGTCCGGCAATACGACCGTGGGAAAAGACACTGACCAGCCGAACCAAGCTCCGTCGAAAACTAAGTAACGGACAGCGAAATCCGACCAAGTCACCGACGCGGCCAGCCGCGCGGTGACTTGGTCGTTATGTTCGTTATGTAAGCGGCGGCGGGAGCTCGCTCATCAAGTCGTTGTGTTCAAGTTGCTAAGGGCGGACAAGTCGTAATGAACTGGCCTTCAGGCCCTGAAGTAAGTGATTCAGCGGACGTGTGCATCTCGCTCTTTGGGAGGCGGCGATTTCCTATTTTGCGTTGCGCGTTCGGCTGTGATTGGCTCTGCGTGCTTCGCCGGAACGATACCGGACCCGTACTCGCACGCATACACCTGTGTAAACTCCGCGCCTAGAAAAAAAATTAGCGAAGAGTAATACACCCACAGCAAGATAGTAATCAAAGACCCGGCGGCGCCATAAGGCGAAGTCACACCGGTAGAACCCAAATACATCCCGATTATTATCTTTCCGATTGAGAACAAAAACGACGTCAGCGCAGCACCAATCCAAACATCGCGCCATTCAATGTTCACGTCGGGCAGAATTTTGAATTTTGTAGATCATCGCAAAAAGCGCCGTTACAAAAATTAGCGAAACGACAAAATCGAATGCATGGGCGACAAATACGCTGGCGCCGAACAAGTCGCCAATGAATCGGCTGAGACCCGTCAGCAAGGCGCTCACCGCCAGAGATACCAATAGAAGAAAACCGATTCCTAACACCAGGCCAAAAGAAATGAAGCGCTGGCGCAGAAAGGCCCAGATATCTCGGCCTGCCTTCGGCGTCACGCCCCAGATGGTATTGAGCGAAGTCTGAAGCTGGCCAACAACGCCGCCGGCACCGACCAGCAAAATGATGAGGCCGAGCATAGTCGATAGGAAGCCAGAATCGGGCTTACTGCTGGCATTTTGAATGATTGCCTGGATCGCCGCTGCGCTTTCTCGCCCAACGAGCCCCTGGATAGTTTCGACGATTCGATTTTGTGCCGCATCTCGACCGAAGGCGAATCCGGCGATGGAGATGACGATGACCAGCAACGGCGCAAGGGAGAACAACGTGTAGTACGACAGTGCGGCAGCCAGCTGGAACGGCTGATCTTCCATCCATTGCACGACGGTGTCCTTCAGAACGCGTAGAACGCGCCCACAGAGGTTCAGTCTCATAAACTTCAGGTCAGCCTGGATTCGAGCGACAGCGCTAAATCGAGCAACTCACAACCGCTCGCCGAGCTAAGACTGCTCCGCCCTGCAACGCATGCATGCCTGCCCAGCGGGGCAACCCGGAACACCATTAATCACGGCCGGTCATGGCGTGCGGCGCATCCACCGGCTTAGACTCCGGCGAGCCCTTCTCGCGCAGCACGATGCTGAAAACAATCATCACGCCGATGGAAAAAAACTCACTCTGCCAATTTTGCAGCGACTCGAACCAGAATTGGGCCGTAGCGAGATACTCGATGACACTGACCGCGTGGCCGCCGTGCGCGACTTCCAGGATACTGTGTTCTCTTGCGCCGCTCATCGCGTGCAACGCGAAAGATATACAAAACAATAAGAGTATCGCGAGGCTCAACGAATGACTGTAAAGGGTCAGGCTCAAACCGCCCCGGCGCACCGGCGACGGCGCATCCAGCTTTGATCGGGCCTCCCGCGGATCGCGATCCACGGCTTCATTGTCATCGAGGGATTTGGATTCCGCCGAGCCTTTCTGAAACAGGAATGTCGTGAGCACGACGTAAGCGAACATCTGCAGAAACTCACTTTCCCAGTTTTCCATTGTAGCTTCCATGAAATCTGCACTGACGAGATAATTCGCGAAGGTTACCGGCGCGAGTCGATGGTCGATGCGCTCTTGATTGTATCGGCGCTGGCCGACAATGCTCAGGCCGATTTCAAACATCACAAATAAGCCAAAGAGGACGAGGGATAGTCCGTTATTGTGGAGTACACGCTTCATTAGTTATGCGGAACGCGAAGTCCGCACACTTTGGGCGAAGCAAATTTCGGTCCTCGAGTGAAAGACAAAAATAGACTCTTTGAATTGACCGGGTTCGGATTGGGAGGCGATCTGATTTTGCTCGCCAAAGAAGAGCTTCATTAGTTTTTCCATTCACAAGGTTAACCAGCGACGATCGCTAACTATTCCAGGGAAACACGCGACGAGCTCACGCAATGCCTTGCGCTCCAGATGTCTGCGTCGTTCCTACTTCATGTAAGTAAATCTCCTGCGAAATAATTCCAAGATAATTACGCTTGATGCCAGGATGCACGTGTATTGCAGCTGTCTGAAGTTTGCGAAGGCGTTTTAATACCGTTGTACCGGGATAATTACGGCAGAGGCTAAATCCAATCGTGAGGCGGGTCTAACCAGCAAAGAGGAAACAATTCGGCGACGATCGCACGCGCGTCGAGCCATCTTATTGCGGATTCGATCCGGCCAGGAAAGCGAGTATTCGGAGCCAGCAGAAACTCGAGAGCTGGACCAGCCCAGGGAAGATCTTCCGGCCTAAGCTCGGTATATCACCAGGCCGATCTGCTCCGGTTCTAATATCGATGTCGCAACCATGATTAGGCGGGATCTCGGACCGGGCCGTGGGTGGTCCGCGATGGTCGAAAGGATTTCGAGTTGCATTGGGTACGCGATCTCAACACTCACGCGCGTAGTGGAAACTCCGTATTGTCCGAATTTTTGAGACAGTCTTTTTCGCACTGGGCCGAGAAAGCGCTGATATATCTTCGTCGATCTGCTGGCATATTAGTTGCGCCTTAACCTGTCAAGGATCATTTCTCGCAGCGACCAATTAACCTATCGCAACTTTAAGGGAGTAAGAATGAAAAAAGAGCAATTCAACCAGCTTCTGTACGAAGCGTTGGAAACTGAAATAGGCGGTGTCCAAGTTTATGAAAACGCCATCCAATGCGCGGTTAACGATGACCTCAAAGAAGAGTGGCAGAAATATCTTGGTCAAACCCAAAAGCATGAACAGATCGTTCGCGGCTTGTTCGAAAAATTCGGCCTCGACGCCGAAGCGGAGACACCGGGGCGCTCAGTGGTTCGGCACATCGGCGCATCGCTGGTCAAAGCGATGCAGATGGCGCGCGAAGCCGGCGAACCGAACGCAGCACAAATCGTCGCCGCGGAATGCGTCGTCGAAGCGGAAACGAAAGATCATCTGAATTGGGAGCTCTTGGCGCAGGTCGCGGAAAAAAGCAAAGGCGATGACCGCAAGATCCTTCGCGATGCTCTTGACCAAGTCGAGAATGAAGAAGACGAGCACCTTTACCATACCACCGGATGGAGTCGCGAGTTGTGGATACAGTCGCTTGGATTGCCGGCGGTGATACCGCCACCGGAAGAAGAAAAAGACGTGAAGACGGCGATCGGCGCAGCTCGTGCCAAGCAAAGTCGTAAAGAAATGCTTTAGGCTACCGGCCGGGCTTGGGAGTTGAGTGTTTTCCTGCGCCGCTCGAGCTTCAGAGGTCAGCAGGAAAGACGACGAAGAGGCGGCTGTCATGTCAGGTAAAACTGTCGTTTGGCTTCAAACACACCAGAAAGGAGATAGATATGGCGGGTAAAAACACAGCTGCGTTCGGGATTTATCCCAACGAGGCAAGTCTGAGGATTGGTATTGAGGCTTTACAGAGAGATGGGTTTCGAGTTGAGGACATCTCGGTGCTCTTTCCGGGAAACAAGGGCACAAAAGACTTTGCTCATGAGAAAGGAACGAAAGCTCCGGAAGGCGCTGCTACGGGGGGTGGGTCAGGCGCCGTTGTAGGTGGGATTCTGGGTTGGCTGGCGGGAGTAGGCAGCATTGCGATACCCGGCGTGGGGCCATTTCTCGCTGCGGGTCCAATCATGGCAGCGTTGGCCGGCGCCGGGGTGGGTGGCGCGGTCGGCGGATTGACGGGGGCGCTCATCGGCGCCGGAATTCCGGAGTACGAAGCGAAAAGATACGAGGGACTCGTAAAAAATGGCGGCATACTAATTTCCGTCCATTGCGATAACTCGGAGTGGACTGCGAAAGCGAAGGATATTCTGGAAAGAACCGGAGCTGACGATGTCTCTTCCACAGGGGAAGCGAGTGCGGACTTTGCACAGAGCGACAAACCGAGACCGCGTACTGGCGTTTAGTTAGATGGACCGCGCCCGAGGTTGGAGAGCTCAAGCTCACCGACGGAAGGAGGTGAACTCGAATGGCCGACGAGAATTGTGCTCACGGTGGATGCACCTGCAAAATCGAACAGGGTAAAGGGGTCTCCAAAGGTGGCAAGACATACTGCAGCGATCATTGCGGGAACGCTGGTTCGTCTGCTTCAAGCAAGTGCCAATGCGGACACCCCGGTTGCCAGTAGAACTAATACGGATGGCGGTTCTTCAGCCGCCATCCGTCCTTTAAATAAATGCGAGATTTCATCACCTGTGCCGGTCCATTCAATTCGGACGGCTCACGGGCAGGCAGAAAAACAACTGGTTAAACCGCATGCAATTGAAAGAGGCGGTACAAATTTTCAAACGCGTGGCTAGTAGTTTTGAGAGACGGGCAAAAATGAAAACGACTGCTTCGAAACATCGTCGGCAAATCCGATATGCGGTGGTCGGATTGGGGCATATTGCTCAGGTGGCCGTCCTCCCCGCGTTCGCGCACGCGCGGAAGAATTCTCAACTGACCGCTTTGGTATCCGATGATCCACAAAAACTAAAAACCCTCGGCCGACGTTATCACGTCGATCATCTCTTTTCTTACCGCGAATATGACGATTGCTTACGCAGTGGCATGGTGGATACTGTCTATATTACCTTACCGAACCATCTGCATGCGGATTACAGCGTCCGCGCCGCGCGGGCAGGGATTCACGTTTTATGCGAAAAACCAATGGCCGTTACCGAGAAAGAATGTCGGGCGATGATCCGGGCCGCAGAGCGTGGCGGTATCAAGTTGATGGTCGCTTATCGGCTTCATTTTGAAGAAGCTAACATGACGGCCGTTAGGATCGTACGCTCGGGAAAACTCGGCAATCCGCGCTTTTTCACGTCGTCGTTTTCGATGCAGGTGCGCCCGGACAATATTCGCACCGATAAGGAGAAAGGCGGTGGAACGCTCTACGACATCGGCATTTATTGTATCAATGCCGCGCGCTATCTCTTCGGCGCAGAACCCACTGAGGTTTTCGCCTTCAGCAGCGCCAATACAAAAGACACGCGCTTCAAAGAAATCGACGAAATGACCAGCGCGCTTCTGCGCTTTCCGGACGGTCGACTGGCGCAGTTCTCATCGAGCTTCGGCGCGGCCGACGTGGCCAGCTATCGCGTGGTGGGCACGAAAGGCGATGTGCGACTCGACCAAGCTTACGAGTACGTTTATCCGATCGATCTCTATGTCACGATCAAGGGCAAAACCCGGAAGCAAACTTTTCGCAAGCGAGATCAGTTTGCACCCGAGCTGGAGTATTTCTCCAGCTGTATTCTTAACAACCAGACTCCAGAACCCTCGGGGACGGAGGGAATCGCAGACGTGCGCATTATCGAAGCGCTCTATCGTTCGGCAAAACGCCGAACGCGGGTCACGATCGAACCGGTGCGGCAAACGAAAAGGCCGTCGATCAAACAAACAAAGCATCGCCCGGCTGTCGACAAGCCCCCGCTTGTGCACGCCGAGAGCGCGGCGTTATAACGCGAAATCCTCATTCCCATAAAAGCTCTTAAGAAGAGCACAAGAAGCAAACATAGGCGCAAGCCGGCGGGATCGCTACACGGCGAGGAGCGGGTGAATGTTGCGACTGTGGTGTTTCGGTTCCGTCACGCCCTCTGGGACATTGACTGGCCATTTCACACGAAGCAGATATGGCATGGCACTTGCTGAGATTGAATGTGGATCAGGGGATGGAACAATTACCATTGGCTACGCGATCCATAGGGGAATACGCTGCAGCGTCTATTCATAAAGAAAGGGAAAATCGCTATGAATAATATCTTCTACATCATTGGCGTCATAGTGGTCGTGCTTTTCATTCTCGGTTACTTGGGCCTGCGATAGTGTGAACACTTCGACTAAGTCGATCATCGAACTTCTGTGCTCTAGGTTTCACGCTTAAGCGTAGCATGAAGGAGCTCGCCGAATGGTTCGGCTTAGAAAATCGCCGTGACCAGTGATGCTTGTTATGCGTCAGCAAACGACGGTGTCATGCGCTCTATTGTAGAGGGCTCTTTCGTGATTAGCTTCACGATTGATATTCGGCACCGCACCTGCATTACCCCAGACGATATAATCTTCATCTCATTCTAAGTGGAACCGTCAGTAAATTACCCCCTATAATGTCGTGAAATCCTGACAACCAACTATGTTGGGCGCTGTGCGGATGACAGGGATAGCGCTTTTAAGAACAAATCTTCGAAAATAACACGTGGCCTATCATTTGCTGGTCAGCGGGCTTGATGACAAGAAATGTTCCCGAACGCTTGAAGATCATTAGCACTTCACCGATTCATTCGGCTAAGACATCGGGACTGCGATACGTCACTGACAGGTTTCAGGGAATCACACGGCGAAGAAAAGGCAAGGATTTTCGCTTCTACAGCCCAACTGGGCGGCAAATACGCGATGCCGTTGAGTTGCGCAGGATTCAATCCTTGGCGGTTCCTCCGGCATGGACGAATGTATGGATCAGTCCTTTTCCCGACAGTCATTTACAGGCGACCGGAAGAGATAGCAGAGGACGAAAACAATTTCGCTATCATCCCCGTTGGCGTGAAGTGCGTGATCAAAATAAATATGATCGCTTGATGCTGTTCGGGCGGGTACTGAAAAAATTGCGCACGAGTGTGGCTAAGGATTTAGGTTTGCCTGGATTACCGCGCGCCAAAGTCATGGCGACAATCGTCAAGCTCCTGGAAACGACGTTTATCCGAGTCGGTAATGATGAGTATGCCCGCGAAAACCAATCCTTCGGATTAACGACGATGATGAATAAGCACGTTAAGATCAGAGGATCGAAGATCCGATTTTGTTTTCGCGGTAAAAGCGGGATCGCCCGCGATATGTATCTTAGCGATCGAAAACTGGCGCAAATTGTCAGGCGCTGCCAAGAGCTCCCGGGGCAAGACCTTTTTCAGTATCTTGATGACGACGGTGAACCGCACGCGGTTAATTCCAGCGATGTCAATGATTATCTTCGCAGAATCACGGGGATTGATCTTACGGCAAAGGACTTTCGCACTTGGGCGGGTACTATACTGGCGGCGCGCGCGCTTGCCGAGTTAAAATCTTTTGGTTCAAAGGCTGAGGCCAAGCGAAACCTTGTCACGGCCATTGAAAGTGTCGCCAAAAGGCTAGGCAACACGCGGGCAGTCTGCCACAAGTGTTATATCCACCCCGCTATTTTAAGTTCGTATCTCGATGGAACTTTAGTCCAGAGTCTAAGCCAACCTATACGGCCGCAGCGGGCCGGCTCCCTTAGCGCATTAATACCTGAAGAAGCAGCGGTGATGGCAATTCTCGGCCAAACATCAAAAACTGGATCCAACAAAAAAGCCGCATGAAGCGTTTACCGCGTGGAGCCAAACGCAGGGTTAATCGTGCTCGCGTTATGATTTTCTTATGCAGATACCGATCGAATCGACCGAGTAGTCGCATACTTTTTTCGCGCATCATTTCAAAGACTGTACAGAATCGCATGAGATTGTTGGTCGATGACGGCTAAGTTTATACGCGCCTTTAGGTTGCTACCATGACGTCTAACGCCAATGATCAATGACCTTTGGTACAAAAACGCAGTGATCTATTGTCTATCCGTGGGCACCTTCATGGACGCAGATGGAGACGGCATAGGCGACTTCCAGGGGCTCGTGCGCCGTCTAGACTATTTGCACGGACTCGGTGTCACGGCGATCTGGCTGATGCCGTTCCAGCTGTCGCCCTGTCGCGACGACGGCTACGATATCTCCGATTACTACGGGGTGAATGCGCGCCACGGTACACTCGGCGATTTCGTCGAATTCACCCACGGCGCCGAGCAGCGCGGCATCCGGGTCATCATGGATCTCGTCGTCAATCACACTTCGGATCGGCATCCGTGGTTTCAAGAAGCGCGCCGTGATCCTAAGTCAAAATATCGGGATTGGTACGTTTGGTCCGATAAGAAGCCGCCGCACGCCAACAAGGGAATGGTTTTTCCCGGAGTACAGAAATCGACCTGGTCTTACGACAAGATCGCGCGCGCGTGGTATTTCCATCGCTTTTATGATTTCCAGCCCGATCTTAACACCTCGAACCCATACGTGCAGGCGGAAATTCTCAAGATCATGGGCTTTTGGATTCAGCTCGGCGTTGTCGGATTCCGCATGGACGCTGTGCCGTTCGTGATCTCGACCAAGGGCCCGAGAGTGAAAGAGCCGGTCGAGCAATACGACATGCTGCGCGCACTGCGGGAATTTCTCCAGTGGCGCGAGGGCGCTGCGATCATTCTCGCGGAAGCCAATGTCTTGCCCGAAACTGACATGGAATATTTTGGCGAAGACGGCGATCGCATGCACATGATGTTCAACTTCCAGGTCAATCAGAATTTGTTTTACGCATTGGCAGCCGCCGACTGCCGCCCGCTTGTGCAAGCGCTCAAAGCCACGAAACCACGGCCCGCCACTGGCCAATGGGGTTTGTTTTTGCGGAATCACGACGAGCTTGATCTCGGCCGCTTGACCGAGGAGCAACGCCAGCGCGTCTTCGCATGCTTCGGACCCGAGAAGGAAATGCAGCTCTATGATCGAGGCATCAGACGCCGGCTCGCCCCCATGCTCAATGGTGATCGGAGACGCATCGAGCTGGCCTACAGCCTGATGTTCACACTGCCTGGAACGCCGGTCCTTCGTTATGGCGACGAGATCGGCATGGGGGATGATCTCAAGCTGCCCGAGCGCAATTGCGCCCGCACGCCGATGCAATGGTCGACGGAACCTCATGCGGGATTCACGAAATCGGACAAGCCGATCTTGCCGGTTATCGATGATGGACCCTACGGCTATCAGCACGTCAATGCCGCGGAGCAGCGGCGCGATCCGAATTCGCTGCTCAACTGGACTGAGCGCATCATCCGCATGCGCAAGGAAGTTCCGGAGGTGGGCTGGGGCGACTTTGAAGTGCTCTTGACGGGAGATCCAGCGATACTCGCAATTCGCTACGACTGGCGCAACAATTCAGTCCTGTTCGTCCATAATTTGGATGCGATTCCCAAGGAGGTGGCGTTTTCCACAGGATTGCGAGGTAATGAAGCTCGCGTGCTGGTAAATTTACTGACCGAGGATCACAGCCGAGCTGGAGAAGACGGAAGGCATCACTTACTAGTCGAGGCTTACGGCTATCGCTGGTATCGGGTCGGGGGTCTCGATTACTTGCTCAAGCGTAGCGAGATTGAGACGCCAAAAGAGCGCTAAGAGACATCTTCAGGACCGTTGCTCTCGGTGCCCTTAACCGAGGCCATGGGCTTCGTCCTTAGCAATAAAATTCAGTGTTGGAATGTCGGGTTTTTCGCACAGATTTCCCCGCCAGATAGGGAAATCCTTACACTATCCTGATATCGCGTGCCGACGACTTCCCCATATTTCCCTTGAAAAATCCGGTTTTATACGGTCTGACAAGTTTCTCTCTGGACCATTTGAATGGTACGTCACTTGCTCGCTGTTCTTCGCTGGTCGAACAAGGAGAGGAGAGCGAAAATGAAGTCGATCGACGTAAGCTTACACAAACCCAGTTATTGGCAGTCAATCTTCTTGCAGAGCAAAGTAAACGGAGCTGCTTACAGCGGCGAAGGTCTTCCCGGCCGAAGTTGGAATTGGCCGAAAAATACCTATCTGCAGCGCCGATTGCGACGATACAGATATCTGCACGAGCTAGAAAACTCAAAGTTGAATTAGTGCACTGCTAGGTGACAAAGGACTCCAGCATTGCGCTCTGCGGTGGTTTGAGTTCACCTAGCTCCCCTTTCTAGTTAACTGCATCCTCTCTTCATCCGACAATGTGGAATGTCAAAAAGGCTTCAAAGCCACAGGCGACTAATGCGATGGCAGCAAAAGATATCGTGACGAAAGCGTTACCTTCGACACGAGGGATGGCATCCGGTACTGAGTCAGAAATCTATCTTACATGCTCATGATGATGTTTTGTGCATCGTCTTGGAACTAGGAGGCTCCATGTCTCTTCTTTTCTTTCTTCCCTTTTTAACCGTGGCCGCGGACGATGCCGCGAACAATTATGTAACCCAAATTGAAAAGCGCATCATGGCGGTCTGGCACTTGCCGCAAAGATCTGCGGGATTGACGGTCACGCTCAGAATGAATCTCGAACGGTCAGGGCGCATTTCCGATGTCCGAGTAGAGCAATCGTCCGGTGACGAACCCTTCGATACGTCGGCGGTCGAAGCGGTGCGCAGCGCGGCACCATTCCCTCCCGTGCCTGTTGCGCTGCAACATTTGATCGGCGATCTGGTCATCGTGCTCGATCCCACGCCGTTGCCGGCGGAGGAGACACCGAAAGCGAAGCCACCGCGCAAGCTTCAGACTCCGCGGGCGCCCGTTCGGCCGTCGCCGAAAAATCTCCCTGGTTACGAAATCTGAGAAAATATGGGCTGAGATTTTGGATCTCCTGATGAGGACCAGCCTCTCGGCAAAAAAACAAGTGAATATAAAATTGGATCGATATTCACATGCCTTGGTAGAGGAGGCACTGCGGTGGCTCCCCGAAGAGGAAACGCAAGCCAAGCAAGAAGCGGAGCAGACCTGGACACCTTCGCCGGCAACGTCTGATCGTGACGTTCCGGGAGTTCAGCCACAGGACCGGCGCGCCCGCATTCTCCTCGCTGACGATAACGCCGACATGCGCGAATACATCAGCCGCTTGCTGGCCAAGCGCTTCGACCTGCAAGCAGTTACCGATGGACAGGCCGCCTTGGACGCTGCCCGAGCCGAACCGCCTGACCTAGTGATCAGCGACATCATGATGGCAAAACTGGATGGGTTCGGCCTGCTGCTCGCGTTGCGCGCCGATCCGCACCTGCGCGAGGTTCCGATCATTCTCCTCTCGGCCAGAGCGGGGGAGGAGAGCTGTATCGAGGGCATGGAAGCCGGCGCGAATGATTACTTGATCAAGCCGTTCAGCGCCCGCGAGCTGTTAGCGCGCGTCGGTGCGCATCTTGCGGCAGCTCGCGTTCGCAGGGAAACCGCAGAGAAAATTCGGTCACGCGAGGCCGACCTGCGTGATTTCGTCGAAAACGCCAGCGTCGGACTTCACCGCGTCAGTGCGGACGGCATTATTCTGTGGGCCAACCGGACGGAACTAGATCTGCTTGGATACACGCGCGATGAATACGTCGGCCATTCTATTGCTCAGTTCCACGTTGATGCTTCGGTAAGCGAGGATATTCTTACCCGTCTGGGTAGGGGGGAGAATGTGCGCAATTGCCGGGCGCGCATGCGCTGCAAAGACGGTTCGATTCGTCGCGTGCTCATCAATTCCAGCGGGTATTTCGAGGACGGGAAGTTTGTCCATAGCCGCTGCTTCACCCGAGACATCACCGAACACAAGTGGGCCCAAGATGCTGACGCGTTGTTGAGTGCCATCGTCGATTCGTCCGACGACGCCATTATCAGCAAAGACCTCAACGGGGTCATTACCAGCTGGAACAAGAGCGCCGAGCGACTGTTTGGATACATGCCTTCCGAAGCCGTCGGCCGGTCGATTACCATGCTTATCCCCCCTGATCGCCTCGACGAAGAGCCGAAGATTCTCGAGCGGCTCAAGCATGGCGAGCGGGTGGACCACTTCGAGACGATCCGGGTGCGGAAAGACGGATCGCGGCTGGACATATCGCTGACCATCTCGCCGGTGAAAGACGCCGATGGTCGCGTTGTCGGCGCATCGAAAGTCGCGCGCGACATCACCGAACACAAGCGGATTGAGCAGGAGCGTCATGAATTCAGCCGTGAATTAGAAAAACAAGTCCGTAAGCGGACCGCGGAATTAGAAGAGGCGAACCGGGCGCTGCTGAAGGACATGGAGGAGAGGCAAAAGCTCGAAGAGCAGTTTCATCAGTCACAAAAACTGGAGAGTGTGGGCGTTCTTGCCGCTGGCGTCGCCCACGACTTAAACAATCTTCTCAACATTATCCAGGGCTACGCTTCTGTTATCGGGCCGGATGCCCCAAGGGACGAGATCGGGGAGAGTGTCGATGCCATCACTGAGACAACCAAACGAGGCGCCGCGTTGGTGCAACAGCTTTTGACTCTTGCCCGGAAAACAGAAATTAAAAAAGAGTCTGTAGATATCAATACTCTCATTGAGCGACTGAGCCGTTTCATCAAGGAAACATTTCCAAAAAACATCGAGACGACGCTGGATTTGTCCCCCATTCTTCCTTCGATCCTGGCGGATGCAAACCAAATCAACCAGGTGCTGCTCAATCTTTGCGTCAATGCGCGCGATGCCATGTCCGCTGGCGGCAAGGTTTTGCTCAAGACTTCTGTCGTGAAGGAAGGAGGCCTGGAAGTGTATGGCGCGCTGGAGGCACAGCCGTATGTGTCCATCGAGATCACCGACACCGGCACGGGGATGGACGAATACGTTCAGAGCAAAATGTTCGAGCCCTTCTTCACCACTAAGGAAATTGGTAAGGGGACAGGACTCGGCCTTGCCGTAGTTTACGGTATCGTGAAGAGCCATAACGGATTTATTGAGGTAACGAGTCAACCGATGCGTGGAACGACTTTTCGTCTTTACTTCCCTACTATAGGAGGTTAATCCGTTATGGACTGCGCTTCAGAGAGATCCCCATTGGAGAAACGAGGCCAGGGTCACGAGACCATTCTCATCGTGGAGGACGAACCTCTCATGGTTCGTCTGTTGGAAAGGTTCTTTTCGCGCCACGGTTACAAGGTCTTGGTAGCCGCCGACGGCGAGCAGGCGATCGAAGTCTATTGCCGTTACAAGCTGCACATCGATGCAGTGCTTTTGGATGTCCGTCTTCCCAAGACCACGGGTGAAGAGGTCTTTCGAAAGATGAAGGATGAAAATCCTGCCGTGCAGGTCGTGATGGCCAGCGGTTTTTTAGAGCCGGAGGTAAAGAGCGAGATGACCTTGGCCGGCGTCAAGCGCTTCGTGAATAAACCCTATATGCTCGGTGAACTATTAGAGGTTTTTCGAAGCTTGTTCGACAACGAGTGAGGACGAATGTTCATCTAATTTGCTGCGCGTACTCCTGTTCGGTTGCCCTCACGTGGCCAACAAAAAAGCTAAACGAGTTGTCAGCGCCGAGCAGCTTGCTAAGGCGACGGCTGAGAACGTATTTGGCTGGAAAAGCGTTCACAAGCGCAACGGCGAGCTTGTCGGCAAGAAACAGGACAAGGCTGGACGGTGGCGAAAAGCAAAGGTGCCTGACTACGTCAACGACCAGCGCCAGGCATACGCGATCGATAACCGCATGAAGCAGCTTGGACGTTCGGAGCGATATCTGAAAGAGCTTTCCAGGATTACTAAAGCAAAGAATCTCCCGAGCGAATGGGCTACGCCCGAGCAGCGAAGTCAAGCAGCACTCAAAGCGTTAGGGAAATAGCGTGAGGAGATGCAAACTCGCCAGCGACGCCGTAGACCCACACTTCCACAAATAAACAAAAGACAGACTTGACGGCTCGCCATAATCGCCGGGAACCGTTTTGCAAGATTCTTTAACAAGTCCTTGCATATTTATGGAATAGGGCTAGCCTCACCGACATGAAACTAACAATCGAGATGGCGGTTGAGAGTTACGACAAGTTGCTCGGCAAATGCGGCGCGCCCTCGCCGGAGTTTGAGACGTTGATCAACGGCTGCATCGAGCGGCGCGGAACGCAAGATCATTTCCAGAACTTCATGCAAATTCTCTGCGAAAAGGAAGAAGCGAAAACGCTTCTCCGCACGGCGGTTGATCTGTGTCCCGAGGCAGTCCCCGCTATTACGAAAGCTCTTGCGTCAGCAAACGATCAATAAAATGGTTCGCCCGGTCTTCTGCTCAATCGAAGGGATCTCATCGCCTTTGACGTTTTTGGCTAGCACTCCGCAAACTGATCATTTCATGTGCTCGAAAATGGATCTTTGGGTTTCACCGAGTCCATGGTGTCAGCTTCTGTATCGAAGTTAAGGACTTCACCTTTCACGATATCTCTCGCCGCCAGCCAGATTTAGTTACCACGCGCCGGGTTCGGCTACGTGCGTGTGGATTACGCTTCGGTGAATTTTTGAACTTGGGGGTTCATCTCGCCGCGATAGATCTCATAGATAAATTTAGGCAGAACGTTTAAACGGGCCTCTGGTGAGGACAGTCTTTAGGCAGCGGGCATTGACTTCCGGGGTCGCTCTTTTTTTCCAGTGCGAGAGACCTTTCCGCAAATACTTCGGGTCAATATCCACGGCTTCGCAGATGTTGATGAAAGAAAATGGCCATTCATGATCGTCTTCAAAAATCCATTCGTCCGTATCTTTGAAGAGACGATTGGCCTCATGTCCGGCGTATTTTTGAAAGCATTCAACCGCATCCAGCAAAACCGCAAACATGAGTGTCTTTTCGGGTTGGGTAGGGCTGGCTCCATAGAGACCGAGGATGTCCAACTCGGATAAGGAACCAATCGAGTGGAGCGCCGTCAGGGGTCTGTTCATATGCAATAAGGTACCGAGAGAAGCATGAATCGGTTTTCATTATCCTCTCAGAATTTGATCCGATTCAAGTAGTCGCCTGAAAATTTACCGACCGAATGCCCCTGGGACCATTTCCATTAGTAGGCTGATGGACCGTTTCAGCATTTGGCGAATGGATCAGCTCGCACGACTGTCGGCTTTCTCCTCACACATCCCGCTGCACGACAGGAAAAACCCGCTCATAGCTTGGCATCGGCGTGCGAGGACTTCTATGTTTTCGCCGGTAAAAATGGCCACCAAGCGGACGGGCTTTTCAGCGTGTGACAAATTCTTCCTTTGATCTGTCGAATCGGTAACATCGGTATAGGCCTTGCTCAGCAGATGTACGAGGAATATCGAAGTCCAAGAATTTGCTACAGATTGAGCATTCAGAAAAGGGCCTCAATGGATCGATTAGAGAATGAGGATATTGGAATCATTTGGGCGCGGCACTACCCTAAACGGGCTGAGAGCGCATCGTCGATGTCGCTTTGTGTGACGCTTGCCATGATCATAAAACAGCGAGCCAAGTCCGTCCTTGAGTACAACGCCTGCTCGGATAAATTACGGCATGTCCTTTCAGCCGCTCGTGTTCCGAAAGAGCAGTTTGACACGTTGGAAAGCGAGTCAAACGCTGAGACCAATCGCGGAAATAGACTCTAGAGGAGAGAAACGCGGTCTTACTCACGCGCTACGGCTGGACCGTCGGAATCTGATATGTAATCCCAACTGCTGCAGCTTTTCAGGGGTAAATGTTCGCGAGTCACTCTGACCATCAGGTTCCTGATAATCAACGCAAACGGAATCAGCGTTCCAGGAAACGTGAAAAGCGCTGACCGCGGTCCTATCAAGATGATCGCCCAAGCTTCGCAAAAGTTGAGACAACTTATTTGAGGCTTGCGTTTGAGAGGAAGCATGGTTTCGCCTCTGCCTTTGTCCGGTGGAATCAAGCCGTGAAATAACAAGCTGCGTGAAACGCAACGGTCGATTAACTGTCACACTGCTTTGCGCGATAAGATCTCTTTCTCCAATGGCTTGTCTCAATATCCACTCACCTGTTCGAGTCAGGGAATCGCTTTGAACGAGATAGTCTTGGCCATCTTTCTCCAGCTCGAATGTTGTAACCCTGGCAACCTCTAGCGACTGCCCGATCACTCGTAACGATTTAGCATAAGCCATTTTAACTGCTGAAGAGATACGTCTAGATAACCTGATTGAGCCGTGCGAAGTGGTAAAACGCACCTTGCCCGAAAGGAACGGCGTCAGAACGGTGTCGAGGCTAAAGTCAGGAGTGGATCATCGCCAACTCCGATGAGCCACAACACAAGCAGACTGATAACGCCAGTAGCCGAAAAAGCTACCAATAGTGCGCTCGCTACGATGATTCTTTCGTACATCCTCGCGCCACCTTTCTGGAGGACTATCAGCAGATCGCTTGTCCAGGCGTGACTCGTTCGGCCTTCGAAGCGGTTAGCCCGTAAGAATCGTTCTCGATCGTCACTCCGCGGATATTCTCCACGGTTGTCCCGTTTCAACCAGCCTAGTTGGCACAAAGGGGAAAGCTTTCGGCGGGCACATGAGGCCATGCACTGGCGTCGATCGCTTCCCCTTTGTGCGTTGCGCGTAGTGTTTAGCGCACTGCGCGTGTGAAAGGGGGATTACCTTTTCACGGCAGAAGACAAGAGCAAAACCAGGGCCGACAGATTCTTGTAGAGACAAAACCCATGGTGAAAAAAAAGAGATGTCTTGCCGATAGCTTAGCACGACAATTCAAAGCCGCTTTCTCATTCACGTTGATCCGACCTAAAGACATTCGTAAAGTGTGGGGATTTTACTGCGCTCTAGTTTGTGAAACCCGCTCAGCACGCACGGTTGAGGAATTCACTGTCTTGAGTCTTCCAATTCATCGCTCCCGAAAAGAATTCTTATTATCGTAATTCCAGTTGGCTGGAATGGTTGATTGCTTGCAAAAAAGTAATTTCGGCGGGAAGCGCGAGTTGCCGCCCCTTTTCCACATCCATGGCAATCACTGGCTGAGCGCGGTAGGGATTGCCAAACGTATGCACCTGATTGGGGTAGCAGATTGAGGGTAAGGAGCTTTACCTCCAATCCAACAGGCCGACTAGCACGCCACTGTATCGGCTCGATGGGAGAGAGTAGCAACTCCACGAGCGAAAATCCTTTACATGTAGAGATGCCACAGGCAATGCAGAGGACAGAGCGATTGCCGTCCGCTAACGATTTCTGATTGTGAACCGTCTAGAATTGCCCCCATTGATTGTTCTAAGCTATTTGTATGAAGTGGTGGCGTCTTCCTTTGCTGATCGTAAATTTTGTGCTCTGGTTTTACTTGGCGACCTTGTTGTTTAGTTACTACGTGCATGTGGATTACGCTTTGGTGAACTTTTGAACTTCCCCGTAATTGATCGGTTTTTGTAAACGCACCCGAATTCCGCGTTCATTCAAGTCGTGCATTTCGGAAATGCGGTGATTTCCCTCCATAGCTAGGACAAAAGCAGAGGTGGTCTGCGATATTAAGGGTTTCTGCGTCAGGCCCAAGGAGAGGCGGTATATAAAAGGTGGATCTTAACCTTCCGCTCGCGTAAAGAGTTTCCGATAAACGATGCCGTGCTCCAATCGCTGGACCGGCTCGTTTTCGATCACCTCTTGGAGCCGTATTCTTGTCATTTTCGGGTTTGATGCCGAAAGCAGCCGCGCCACGTTTTGAATGCCTGACGCGTTGGGCTTCATGTCGAATCCATATAGCCACTGGAGAGATCCGTAAGCATCCTCAGCTTGCTGAGTATTCTTAAACCGCAAATTTTTCCGTAGAGACTTGAGTACTGCCTCTGTATTCACCGGGTCTCTCACGAACGCGACCGATTCAGTGACACCATTCAATAAAGCATCAATCAACCGGGGATTTCGATGCAAATATGCGCGCTGGGCGACAAGCGCCAACCCTTGATAGGCAATGGCGGATTTTCCGAGATCTAAGAGTAATCGATGTTTCAGGTCCTTGAGAAGGAGTCTATAACCATAACTCACATAAGCGCCGTCGATCTTTCCGGCGATAAGCGACCGGGTTAAAGCCGACTGATCTCCAAGAGTCATCAACGCGATGTTGTCGCGCGCCGGTTCCATCCCTAAATATTCAAGCGCTAGAACAGTCATTGACCAGACTCCGCCGCCCATACTTTGAATGCCGAGTCTTTTCCCTCTCAGGTCGTTTGGAGTTCGGATCTTGGGCGCCACGATGAGATCGCCGTCGGGCCGGTTGACCAAACCGGCAAAGAACGCGATATCCATTCCACCGGCGGCAGCGCTTAGTACGGAACTGGGAACCGTGTAAGCCACCTGAACTTCATCCGATGCGAGCGCTTGGATGGTCGATGGGCCGTTGCGGACATCGACGACTTCGACATCGACGCCGTGTTTCTGAAATAACCCGCGTTCCACGCCGATCCAAAGCGCCAGGACTTTTTCATTGAAAGCCCCATGCGCTACACGCAACAGCGGAAGCTCAGTGGCCCAGAGCGTTTGTTGAGTCGTGACAACCAAGAAACATCCAGCTAACCAGAACCGCCAAGGCTTTTTTGAGTGTAAAACTGCATTCATAGGTTGAATCTCCTTTTGGTTGGATGTCCGCATCAAGTTTTGCAATTACAGCCCTCGAGGGCTATGCAAGACTTTCAATCAAGTGAGGGCGATCAAAGAGATGCAGTTTCGGAAGCGCTCTGCCATCTGGACGTCGGCAGCTTCGCTGCGGCTCGATCGGTGCCTCCAGCATCTAAAGGACGACCTTGCGCGAATGGCCGTAATGCTAGGTGTTAAACTTGTCCGAAGAGCTTTTCCCATCGTCCCACTTCCCATCGATGGATAGCTTGGACCTCCTAGCTTGCGCACAACGCAAAACGCAATCGATGTACCAAGCATACGAAGTGCGTGAGCTCATCAAAATCTTTGATTTAAATGGGTGAGTGCAGATTTCGAGCGGTTTATTCAATGCGTCAGGAGCAACTGTAGTTGACACAAGCGTCTCCACGGTTTACACGCACCCCACTTATGAAATTTTGAGAGAGCTTAATGGTGGCCACTGAGACCACAACGCTACAGGAGCTGAGCCTCGCCCGAACCGCCGCGCTGCTCGCTGCACCGGTTCGAAATCATACGAGGCAATGGCTGACTATGTGGACTGCCCGGTGCTACAACGCGTGTGACGGGAGTACGTCGAGGATGGCTCTTCTGCTAGGATCGATGATTGTGAGCAAAGCGCCTGGCCGAAGGTGCGGCGACCATTAACCACCGAACAGACATTCTTCTTGTCATCTCAACTGTGTGTGAATCTCCAGGTTCATGGACTTGGTGCGTAAGGCTCTGAAGCTAGTGGAAGAACGACAGTGAACGTGCTTCCATGGCCAACTTCGCTTTCGGCAGTAATTGAGCCTTTTTGTTGTTCGAGGATCTTTTTAGTTAGTGCGAGACCCAGCCCCGTTCCTTGCTGAACTTTCGTGGTACTAATATTGAGTTGGATAAAATCGTCAAAGATGCGCGGCAGATCCTCTTCTTTAATGCCTATACCTGTGTCCTTTACTTGTAACCGGATTTGCTTCTGCTCGTCGACTGAGACCGCAACTCTGACGTCGCCGTTATCGTGGTTATACTTAATGGCGTTCGACAACAGATTGTAGAGCACCTGCTTAAATCTGAGTGGATCTAAGGTGACGATATCGTTGTCGACGGGCGCATCAACGTTGATGACAACATTTCTCTTGGCTGCCATCGGTTTAACAATGCCGCACGTCTCGGCAATGGCTTCTTTGAGCGAAAAGCTTTGAGCGTTCAGTTCCAACTTTCCAGTTGCAACTTTGGCCAAATCAAGCACGTCGTTAATAACCTCGAGCAAGTGCTGGGCGCTTTTCAAAATGTCATTTAGAAATTCTTTTTGGTCCGGATTCAGAGAACCAACTTTCTCATCCACGAGCATTTCCGAGAAGCCGATGATTGCATTTAAAGGGGTACGCAACTCGTGCGACATATTAGCGAGGAAATCGGACTTGGCACGATCGGATGACTCCGCGCGTTCTTTGGCCTCCCGCAGCTCTTCAAATAATTTAGCGTTTTCCGAAGCGACGCCGACTTGCTGGGCGATGGATTCGAGCAGCTGTAATTCTTCCGAGGCGAAATGACGCGTTGTAAGATTAGTCACATGCAGCGTTCCAATGATTTTGTCCTTGGTCCGAATCGGAAACGCGGCAGCCGCCTTGAAACCAAGCGACGCGACCGTACCTGCCCGACTCAGTCCTTGATAACGGGCATCATGTTGTAAATCCTCGAAGACTAGTCGCGTACCCGTTTCTAGCACGGGCGCACTGATACCTTTGTCCATGCGGCGCTCTGCCATATTTTTGGCCATCTCGTCATTGAGGCCGTGATAGGCAATCATGCGCAACATTTTCGTCCGGGAATCGAGTTCATAAACCCAGACCGCGTCAAAGGCAAGCGTCTCCGCGATCTTATCGACGGCCTGTTTAACAATAATGCAAGCCGTAAACTCTCGCTCCGTTCGGCGCGAAGACGGGATCGATGCAGCGCCTCGTTGAGCAAACTGATGAGCACTCCTGCGATGATCAAGGTCAGCCACTGCACGAAATTGAATGAAATTAAATAGGAGGGAATGTCCCCCGGCCCCGAAAGAAAGTAGGTGCTCACGCCCGCAAGAAAAGTCGAGAGCAGTCCCGGCCCAGCACCACCAACGTACGCACTCAGTATGATCGGAATCACGAAAAGGATCAGCGTTGGCTGGTCGAGGGCCCAGGCATCGAGACCGAGAAGTGAGATCATCGTCGCCGACGTACTAAGCACCGCTAGCACGTACGCCCGCCACGACGGCTGCCGAACGCTTGGATTGGAATTCACCTTTGGCTCAGACGGTCGGATTTCTTCATTGCGGGGGGTGCCAGTATTCATTCTTGACTCATTCTAAGGCGAGCGACTTACCATAACAACTGAGATCTGACGGACATGTCGGCCAGAACACAATTTTCAATCAGGTAAATGTTGGGGCCGCTTGAGCGTTAAATTCTAAGTCCCAACCATCACGATCAAATTGAACTCTCCATCAACGAAATCCCGCATGAGATTAAATTGACGCCTCGATCAGTTATAAAATCTGCAGTGACTCGGAGTACGACGGTATCACCGCGGTGCAACTGCTTTCACTGACTCCTCAAGGTTCGAATCACACGTTCATTTTCATCGTCGATCGAATTACGCTCTCCCATTCCGATCATCCGATTATGGTTATGGACTTGTCCACGGAACGCGGCCGGGCATTTCGTGTCATTCCATCCGAGATTGAGGGAGTTGAAAACAACCTTTCGCTCGCAAACATGGACTTTGGGGAATTTGCTGATTCCGCTGACCGCGATGGAATATTTCGTGGCTTTCGGGAGAGTTGACATCCGCAAACGCCGGGCGCTGCCCGCCGCGGAATGTGGCGGGGCACAACGCCGCACCGCGGCCCCAGCATGACATGGTCAGGTACCCTACAGATACGCCTACGCTACCACCCCCTTTGCTTTCTTCTCCGCTATGTACTTCTTCATAGCAAGGCGTCTCTTTTGTTTCTCGCGCCTCTGCAAATTTCTTCGTGCGTCCTGTTTCATGCTAATTCTCCTTGTGCACCGGGACAAACCGGCGGGTTGTTTGCGGAGGGGAGTTCTGCGCGGCTAAGGGTTAGCCACCCATGCCAGACTTGAGTTATGGCCGTCCGCAGTTCAGCCACAAAGCGTTGATAAGGAACGTGCAGGCAAGGTAACGAGCCGCCTCAAACGTAGCCATTGCATGTACCGAAACAAACCGCGCGAGAACCGGAGATACCTAAGACGGCAAAACAGATCGGCTTCACGATTCCACCGTCTCTTCTATATCGCGTGGATGAGGTGATCAAGTGCCGGTCGCTTTCCGCCAATGGTTACCGCACTCAATTACGGGATTGAATTGGTTTCTCCGGCACCCAATTCTTCCGGCTCCGTAAGCGAACAATTTGGAGCCAGCCCCTCGTGCGGAGGTGACACCCGGGAGTGCTGGCTCCGCACGAGATGGTGGCTCATGGCGCTCGATGACATGGTATGTCTACTTTGGTCATGTCTTGACAAATCGAAATGAAAAGGACTAAGTACTTCACTTCGTACACCTCGGTAGACCTCATCTCGTACGACAATAAAAAACACCGTCGTTGGCTAAGACTGCTGGATGTCATATGGCATCGCCTAGATTTCCGTTGAACCGCGACGGCTACGGATTCCGCGCCGTGGCCGTGGATTCAACCGTAACACCGGTTAGCCGGGCAGACGATCAGCCTGCTCTGTTAGGAGAAATTACCTCGTTGAAAACTTGGTGAGAGTGATTGACGAATAAGGAGACAAAATGGATCGAGAATCGCGACGTGTCGGGCTCAAGTGGAAGATCGCGGGAATCTATACAGGAGTGATGCTGATCTTGGCTATTCTTGTAACCGTTGGAATATATCAGGTCACCCAAAACACACTGCGAGCGCAACTCGATAGGCATGCCCTGGCCATAGCCACGAACTTAACCGATGCAGCCGCGGGACACATGGCCGGGAAAAATCTCCTAGCGCTTAACGCCTTGGCAAGCAAGTATACGCTTCACGACGGCGTGGCATATACTTTTATCCAAAATAGTCGAGGCGAAATCCTGGCCCAGACCTTATCCAAAATAGTCGAGGCGAAATCCTGGCCCAAACCTTGGGAAGTTTTCCTGCAGAATTCAGGCAAGGTCTGCCTATTGCTGGACAACGGCAAGTCCACCGTCGAGAGCTGTCATTGAACGGAAGGACAGTGCGCGAAATCGGTCTGCCGGTTCTAGGGGGACAGTTGGGAACTGTCTATGTGGGATTTTGGGACGACGCTGTAGAAAGGGAGATCCAAAGCGCTCTTCTGCGCATTATCGGGATCATCGCTCTAGTTCCCGTCGTGGGTGCACTGCTTTCGTTTCTTGTAGCCCATTGGATTGTGCGACCCATCGTTGCCTTAACGGAGATTGCAGACAAGGTCACCCATGGTGACCTTGACGCGTCGGTCAGCGGCGAAAGTGCAAATGCGCGTGATGAGATTGGAGAATTGGCCCGTTCTCTGGAGCGCATGCGCGCGAGCCTTAAAGCAGCCATGGCGCGGCTCAATCGGCAAGCAGCGTGAATTGCCGATTATCGAGGAGAAATAAATGGTCACCCACTACAAACAATATCAGATGTGGTTATTGCCTGTCGTTTTTACGCTTACCCTTCTCTTCCCTCGTAGCGCTCGCAGCGCCGACGTTCTCGAGCGTCCGCTGGAGAAAATTACAATTGCCTACAGCTCGATTTCAGCCAACATGGCGACATTGTGGATCACCCAGGAGCGCGGCTTCTTCCGTAAATACGGGTTAGATGTTCAGCTCGTTTTTATTGAAAGTGGCAGCACCACGGTGGAAAGCCTGAACTCAAAAGACGTAGCCTTCGCGCAAATGGCGGGGGCGGGCGTCCTGCAAAGCCGTCTCCGGGGGTCGGATGTCGTGATGATCGCGGGATTTCTCAATACCATGGACTATCAGCTCATGGTCGATAAACGCATCACCCGACCCGATCAGCTCAAAGGAAAAACTATGGCTGTAAGCCGGTTTGGCTCTTCTTCAGATTTCGCTACCCGCTATGCCCTGGATAAATTCGGATTAGTGCCGGACAAGGATGTGACGATTCTGGAGATTGGCAGCCAGCCGGCCCGATTCGCCGCCCTTGAGGCAGGAAGGATCCAGGCAGCGATGGTCGCAGTGCCTTTAACATTAAAGGCGAAGGCTCTCGGTTTCCATACCCTGGCGGATCTGCAAATGCTCGGTCTCGAATATCAACACACAAGTTTGGCAACGACTCAGGCGTTGATCAAGTCTCGGCCGGACCTTGTAGCTAACGTCATGAAAGCTTACGCGGAGGGGATTTATTACTACAAGACCCATCGCACGGAGTCTCTAGCAGTGCTGGCAAAATATCTGAAGACCAATGACCGTGAAGTTCTGACCGAAGTCTACGAACATTTAGGACTTGCTCTGACTCCGCAGAAACCGTATCCCACATTGCGGGGCATTGAAATTATGCTCCGGGAATTGGCGGTGAGAGATCCCAAGGCCAAGGGGGCGCGCCCCGAAGAGTTTGTGAACCAAACTTTTATCAAAGAGTTGGACAGCTCCGGCTTTATTGACCGTTTATACAAAGCCCAACCCGTCGTGGCGAGTCGCAAAGAACCGCCCTCCGTGCCGGCCGCTCCTAAGGAGAAGCCTGTGCCGGCCAATCCCAAAACAAAGCGCGCGGTGGCAGAAGCCAGATCGATTTCCATCCCTAGCCCTGGGGATGGAGCACGTGAATACACCGTGCAGGCCGGAGATACGCTCGGTCACGTGGCGCTTACTTACTATGGAGATCACCTTAAATGGGGAAAAATCTACGAAGCGAATAAGCAAACAATGAAAAACCCCAATTTTCTTTACATTGGACAAAGGATCATGATCCCTTCGTGAGCGGAAGATTTTGTCATCGGTATCGCTGCTCAGTATGGAATTGTTGTCGATCCGCTCACCAGTGCCGTTATTGTTAAAATTTAATGAAAGCAGTTTGTACTCTACGGGCTGGGTAATGAAAGCAGTTTGTACTCTACGGGCTGGGGCTTTTTTTCTGCTGCTTATCGGTTATGCTTTAATCGGAAGTTGGCGAATCCTCGTTTATACGAGTACGGTCTGCCTTAACGCCCCCAACTTAAGGCAGAGAAGAAATGACACGGCTTTGCCTCTCTGGTCCTGACCGTCAATTCCACCACAAGGTGTCCTGATTCCCAGGGCGCCTTTTTTGTTCGCCTTGCAGTTCCGCGCTTATTCACGCCAGCGCAATCTCATGTTCGCTCTAATCCGCTTGCGTCGATCCGTTGGGTCGTGTCGTCTCCTTAGAATAAACAGATTGGATATTTATTGCTTATTTTTTCGCGGATATGTCTTGCTGTCTTTATTTTTCGCGCCAACCTGTTAACCTCTAAAGAGAGGGCAATCCAATGAAATTGTTGTTCTCGACAGTCACACTGTTGGTTTTGCTGGTCTTCGTCAGCCCCGATCTTCGGGCGCAGCCATATGGATCCTACTATGGTCCGTATTGGGATGCTCAATA
>Ga0193707_1000041_pt1 | contig 30791 bp, 26 predicted proteins | sample U3c2metaG_FD_143043 | JGI IMG/M metagenome (GOLD analysis project Ga0193707, IMG submission 143043) | Soil microbial communities from a riparian zone of the East river system, Colorado, United States - U3c2 | ecosystem: Environmental > Terrestrial > Soil > Riparian zone | place: USA: East River... | reverse complement strand
GGAGTCCTTCCAACCTTGGTGGATGAGACCGAGTTTCGACTTGCGAGTATATTCCACGAAACCATCGCCATCGACGTCGCCATAATGATCGATCCATGCAAGCGCGCGCTCGACATTCGGCCAAATAGACTCAACGAACGCGCGATCACCCGTGCGCGTGTAGTACGCACCGGCGAGCATGACGAAAAGCGGTGTTGCGTCGATGCTGCCGTAGTAACGCTTGAACGGAATCTCGCCCAGGATGGCCATCTCACCCGCGCGCGTCTCGTGGAGGATCTTGCCCGGCTGAGCATCCTGTTCCGGGTTCTCCGCGTCCGCTTGCGTGGCAGCCAGGTACGCGAGCACGCCGCGCGCGAGACTGGGATCAAACCACATGCACTGAAGCGCTGTAATAATTCCGTCCCGTCCGAATTCCGTGCTGAACCAGGGAACGCCTGCGTAGGGATACGGCCCATATGAGGTTTCGGTTCGCATCATATGGAGATCGGCAATAGACCGATTCAGCCAATCATTGAATTGTTCATTTGAGGCAAAAATCTGAGGCTCTTGTGCATGCGTCGCTTCCAGCGCGCTGGCCGCCTCTTGGACAACCTTTTCGTAATAAGGCTTGACCTCTCCGTGGGAAGCGGCGCCGGCTTCGCAGACAATCGCCCAGCGGAAGCTCGCCGCCTTGCCGGGTGCCAACCGAATTTGGTACGTGGCCGCTGACTCACTTAGCCGCGTGGGCGTCGGATCGAAGACGATTCGCGTCCGACGGATACAGTCGTCCAATCCATTATACGCGAGCACCAGCCCATCCTGTACAAGCTGCGTCGGTATCCGGTGGCCGCGACGTTCCCGCCTAACACCTCGCACTTCGAAGATATCAGCGAAATCAGCATCGAATTCGACCGAAAATGAAAATTCAATAGGTGTGCGACCGTAGTTATGGATTCGAAGTCGCTCGTAACATGCTTTCTCCCAGAGAATCTTTGAACGGAAGACATGTAGTGTTCCTTGAGGTATTACTATCTCACCATTGCGCCACACATCGGCGTTGGTGGAATCCACCGCCAGAACGGCGTTGTCCTCTCTGATGGTAGAGCTCAGCAAAAGAGGGCGATCCTTTCCCAGCTTTAGGGTCAATCGGGATAAGAATCGAGTATCTTGGTAGTATACCCCAAGCTCACCAGTGCCGAATGGCTCGATGTCGCCGAATCGGTCGAACACAGCGAACGCATCTGCTTGCTTCAGAACCCGGGTGCGGACGTCGATGCGATGGGACGACGAGCGAATGTAAAACTCGTCCCGGATGCGAATGATTTCCTTAGCCATTATGCGCGCGCCTCCAACGGCTCATCTCGCTTGCGATTAATTAATCGCTCGTAGGCCCGCACGTAGTCATTGGCCATTCGAGTGACAGTAAAACGCTCCTCGAAGACTTCCCGACAACGCTTCCGGCTGAGCTTTGGAATCCGGCGCGCTGCTTCCACCGCACCTTCCAGCTCTTCCACGATGAAACCGGTATGACCTTCTTCCATTATCTCGGGGACTGCTCCTCCGGAGTACGCAATCACCGGCGTGCCGCAGGCCATCGCTTCAATCATCACCAGCCCAAATGGCTCCGGCCAGTCGATAGGCAATAGCAGAGCATAAGCGTTTCCCAGGAACTCATCCTTCTCCCTGTCGCTGATCTCGCCGACAACCTCGACCAGCGAGTGACAGAGTAATGGCTCGATCGCGCTTTTGAAATACTTCTTGTCGACGCGATCTACTTTGGCAGCAATTTTAAGCGGAATCTGGACCCGCTTAGCAATTTCGATTGCTCGGTCCACTCGTTTTTCAGGAGAAATCCGCCCCAGAAAGGCAAGGTAACTTCCCGGCTGCGCTCGGAACTGATACAGGTCAGCCGGCAATCCGTGATAGACGGTGGCCTGCCAGTTTGCCCAGGGTAAAGGCTCTCTCTGTACATTGGAGATCGAAATAACCGGCATATCTCGAAACTCCTGGTAGAGAGGAAAAAGGTCCGGAACATCGAGGCGCCCGTGCAACGTTGTCACATGTGTGATCTGCTGACGGCGACTCATGGAAAAGTGCAGATAGTCAACGTGAAAATGGACGATATCGAATTCTGGGGCCTGTTGGAATACACGTTCAAGCATCACAATGTGATGCGCCAGTTGATCTATACAGTGCTTGTCGAGACGCAATGAACGCCGGGATGCCGCAACGAGCCGCGCGTTGGTTTCCGAATCTCCGCTTGCAAAGAGGGTCACCTCGTGACCCTGGCGAACCAATTCCTCGGTAAGGTACGACACCACCCGTTCGGTTCCTCCGTAATATTTCGGCGGAACGCTTTCGTAAAGTGGCGCGACCTGAGCGATTCGCATAAAAATCCCAAACCCTCCCTAAAAAGAACGTATCGAAAATTCCCGGCCCGGCCTTGTCAGGTCAAGGCTGCCCGCCCTCTATCCCTTAACTCTCCCGGACAACCTCGCCCGGCTTCTTATCTTCACGCAACCCGAGGAAGACCGGCGCACGCAGTTTTTTATCTCGCGTCCATTCGGCGAATTTAATCTCACAAACGAAAACCGGATTTACCCAATGCATTTTCCGCATCATCGAGGGGGTGATGTCCTGCACCCATTGCCCATTTTGCTTTGATGGTAAATCGACAAACGGGCAATCGTCGCGTGCTTCCTTTTGGAATTTCTTGTAGAGCATCGATAACGATTTTGCAGTGAACCCCGTGCCCACTTTCCCGGCAAACACGAGCTTTTTGTTCTCATAGTAACCAACCAAGATCGCGCCGAAATATTTGCGTGACCCTTGTGGCGGAGTGTATCCGCCGATGACGAATTCCTGTTCGCTGACGCATTTAAGCTTGATCCACGCACCGCCTCTGTGTCCAGGTTCGTAAACAGAGTTGCGCTGTTTTCCTATAATTCCCTCAAGGCCGCGCCGCTTCACCTCGTCGAGCAATCGTTTGGCGTCGCCGCCAATCGCCCCCGAATACCGAATGGGATCGCCCGCGCCGCCGCAGAGCCTTTCTAGAACGTTTTTGCGCGCCTCCAATGGCAGTGAAAGCAGGCTTTTGCCGTCGAACTGGAGTAGATCGAATGCATAAAAATAGACAGGACTCTTTCGCCCTTCCATCTCGCGCGCTTGCAACAGTTGAAAAGAAGACCTGCCCTCCTCGTCGAGGGCAACCACCTCGCCATCGATTACGCATTCGCGAGCTGGCAAAGTTTTTATCGCTTCTACGATCTCCGGGAATCGCCTGGTCAATTCGTTTTCATTTCGCGATAGCAGCGAAACTTTGTCGTGCTTTTTGACTCCGATCAGGCGGATGCCGTCAAACTTAAGCTCATAAATCCAATCGCCCGCCGCTGGTGGTTCCTCAACCAACTTCGCTTTCATCGGTTCGATGAAGCGAGGTTTTGCCGAGCGCAAATCTGGCAGTGACGTCATTGTCGGACGGCCCGCCTGAGGTGGGTTACTCCGCTTCGCGACCGGCAGGCGAGGGGCTTGCCCTACGACCTCATCCTTTTCTTTTTTTTTTAAATGCGGCACGAACCCGTGCTTTGAATTGCGATGTGGGACTCTCGTCTGCTTCGCGACCGGACTCCCACTCGGCATCGCGATCTTTTGCGATTTGCTGCATGGTGCGTCCAGTTTTCACCGAACGATCTTCCAATTTTTTCGGTATCGGCTTCGCGTCATCTCCTGTTTTCAGGATCAACCACTGATTCTTGGCATCATCACGACCCCGAATCCGGACCAGCGTCCACTCGCCTTTTGCTTTTTCGCCGTCGAGAACAAGATGAAGCTTGCCTTCGCGCAACGATTTCACCGGCTGCTCCCCGAAAACGTGATAATTGCCACGGTCCCACGCCATCACTGTACCGCCACCGTATTGCCCCTCGGGAATGATGCCTTCGAACTGCTCGTATTCGATTGGATGATCTTCCACTTCTACGGCCAGGTGTTTCTCACCTCGCTTCCAGGGGAGTCCTTTCGGTAATGCCCACGATTTCAGCACACCCTCCATTTCCAGACGAAAGTCATAGTGCAAACGGCGCGCTGCGTGTTTTTGAATAACAAAACGCGACGCACCTTTGATCTTTCGCGGTAATGGTTTGCCCCCGGCAGGCTCAGCTGTTTTCTCGAAGTCGCGTTTCCGCTTGTATTCGGTCAGTCCCATTCCGCTGTAACTTAACTGCGGATCGGCGACCTGCACGCGACGTTGTAGAGCCGACCGCGAGCGCCCATTTTGATGTGCGGTGTTCGCTGCAGCGAACACCGTTACAATATCTACGCTTCGTTTGGCAGCGGCTCGCCGACGAGATAGCGAACGAAACGACGGATGATGATGTTTTCACCCAGTTCCGCAATTTTGCCGTTGAGCAATTCCCTGATCGTCATATCGGGATTTTTAATAAAGCCTTGTTCAAGCAAGCAAACGGTGCTGTAGAATTTCTCGAGTTTTCCTTCGACAATTTTGTCGGCAACATTTTCAGGTTTGCCTTTGACCTGGGCCTTGTAAATTTCGCGCTCCGCTTCGATCAGATTGCCTGGCACATCGGAGCGGCTGACATAGAGCGGGTGTGCTGCTGCAATATGAAGGGTGATGTCCTTCACGAACTCGCGAAAATTCTCGTTCCTGGCCACGAAATCGGTCTCACAATTCACCTCCACGAGCACGCCAACCTTCCCTTGCAGGTGAATATAGGAAGCGACGACGCCTTCTTTCGTTGCGCGCGAAGCTTTCTTTCCAGCGTTGGCAATTCCTTTGGTTCGCAAAATCGTCTCCGCTTTGTCGAGATCACCGCCGCTCTCCACGAGAGCGCGCTTGCAATCCATAAAACCTGCGTTGGTTTTTTCGCGGAGCTGCTTAACTAGTTGAGGATCAATTTCGGCTGTTGTTTTCATTAAAGTGATTAGAGCGTTGAAAATGGAACCAGGGTCGATTAACTATCAACCATCGGCTATCAGCTGAGCTGGCTACGCTGAAACGCCAGCCATTTCGACTTGCTCGCGGATACGCGTTTCGTTGCTTGCCGAGACAATAGCATCCACGAGCTTCTGCAGAATCACGCGTATCGCGCGAATCGCGTCATCGTTGCCAGCGATTGGGTAATCGATGATGTCTGGATCCGCGTTCGTGTCCACGATGGCAACCACTGGAATCCCGAGCCGCCGGGCTTCGTTCACGGCATTTTGTTCGCGGATCGTATCGATTATCACAAGAGCGTCGGGCAATTGCGACATCTCGAGTATTCCGTCGAGGTTGCGCCGTAGCTTTGCGGCTTCGCGATTAAGCGCCGCCAGTTCCTGCTTGCCCATCTTCTTGTATTCGGGCGATTTCTCGATCTCCTCGATATATTTCAGCCGTCCAATGCTCTTTCGGATTGTCGCGAGGTTAGTCAGCGTGCCGCCGAGCCACCTCTGATTCACGTAAAACTGGCCGCAAGCTACCGCAGCCTCTTTTGTTGCTTCTTGCGCCTGCTTCTTGCAACCGACTAATAAGATTCTGCCTCCCCGACGTGTGACGTCCTGGAGAAATTCCGTCGCCCGCCGAAGCTGCAGAACCGTTTCATCCAAGTTGATGATGTAAATCTGATTGCGCTGCTCGAAGATGAAAGGCTTCATCTTCGGATTCCAGCGCTTCGTCTGATGTCCAAAATGGACACCAGCTTCCAAAAGTTCAGGCACTAATTCTGTTGTATCTGCCATAGGAGAAAATCCGCGAGAGGGGAACTCCAGAGCGGGACGGTGAAGATGCTACAGCACGGGTCGATGTGCAACCTGAAATTCCGTCCTGCCATTACTCTAGTTAAACGTTGCGTTGGGACTCGTAATAATGGGACTTAGGATGTCCATATTCGACGCCTTGAGGCGCAAGGCGCGATCGGATCCGAAATTGGCCCGAAGGACGTGTCCTCCTTCCCAGAAAGATGTGAATCAACAACAAGATCGGCAAAGCCAGGCCAACGACGAGGTGAATCCAACTCGTCCAGTCACGCAGCATTTCGCCACCCGCGTAATAAAGACCGTAGCCGGTGACGGTTAAAACGGCGAACACACTCAGAAAAACCGATCCGTTTGCTCGATTGCGGCGCGCACGCCATGCGAATTTCACGTGCCCACTTAGGAGCATCCCCATGAGCACTAAAACTGCCATCGCCGCAGCGCCATGAATTTTCATCGCCCAAGCTTTTGCGGTTGTCTCAAAATCACCAGGCGACGCAGCGAAATAGGTCCAATATGTCCACGCCACCCCGCTCAAGAAAAGCAGCGCCAACACGGCGTAGAGAAAATATCTCTGCAAGCGCTTCAATCGAATCGAGTCCGGTCGCGGGTATTGCATGGTGAATGAAACATCCATGATGGCGCGCCATCGCGCTCAAGCAACAACGCATCCGCGCGATATCGCACCAGCAAGCCCGCAGCCTCCTCGCGCAGTGCAAAGACGACCTTCGTCAATGCATCCGCGACCATGCATTCGGCAGCCGCCACGCTCGCGCTGATTAGCTGGCGCGCGGTTTGCCGGGTGCGCCCATCAAGCAATGGACTCACATACTGCGCATGATGCTTTCGGCGTTCGAAGTAAATCCCCGAAGTCGCCATGGCGCGCTCGCGCAGTCGCACCGCTCCGGCAATGCGTGTTGGCTCGGCAGGATGGCGCAAATGAATGAATTGCGAAGCCGGCCCAAATGTTCGCAGATCACCTCCGGCATTTACAATTCCGGCCCCGACGCCATTATCTTTCAAAGCCTCAACGGCACGATCGACGGCAAAGCCTTTGGCGATTCCTCCAAGATCGACAATCAAGTCGCGGCAAAAAAAGACCTCGTAATTACGGCGAAGAAAAATGTCACCCGAAGTCGCGGTTGGACTGAACTGATAACAACGATGAGGAAGATAGTTCCACTTGGTAAGCAAGGGAGCGACCGTAATATCGAATGTGCCGTGGCTCTCTTCGGCAAACCGCTTTGCCGCCCTCATGACCTGCCAGGTCCACGGATCCACGGACACGCCTTTGGGAAAAGCGTCGCGATTCATACGCGAGACGTCACTCAGAGGGTCGTGAAAGCTCATTAAGCGACTCACTCGCACAATCGCATCGAATCCAGCTTCGATTCCACGGGCGAGTAATCTTTCGTTACATCCACGCACCGCGATTTCCACAAATGTGCCCAGCAATGGGCGGCAGCGGCGAATTTCAATGGTTGAGCGCGATCTCATAAAATGCCAAAAGGCGTTTCACGCCGTCGGTGATGTGCCGGCAACTTAGAGTTGCTCCGCTGATGTTTTTGATGTCGCTATCAAGTTTGAGCGTCGATTTGCTGGTCTTACCGACAAATTGGGCACGCCACTTTTGATCTCGAATCTGGCCACCATACGTCTCGCGATAGTCCATGATTTCAATCTGCTTGACCGATCCATCAGCCGCGAGTCCGGCTGCATAAGTGATGAATTCGTGTTTACCGACAACTTCATCGACGATGAACCAACCACCACCACTTACCCGCCAGACCTGTTGCTCATCATGCAAGACGCGGACGCCGCTAGCCCGCTCAATGGCTTTGCGTTGATTGCTCGCCAGCTTCACCGGCGCAGCCGTGAATGATTTGCCAGGAAAAATCGCGCGCTGCGCTTGCTCGACGGTTAGGTATTGAATCGCGAATGCGGATGGGGCGATTAAAGCCGAGGCCGGCAGCGCGATGAAAACGAATTCCGACTTCATCGCACTCTAAAAATTGAATCCTACTTTCAGTCGAAACAATTGTCGCGTTTCCTCAGCGAAGGTTTGCCCATCGGCTGGCTCGTCTACACCCTTGCCGTAAACCTGATAGTTCCAGGTGAGCGTGGCCCACCAGCGTTCCTGCGAGTAATGGATGCTCGGACCAGCATAAAAAACGCGGTGCTCGAAGTTATTCAGGTCGAAAAGCGGATATTCCCATCGGGTATGAATTTCCACGCCCGCATACCAGTTTGGAGCAAAGCGATAAGCCACACCAGCTGCGCCTTCGAAAGAGAGTTCTCTCGGATATTGCTCGGCTGGCTGTTTGCCCCAGGCCCATTCCGCGCCAAGATCGAGAGCGCAAATTAGCCGATCCTCCAGAAAGTCTTTTTGGAAATCGATCTCGGGTTTGATGTAGCGTTCATGTTGATCGAGCCCATCGACTTCATCGTGCAATAAATACCCCCCCTCCAATCGTAGTGCGATGCCAATGGGATCCTTAAACGGACTCAACAAGCGATATTTGGCCGAGCCTTCAAGTCCGCCAAAGCGATAAGCGTTGGTGTTGTCCAATGCATCGCGGTCGCCATCGACCCCCTTGTTGTAGAAATAATGTTGGATGAGCGAAAGGCTCGCCTGGAATTGATCGGTCACTCCATATTCTGCTTCCGTTTCGAAGTGAGTTCCGTAGTACGTCCCTTCGCTCTTTCCTTCGCCCAAAGTAACGAATTGATAAACCTCCCAACGGTGCGCAGGGAGTGTTTCCGCGCCGCGCACGAAACCGAAAAGTTGCTCATCTCCCCGCACGATAGAAACGCAACATAAAATCGCAGCGGTACACGCTAATCTCATTTTCATCGCTATGATTTGTAACATCGCGCGATGTGTCCCGCTGCCGGATGCTTGCCAATTTTTGACGCTGGATTGCAGCGCAATCCAAGGCGCGCATAGCAACGCGCCGCTAACTGGATTTTCGCGTGTCTTTCTCGACGTACCTGGCCAGCACCCAGCAGAGATCTGAGAGGCGATTTAGGTAACGTAAAATCTGAACGTTGATTTTCACATCGCTGATGCTGAGCGCAGCAATATGCCGCTCGGCGCGGCGACACGTTGTCCGAGCGAAATCGAGAGCCGCAGAAACACGTGTCCCCCCGGGAATCACCCAGTCCTTCGGGTAAAGCGATTCGTCTTTCTCCAAATCGTCAATGACTGCAGAGACCCGATCGACCATCGCTGGCGTGGTGATTTGAAATCCATCTTTTGCGTAGCGCTCCTGATCGGCGGGCGCCGTTGCCAGCTCTCCCATGAGAACGATCAGATCCTTTTGCCCGGCTAAGATTTCATCGGAAATGAATTTGTCGGTCGCAATGGATCGAGCCAAACCAAGCGCGGCAGTCAGCTCATCGATACAACCGTAAGCATCGACGCGCGCATCGCCCTTCGACACGCGACGGCCGTACATGAGGGATGTTTCGCCTTTATCGCCCGTTTTGGTGGCGATCGACATAGCGATTTAGGTGGGATATTGGGGTGATGGAGTAAGGAAGTAATGGGATTTGTTCTCGCCCATCACTCCATTACTCCACTACTCCATTCCTTACCCGATCGCCGGCTGCGGCTCGGCTTCTTCCATTACCGGCGCGCCAATCGGCTCACCTTTCTCGACCAGTTTGATCTCGCGGTGCTCAGGGAAACCAGTGCCGGCGGGAATCAAGTGACCCATGATCACGTTTTCCTTGAACCCGCGCAGTCTATCGACCTTACCTAGTGTGGCCGCCTCCGTAAGAACGCGAGTCGTATCCTGGAACGAGGCAGCGGAAATAAAGCTGTCCGTTTCGAGTGAAGCCTTCGTGATGCCAAGTAAGACGGGAACGGCTTCTGCCGGCTTGCCACCTTTCTCGACGACCTTCTTGTTTTCCTCTTCGAAGTCGAGTTTGTCGACCTGATCGCCCCAGAGCAACGACGTATCGCCAGGATCGGTAATCTTCACCTTGCGCAACATCTGACGCACGATGATTTCGATATGCTTGTCGTTGATCTCCACACCTTGTAGCCGATAGACTTCCTGGACTTCGTTAACCAGGTGCTCCTGCAAATCCTGCGGTCCGCAGACCTCGAGGATCTCGTGAGGCACTACAGGGCCTTCGGTAAGTTGCTGACCTTTTTTCACGAAGTCGCCCTTAAACACGATAATATGTTTGGTAAGCGGGATCAGATGTTCTTCCTCGGCGCCGGTGTCGGGATCCTTTAAAATCAGGCGTCGCTTTCCGCGGACAGTACCGCCCATCTCAACCACGCCATCGATCTTGGCAATCTCAGCCGCGTCCTTCGGCCGGCGCGCTTCAAATAATTCGGCTACGCGCGGCAAACCTCCGGTGATGTCTTTGGTCTTCGCGACTTTCCGCGGCGTCTTTGCCAGCAATGCGCCACCTCGCACCTTTTGGCCTTCTTCCACGATGACGTGAGCGCCGGCCGGGATGGAGTAACTCGCGAGCACTTCTTTCTTGTCATCCACGATAACAATTTGTGGGTGCAAATCTTCCTTGTGCTCAATGATAACGGTGCCCATCAGGCCTGTGGCCTCATCGACGTCGCGTTTGATCGTGACACCCGCGATCATGTCGCGGAACTCGATTTTGCCACCTTTGTCGGTGAGAATCGGGACGTTGTAGGGGTCCCATTGAACAAAGGTTTCACCCTTCTTGACGTCGGTGCCGTCGCCTTTGGAAATCATTGAGCCGATCACCACGTTGTAGCGCTCAAGTTCGCGGCCTTCAGCGTTGTGCACGCTAATCGAACCGTTCTTGTTCAACGCGATCCAACTGCCGTCGAGCGCTTGGACAGTCCGCAGATCATTGAAGCGCACCGTGCCGTCGTTCTTCGCCTTGATAATCGGTTGCTTGAAGGTCTGGCTGGCAGTGCCGCCGATGTGGAATGTGCGCATCGTCAATTGCGTTCCCGGCTCCCCAATTGATTGGGCCGCAATGATACCTACCGCTTCGCCAAGCTTGACGAACTGGCCTGTAGCCAAATTCCGGCCATAACACATCGCGCACACACCGCGGCCGCACTCGCACGTAAGAACCGAACGAATCTTCAAGCTCTCCACGCCGACACGCTGAAGCTCCGCTGCGATCTTTTCATCAATCAACTGATTCGCTTTGACGATCTTTTTCTTCTTGTCGACGGGGTCAGCGATCGTTTCGCAGCTCACGCGCCCGATAATGCGCTGGCCGAGGTCCACTACCTCCTCGTCGCCCTCGTAAATCGAGCGCACCACAATGCCGTTAACAGTACCGCAGTCCGGTTCGTTGATGATCACATCCTGTGCAGCATCGACCAGCTTGCGCGTTAGATATCCGGAGTCGGCAGTCTTCAACGCGGTATCTGCAAGACCTTTTCGAGCCCCGTGAGTAGAAATGAAGTACTCGAGCACGCTCAGTCCTTCGCGGAAGTTCGACGTGATCGGCCGCTCAATGATTTCGCCAGAAGGTTTGGCCATCAAACCGCGCATACCTGCTAGCTGACGAACCTGCTGTCGGTTACCGCGTGAACCGGAATCGACCATCAAGAAAACCGGATTCAACTCCTTGCGGCCGTCGTTGTGTTCCAGAGTGCGAAACATCGCACTGGAAATTTCGTCACCGGCGTGTGTCCAGATGTCGATGATCTTGTTGTAGCGTTCGCCGTCCGTGATAATGCCCTTGCGATATTGCTGCTCAACCTGTCGAATTTGCTTATAAGCATTCTCCAGCTCCGTCTCCTTCTCTTTTGGAATGATCATGTCCGAAATTCCAATTGAGATACCGGCTTTGGTGGCTTCGGCAAAGCCAAGCTCTTTCAGTTTGTCCAGCGTCGTAACGGTCTCTGCCGGTCCCGCGATTTGATAACAGCGCCAGATAATGTCGCTAAGTTGTTTCTTGCCCGCGGGTTTGTTGAAAAATCCAAGCTGTTTGGGCCAAATCTCGTTAAAAATAACACGGCCTGCAGTGGTTTCGAAGGTTCTGGCTTCCGCGTTTCCGTAGATTGTTTGCTTACCGAAATCGGGGTTCTTAAGCCGGATCCGATCATGTGTGTGAACGCTTCTTTCTGCCATCGCAAATTCCACTTCCGTCGCGTCGGCGAACAATGGGAGGCGCTGGCCGTCCTTGCTCACACCGCGCGGGGTTTGGGTAAGGTAGTAACAGCCCAGCGTGATGTCTTGAGAAGGTGTGGTAATCGGCTTTCCGCTGGACGGCGAAAAAATGTTATTCGGCGCGAGCATCAGCATGCGTGCTTCCATCTGAGCTTCTACTGAGAGCGGCACATGCACGGCCATCTGGTCGCCGTCGAAGTCCGCATTATAAGCGGTGCAAACCAGCGGATGAATTCGAATGGCTTCGCCCTCGATCAATTGAGGTTCAAAAGCCTGAATGGACAATCGGTGCAGAGTAGGCGCACGATTGAGCAGCACCGGATGACCTTTGGTCACTTCATCGAGAATATCCCAGACCTCCGGCGTCTGACGCTCGATCATCTTTTTCGCGCTGCGCACGGTGTGCACGTAGCCGAGGTCTTTAAGCCGGCGAATGATAAATGGTTCGAAAAGCACAAGCGCCATCTTCTTCGGTAATCCGCATTGCTGCAGCTTCAGCTCCGGACCGATCACAATTACGGAACGGCCTGAGTAATCGACGCGTTTGCCAAGCAGATTTTGGCGGAAACGTCCACCCTTCCCCTTGAGCATGTCGCTCAGTGACTTGAGAGGCCGATTGCCAGCGCCAGTTACAGCACGGCCATGTCTGCCATTATCGAACAATGCATCCACCGCCTCCTGCAACATTCGCTTTTCATTGCGAATGATGACGTCCGGCGTCTTGAGCATGAGCAGGTTTTTTAACCGGTTGTTACGGTTAATAACCCTACGATAAAGATCGTTCAGATCCGACGTGGCGAAACGTCCACCTTCGAGCGGAACCAGAGGTCGTAAATCCGGTGGAATAACCGGCAATACATCCAGAATCATCCATTCGGGACGCGCATGCGAATTTTGGAAGCCTTGGATGAGCTTGAGACGCTTCGCCAGTTTCTTGCGAATCTGTTTGCTCTTGGTCGCGCCCATCGCTTTCTCAAGCTCCTTGTTGAGCTTGTTGAGATCGATCTCGGCCAGAAGCTTTCTAATTGCGTCCGCACCCATCCCGGCAACGAAATCCTCCCCGTACTGCTCCTGCGCCTCGCGGTATTCGACTTCGTTCAGCAGCTGTGTCTTCTGTAATGGCGTCTTGCCCGGATCGATGACGATATAATCCTCATAATAAATGACGCGCTCGAGTTGGCGTGCGCTCATGTCCAGCATGAGCCCGATGCGCGAGGGCATACATTTGTAAAACCAGATGTGCGAAACCGGCACAGCTAATTCGATGTGGCCCATGCGTTCGCGACGGACGCGAGCCAGCGTAACTTCCACGCCGCAACGGTCGCAGATGACGCCCTTATGTTTAATACGCTTGTATTTTCCGCATGAGCATTCCCAATCGCGCGTGGGACCAAAAATGCGTTCACAGAAAAGGCCGCCTTTCTCCGGTTTAAAGGTCCGGTAATTGATTGTCTCGGGATTTTTGACTTCTCCTTTGCTCCACGAGCGCATCGTGTCACTCGACGCGACGCCAATCGCGACTTGATCAAAACCCACGGGGCGTTCTTCGCCCACTAACTCACGCCAGGAATGTTCGTTCATGTTTTTTCCAAATAATTTACAATTTAAAAATTATGCGACGCTCTCCAGAAACGTAGGCGCCTGGCCGCCGACCTTGACGTCGAGGCCCAGGCTCTGCATTTCCTTGATCAGAACGTTGAAAGACTCAGGTGTACCCGCTTCTAGCGAGTTATCGCCCTTCACAATCGACTCATAAATCCGGGTCCGCCCTTGCACGTCATCGGATTTAACAGTGAGCAGTTCCTGTAAAGTATAGGCAGCTCCGTACGCTTCGAGAGCCCACACTTCCATTTCGCCAAAACGCTGGCCACCATATTGCGCCTTACCGCCGAGCGGTTGTTGAGTGACGAGCGAATACGGTCCAACTGCACGAGCGTGAATCTTGTCAGCCACCAGGTGTCCCAGCTTCATCATATAGATGTAGCCGACCACCACTTCCTGATCGAAAGGATCGCCGGTGCGTCCGTCGAAAAGCTTTGCTTTGCCGCTTTCCTGTACCCAGGTGAATCCCTCCTTCTTTCGGGCGTCATGCAAATATTCGCGAATCTGTTTTTCTTTAATTCCGTCGAACACCGGAGTCGCCACTTTGAATCCCAGTGCCTTCGCAGCAACGCCCAGGTGCGTCTCCAAAACTTGCCCCACATTCATACGGCTGGGCACACCTAATGGATTGAGCACAATTTCCACCGGCGTCCCGTCTGCAAGAAAAGGCATGTCTTCTTCAGGCACGATGCGGGCGACAACCCCTTTATTTCCGTGGCGACCGGCCATCTTATCGCCCACGCTCAGTTTGCGCTTGCTTGCGATGTAAACCTTGACCTGCTTGATGATTCCCGGGTCGATATCGTCACCGCTTTCCACGCGGTCCATGGCGCGATCGCGTTCGAGTTCGAGCTCCGCGAACTTATGCTCGTAAGCGCCAATGATTTCGCGGATCTTATTGCGAATCGGGCTCGGATCTATCTCGACGTGATCATGTGCCGTAGCCAGCTTTCGCAAAAGCGTTTTGGTGATCTTGCGATTGGCTGGAATGATGATTTCACCGTTCTTGGCGTTTACGACATCCAGCGGAACTTTTTCGCCGAGCAAAACGTTTGAAAGCGAATCCGTCAATTGCTCGACTAGCCCGTCTTTCTTGCGCTTATGTTCTTCGCTGATGGTTTTAAGTTGTCGTCTGGTTTCCGCCGGGGTCAGTTTTTCGCGCGAAACCTCGCGACGGGATGAGACCTTTACATCCATCACAATTCCGTAAGTCCCGGAGGGAACGGTAAGCGACGTGTCCTTTACGTCCGCTGCTTTCTCACCAAAAATTGCACGCAACAGGCGTTCTTCCGGCGCCAGTTCGGTTTCACTCTTTGGCGTAATCTTGCCAACCAGAATGTCGCCCGGCTTCACTTCCGCTCCCACACGAACGACCCCATCAGGCCCCAGATTGCGGAGAGCCTCTTCGCTGACGTTGGGAATGTCGCGCGTAATTTCTTCCGGTCCGAGCTTCGTGTCTCGCGCGCCGATCTCGAATTCATCGATGTGGATCGAGGTATAGACGTCCTCCTTGACCACTTTCTCCGAGATCATGATGGCATCTTCAAAGTTGTATCCGTTCCAAGGCATAAACGCGACGAGCACATTGCGTCCCAGAGCCAGCTCACCGTGCTCGGTGTTTGGACCGTCGGCGATGACTTGACCGCGTTTCACGTGCTGCCCTTTGCGCACAATCGGTTTCTGGTTCACACACGTGCCGGCATTTGACCGCATGAATTTGCGGAGCTCATAAACATGAATCCCAGCCTCCGGATCGTTCTTCAGTTTCTTCTTGGTCTCGGGAAGATGACCATCTTTCGTGACGATGATTTGATCTGCCGTAACCGAAGCGACCTTGCCGCTCTCGGTTGCCAGGACAACCGCGTGAGAATCTCGCGCCACTTTCTCTTCCAAGCCCGTGCCCACGAGCGGCGCCTCGGAAACAACGAGAGGAACGCCCTGACGTTGCATGTTTGAGCCCATCAAAGCCCGGTTTGCGTCATCGTGTTCGAGGAACGGAATAAGACCCGCCGCCACCGACACAAGCTGTTTCGGCGAGACGTCCATGTAGTTCACCTTGGAAGGATCGACTTCAAGAAAGTCGCCGCGGTAGCGCACGGATACTTTCTCTCCCGTGAAATGTCCCCGTCCGTCGACAGGCGCATTGGCCTGCGCAACGAGAAAATTCTCTTCGCGATCAGCAGTGAGATATTCGATTTCATCCATCACCCGGCCCTTTTCCACTTTGCGATAGGGCGTTTCGATAAAGCCGAACTCATTGATGCGCGCGAAAGTGCTCATCGAGCTAATAAGGCCGATGTTCGGACCTTCCGGCGTCTCAATCGGACAAATGCGCCCGTAATGAGATGGGTGAACGTCACGCACTTCGAAGCCGGCACGCTCACGGCTGAGACCACCAGGGCCAAGAGCCGACAAACGGCGCTTATGCGTTAACTCTGCAAGTGGATTCGTTTGATCCATGAACTGCGAGAGCTGTGACCGCCCAAAGAAATCGCGAATGACCGCACTGAGCGCTTTTGGATTGATCAGCTTCTGGGGCGTCATGCCGTCCACATTGATGTCGAACAGAGTCATGCGCTCCTTGACCAGGCGCTCTGTACGGGCAAGGCCGACACGGCACTGGTTCGCCAATAATTCACCAACAGTGCGCACACGACGGCTGCCCAGATGATCGATATCATCGAGAGTGCCTTCGCCCCGCCGCAGATTGATCAGGTATTTGATTGCAGCGATAAAATCTTTGTCCGTTAGAATCCGCTCGGTAGAATCAACGTTGATTCCGAGCTTTTGATTGATCTTGTAACGGCCGACACGCCCGAGGTCGTACTTCTTCGGGTCAAAGAAGAGCCTTTTTAGCAAAGCGCGCGCATTGGCCACGGTCGGCGGATCGCCAGGGCGAAGACGCCGGTAAATGTCTTTGAGTGCCTCTTCCTGGTCGTGCGCCGGGTCTTTTCGAAGCGCCTTAACGATGGTGTCATCGTTCGAGATGTCGATCACTTTCACATCGTGAATTTTTAGCGCCATGATCTGGCGGACAGTCGCCAGAGTAAGGGGTTCGAAAGCGCGGGCGACCGTCACCTCGCCGTCGCGGATCTCCGCAGTCAGTACTTTGGTGGCTAGCTTCTCTTCGTCGAGTTTGTCGCTCAGCTTCAGGGTCTCGATATTGTAAAAAAGTTTGATGACGTCTTCGTCGGATCCGTAGCCAAGGGCGCGAAGGAATGTAGTGGCAAGAAACTTCCGCCGTCGTTTGCGGCGATCGAGATAAATGTAAAGGAGGTCAGCAGTATCAAATTGGACCTCAATCCATGATCCCCGATCTGGAATGATCCGGAAGCTATAGAGGACTTTCCCGTTTACGTGGATGGTAGATTCAAAGGCGATCCCCGGAGAGCGGTGCAATTGACTTACTACGACGCGCTCTGCGCCATTGATGACGAAGGTCCCCTGCGGAGTCATCAACGGGATTTCGCCCATATAAACTTTCTCTTCTTTTGTGCCTTTTTCTTCGCGCAATTGGAACGTGACATGCAACGGCGCGCTGTAAGTCTGTCCTTCCCGCTGTGCCTCCAAAGCGCTTAATTTGGGGTCGCCAATCTCATAGTGGCTGAAATCGAGCACTGCTTTTTCGTCATAGCTCTCGATTGGAAAGACCTCCTTGAAAACAGCTTGGAGTCCCTGATTTTTTCGCTTGGAAAAAGAGAGGTCTTTTTGAAGGAAATCAACGTACGAGTTCGCCTGAACTTCAATTAGATTCGGCGGTTCGATCCCTTCCTTGATGCTTCCAAAGTAAATACGTTCCGACATAAATCACTAGCCAAGAATTAGCCTCGCAACGTCCACCCCTGGTGGACGAAACGGGCAAGGTTTTACGGCTCAGCAACGAGCGAAGAGCACAAAAATGCATCCAAAGCAGCGGCTTGTCAAATTCACCACCGTTTTGCTTGCCTTTTTTGTGCTTTGCCGTTGAACGCCGGGTTAAAAATAAGTTCTACCTGCCTCTAACCAGAATACAACACTAGTCTGAAATTTCCGCTCCGCAAGGAAAATCTGCGGTGGACGATCCATAAATCATCCGCCTCAATTACTGATCGTAACTAAATAATCCCGACCGCCCGACGTGGTCACGTTTATTTAATTTCAACCTTTGCACCGGCGGCCTCAATTTTTTTCTTGATCTCGTCCGCCTCTTCCTTTGTCACGCCTTCTTTGATTGTCTTGGGGGCGCCTTCCACAAGCGCCTTAGCTTCCGCAAGGCCAAGTCCCGGCACCGCACCGCGGACCTCCTTGATCACGGCAATCTTGTTCGAGCCCATCTCTTTCAAGATCACGTCAAAGGTAGTCTTCTCCTCCGCTGCTGGAGCCGCTCCGCCAGCCGCGCCGGCTGCGGGACCAGCCGCCACTGCCACCGGCGCCGCTGCGCTTACACCCCACTTTTCTTCCAGTTGCTTGACCAATCCTGCAATCTCCAGCACCGACAGGCTGCTGAGTTGCTCCACTAATTTATCTGTCTCTGCCATTTCTTATTTCCTCCAATTGCCGATTCCGAAAGCCTTCGGAAAATTAAGGCCAGTGGCCACTGGCCCGGACAGTTTTTGTTCACTTCCCGTCCCGCCATTGCGAGCGGAAAAACTATTTTATGCCGTCGCTTGTGCGGACGCGCCCTCCTTTTCTGCCTTTGCCTTCAATAGCCGTGCCAACGCAGAGCCTGGTTCATTCAGCAAGCGCACCAAGCGTGTTGCCGGGGACAAGAGTAGGCCGAGCAATTGCGCCTGCAAAACTTCGCGCGCCGGCAGATCCGCCAACTTCTCCAATTCCGCGGCCGAAAGAACAGTCCGGTCGACAAAACCAATCTTCAGCGCTGCGATTTTGAATTCAGCCGCAAACGTCTTGAAAATTTTGGCCACGGGCGCCACATCGTTCTCACCTGTCACAACGGCTGTCTGACCAGTCAGGTTCTCGCCCGCATCAGGAAAACCAGAATCGGTCATGGCACGTTTGAGGAAATTATTCTTCACGACGTGCATCTCCGCGCCGGCTGGAGCCAGCCGGTTCCGCAGTTCACTAAAATCGATGACCTTCATGCGCTGGTAGTCAGTTACGAGCACGAAGGGAGAGCGTTTCAACTTCTCGGAAAGATCGGAAACGACGCTGGTTTTTTCTGGTCTCATTTTATTTATTGCGTCTTTAAGACTACACATTCAAATACGGCGCTGGATCGACGCGAACTCCGGGGGACATGGTCGCACTGATTGTCACCCCTTCAACGTACCGCCCTTTCGCTGAGGCGGGACGAGCTCGAACGACCGCCTCAATGACCGCGTTTCCGTTTTCAATCAAAGCATTTTCCTCAAACGAAAATTTCCCAACAGGCACCGCAACGTTGCCGTTTTTATCCAGTTTAAACTCCACGCGCCCTGCTTTCACTTCCTGCACAGCTTTGGCTGTGTCGTCAGTTACTGTCCCGGTGCGGGGATTCGGCATCAGTCCACGCGGCCCGAGTACCTTCCCCAATTTCCGGACTTCCGCCATCGCTGCCGGCGTCGCAATTGCGACGTCAAAATCTTGAAAACCTTCCTGACATTTCTGGATTAGATCTTTCATCCCAACAAACTCCGCGCCTGCTTCCCTAGCCGCCTGCGCCGCTTGGCCCTCAGCAAAAACCAGAACCCGGACTTTTTTGCCACTTCCATGCGGAAGCGGACAGGTCCCGCGAACCATCTGATCGGATTGCTTGGGATCAACACCAAGCCGGAATGAGACGGTCACGGTTTGATCAAACTTTGTCGGCGGAAATTTTTTCAAGGTCGAGACGGCCTCATGGAGACTGTAAGGCTTTACCCGATCTACCTGTTGCGCCGCTGCGCGATAACGTTTGCTTCGATTTCTTTGCATGTTGACTTGCAGTTCTATCGCCCCAGCCTCTTGAGAGAAACATGGGCTCCTGCCTAAAATATTAAGCCGCTAACCCAGCGGCGGGTGGGAAATTTAGCGGCGATCCCTACCTTGTCAAAATCAACTTCTTCTCGTGACCGTGCGGGCCTGCTAACCTACCGACGCCGCAACGTATGCAGTTTCTGACGAAAGGTGGATTGCGCTACGGACGCCGCGCTTTAGCCGCACTTTCGGCAAGGCCCTGCCGTGCCAAGGTCAGATTCGGATTGAGCACGAGCGCCTGTTCAAAAGCAGCAATGGCACGCTCGTGCTGACCGAATAAAGCAAGGTAGCGTCCGCGATTGATTAACATGTTCGCATAGGACGGCAGTACTTTAACGTTTACGGGATCACCTTTTCCGAATCGCAATGTCCCGTCCGCAAGGCCGCGGATTTGCAGATGCACATCAGGCGAATCATGAAAACCCTGACCGTCCGCGAGATTAAAGACAAGCCCTTGTGGAACCAGCTGATATTTTTGCGTCAGCCATCTGGTCAGCTCACCGTTAACTGAGTCGGAGGAGATCAAATCGTTTGTCATATAAACCGGCGCAACCCTGCTTTCATTCGTCACCATTGATTGAATCATCTCTAAAAATGCTGCACTGATTCTTTGAGTCAGCGCCGGACTCCTGGCAAAAGCCCCGGGATCGCGCTCCCATTCTTTGAGACTTTCGACAAATACGTCGATTTTTTCGCGCGATCGCTCGATCAAGGCGGGATAAGCGTGTTTTAGATAATCGAAATACCACGAGCGCCGTAGAAGATTGATGTCCACTACTTTTACGTCCGGTCGGAGATGCTCGATCTCCTGCGCATAAAACATGGGCGACACGACTTGCCAATCGAGCGTGAGCAGGAGCCCGTTGGGCGCGATCGCCTTGAGCAGATTGTCGACATAATCGTGGGCGATGAAGTATCGCCTGCGATTATTGAACGGCCAGTTCGCTGTTAGGGCGATCGTGGAAACAACCAGAACGGCAACTACCGCCGCCAAAGATGGCTTCGCAACCGGTAAGGATTTGGAAACGGCGCTCCGGATCAACCACCGGATGCCGAGTCCTGCGGCAATCGCGATCGAAATGAATGTGGGCAGATAGTACGCATCTTTGTCTTCCGCAATTTCGTAGCTAAGGGCGTAAGCCAAATCGGCGATCACGATAGTCAGGAGAAACCAGAAGATCGTACGGTCTCGCTTGAAAGCGTCAGTCAAGCCCGCGAAAGCCAGAACGAGCGACAATGGAAGCCATGGAAAGCCGAATTCGCGCAATGCCATTCTGCAAAATTCAGCAAACTGCTCTCCCATTATCTCCGGTTTAAAGGAGAAATAGACCTGATACTGGCGTCCCGTCAGATGCCACCATATTTCCTGCAGCGAGCGCGGATGGCCCCAGTTAATGACAGGCGAGCGCGAAGCTGCAAGCGGCAGGTAAGCATAAACTGCGACGAGTGCGCCAATTGAAATCAAAGCGGCATAAACAAACCGTCTGCTGGTAAAGAATCTCACGCCCTGGGTTCGAAAAACAATAACTGCGACGGCAGGAAGCGTCAGCGCCACGGTGACATGATGAACCCCCAGGGCCAGGCCGAATATTAGCGCAGCCGAATAAAGGAAAGCGTCATGCCTCGTGACTTGGCCAGGATTCGACACCGTCGAAATATGCATCCTGTCTTCGACGATCCATCGCCGCCATCGAAGCATTAGAAAGCAGATAACGAGGATAAGCAGCGTATTTAGAGCATAGACCTCGGTGATCGTCGCATACGACCAAAGCGTGCGGGAAAACGCCAACAGCAAACCCGCTCCGAGCGCGGGCGCTGCCACCATAGGATGCGTAACACCCAATTCCTCGATTTTCTTGGTGCCTCTCTTTCGTCGCTTCGCCGCCGCCAGATATGACGCCGTAATGATCACCTCCGCCACGACTAACGTGAGCATTGCGCAAGTGAGCGCCGCGAAAAGCGCTGACGAAAAATTGATCCGTTGCGCGACGTTTCCCAAGGGCACAAGCGATGCAAGGTGGGCGAGAATGATCCATAACGGAACGCCGGGTGGATGCGCGATCCCAAGGCCGCGAGCCACTACGATTAACTCTCCGCTGTCGGTAAGGGTAACTGTCGGCGCGAGGGTCCAGCTATAAAGCAACAGCGCGACAAGAAATACGGTTCCGCCGCACAGTAACTGTACCGCAGCCAGAGAGGTTATTCGAGAATTCCTCGGATGGGCAGACTTTGATTTCGGCTCGGAAGTCGCCGTGCTTTGCTGAGTCGTACCTCTGAGACCTTGCGTGTCCTTTGAAAGCCCGCGCGCCATTGCCTATCGTCTCGCAAACTCGCTTTCCTGCAAATCAATCATCAAGGAAACAAACCTCCCTGGACGCCGAGGGACTCACTAGAAAAGCGGTAGGCGGGGTCCTTAGACCTGCACCGTACCTGTAGAGTGAGCACCTGCATCGTAACCGCCAATGACATATAGCTTCCCATTTAGCCACCCAGGCGGGAGTTCCTGGCGGCTCTGAGGCAAGGGAGCTCGTGTTTCCCATATACCACTATTTTGAGTCCAGCCCGTAGTGGCGAATATTAGCCACAAGAGCACACCGAAAACGGGGAGCGGAGACTTGTGTCGCACCGTTGAGGATTCCATTACTTTCTACAAGAAAACACGAGGCGAAGTTCCCAAACAATTTCAAACACCGAGAAGCGCCGACTCGGCAACAAACGGATGGGCCCGCGCGAAGATATTTGTCCGTTGTTATCCAGCGGGGTTTCGCTTCAATGCTCGCATGACAAAATCATTTAACGCTGCCTGCGGCGTTTACTTGTGTCTTCTCTTTGCCATAACTCTTGAGACTGCCGGAACGCTGCAAGCGCAGACTCCCTCGCCCTCACCGAGGCCGTCTCCATCTCAGGCCGATTACGAATTCCGCTGGGGCGTAAAGATTCCGATGCATGACAAGGTCGAACTGAACGCAACATTATATTTGCCGAAAACGCCAGACGGCTCGTTGTCCAAGACGCCGGTCGTCTTCACACTGACACCCTACATCTCTGATAGCTATCACGCGCGCGGCGCCTATTTTGCATCGCATGGCTACGCATTCGCGCTCGTCGACGTTCGCGGACGCGGAAATTCTGGCGGCGAATTCGAGCCGTTTGTAAATGATCCTCGGGACGGGCACGACTTGGTCGAATGGTTTGCAAAACAACCATTTTGTGACGGTAAAGTTGCGATGTGGGGTGGTTCATATGCCGGATTTAATCAATGGGCAGCGGCGAAAGAATTGCCAACTCATCTCGCGACGATCGTCCCCGCTGCAGCTGCTCACCCCGGCCTCGATTATCCTTCGACTCAGAACGTCGGTCTAACCTACGACATGCAATGGTACACTTTCACCAGTGGCCGGACCGGGCAACAAAACCTTTTCGGTGATCAAAAATTTTGGCAAACGAAGTTCCTTGATGCCTACAAAAAACATGTCCCTTTCGAATCACTGGACTCCTTTGTCGGAAATCCCTCGGTTAATTTTCAACACGTCATCAAACACCCCACAGTCGATGCCTACTACGACGCGATGGTTCCAACACGCGAGCAGTTCCAAAAGATCACTCTCCCGGTCCTGACAATCACAGCGCAATACGATGGAGATGAGCTTGGCGCCCTTAGCTATTACCGAGATCATCTGGCAAATACGACTCCTGAGGCACGCGCAAAGCATTTTCTCGTCATCGGCCCCTGGGATCACGCGGGGACGCGTACACCTACGGATGAAGTCGCCGGAATAAAGTTCGGACCTGGAGCCGTTATCGATCTTAATGATCTGCATCGGCAATGGTACGACTGGACAATGAAAAGCGGTCCGCGTCCGGAATTTCTCAAGAACCAAGTCGCCTACTATCTGCTAGCAGCCGGCAACAGCGGCGCCAATGGCGAGTGGAAATACGCCGATAATTTCGAAACATTGGTCGCAAACCCGAAAATTTTTTACCTCGATTCGAAAAACGGCGACGCGAATGGTATTTTTCGTTCTGGCTCGCTTATCGAGAAGCAGCCCAGTGAAGGATTAGACACATTCATCTATGACCCGCTGGATACCACGCGTGGCGAAAGAGTTGATGGGATCGAGCCGAAAGAGAAAACAGCAGGTATCGATCAAACGTATCCTTTGAGCATCGCCAAGGATGGTTTGGTGTACCACACGGAAGCGCTTCCTAATGAAATATCCTTCATCGGCTGCCCGGCAGTGACATTATGGGTATCGATCGACACCCCAGATGTTGATCTGTCCGCCCATCTGTATGAAATCCAGCCCGACGGCACCAGCCTCGTTCTCTGGAGCGACACTCGCCGCTTGCGTTATCGCGACTCACTGCGCGAGGCGAAACTGGTGAAACCGGGTGAAATAGTACGGTGCGACTTCAGTCCCGGATTATTCGCTGCTCGCCACCTAATGAAGGGGAGCCGCCTTCGCCTGGTCGTGTCCTCCCCAAACTCGATTCACTTCCAAAAGAATTACTGTTCTGGCGGCGTAGTCGCTGAAGAGACAGCAAAGGACGCGCGCACCTGCCACGTACAGGTGTATCATGACGCGACCCATCCCAGCACGATTCAACTTCCGCTGCGATGATCCGCTGCGTTCTTGGAATTTTGGTCCTCACAGTCACGTCTTTGCTGCTTGGAACAACGGCGCGAGGCGCTTCGGAAATCGTGATCGCAATCCGTTATCTGCAAGCGGAGGGAACAAGTCATTCCCACCTCTATCTGTATCGTGAAGATGGAAAACTGCTACGGCAACTAACGAATGATGACTCTGGACAGGACTCCGGTCCAATTTTTGCGCCTGATGGCAACATGATTGTCTTCACGCGCGAAAAATCCAGTAACGCTCGCGAGTTTTGGAGCGTTGACCCACTTGGGAAGGCATTGAAAATACTGGAGACTGCGCCTGATTGGTACACCTCAGCTAAAAGCTCGCCGTATTTCACAAACGCCGAGCCCGAAGAATCGGCATCTCCCAACCCGTCAGCATCTCCCGAGGAATCTGCCTCGCCCACCGTCACGCCAATACCCACTTACAAATCGCCTGATGGTTCTGTGGAATTGATCTTACGCGAAGATCCAACCGACGAAGATGATCAGATCGACGGGCCGGGTCATGGAAAACATTACCTTCTCGGCGATCTGAAGACCGGAGTGGAAACCGATTTCGAGAAGGTAACCGGATTTTACGGCGTCTACGGATTGCTTCACAACAATCAGGATAAGGATCAGCATTTTCTCTTCGAAGGGCCGCTACGACTGGCTTTTTTCGACTTACATTTGAACAGCACGGACGGTGACACCGTTTTCGCCCTCGAGCTCACTGGCCCGCGTCTCGTCAGGTTGTCGCCCAATTGGGCTACTCCAATTCCGCTGCCCGACGAAGCAGCGTTTCTCACATTTACAGAGAACCGTTATGTGCCCATCCCCGGCAGCAAGAAAACGGCGAATTGTACTTACATGGAACACTGGGACGAAAAACTGAACAAAATTCGCTACGCGCGCGAAAAATCCGCCGCGCGCTGTTACGGCGCGTCGATGTATCGGCAAGGCAAAAACCCCAGTGTTATTACGCTGCGGCGCACAACCGACTAACTCACGATGAAGAAACGTTGGGCGGTGGCTTTTCTTGTTACAGTGCTGTTAGTCCATGCTTCGGCTGCAACCGAAGCACTGGATAAATTGGCGAACGATTTCTGGGCGTGGCGTGCGAAGCGCGCGCCATTCACAGGCGATGATGTGAATCGTCTCGAGCGACCCGGCGGGACTCGCGACTGGTCGCGCGCCAGCATAGAGAACCAACGAAAGGAGCTTGCCGAATTTGAGGCACGCTGGAAGAAGCTCGACCCGACACAATGGGCGATTCCAGAGCAGGTAGACTACCGTCTGATTGGTTCCGCTTTGGCCCGAGTGCGCTGGGAATTGGACATTAATCCGAGCTGGAAACGCGACCCAAATTTCTATATCGCTCAAACGCTGACGGCAGTAGTTGAAGCGCTCACTGTGCCGGGGCCGTATGACGCAGCGCGCAGCCGGGAAATTTTAGCGCGAATCGAAAACATTCCGTCGATTCTGCAACAAGGCGCTGAGAATCTCGATAAACCGCCGGCGCCATTCGCCTTTGTCGCGATTCAAGCCCTGGAAAATATTCGGCCGCGTCTGCATCAAATGGCCAATTCATTGGCAAAATCCACAACTCTCAAAGAAGAAGAACTAAACAGCGCGACTGATCTTGCAGCGGACGCGCTGGAACGTTTTCGCGAAAAGCTCCGGGAAATGGTGCCGTCGCTAGCGAATGAGACCGCTCTTCGGCGCGACGCGTACGTATTTTTTCTCAACAACGTCGCGTTGATGCCGTATTCCCCTGAAGACCTTCTGTCGATGGGGAGACAGGAATGGAACCGCGCTGTCGCTTTCGAGACGTTCGAGAAAAATAGAAACCACGATGTGCCACCGCTTAAGACTGCCGACAACGTCGACAATTGGACCAAAGAAGCAGCGGAGAAGGAATTGCAGATCCGGAAATTTCTCGAGGAGCGCAGCATTCTTGCCGTCCCGAGTTGGGTCCAGCATTACACGCTGCGTCCAATGCCAGAGTATTTGCGTGCATTGCAAGGCTTCGGCGAGATGGACGATTTCACGTCACCATCGCGCTTGAAGGAAAATTGTATCCGTTATGTAACCGAACCTTCAGGGAAGCTCGCTTACTTCTGGCAGGCGACAGCAGAAGACCCGCAACCAATTACAGTTCACGAAGGAATTCCCGGGCATTATTTTCAGCTTTGTCTTTCCTGGAAACACGACGACCCGATCCGGCGGCATTACTACGACTCCGGCGCGAATGAAGGGATCGGCTTTTACGCCGAGGAAATGATGTTGCAATCCGGCTTGTTCGATGACAGCCCGCATACACGCGAGATTATTTACAATTTCATGCGGCTCCGCGCATTGCGCGTGGAAGTGGACGTGAAACTTGCGCTCGGCGAATTCACCCTCGATCAAGCTGCAAAGTATCTCCAACAGAAAGTTCCGATGGACGAACAGACCGCGCGCCAGGAAGCAATCGCGTTTTCGACTGGGCCTGGTCAGGCGATCACCTATCAGATCGGCAAATTACAGATCATCCAATTTCTTGCCAACGCGCGAATGCAACAGGGCGACAAGTTCAACCTCCGCACGTTCCACGATTTCGTCTGGAAAAACGGAAATGTACCAATTGCGTTGCAGCAGTGGGAATATTTGGGCGGAAGATAGGATGCCAGCCGCGTCAGGCAAGCTGCCTGACTTCCAATCCTAATCGACGATTTCCAGTCCCATTTGGCGGGCCGTGCCGGCAATGATTCGGAAAGCAGCTTCGTCGTTGCGCGCGTTCAGATCTTTGCGCTTGGTGTTCACAATGTCCATCACCTGTTTGCGCGTGACCTTGCCGACCTTGGTTTTGTTAGGCTCTTTAGAACCGGCGGCGATGTTGGCGGCCTTCTTTAACAGAACCGCCGCAGGCGGACTTTTTGTGATGAATGTGAAGGATTTGTCTTTGTAAACCGTGATCACGACCGGAAGAATGTCGCCAGCTTGCTTCTGCGTCGTTGAGTTAAATTCCTTGCAAAACGCCATGATGTTGACGCCGCGTGGACCAAGCGCCGTTCCAACCGGCGGCGCCGGGTTTGCCTGTCCGGCAGGAATCTGAAGTTTAATCTCAGCTACTTTTTCTTTTGCCATTGTGGTTCGTTAAAGCGTTGAATGGTTGAATCGTCAAAGCGGAAAACTAACCGCGTTCTACCTGCCAGTATTCCAATTCCACGGGCGTAGCGCGGCCGAAAATGGTGACTGAGACGCGTAGTTTGCCGCGTTCCGGATCGATTTCTTCAACGATTCCAGTCTGGTTCTGGAACGGGCCGTCGGCAACTTTCACCGATTCGCCGACTTCGAAGCTGACCTTCGGTTTCACCTTTTCTTCCCGCTCTTTCATTTGCGCGAGCATGCTGTCCACCTCCGACTGCCGCATCGGAATCGGTTTGTCTTTAGTGCCAGCAAACCCAATCACGCCGGGTGTGTCGCGAATGAAATACCATGTGCGCCCGACCAGCTGATTATTTTCGTCGAGCAGGTGCATGTTAGCGATCAGATAGCCCGGGAAAAACTTCCGCGTGGTCTCGCTCTTCTTCCCTTTCTTGATTTCCGAGACGCGCTCTGTCGGGACAAGCACGTCGTAAATTAGATCGCCCATCTCTTCGGTTTTAACGCGCTTCAAGATATTGTCGCGCACCTTGTTTTCTTGTCCGGAAAGCACGTGCACGACGTACCACTGATCTTTGCCTGCGAGTGTCTGTGCCATAAATCAGTGAAACCGGGTAAAAAAATGCACAAAATTCACAAGAACCAGATCGAAAAGGGCGACGTATCCGCCAAGCAACAACATCGCGATAACCACCACCACGGTCGAGTCACTCAGTTCCTTGTAGCGGCGGAACCCTTTCTCTTTCGGATCCCACGGCCACGAACATTTCTGAAGCTCGACCTTAACTTCGCTGAAGAAGGTTTTGATTTTGGTAATCATCCTGATTTAGATCGTGATTCGTTAAAACGTTAAAGCGGTCGATTACAATGCAATTTCATTTCTTCCTGTTTAACGCTTCGACGATTCAACTCTTTAACGCGGCGTTAGCCACACGCCAGGAGGGACTCGAACCCCCAACCGACGGTTTTGGAGACCGCTACTCTACCAATTGAGCTACTGGCGTAAGTTTACTCTTCCTGTTCCGCTCCCTATTAATCTCCTCTTCTTTCCACATCCACAAGTGAGCAGAATTAGAGAAAGAGTGTTAATCCAGAATGTCACTCACCCGACCGGCGCCGACAGTCTTGCCGCCTTCGCGAATGGCGAAGCGGATCGTCTTTTCCATTGCTATTGGCGTGATCAACTCGACTTCGATTGAGATGTTGTCGCCGGGCATGACCATTTCTACGCCTTCAGGCAATTTAACGGTGCCAGTTACGTCAGTTGTACGGAAGTAAAACTGTGGCCGGTAATTGGTGAAGAACGGAGTATGACGTCCGCCTTCCTCTTTGCTCAGCACATAGACTTCCGCCTTAAATTTCTTATGCGGAGTGATCGAACCGGGCTTCGAAATCACCTGGCCACGCTCGACTTCTTCTTTCTTTAAGCCGCGCAACAAAACGCCGACGTTATCACCGGCACGCGCTTCATCGAGAAGTTTGCGGAACATTTCAATGTCGGTTGCAACCGTCTTCGCGGTAGGACGAATGCCGACCAGCTCGACTTCTCCCATTTTCTTGAGAACACCGCGCTCGACACGACCTGTCGCGACGGTGCCGCGGCCTTCAATGTTGAACACGTCCTCAATCGGCATCAGGAAGGGCTGATCCACTGGCCGCTCCGGAACCGGGATGTAATCGTCAATGGCCTCGACGAGTGCGAGAACCTGTTTCTCGGCGTCAGCGTCGCCATTAAGCGCCTTGAGCGCGCTGCCTTTAACAATGGGGATTTTGTCTCCCGGAAATTCGTACTGCGTGAGCAGATCTCGCACTTCCATCTCGACGAGATCGAGAAGTTCGGGATCGTCGACCATGTCGACCTTGTTCAGAAACACGACAATCGAGGGGACACCCACTTGGCGCGCCAGCAGGATATGTTCACGCGTTTGAGGCATCGGTCCATCGGCGGCGGAGACGACCAAAATCGCACCGTCCATTTGCGCCGCACCAGTGATCATGTTCTTAACGTAGTCGGCGTGGCCCGGGCAATCCACGTGGGCATAATGCCGTTTGTCGCTCGAATACTCTACGTGTGCAGTGTTGATCGTAATGCCGCGCTCTTTTTCTTCGGGCGCGTTGTCGATTGATTCGTATGCGCGCACTTCGGCCATGCCCTTCTTGGCCAGCGCTGCCGTAATTGCTGCCGTGAGAGTTGTCTTGCCGTGGTCAACGTGACCGATCGTGCCGACGTTCACGTGCGGCTTGTCGCGTTTAAATGCTTCCTTAGCCATTTCAATTCTCCTGTTTAACTAAACTCTTTATTTTTTTAATTATCCGCTGCCGGTCCTGAGCTTATCTGGAGCCCATGACCGGGATTGAACCGGTGACCTCGTCCTTACCAAGGACGTGCTCTACCAACTGAGCTACATGGGCTGCTCGTCGCCAGCCCAGCGCCTCTGCGGCAACCCGAGCGGCAAACCGGTTTGCCTTCTGCCAGAGATTCAAAAGTCCCAAAGCCGCGTCAAATTTGCAATTTGAACGACCATGGGACCGCCTCGTTCCAGCAAAAAGCGTCCGCAAGCTAACCGCGCGCACCGTCGTGTCAAAGAAATTTCTCGACATCTCTTGCCTCTCACGGAGGCCGTACATTGACCGTTCTCGCGCACATGTTTGGAGCTGAGGAAATCAAGTCCGCTCAGGACAGCTGACACTTAAAGCGCTGCGAAACCTAGCGGATTCTGCTGCTTGTCTCTTCTGTTTTTCCTCGCGTCACGATTCGCAGGATGACTGCAATGACTATGAACGCCAAGATGGCAAGGCCCACGTTCAGCGGCGTGATCAAGCCCGGTCCCCGCGTTGGGGTCGGAGTAGCCGAAGGGGGAGGCGGAGCGTTTTTCGCCTGCAGCATTCCCTGCACATATTGCAAACGCTGAATGGTGTCATAGTCGTCGGGTTTTATCTTTAACGCTGCCTGGTAATCGGCGATGGCGTTCTCATACTGCTGCAAGGAAGTGTAGGTCGCGCCTCGCTTTACCAAGTGCTCGGCATCGTTCGGGTCTTTTTGGATCAACACTGTGTAGTCGGCCAAGGCAGCATCGTAGTTTTTCAAGTTTCGATTTGCCCAGGCGCGCCGGTCATAATTTTGCGCATCATCCGGCTGTTTCTGCATTGCGGTGGTGAAGTCCGCGACCGCTTTGTCCCATTGGTTAAGACCGATCTCAGCAAAACCGCGAAACTTGTAGGCGAACGCGTCGTCGGGTTTGAGTTCGATTGCCTTGTCAAAATCTGGCAATGCGGCATCGAACTGATTTTGCATGACAGCAGTCATTCCGCGCTCCCGATAGGCCACTTCATCCTTTGGAGCGACTTCGATTGCCTTCGAAAAATCGGCGTAAGCGTCGGGGAGTCGGGGAGGGTTGCTGGCACGATACGCAGTACCACGATTCGTGTAGCCACGTGGATCTTTCGGATTCGCTTCAATCGCTTTGGTAAATTCGGCTGCGGCGCCGTCGAAATTCTTTTGTTGAGCGAGTTCGATCCCACGCTGCATATGGCTTGCGCCGCCCCCTGCCGGTTTCTGAGGTTTCCCCAGGCAAACGTGACTAACTGCAAAACAGAAAAGTGACGCGGTTGCGATGATAATT
>Ga0193707_1000040_pt1 | contig 31182 bp, 32 predicted proteins | sample U3c2metaG_FD_143043 | JGI IMG/M metagenome (GOLD analysis project Ga0193707, IMG submission 143043) | Soil microbial communities from a riparian zone of the East river system, Colorado, United States - U3c2 | ecosystem: Environmental > Terrestrial > Soil > Riparian zone | place: USA: East River... | reverse complement strand
CCCTCTGGAGCAGCCAGCCAACCTCAGGAGTGATCTTTTCCGTCAATGCCATGATGATTCACACGCCGTCATCGCGTGAGTTGAAGGTCAAGAAATTTCTATTAGAAGTTCCTGCCTAACTCAATTAGCAGAGTGACCCATGAGCATGAGCGCGGCCTTGAAGCGGTTATTAACCTTTAGTTTGTCGAAAATATTCGTCAAGTGAGTTTTGACGGTCTTCTCGCTAATAAAGATTTTCTTGCCGATCTCCTCGTTGGTCAGACCTTCGGCGACAAGTCGCAAAATTTCCATCTCTCGTTTTGTCAGCGTCTTAATACTATCATCAACCTGCGGGGCCATTTCACGCGGCGCGGATTGGACTTGGACGATTTCTTGAAAAGTCTCCCATGACGGATCCAAAAACCGCCGCCGTACACGACTTTGATGGCTTGTAGTAGCGTGGCCGACGGTACACCTTTGGGGACGTATCCTTTGGCTCCGCCTTTGGCTGCATTCAAAACGTTCTCTTCGTCTGAGAACGCAGTAAGAATCATGACCCGCGTCGCCGGGCTCTTGGCTCCGACTTCGAGCAGGTTCTGAACGACGTCGCCCTTGGGCATTTTTAGGTCGAGGAGGAGCACGTCCGGCTTTGTACGTTCGACCACCTTTGGGACCTCGTCGCCATTGCCGGCTTCACCGACGACAAGGATGTCTTTTTCAAGCGATAGAATTTTCCGCAAACCGTCTCGAAAGAGCGCATGGTCGTCGGCAATTACGACTTTGATCGGTAACATTGTCACCTCGCGATCTTAGACCAATTCATTAGACTGAAACGAAAATACATCAATTCTGCATACATGCAAACAGCCAAATAGTAACGTCAATTGCTTTGTGCGACTATAGTCTTACTAGCCTTAAGGTTCTCCTCCAGAACTGAATTTAAAATCCTACCTAAAGCGTATTGAGATGACACAGGGGGCAAGATAAAGATCGTTGCTGATTCAACACCAATTTTTCGCGAGAGTACGGAGGTAATATGAAAAGTGTGTTTCCACTCACGGGTGTAGCCGCCGCATCGATGCTGCTGGTTTTATCCGCGTGTTCGACCCAGGAAGAAATGGCGCCAAAACCCGCGCCCGCACCGGCTCCTGCGGCAAAAGCAGAGGCCAAGGCTCCTCCCGCGGAAAAGGCGGAAGGAAAAGCGCCGGCGGAAAAGACGGCCGAGAAAGCCAAAGCGACCAAGCTCGCTGGTGACGTGGGGCTTTTGGACACTGAAAAGAACTATATGATTCTTGTGACCAAGGAAGGGAAGCTGGTTACTATTGATTTCGATCCGAAGTATGAACCAACTCAGAAAGAGCCCGTGCCTGCCAAGGTCGCCGATATTGGACTCGGATCCTCGGCAGTCGTGCAGTATACCAAAGAGGGAGAAAAGAGCATCGCTACCAACATTGAATACGTACCGGCTAAAGGCGAGTAGCCCAGCGGGAACACTTCGGATAAATACGAATCAGGAGGAGAGGCAATGAAAGCAAAAGTTGTAGGCGGAATCACTGTATTGTTGGCTGCGTTTTTGGCCATGCCCTTAATCGCCCAGGAGAAAAAGAGCGAAGAATCAAAGAAGGCGGCGGAACCTGAGAAGGCCAAGGCTGAAAAGGTCTCTGGAGATATCGGACTCTTGGACACCGAGAAAAATTATATGATCGTCGTTACCAAAGAGGGTAAGTTGATTACTTTGGACTTCAACACGAAGACCAAGGCGATGGAAATCAAGGAAACCAAGGTAAAGATGGGAGACGTCGGGTTGGGATCTTCTGCGGTTATCGAGTATGTAACTAAAGGCGAGAAAAACGTTCTCACCAAAATGGAATTCACCCCTGCAAAGGGCGAATAGCTAGTTTACGAACTGCCAGATTGGAAAAAGTGGACAGGCGAATGCCGTGTCCACTTTTTTTTGGCTCGAATCAAGTCAAAAGCTCAATACGACTGTTTACGGTCGTGCCAAGTGCTCTGAGATCACCGCTGGCGGGAAATAGCGATTCGCTGTTTCTCGAGGAGTTAAGATGGAAGGAGTAGTAATTAAAACCCGTCCTCCTCAATATCGGTTAGGTCGAGTTTGCGATAGCTGCGCTCGTTTTCTAGAGTTTTTTGGCGCTTCGCTTCCTTCTCATTTTCCTCCTGACATTTCACGCAAAGCCTTGTGAAGGGGAGGATTTTTAGACGGCCGAGCTGGATTTCGCCTTCGCAACTTTCGCAGATCCCGTAGGTCTTGTCGGCAATCCGCAGCAGCGCGTCGTCAATGGCGACCAGTTTCTCCCGCTCGCGATCATTGAGGATAAAATTGATCTCCCGATCTCTCTCGTCGCTTGCGAGATCGTAGGTGTCACGCCCTTCGTCCTTTACACCTTCGGTTTCTTCTTTGACGCGGCCCTGCATTTCTCTCATTAATTGCCGCTTCATTTCTTCAAGCATGTCCGAGGCTTGTTTCAGAAATTCTTTTCGCTGTTTTTTTTCTTTTTCAGGGTCAATTTTTGGCATCGATGATCTCACCTATCAGGTCGTAATCTAGAGCGCCGGTGATTTTGATGTCGATCATTTCCCCTGTATTAACGGGCGGGTGTCCTTGGCGCGATCCACAAATTTTCACATACACGGCCCCGTCTACCTCAGGTGCATGGGCTTGTGTACGCCCGGTCGCATTTTGGGATTCAAGATCGACGTCGTCAATCATAACGCGCTGAATGCTGCCAATCAAGGCCTCGTTCTTTTTTCGCGAGATTTCACACTGCAAATCCATCACTTCCTGCCAGCGTCGTTCTTTTTCCTCTTCCAGAATATCTGCAGTAATACGCGCCGCAGCGGTGCCCTCTTCCGCCGAATACTTAAATACGCCGAGCCTTTCGAATTGAGTTTCTTCGACAAAGGCCAATAGCTCCTCGAAATCAGCTTCGGTCTCACCAGGAAAGCCCACAATCAACGAAGTGCGTAGCGTCAGCGCGGGGATTGCGTCGCGCAGTTTCTTTACCGCTTCTCGTACCGCGCTGCCGCTTTTACCGCGCCGCATCCTCTGCAGGATCGATTTGCTGATGTGTTGAAAGGGTATATCGATATACTTGCAGATTTTGTCGCTGTCGCGGATGAGCTCCAGCAATGATGGTTCGAGAAAGTTTGGGTAGGCGTATAAAAGCCTAATCCACTGAAGCTCGGGAATTTGGACCATAGAGCGCAGTAAGCCAGTGAGCGTCGTGCCGTCTTTTCGATCCCTGCCGTAGGCGGTAAGGTCTTGCGCGATGAGATTTATTTCCTTCACACCGCTCTGAGCGAGGTCAGCGGTCTCTTTAACGACAGACTCGATCGAGCGGCTTCGATGCGCTCCGCGCATTTGTGGGATGATACAGAACGCGCACTTGTGATCGCAGCCTTCAGAGACCTTGAGAAATGCGGTGTAGGACGGCGTCGATCGCAACCGAGGGGTATCGTGATCGTAAATGTAGCTAGGAACGCCGATATATCGCCTTCGGCCGGTGTTGGCCTCGTGCTCGCACAGGATTTCAGCGACGCGCGGGACTTCCCCGGTGCCGATGAACAGGTCGACTTCAGGGAGTTCCGCAGCTAGTTCGTCCGGGTAACGCTGGGAGAGGCAGCCCGCCACGACGAGTTTCTTTATTTTTCCCGCTTCTTTGAGACGTGCCACCTCGAGGATGGTGTCGATGGATTCTTCCTTAGCCGCGCCGATAAAGCTGCAAGTATTGACCAACACAATGTCCGCATCCGCCGTCTCGCGAACCATTTCGTAGTCGTTTTTGCGCAAAAGCCCAGCCATAACCTCGGAATCGACGAGGTTGCGGGCGCACCCCAAGCTGATGATGGCAAATTTTTGTTTCGTCTGGCTCATTGTCCCAATTCAACCATGTCGGCGCCTTTCGGAATCTGCACCTCAAATAGAGAATCTTTGAGTCCCACTCCTTTGCGCATGCCGGAGAAGCGCAACGTCGTCAAATTGCTCGCAGCGTCGCGCACGCTCACCCACACGATATCGTACGACGCTTTGCTGACGCCGATCAGGATTTCATTAAAGCCGCCTGCCTCACCCTTGGGCTCTAAGCGCAAGACATATTGCGAGTCCTCACTTGCCTTGAGGGTCGCGTTGAAATCCTTTTTCAAATTGCCCAGCCCGAGCAGGAAAGACAGCGGAATATCGCCGCGAAAGGCATTTTTGAGCGGACTCTTGATCACCTGATTTTGATCAGGCTGGTAGAAGTAGAGATGCTTACCATCAGCGAGCACGAACTGTCCTTTTGGTTCTTCGTAGCGCCAGAGCATCTTGCCGGGACGTTTAAAAGATAATTTTCCGAACGCTTTCAGGCTTCGGTTGAGGGTCTTAACTTCGGTTTCCTGGCGAAAATCCGCGACGAAATCCGCCGTCGCGTCGTAGTTTTGCTGCAATTTATCGACGATGGCTTCGGCACTGTTGTTCTCCGCGGCACCGCTCGTTCGGGTAGCGATGTGCGCCATTAGAGCGGCGACTACACAGGCTGTGAATACTAAGATGCCCTTAGGCTTCGAGTTTTCGTGCATAAACTTCTCTGGGTTTTGCGCCGTCGGCAGGTCCAACCACGCCGTCTCTTTCCATCTGCTCAACCATTCGGGCAGCGCGGTTGTATCCTACGCGTAATCTTCTTTGAATCATAGAGATCGAAGCTGCCTGGATTTCCGTCACGATCGCGACTGCCTGATCGTACATTTCGTCGTGTTCGTCATCGGCAGCGGCTGCCGTCTCGACATCCTTCTTGGCTTCCAATACTTCCGGCCGGTAATTGGGCTGGCCTTGTTGCTTGATAAATTCTATCACTTTGCGGACTTCTTGATCGGACACGAATGCGCCGTGCATGCGAGTTAATCTTGCGGTGCCTGGAGGGAGAAATAGCATATCACCGTTGCCCAATAGTTTTTCGCCGCCCATGGAATCCAATATAGTCCGCGAGTCGACCCGCGACGTCACTTGAAACGAAATCCGAGCGGGGAAATTGGCCTTGATTAGACCCGTGATGACGTCAACCGACGGGCGTTGCGTTGCGAGAATGAGATGGATCCCGGCGGCGCGCGCCTTCTGCGCCAGTCGGGTGATATATTCTTCAATATCGCGTCCGACGGTCATCATTAGGTCGGCAAGCTCGTCGATAATGATGACGATTCTCGGCAGTCTTTCGTGAACCAAGGGTCGATCTTTTGAATGATCGCCGCCAATCGCGATTGAATCCCCGCTCGATTCCGGCTCCGTGAGATCGATCACCGCTTTCTTATTCTCGCCCGCCTCCCGCTCCAGTGTCCGATTGTAGTTGTCGACATTGCGCGCGCGCTTGGCGCTCATTAGACGATACCGGTAGTCCATTTCGTCCATGGCCCAAAAGAGTGCCGCTGCGGCTTTCTTGGGGTCGGTGACGACCCGCGCGAGCAGGTGGGGGATGTCCTCGTAAACAGTCAGTTCGAGCATCTTGGGATCGACCATAATAAATTTGACATCCTGGGGGCTCGATTTGTAGAGAATGCTCAAAATCATCGCGTTGATCGATACCGATTTTCCGGTGCCGGTCGCGCCGGCCACGAGCAAATGGGGCATCTTGGCGAGATCGGTGGCGAAGGGTGTGCCGCCGATGTCCTTACCGAGAGCGAGCGTGACCTTCGATTCCGAGGTTCGGTAAGCCTCGCTTTCAATCACTTCTCTCAGACGAACGGTCTCTCGCCGCTGGTTCGGGATCTCGATGCCCACCACCGATTCGCCGGGAATCGGCGCGAGAATGCGCACGCTCACCGCGCGCAACGCCATGGCAAGATCATCGGCGAGCAAGACGATGCGGCGAACCTTGACGCCGGGAGCCGGTTTGAATTCGTACACGGTGATGACCGGTCCGGGGCGTACCTTCACAACTTCCCCCGCAACGCCAAAATCCTCGAGCTTCTTTTTCAAAATAAGTGAGTTGGCGTCCAGGGTGTCTTTATCAATCTTGAATTTCTCGCCCTCGGTCGGGTCCAACAATTCCACTGGAGGAAGCTTATAGCCTTCGCCGACTTCCGGTAGCTTAAACTGTTCGGGCGGCAGCGTCGGCTTTTTTTGAGCTTTTTTCGCCGCCGGATCGTCTTTAACTTCGTCTTTCAGGACGATCGGCGGTGGGACGTAATCTTTTTTCTCCTTCTTGGTGTTTTCGCCTTTGCGTTTGTCGCTCTTGTCCTTAAATTCTTTCAGCCGGTTATTGAGCGCGGGAACGAATGACTTTTTAAATTCTCCAAACTTCTTTTTCGTGTGGCCAATGATATCGAGGAGGGAGTTCTGCGTGAGCACCATGACCGACAATAGCATGGTGAAGCAGGCAATCAGCGTTGCGCTGAGCCGACCAAATAGGGGAACCAGAATACTCTCTTTGAGAAATCCACCAATGATGCCGCCGGCGTCTCGCGCACTTTCAGTGTCGATCACAACACTCAGAATCACTCCGATGCTCAACAATAAGATGCCGTAAGCGATGGTCTTCGTAAGCTGGAAACCATTGTAATTGGCGCGGAACATCCGTATCGCCGCGGCGCACAAAAAAATCGGCACGAGATAGGAAGCGAACCCAAGACCCTGAAACAACAGGTCTGCTAAAAAGGCGCCGATAAAGCCGCCCCAATTGCGAGTATTAAGAGCCCCTGACGGTGTGTTGAGTGAGCGATCGTTGACGTCGTACGAAATTAAACTGATGGCGATCAGCAATGCGGCAAGGCTGATGACCACAGCCCAAATCTCGCGGTGTAGACGACCTTTTCCCGGAACACTTGACATAACGGGGTTTCCTTACGTTTCCACGATATAGGGGAGGACCACCGGATGGCGCTCTAACTTTTTTCTAAAGAAACGGCGAAGTGCCTTGCGCACTTCCTCTTTTAGCTCCGCGGGATCGGTACGAGTCTCACGGTTCATGCTGGCGAAGGTTTCGAGAACGACTTTTTTAGCGTGTTCCAAGACCTCTTCGCTTTCCTCCGCGCGCATAAAACCTCGGGAGATAAGATCCGGCCCAGCGGCCAATTCGCCGGACTGCTGATGGATCGCCATGACGACGAGCACCATGCCGTCTTCCGATAAGTGCCGCCGATCGCGGATCACGATGTCACCGACATCGCCGACTCCCTTGCCGTCGACGAAAACTTTCCCCACCTGGACGGGAGTCGTTTTTTGCGCGCTATTGGACGTCAACTCCAGAACGTCGCCGTCTTCGAGGATGAAGCAATTGGCTTCAGGTACGCCGACCTCTTGCGCGAGCCGGCGATGACGCACGAGATGGCGATACTCGCCGTGGATCGGCACAAAATAGCGCGGCCGGGTGAGTTGGAGCATGGTTTTAAGCTCTTCCTGACTTGCATGGCCCGACACATGAATCTCCGAGACCTTTTCGTAGTGCACTTCGGCGCCGCGCCGGTAAAGATGATTGATCAAATTGGAAATCGTTTTCTCGTTGCCGGGAATAAACTTGGAAGAGAGAATTACCGTGTCGCCCGGCTCGATCTTGATCGTCTTGTGGTCGTTTAAGGCGACGCGGTGCAGCACGGACAGCGGCTCGCCTTGACTGCCGGTGGTGAGAAAAGTGAGCTGATCGATGGGCAGATTCTGCCAACGCTCGCTTTCGGTCATGAAGTTTCGCGGCAGATGCAAATAACCTAGTTCCGACGCCACCTGCCCGTTACGGATCATGCTGCGCCCGCTCAATACCACGCGCCGTCCGCAGCGCTCCGAGATATCGACGACCTGTTGGATCCTCGGGATGCTCGACGAAAAAGTCGAGACCAGCACTTTGCCGGTGCTGCGCTGCATGATCTGTTCGAGATTGGTGCCGACTTCCCGCTCCGATGGCGTATATCCCGGACGCTCGACATTGGTCGAGTCGGAGAGCAGCAGCAAAACGCCTTTTTCTCCGTAGGCGGCAAAGGTCTGGAAATCGAACATCTCGCCTTCCATGGGCGTATTGTCGATTTTAAAATCACCGGTGTGAATGATGGTCCCGATGGGTGTTTCGATGGCGAGTGCCAAACAGTCCATCAGGCTGTGTGTCACGCGAATGCCTTCGATGCGAAAGGGCGCGATGTCCCATGGCACGCCGGCGGTGATTTCGCGCACGTCCGCCGTGTCCTCAAGTTCATGCTCCGTGAGCTTGTTTGCCAATAGCCCGAGGGTCAGGCGTGTGCCGAAGATCGGCACATCGAAATGCTCAAGGATGTAAGGCAAAGCGCCGACGTGATCCTCGTGGGCGTGGGTGAGCACGATCGCTTTGAGCTTGTCCCGGCGCTCTAGTAAATAGCTTACGTCCGGGATCACCAAATCGATTCCCAAGAGGTCGGCGCTTGGAAACATCAGGCCGCAATCGACGGCGATGGCGGCATCGCCATATTCGATCAGCATCATGTTGAGGCCGAACTCGCCCAGACCACCGAGCGGTATGATCTTCACTGCATCCATGATGATCTTAGACCCTCTGTTGTTTATCCAAAGCGCGATTCCCCATCGCGCGGTTGCCGCTTTCGGCGGGCCTCTTCGATTCGGACGAGGCGGGTTCGCGCAAATGGGCGGCGATGGTTTTCCTTACTCGATCCGACAGCAGTCTCAGGTTGCCGGCGCGGTAGCCGTCCACTGCGATGGGTTTGTCAACAAACACTTCGATCGATCCGGAGCACAATCTCCAGGCGCCGGAGGGCAAGAGATTGCGGCTACCGTTGATCGTGACCGGCACGATCTTGGTATTAGCCTGAACGGCAAGCATAAAGCCGCCCTTTTTGAAGCGGAGCAGCTTGCCGTCGGTGCTGCGGGTTCCTTCCGGAAAAACGACGACCGAAATGCCGGCGGCGATTCTTTCTCTAGCCCGCTCCAAACTCTTCACCGCATTTTGGGGATCCGATCTATCGACCGTGATATGTTTTGTCGCCCACATGGCCCAACCAAAGAACGGCACCCATAAAAGTTCCTTTTTGGCGATCCAGCGCAGCTGAAACCGAGCCAGGCTTTGAACGATCACAGGGATATCAACGTTGCTTTGGTGATTGACCATGAAAATGTATTGTTGGCTTGCGTCGATGTTTTCCTGCCCCTCGACGTTGAGCGAAATCCCGCCCATGCGCAATAGGAGCCACGCCCAGAGTTGATTAATGCGATACACCCGCTTGCCATGCCGATCAAAAAAGCCTAACGATATCGTCAGCACCGCCAGTAGAATCGTTATCACGATAAAAAGCGTTAGCTGGAGGATATAAAACATCAAGATTATTTTAAATTTGCTTTGCGCAAACGAGGGAAATCAGATGATTTATATTAGTTCCTGGTCACGCAAAAATCAATGCAGAGATACGCTAGCGGCGGCATTCTATCATTGACTCTACGCCGTCCCGGCGCTAATTTGGCTGCACCTTCCCGCCGGCGAGTTGAACTCCGGCAGCTTGGAGACTGATATGTCGGTCAATAAAGTGATTCTTATTGGGAACCTGGGTAAAGATCCGGAAGTACGATTTACCCAGACGGGCAGCGCGGTGGCTAATTTTTCCATCGCCACGTCCGAACAATGGAACGATCGCGACGGCAAGCGGCAGGAAAGAACCGAATGGCACAACATCGTGGTGTGGGGCAAACAAGCCGAGACCTGCGGGCAATACCTAGCGAAGGGCCGGCAAGTCTATGTCGAAGGAAGCATCCGCACGCGCAGCTACGACGATAAGACCGGCACCAAGCGCTACGTTACCGAGATCGTCGCGCAACGAATTCGTTTCCTCGGCGGAGGCGGCGGCACGCGTATGGCGCCGGAAATGGACGCTGGCGGCGGCGCTGAGGAGACGAGCGGTGGAGCCGGCGCGCCGCCGATGAGTGATGACGATATTCCGTTCTGATCGATAACAGATCGCGTCGCTGCACTATACCACGGGAGTCGCTCATTTCGGGAAGCTGCTCGCCAATCTTTAAACTGCAACTCTTTGATTGCAAAAATTGCTGGTGATCTTTAACGACGGCGAACTATGGATAGTCCACCGTTGAAAAATATCGATATCGACGTTGCCCTGCGAACGATTCTCGAGGGCACGGCGACGGAGACCGGCGAAGGGTTTTTCAAGGCCTTGGTGAAAAACCTCGCGGCGGCGTTGAATACGCACGGCGCGTGGGTCACCGAATATTTTCCGGAATCGCGGCGGCTCAAAGCTCTGGCGTTCTGGATGGGTGAGCAATGGCTCGACGGTTGGGAAATGGTTGTGGACGGGACTCCCTGCGAGCGGGTTATCGATGAGCGCTGTCTGATTCATATTCCCGATAATCTGCTCGACATCTACGGCAACGATCCCGATGTCCGGGCGGTAGGGGTGGCGAGCTACATGGGCATGCCGCTGCTCGACCTCGATGGCAAAATTCTCGGGCATCTTGCGGTTCTCGACTTGCGGCCTATGCCTCACGAGCCGCGAACGCAGGCATTGTTTCAAATCTTTGCCGTCCGCGCCGCCGCCGAGTTGCGTCGCCTGCGGGCAGAGGCGCAGGTGCGCGAGAGAGAACAGAAGCTTGGCCGGTTGGTCGACGGCGCCATGGACGCGATCATCGAGCTCGACCAGCATCTCCAAATAAATCAGATGAATCCCGCAGCGGAGAAAATTCTTGGCGCTCCGGCCGCGGCGCTGACCGGACAAACGTTTACTCGTTTTCTTGCGCCGGATTCCCGCGAAAAACTCGCCCGCTTGATCATCGATCTCGACACTCGGCCAGAGGGACAGCGGTACCTATGGATTCCCGGCGGCCTCGCGGCGGCGACGCGTCAAGGCGGCAGCTTTCAGGCGGAGGTGACGTTGTCGCGCTTCGACGTGGAGCGCGAGCCGTTTTATACGTTGATCCTGCGCAACGTGAACGAGCGCTTGGAAGCCGAGCAAAAAATCCGCTCGTTGACCGTCGAGGCCGAATATCTGCGCGCGGAGCTGAGCGCCGTTATCGGGGCCGATGAAATCATCGGCCGCAGCGGGCCGCTGCTCAAAGTTCTCGCCGAGGTCAAAGAAGTCGCCGAGACGGGCGCCACGGTGATGATTTTCGGCGAAACCGGCACCGGTAAGGAGCTGATTGCCCGGGCGATTCATCTCGCCAGTCGGCGTCGCGACAAGCCGCTGATCAAAGTCAATTGCGCGGCGATCCCCGGCAACCTTGATCGAAAGCGAGTTTTTCGGCCATGAACAGGGCGCGTTTACCGGCGCGACCAAAAAGCGCGACGGCCGCTTCGCCCTGGCGCATGGCGGCACGATTTTTCTCGATGAAGTCGGCGAGTTGCCACTAGGTTTGCAGTCAAAGCTGCTGCGCGTGCTGCAAGAAGGCGAATTCGAGCCGGTGGGCAGCTCACAGACGCGCAAAGTCGACTTGCGCGTGATCGTCGCGACCAACCGCGACTTGCAGGCGTGCGTGCGCGAGGGCAAGTTCCGTGAGGATCTCTACTACCGCCTGAACGTCTTTCCGATCCAGCTGCCGCCACTACGCGAACGGCGCGACGACATCGGCATTCTTGCCGCCGCGTTTGCGCAAAAGTTTGCCCGACGGATGGGCCGGACCTTGGAGCCGCTCTCCGAAGACTGCCTCCGACGGCTCCAAGCTTATAATTGGCCGGGCAATGTGCGCGAGCTGCAAAACATCGTCGAGCGCGCCGTGATTACGTCGCGCGACGGCCGGCTCAATCTCGACCGCGCTCTGCCCGAAAGCGTGAACGCGATGGCCTCGGTGCCGGTTGACCTGGCAATTGCGGCCAAGCGCGTCCGCACGGCCAAAGAGCTTGAAGATATCGAGCACCAAAACCTCATCGCTGCGTTGGAATCGACCGATTGGAAAATTGCCGGTTCGAACGGCGCGGCTCAACTGCTCGGCTTGAAACCCACGACGCTTAGCTCGCGCATGAAAGCGCTCGGCATCGAGCGCAAACGCTAGCCGCATTCTCACCTCGCGAAATTTCGTCTCGCTCGGTCACGAGATCTCGTCAGTGACGAGCTCTCGTAGCTGGCGGTGCTCTGTCGCCGCGCTCTAACTCGCTAATTTTTCATTCCCGTCGTTTCGTTGTTCGCGCTGGCACAGTTCCCGCTAACTCCTCGGGGCAAGCGGCAATAAGGCGCAAAGCAGAGTAAGGAGGGTTTATGGAAAATCATTATAGCTACCAGGCGGCTTTGGAAATTTCCGAGCGCAATAACTGGCGAATCGAAGATATTATCGGCGGAGAGAAGCGCCTTGATTTCGACAAGCCATTCATGCCGGAATCCTTGGCACGGGTGAGCGCGCTCGCCTTTCTTTCGGCTGAGGAGAAACGGACGCTGAATCAGATCCGCGGGCATGAATATCTCGCCATGTTCGGTTTGGTTGAAGAATTCATTCTTCCCTACGTCATCGACCACGCTCGGCCAAAGCTCTCGGGCGACGATTACCGGGCGCGCGCGCTTCTGCAGTTTGCCGGCGAGGAAGCCAAGCATATTCACCTTTTCAAACGCTTCCGCCAGGAATTCGAAGCCGGCTTCGGCAGCGCCTGCGAATTTATCGGACCGGCTGAGGACGTGAAGAAATTTGTTCTGTCGCACAGCCCGCTCGGGGTCGGCATTACGATCCTGCATATCGAGTGGATGACCTTGCGCCACTACATCGAGGGCGTGAAAGACAATCAGGATCTCGATCCGCAGTTCAAGAGCTTACTCAAGCATCATTGGCTGGAGGAATCGCAGCACACGAAACTCGACACGTTAATCGTCGAGGAGCTGGCGGCAAACGCCGCAGAGAAAGAGATCGAAGTGGCTTTCAAGGAATACGGTGAGATCGGTGCGTTTCTGGACCAGGGGATCCAGCGGCAGACGGAGTTCGATGTCGAGAGCTTTGTGCAAGCGAGCGGAAGAAAACTTTCGAGGAGCGAGCGCGAACAGATTAGCCAGGCAGTACTCAAGGGCATGCGTTGGACTTATCTGGGCACCGGGATGACTCATCCCAATTTTTTGGATACCGTGCAAAGCATCAAGCCGGAGGCGCGAGCGCAGATCGAACAGCTGGCGCCGGCGTTTTGTTAACGAGCTAAATGGAAAAAGGAGTTCAATATTATGACAACACAATCGTCGAAGCTGGGAAAAGAGCTTAAAGGCATGATCAAGGGGAACGTCCTCATTGCCGATGACCCCGGCTACGAGGAAGCTCGCCAGATCTGGAACGCTATGATCGACCACCGGCCAGCGATGATCGTGCAGTGCGCGGACGCTGACGACGTTTCCCCCGCAATCGCATTGGCGCGGCGGCACAAACTCGAGATTTCAATTCGCGGCGCCGGACACAACATCGCCGGCAACGCCCTCTGCAACGATGGCCTGACCATCGATTTTTCGAACATGAAAAACGTTCGGGTGGACGCCGGAAAGAGGCGTGCCTATGTCGAGCCTGGGGCGACCCTCGCGAATCTGGATGAAGCGACGCAGGTGCATGGTCTAGCTACACCGGTGGGGATCAACTCTACGACCGGTATCGCCGGTCTGACCCTCGGCGGTGGCTTCGGCTGGCTCACGCGCAAATACGGCATGACGATCGACAATCTCGTCTCTGTCAACATGATCACGGCCGAGGGTAGGAAAATACAAGCGAGCGAAACCGACAACGCGGATCTGTTCTGGGCGATTCGCGGGGGAGGGGGCAATTTTGGCGTCGTCACCCGGTTTGAATTCCAACTTTTCCCCGTGGGCCCCGAGATATTTGCCGGCTTGATCGTTTTTCCGTTCAGCCAGGCCAAACAGATCCTTAACAAGTACCGTCAATTCGTAAATTCAGCACCTGAGGAACTCAATGTCTGGGTCGTGTTGCGCAAGGCTCCGCCATTGCCTTTTCTTCCGGAGAATGTTCACGGCAAGGAAGTCGTGGTGCTGCCAGTCTTTTACTCCGGCCCCGCGACGGAAGCTGAAAAACTCATTGCTCCCGTGCGCGCATTCGGGACGCCCCACGGCGAGCATCTCGGCGTTCAGCCTTACGTTGCGTGGCAGAAGGCTTTTGACCCGCTGCTGACGCCCGGCGCGAGAAACTATTGGAAGTCTCATAATTTCACGGAGCTCGCCGACGGGGCGTTGGATTCTATAATCGAGTTCGCCGGAAAGCTGCCATCTCCACAGTGCGAAATTTTCATCGGGCTGATTGCCGGCGCGCCGAATCGGATCGCCCCGGATGCCATGGCTTACGGTCACCGGGATGCGAAGTTCGTCTTGAACGTGCACGGCCGATGGGACGAAGCGAAGGATGACCAAAAGTGCATTGGTTGGGCGCGCGAGTTCTTTAAGGCCAGTGCGCCTTATGCATCAGCCGGCGCTTACGTGAATTTTATGACCGCGGAGGAGAGCGACCGCGTCGCCGCAGCTTACGGAGCCAATTATGATCGCCTGGTGCAGATCAAAAAACGTTACGATCCGGATAATATTTTTCATCTAAACCAGAATATAAAACCGTAAGGCACATTTTCGTTAATCCTATCGAGCTAGCCGGCAAGTTGGCGCTTGGACTCGACGTCGACACTGAGGTTAAGACCGCGGATGCGCTTTGGATTTCGATCTTTACGCCACCCAGTTTCTCGGTTCACCCTGGAGAAAGGCAGCGATGTTCTCTTCTACTTCATGAAGCAGCCGCTCGCGCGCTTCGCGCGCGCTCCAGGCGGTGTGCGGCGTGACAATTAAGTTGTCCAGCTCTTTGGCCGCTTGAATAATTGCATGATCGTGCGGCGGGGGCTCTTTGCTAATGACATCGAGAGCGGCGGCGGCGATGCGTTTTTGCCGCAGAGCTTCGATCAGCGCCGCTTCGTCGATCAGCGCGCCGCGCGCTGTGTTGATCAAGAACGCCGTTGGTTTCATCAGCGCGAGGCTTTGCTCGTTGAGCAGGTTTCGCGTTTGCGGTGTGAGCGGGCAGTGGAGCGAGACGATATCGGCTTGGCGGAGCAGTTGATCAAGGGGAATTCGATCCTTCGGAATTGCTCCAGCGGCCCCGGGACGCGCCGCAATCAATACGTCGAGGCCGAAGCCTCGCGCCATCTGCGCGACTGTCCGGCCGATGCTCCCGGAGCCGACGATGCCGAGTTTTTTGCCGCGCAGCTCGATGGTGGAAAAGGTGAGCAGAGAAAAGACCGGACTCTTCTCCCACTCGCCGCGCTTGACGGCGTCGCCATATTTTGCCGCGCGAGTCGTTAATTCAAGCATCAGCGCCATGGTGAATTGAGCTACCGATTGCGTCGCGTAACCCGGCACATTGCATACTTTGATGCTGCGCCTTGCCGCTTCCTGGCGGTCGATGATGTCGGTGCCGGTCGCTGCCACGGCGATGAGCTTCAAGTCGCGCGCTTCGGGTGAACTCAAGACAGTTCTATCGAAGACGACTTTGTTCGTGACCGCGACGTTATGACCGGCGAGTTTTTGAATCGTTTCGGCGGGGCTTGTGACTTGATGAATCGTGCAATGCCAGGCGTCGGTGAAGCGGTTCAGCGAGATATCGCCGTAAGTGGCGGCGTCGAGAAAGACGACGCGGGTTTGCTGCCCGTTCATTCCGGAGTTTTCTCCCGGGCTTCGATCTTCTTTGCTTCTTCCCAAAATCGATCCATTTCTTCTAACGACGATTGATCGAAACTCTTGTTGGCTTGCTGCAGCTTGGTTTCAATGTGATGAAAGCGGCGGGTGAAGCGGTCGATGGTTTGCGCCAATATCTCTTCGGCTTCGACGTCGAGGAACCGGGCGAGATTAACGAGCGAGAAAAACAAATCACCCAGCTCTTCGCCGGTGCGCGCTTTGTCGCCGGACTCGGCCGCGTTCTTAAGTTCGCGGATTTCCTCCTCGACCTTTCCCCAAACCGGTCCAATGTCGGGCCAATCGAAACCCAGATGCGAAGCTCTTCGGGTGATGCTTTGGGCGCGGGCTAGCGCCGGCATCGCCTTGGGCACGTTGCCAAGAGCCGATTTCGATTCGCCGTCTTTCCTCTCGCGGGCTTTGATTTGTAGCCGTTGCTTCAACACCGACGCGGTATCTTGCGGGATCGGTTCGCCGGCGAATACGTAGGGATGGCGGCGGATGAGCTTGTCGGTGAGTTGAATGATGACATCCTTCGCTGTGAATCTGCCTTCTTCGGCGGCGATCTGGGAGTGAAAAACCACTTGGAGCAAGACATCGCCCAATTCTTCTTTTAGCTTTTTTGGATCGCCGTCGTCCAAAGCGTCGATAAGCTCATAGGTTTCCTCGAGCAAGCAAGGTTTGAGAGAAAGATGAGTCTGCTCCTTGTCCCAGGGGCAGCCGGTTTCGCTGCGCAGCCGTGCCATCACGTCCAGCAATTCGCCGAACTTTTCTTCGGTTTCTTTGTCATTCACGAGTCGACCTCCACGGCCGTTGCGACTTTTCTTGGCTCCCGGCACTGTGGTAGATCTTACGTGCCGCGTGTTTTGAAGTCCAGAAGAAGCGTTGGAGGAAAACGATGCCGAGTGTGACGATTGACGGAATCGATACCTATTATGAAACTCACGGCACAGGGGCGCCGATACTTATGTGCGCGCCCGGCGGTTTCGACGCGACCATTGCTAAGTGGCGCACGGCGACGGCATGGACGGGAATAGATGCAATCACGGCGCTTGCCACCGAACACACGATCATTCTCTACGACCGGCGAGAGTGCGGCCGATCCGGCGGGCGAGTGGAAAGATTGAGCTGGACGAGTTACACGCGCCACGGCAAGGCGTTGCTCGATCATTTGAACATCGACACCGCATGGATCATGGGCGGCTGCATGGGTTGCTCAGTGGCGCTGGCCTTCGGCGCCCATTATCCTGAAGCGACCCGCGGTCTTTTGCTGCACTGGCCGGTCGGTGGTTATCGCTGGAAGGTGAACTGCCAAGAACGATTTATGCGCCACTACAACTTCGCCAAGCAAAACGGCTTGCAAGGCGTGGTCGACCGAGCGCGCGGCGGTAAAAGTTTTTGGATGGACTCGGAAGGCGGACCCTGGGCGACTGAGATCTCGCGCAATCATGCATTCGCGGACAATTTCGTTGGCCAGGACTTAGAGCGGTATTTGGGAATCGTCCTCACCAGCGGCCGCAGCCTGTTCGACCGCGACACGGCGCCTGGCGCCGAGCCGGAAGAAGTTCTAGGCATCAAAGCACCGTCACTGATCATTCCCGGCGATGATCCATCCCACGCTACTTCAGGCGCGCACTACTTGCGGGAACTACTGCCCAAAGCGGATTTCTGGAACGTCATGCCGCCGGAACAGACGACGCACGAGGTTTGTGATCGGGTGTTGGAGTTTTGCCGCGCGCATCGCTAATTTCGGTTGAAAATTTAGCTGTTCTGGGTGTGGACCGAGAAAAAGAAATTTGATAGAGCGATTGCAAAACGTTGAGCTTTACTAAGGAGGACGGATATGGACGTGACGAGTTCGACGGTTCAACTTAATACGCCAGACGGAAAGATGGACTCCTATGTGGCGCAGCCTAAGGACGGCGGGAGCTATCCAGGCATAGTCGTCATTCAGGAAGCTTTTGGGGTCAATAGCCATATTAAAAAAGTTACCGAGCGGATCGCCGCCGAGGGCTACGTTGCCATCGCGCCTGATATCTTTCACCGTGAATCGGAGCGCCTGATTCCCTATTCCGATATGCCGAAAGCGATCGCAACAATGCAGCGGGTCGTCGATAGCAAGGCGATGGACGACGTTGGCGCGGCCATCGCGCACCTAAAATCGCAGAGCAACGTCAAATCTGGTTCACTCGGCGTTATCGGTTTTTGCATGGGTGGCCGACTGACTTATTTAACGGCGGCGAATCACGCCAATGACATCAAAGCCGCGGTGCCATATTACGGCGGCGGTATTCCGATGGGCAATCCGAGCCCGCTTTCGCGCACCGGCGAGATCAAATGTCCGATGTATTTGTTCTTTGGTGGCAAGGATCAGTTGATTTCGGCGGATCAGGTCAACCATGTTAAGGCGGAGCTTACGGCGAAAAAGGTTGATTTTAAGATGGAGGTCTACCCGGAAGCGGGCCATGGTTTCTTTTGCGACGATCGCGGCAGCTATCACGAGGCGTCAGCGAAGGATGCTTGGGAAAAGACTAAATCGTTTTTCAAGCAGCACCTAAAGTAATCTCACATCAGATTTGTCTTAGGGAGAGGAAGGGGATCGTCTTTTCTCTCCCTTTTTTTATTTTTACGCGGTACATTGATCCCGTCGCACGAGGCTTTCAGATGGCGCGCAAGGCGATTAAAGAACAAGTCACATTGGGGCTCATCCAGATGAGCGCCGGGGATAATCTGTCGGATAATCTCGCCAAGGCTGTGGAACGGATCGCGGCGGCGGCAAAAAAGGGCGCGCAGATCGTTTGCCTCCAAGAGCTGTTTCGCTCGCGTTACTTCTGCCAGAGTGAAAATCAGCGGAATTTCAAATTGGCCGAATCGATCCCCGGTCCTACGACAGATGCGCTGGCCGCTGTGGCGTCCGAACGAAAGATCGTCATTGTCGCCTCGGTGTTCGAGCGAAGATCGGCGGGCATCTACCATAACACCGCCGTCGTCATCGATGCCGACGGCTCGATCGCGGGAATGTATCGCAAGATGCATATTCCCGACGATCCGCTTTACTACGAAAAATTTTATTTTACGCCGGGCGACCTCGGCTTTCCCAGCTTTCAAACCCGCTACGCAAGGATCGGGACGCTGGTCTGCTGGGACCAATGGTTTCCCGAGGGCGCGCGATCGACCGCATTGTCGGGGGCACAGATTCTTTTTTATCCGACCGCGATCGGATGGATTCCCAACGAACCGCGACCCGTGGCGCGCCGTCAGCGCGATGCTTGGGAATTGATCCAGCGCTCCCACGCCGTCGCCAACGGAGTTTATGTGGCATCGGTAAATCGGGTCGGGCGCGAGGGCAAAATCAAATTTTGGGGCCATTCGTTCGTCGCTGGGCCGTTCGGTGAGATTATCGCGCATGCGGGCGCCGAGCGAGAAGAGATTTTGCTCGCCAAGTGCGATCTCGGGAAGATCGAAGAAACGCGCCAAAGTTGGCCGTTCCTGCGTGACCGGCGCATCGATGCGTACGGACCGCTACTGTCGCGGACGGTCGAGGAGCGCAAGCGCGATTAATTTTCAACTCTTTGAGTCCGTCTTTGCATGAATTCTCCAGACGCAAAACCCGTGACGCCGCGTTCTCTCGGCTACTCGATGCCTGCTGAATGGGCACGACATCGAGCGACTTGGCTTTCCTGGCCGCACAATCAAGAAACCTGGCCGACGCAACTGGAAAAAGTGCGCGACGTCTGGATTCAAATGGTCTGTGCCTTGTCAGCCCATGAGCGAGTTTATCTTCTAGTGAACGATGAGCCGACCGGGCGGCAGGTCGCCGCACGACTCGTCAAAGCTCGCGCCGACATGCAAAACGTGACTTTGCTCAAAATTCCCACAGTCGACGTCTGGATGCGCGACTACGGACCGACTTTCATCACGCGCGCATCGCGAGAAAATCCGTTGGCGTTCAACGATTGGATTTTCAATGGCTGGGGCGGCAAATATAAGTCCTACGAAGAAGATGAAAGCATTGCCAGAGCAATCGCCGAGACATTAAAAATTCCGGTCTTCGACCATAAATTTATTCTGGAAGGCGGTTCCATCGAGGTGAACGGCGCTGGCACCTGCATGACCACGGAACAGTGTCTTTTAAATAATAACCGCAATCCGCACTTGAGTCGCGCTGAGATCGAGGAATTCCTGAAAGGCGCCTTGGGTGTGAGTCACCTTATCTGGCTCGGTGAAGGCATCGTCGGCGACGACACCGACGGCCATATCGACGACATAGCGCGCTTTGTCAATCCAACGACAGTGGTCTGCATCGTTGAAGCGAATTCCAAAGATGAGAATTACCGCTACCTGCAGGAAAACTACGAGCGATTGCAATGCGCCACGGATCAGAACGGCGAAAAACTCTCGATCGTGAAATTGCCCTGCCCCCAACCGGTGTATTACGACGGCGCGCGTTTGCCGGCGAGTTACGCGAATTTCTATGTCGCGAACGGCGTCGTGCTGGTGCCGATTTTCAATGATCCCAATGATGCCGAAGTTCTCGGGGTCTTAGGGGAATTGTTTGCCGAACGAAAGGTCGTCGGCCTGCGCTGCAATGAAGTCGTCGCGGGTTTGGGCGCGATTCACTGCGTGACGCAACAGGAGCCCGCCCCGTTTTCGTCATGAATTTGCGGTTCGCCTGCCGAGACTCGTCCTCGATTGATCCGTGTCTCTGGGCGGTCACCGCATCAGCCCGACGAACGCCTGTGCATTAGGGTTTGTCTGTGCCTCGATTCATGAGCCATCCAGGTTCGCCGGAAATCCCGCTTTGTTGAACTAAGCTATGGAGCTGCGCTCACCCATGAGAACCGAGCGGTGGAATAAAAGTCGCTGAGCCCTTGACAATTTTTCGCACTCACCTATTCTAGCCGGTGTTATGGGTCAGCTCATCCAGATCAACGAACTGCACCAGGCGCGCCGACGCCGCTCTGAAAAAGTGAGCATGGAACAATGTGTGGAGTTGTTGGAATGGAACCTAAAAAAGAGCGTGAACGATTATTTTATTTCTCCTCGCGAAGAACGCTCCATACGCGCGACGCAGATTCGTAAGCTCAGTGAGATCTTGGAGTACGCCGTAAGACTGCTCTGATTGCGCCACGGTTCATCGTGGAACTGTCAAACTCCCTCGTCCTGGTTCTCCTCTTATTCCTGGGTTTAGCTCTCCTCGGTTGGATTTTGCTCGTTCGACTAGAGTCGCTTCTCCAAGAAAAACGAGAAGACCCGTCGCTGGCATTGATGCAGCAGCAGATCGGCGAGTTGCGCACTCAATTCGGCCAGGTCTTGGACAGCAACGCTCAATCGATTCAACAACAGTTGGGACAAATGCTCAACCACGTCAACGAGCGGCTTAAAGAGAACGCCGAAGTATTGAACAAGACCCAGCAGAGTTTGGGCGAACGTTTAGACAACGCCGCACGAGTCGTCGGCAATGTTCAACGAAGCCTGGGCGGGCTCGAGGAAGCCAATCGAAAAATTTACGAAGTCGGCAAGGATATCGCTTCACTCCAGGAAATTTTACGCGCGCCCAAACTCAGAGGCGGATTGGGCGAATTTTTGCTCGAAGACTTGCTGGCGCAAATTCTGCCAGCGGAGCACTTTGTCATGCAGCATCGTTTTCAGAGCGGCGAAAAGGTGGACGCGGTGATCAAGCTCGGACCCTCGCTAGTTCCCGTCGACGCGAAATTTCCCCTGGAGAACTTCAAGCGGATCGTGGACGCGGCGAACGACGACGAAAAGAGCCGGGCAAAAAAGCAATTCATAGCGGACGTGAAGAAGCATATCGATGCCATCGCGACGAAATACATCGTGCCCGACGAAGGCACCTATGATTTTGCGCTGATGTATATTCCAGCGGAAAATGTTTATTATGAAACGATTATTCGTGATGACTCGCCGGCCGAGAAGAGCCTTTCCCATTATGCGATGGCCCAACGCGTGATGCCGGTTTCGCCAAACAGTTTTTATGCTTACCTTCAGGCCATTGTTTTGGGTCTGAAGGGCATGAAGATCGAAGACCGCGCCAGGGAAATTATCCAATACCTTGGCCGTCTTCAGGGTGATTTTACCAGATTTCGCGACGAATTCGCCTTGCTTGGCAAACATGTGGGCCACGCTCAATCGAGCTATCAAAATGCCGACCGCCGCTTGGAGCAGTTCGGCCAAAAGCTCTTGGTCGCGGAGGCAGATCAGGAAGAGCCCGCCGAGCCTCAAGCCGTGGGCCGACCGGGATAAAGTTCGGATTGGGAGCGAGGGGGAAAAAGTCACGTGCGGTTAACTTTGTTTTCCCGCCTCACCATCGGTTATCTTGCGATTTTCCTGATCGTCGCGATCGCGAGTGGCAACGCAGTACTGCAGCTGCGCCACTTTCGCGAGCTCACCGAGAGTATTTTAAACGTCGACAACCGGATTATCGATCAGGAGAAAATGCTCGCCGATCTGCTGTTGGCGCAGAGCCGCGCCGAACAAAAGTTTGCCATTACGCGGGACGAGACATTTTACCAACAATTCCTTCGCTTCAAGTCGGACTTCGATGCGCAACTAGAGAGTGCCTTTGCTCTAAACGATTCGGCGGCTTCCCCGATCCTGAAAAGCATTCAGCAGAATTTTCGGCGTTATGACGAATTGGTCAAAGCCGAGGGCCGCTTGGTGCGTACCAACAAACCTTACCCACAGGCTCAAATAAAGCAGGACAAAGATGTCTTGGTCGATTCGCTTCTCACGTCTTTTGAGCAGTTAAGACTGAACCAACAACAAGCGACCCACTCAAAGGTGACGAATCTTGCCGCTGCTACGGATCGAGCCCACGAAGTATCCGTGACGATCGCCATCGCCTGCCTGCTGGCGATCATTGCCATGTCGCTGCTGATTACCAAAAGCATCACGCGTCCGATCGGGTTGCTAAAGAACAAGACTCGTGAAATTGCCGAGGGTAACTTCGACGGCAAACTCCAGGTGACTTCACCACCGGAAATCGGTGAATTGGCCGTTGCGATCAACTTGATGTGCGAGAAATTGCACGAGCTCGATCGCATGAAGGCGGATTTTTTTGCCGCCATGTCGCACGAATTGCGCACTCCTTTGACTTCGATCAAAGAAGGAACCGGCCTATTGCTCGACGGCGTCGGCGGTGAAACATCGGAAAAGCAACGCAAGCTTCTAGGAATCTTGGCCGAAGAAAGCAATCGTCTGATCAGCCTAGTCAACTCGCTTCTAGACTACTCCAAGATGGAAGCCGGCATGATGGCGTATGATTTTGAGATCAGCGGCGTCGATCCGCTGATCAAACGCGCCATCGCCGAGATCATCCCTTTGGTCGAGGCGAAGCAGATCCACCTTGAGAGCACGGTGGCGGAATCGCTGCCCGCGGTCCGAGTCGATCCTGAGCGGATGCTTCAAGTATTGCGAAACTTGCTCGCCAACGCGGTCAAGTTCACCCCAAAGGGCGGTCACGTGCGCGTCACGGCAAAAGCGGCCAATGGCAAATTGGAAATTTCTGTGAAAGACTCGGGCCCTGGTATTCCCGCGGAGAGTTTGGTGTCTATTTTTGAAAAATTTAACCAAGGAAGTCACCAAGGGCCGCATGCCCGTCAGGGAACCGGATTGGGCTTGGCGATCGCCAAGAGTATTGTAGCATCGCACGGCGGAAAAATATGGGCCGAGAGCCAGTTAGGCAAGGGCAGTACTTTTATTTTTGTGTTGCCCTGCTAATATCTCTTGCCGGCTGCAGCGTATGGCAAGAGTCGAGCCGGGGGCGAGAAATGCGCGACTCGCTCGTCACGGCCGATAACTTGTTTGCGCGCGGAGATTTTGACGGATCGTTAAATGCGTTTCAGAAGATCTTGGACGCGGCGCACGACCGGCCACCAGCGGACAGAGTGGCATTCAGTATCGCTCTGATCTATGCTCATCCGGCAAATCCCAAGAGGGACTTGCAAAAGGCTAAGGGGTCTTTGGATCAAGTCATTCGCCTGTATCCGGATAGCGCATGGGCGGAACAAGCCGCGATATGGGTCGGGGTGTTAAACGAAACCGAAGAGTCGAAGCGTGAAATCGAGCAGGTGAGACGGGATCTCGAGACATCGCAAGAGGAAGTTGAAAAAAAACGGCTTGCGATTGAAAAGTCTAAACAAGAAGTGGATAAGTCTCGTCTCGAGCTCGAGAAAACCAAACAGGAAATCGAGAAAACCAAGCAGGTGATTGAAAAATCCAAGCAAGTGGACATCGAAATCGATCAAAAGCGACGCGAACGTGGAAGATAGAAATTATTATGTCTAAAGGTCGTATTCTAGTTGTCGACGATAATCCGAATCTCCTGGAGTTGATTCGAATGCGGCTCGAGTCTGCGGAATTTGACGTGACTGCGATGGCGGACGAGGAGCAGGCGACTCAGACACTCAAAACACAAGTTTTTGATCTCTGTATCGTTGATCTCATGCTCGCCAATGGCGACGGTCTGACATTAATGGACGAGTTTCGCGGCATCCATCCCGATGTGCCGACGATCATCCTGACCGCTCACGGCAGCATTGAGAACGCCGTGGAGGCGATGCGGCGCGGCGCTTACAGTTATGTGACAAAGCCCTTCGAACCGGCGGATCTGTTGCTGCAGATCGAGCGGGCGTTGGAGAACCGCAAATTAAACTCCGAAATCAAGAGGCTGAAGGACATACTCAACGAACGTTACGATTTTGCCAACATCATCGCGCGCAGCGGCAAGATGCGCGCCGTCTTGGACGTGGTCACGCGCATCGCCAAGCTCGACTCCACCGTGCATATTCACGGTGACAGCGGCACGGGCAAAGAGCTTATCGCCAAGGCAATCCATATCTCCAGCGATCGAAAGGACAAGCCATTCGTCGCCTTGAACTGCGCGGCGCTACCGGAGACATTGCTGGAAAGCGAGTTGTTCGGTCATGAGAAGGGGGCGTTTACCGGGGCGGTGAAAAGCACCCGGGGACTGTTTACACAAGCGCATGGCGGCACGTTATTTCTAGATGAGATCGGCGACATGCCGCGCGCCACTCAGTCGAAACTATTGCGCGTCCTGCAAGAACGACAGTTTTACCCGGTGGGCAGCGAGGTGCCGATCGAGGTGGACGTCCGGGTGATCGTCGCAACGAACAAGGATTTGGAAGACCAGGTTCGAAAGGGGTTGTTCCGCGACGATTTGTTTTATCGGATTCACGTCATTCCCATATTTTTACCGCCGCTGCGCGAACGCAAGGACGATATCATGCCGCTGGTAGAGCACTTTCTAAGAAAGTACAACGAGCACATGAAAAAGGACGTGAAAGGCTTGACTCCCGAGGCGCTGCGCAAGCTCATGCTGCACGACTGGCCCGGCAACGTGCGGGAACTGGAAAATACCATTGAATACGCCGTGGCGATGACTCCGAACGAGACGGTTACCGAGGACTATATCCTACAGGGGAAGGGCATCGCGCCGGAACGCGGACAAACCTTCGTACAGGAAAAGGCCGACGAATCGAGCTCCGGGCTGAGACCGCTCAAAGACGCGCGCGACGCTTTCGAAAGGGACTACCTCATCCAAGTTTTGTCGATGACGGAAGGCAACGTGAGCCAAGCCGCAAAACTCGCAGGGAAGTACCGGGCCGACTTTTATGATTTGCTCAAAAAACATGACCTGAAGGTGCACGAGTTTAAGAAATCAAAACCGGGATGGCCGAACTGAGACCCGCTCGGCCGGCGCGAAATTCCTAGTCGCAACCAGTTTCAGCAGTCCCTCAATAACGCCTTCTTTTTTCCCTGACACTGGCGCGAAGCCTCTTGTCGTCCCTCACTCTAACGCCCTCCGCCGTAGCGAGTGCCAAGCGTTTGCATGCAGGTTAAACCCTGCAGTTTTGTCTGGGTGTGCCGCTCAAGCGAAAAAAACGGCAGCAATATTAAGTTTCAGTGTTGCGCCAATTGCTGGAACATGGATTGCTCTCACCAGGGTAAAACTTTAGGAGACGCGAATGTCAAATGATCACTCAGTGCTGATCGTTGACGATGATGAAGGGCTAACACACATCATCGCACTCATCCTGCGCCAAGAGGATTTTGGAGTGCGTACTGCATTTAACGGCATGCACGGGTACGCCGACTATTATCGTAATCCGACCGAGTGGGTGATTACCGATATTCAAATGCCTGAACTCGACGGATTGCAAATGATGCGGTGCATTCGCTCAATCCGCCCACAGGTCAAAGCCATATATATGAGCGGCGAACTGGATAAGTACCACGCTCAGTTGGAACAGGAGGTGTTGGAGTTTGACGCCCGAGTATTACCCAAGCCTTTCACCAGAAGCGATTTGATCGGGCAAATGACCGGAGAACGAAACAGGGGCGCGCAAAGCGCGCCGAAATCATTCGGCGCGAAACTCGAGACCAAGGGGAATTAGCGATGCTGCGAAAGATCGCAATCAGTTCAGCGTTACTGGCCATGATAGTGATAATCGCAGGTTGCTCTTCGCAGATTACCACCCGCGAGCAAGGGGGTCTGATCGGCGCGGGATTGGGAGCCGGTGCCGGCGCGATCATTGGCAGCACCGTGGGGCACGCTGCGGTGGGGGCCTTGATCGGTGGTCCGGTAGGGCTGGTCGCGGGCGCTTTAATTGGCGATCAGCTCATGGGGGTGGAGCGGACCCGGCAGAACCAATCGGTTCAGAGCGAGCAGAACCAGCAAGAGATCGAACGGTTACGCCGTGAAAACGAGCGTCTGAAAGAGAAACGGACCGAATGGTAAAGGTTGCTACCTGCATCACGACACCGAACCAAGAAATATCCTTCATGTCTGTATGACATTCACTTCAGCGGGCGTAGCAAAGTCGAATACATTTCGCATAAAGCTCTAAAATTTCAATGGGATAGCATTGTTCGCTAACATGGTATGAATTTTGGTTAAAGGCAAAGCCGTGCAATTCCATCGATTCCGCGGCGAAAAAGGACGCGTTGGTCAGTACATCACGGATCCAATGCGGAGTATGTCGACCGCAACGTTGACAAAATCGGATTGGCCGCTACCTCTCGATGTTCTCGATGCTGCCGTATTGGCGACGCAGAGTGAGATTACGCAGCTGATTGTGCAGCACAGTGCGGACCGCGGCGAACTGGTCGTTACTGGGAATGGAGTCGAATCGCGTAGCGGAGAATTAAATTCTCTCATAGAGTCCATGTCGCGGGTGGAGGACGCGCGGGATGAGGAAGACGAGGCGATGACGGAGGTGCGGGAAAATCTAAGAATTGCCGGATTGGAAAATCGGTTGAGCGCAAAGGAATTAACGTGAGGCTATTAACATTTCACAAGGAGGAATTTATGAATGGGTTTGCCTCTATTGGGGCCAAGTATTTTATCGGAGCCGGAGTCGTCGGATCGCTTTTGCTGACGCAAGGCTGCATCGCGACGCGTGATTGGGTTAAGGAGCAGATGGACCCGTTGGATGGCCGGGTATCTCAAACGGAAAGCCGGATTTCAAAAACGGAAGGGGACATCTCGAGCCTGGGCGGCCGCATGAGCGGCGTCGAGGGTAAACTGGGCCAGTTCGAAGGGCGATTGGGGCAGATCGACGGCAAGGCGGAAAAAGCGCTTAGTGCCATCGCCAACCTTCGCCTCGAGCGCAAGGTTGTCATCGACATGAAAGACGGCGCCAACTTCGCGTTCAATTCGTCGAGCCTGCCGGCTTCGGCCCAGCGTGAGATCGATAGCTTTCTCAGTGATCTCAAAGGCGACGTCGCAGGAAGCGATGCCACGGTTTTCGTCGTCGCAGGGCACACTGACAATGTCGGGAACGACGCATACAACTATGAGCTAGGCAAGAAAAGAGCGGATGCGGTCAGCCGCTATTTGATTACTCAGAAAAAACTCGATCCCATGCGGGTGATGCCGGTCTCGTATGGAGAGAGCGCTCCGGTGAACGACAACAAGTCGCCGCAAGATCGCGCGAAGAACCGCCGCGTCGAGATTTTGGTATATCGCGAGGGAATCACTTCTGAGCCGGCGGTGGCTGCGGCGCCCGCGCCACAACCGACCCAACGTCCGGCACAGCAGTCACAGGAACAGACGCCCAGTAATCGGTTGTCGCAACGTTAGACAATCGTTACGGACCGAAGAGGGCCAGGGTCAAAAAAGGCGGAGCATCAGGCTCCGCCTTTTTTATTGATACAGCCGATCTATGTAGCCGCTATCATCCAACTCGCGGACAAAGTGGGTATCCCACAGCCCCAATGGATTGTAGCTTGAGATCTCGGGGTTGCGCCGCAGGGCTAATTGAAAGACGTTTGAGATCGCTTGCAGCGACGGGTAAGGTTTGGTTTCCAACGATTGAGCCCATTCCTCGTAAAGAGTTTCCACTTCTTCATCTGACTGAAGCTTCAGGATCGGCGTCGCATGTTCCTTAAGAATCTCTAAGGTCTCGCGCTTGCGCGTGCGAAAAAAGTGAACCGCGTCGACGAAACCTTTAGTGAGTCGGCGAATCTCATCTTGATGATTCTTGACGAAAGTCATCGTCGTCGTCAAGGTCACGCCGCGGATCATCGGGATGGGTCGTACCGTGATGACGTGGGCGCCGGCTTTGGCGGCACGAGTATCGTGGGGGATGGTGACGAAGGTTCCGGCGAACTCGCCATCGACAACCCGGTGCCAACGCTCTTCCGACGAGCCGCGTAGCTCGACCAGCTCGACGTCGCCGCGGTCTACATCTAAGCCCTCTTGTTTTAGAAACAGCCAAATGTTGAGGCCGGCATGGGATGACAGCTTGTCGGCGACGATTTTCTTGCCGCGCAGATCCTGCACCGAGCGAATCCCCGGAGTCACCACGAGCCTATTTTCAGTCCAGTTGTTGGTCGCCTGCGCGAGATGAACAAAATCCTCGCCATTGTTGGCGTTTCTGACATAGAGATTGTGATGGTTGCCGGAGATCAGATCGACGTGGCCGCTCTTCAAAGACTCAACCGCTTTTTCACGAACTAGCTGCGGCGATGTATCGACATCGAGCCCGTTCTTTTGCCAGGAGCCCGACTTGTCGGCGACTAACCATAGTGGCGCGTGGGAGTTTGAACGGTAGATAATTCTTAGTCTACGATTTGCCATTAGCTTTACCTTTCGTTATCGCTGGCGGACGGCTGGAAACTTAATAGCACTATTGGATCGCGCTTCGCCAACGGAAGAAACTAGGAACGCAAGCGCAAGCCTAACCAGAGGGTGATCGCGGCGAGAACCAGTATGCACCAGTTGGCACTTTTAAGGCGGTGAATGATAGAACCCAATTCCGCAGCCGTTACCGCGTCTCCACCTTCGTGGCGCCTGACGAACCGGTGCCCGATCCCCAACGCTTGATAGACGCTAAAAATCACCAGCAGGAACGCGAAGAATAGCTTTATGCCGAGATTGTAGGCGAGCTGCTTGACGAACATTTCTCGGTAAGCGGCCTTGAGCTCGGTCAATTGAAACGCGCCCGTAAAAAGAATGATGCCGAGGGCGCCTACTTGCAGCGGATTGTAAAATTTAAGCCCGCGAGCGAGAAATTGAACTCTGTCTTCGTGTTTCTCAAGGACAGCGACGGACGGCAGCAGCATCAACCAAAATCCAACGACCGCCCCGAGGTAAACGATCAGCGCTATAAGGTGGAGCCAAGAGTAGAGCATCGGGGCAGGCTCAACCCCAGGCGAAGCGCGATCCCTTCTTAAACGGTTTGCCCGCGGCGTCGTAGTTTTCGCCGATGGCCTCGAGTTGTTGGTGAATTTTTTGTAGTTCTTGCTGCTGGTGCGTTTCAAAAACCGCAGCGTCTTTGGCTCGCCGCTCGAGGAATTCAACCCGCTCGCGCTCGCGCCGCTCGGCGAATTCCCTTTGTTCTTTCTCCCATTTCTCGTAGGAGTCTTTGAGCAGCGTTCGAATATGATAGTTCAAATTGTCGCGCACGACCATCGACTTGTTGCAGTTGTCGCAGAAAATGACGTTGCCGATCACGAAGTTCTTGACGTTCTCTACCTGCACGGCATTGCACTTGAAACAGCGCAGTGGAATGTTCCAGGAGTCGATCTCCGGAAGCTGAATATAGCTAACGTCGGCCTCAGGCAATGAATCCGTTGGTGCTTGGGCGAGCGGTGTGCTCGGCGCGGTGGTGGTATTAGCCGGCGTGGCGGCGGCCGCAGCAGCGGGAGCCTTCGCGCCCGGTGCCGGTTTTCCCTCGCCTTTGCGAAATCTCGACTCGAAATTTTCCGGAAAGTTGACTTCCGGGTGTAGCTGGCGGGCGCGGGCCATCAGCGCCTCTTCAGTCTCGATATTGTTCGGATCGGTGACGCAAACATCTACCGGACAAACCGCGGCACAGGCTTCGTAGTCGTGAAAGCCGACGCATTCCGTGCACAATTTTGGATCGATGACGTAGACGGGATCGCCCTGCGAGATCGCGTTGTTCGGGCACTCCGGCTCGCACGCGCCGCAATTGATGCAATCGTTCGTGATCATCGTGGCCATTAATCCGATCCTCCCAAAGTAAAAAGGAAATTGAACCTAGCCTGAAAACAGGTTTATCGTAAATGATATCCGCCAGCGTTGCAAATCTGCGGTGCGCCTGCGCTGATCTCCTCGATCGGTATCGTTGGTATTGCCGTAAAACAGCGCTAGGTTAGAACGATGATCGGCACTTCCGGCCAGTCGGCGGCGCGATTCCTGATCGGCACTTGCGGATACTCTTACCCCGGCGTCCCACCGAATGGATGGAGCGGCGTGTTCTATCCGAAGAGCGGGGCGAAGCGGGTCGACGAGCTCGAATATTACGCGTTGCATTTCAATTCCGTCGAGATCAATTCCACTTTCTATCGCCCGCCAAGTGCCGAAATGGCGAAAGGGTGGGCGGAGCGAACGCCGCCGGGATTCGTTTTTGCCGTAAAAGTCTGGCAGAAATTCACCCACCCCACCCAACTGGGCGGCGACGCGATGATGACCAAGGAGCCGTGGGAGCGTTTTGATTCTCAGGACGTTGAGCGCTTCAGCGCGGGGATTCAGCCGTTGGCTGAGGCCGGCAAACTCGGCCCGTTGCTCTTTCAATACCCGGCAAGCTTCGTTTGCGACGCTACGACTCTTGAGCGGCTTGCAGTGGTTCTCTCGGCGTTCGAGAAGTATCCCAAAGCGGTTGAGTTGCGCCATCACAGTTGGAGCGACGAACCGGAACGATTTCACGAGGTTCTTGCCCGTTACGGCGCAGCCTGGGCATTTATCGATGAGCCTAAATTCTCCACGTCCGTAAGGCAGGAGATTGCCGCCGATGGCGTTCTTTCATACATCCGTTTACACGGGCGCAATCAGCAAAAGTGGTGGAAGCACCAAGATGCCTGGGAGAGATACGATTACTTTTATGCGGGTGAGAATATTCGCCGTCTGGCTGCTCGCCTGAAAGAGCTTGCGGGTAAGTCTCCAGTTACTAAGTTCCACGTATTTTTTAACAATCACGCGCGGGGGCAGGCAGTGGCGAACGCATTGATGCTGAAAGGAGAACTTGACCCCGAGCACAGCGCTCGTGCTCCCCGCGCCCTCATTGACGCATTTCCCGAGATCCAAGCTTTTGTCGGGGGAGAAGACAACGGCCA